>JACCEC010977391.1_pt1 | contig 81650 bp, 65 predicted proteins | sample 7450121 | NCBI WGS metagenome assembly JACCEC01 (sample SAMN15323455, study PRJNA562643) | freshwater metagenome | isolation source: river surface water | place: USA:Blue River Watershed | collected 2017-08-18
AATCAAAAACCGTTTGGCAATCATGGCTGCAATAATTGTCTTGCCTAAACCTACTACATCAGAAAGAAAAAATCCATTGTGTTCCATCAGCATTTGAAAGCCTTGGTTTACGGCATCAATCTGATAGGAGAGTTTTTTATAAGTCTTCGGTAGATCTCCAACCGTGTCTGGGTCGTAGTCTATGTTTTTGCCAAAGTATTCAATTAAGAATTTGATGTATAGCTCGTAAGGAGTAAAAGTCTGCCCGATGTGTGTTTTTTGTTTGAACTGTTGAATGTCTGCTGGAAGAATTGGCGTTGAATGCTCCCATAATTCAACAAATTCTTTTTTGGTAAACTGAACATCGTCATAGTCTTTGAGAGCAATGTTCAATTCATAGTTTGGTGACTTCTTTATTCCAAGTCCTGCTTCTGTCAAGTTGGAAGACCCCATTATTACCCAACCGTCTGAATGCTCGCTGTGATGTTCAGGTAAAAACAAATAGAACTTGGCATGAATAGCTTTTGAATTGTGTGCTCTTACTTCAATTCGTCCATCAATTAAGTCGTTCACGAATTGTAAAACACCCTTTTCAACTTCTTCTGAATACTTGGCTTCCTTGATGTCTTGAATAAACCACTTAAGAAATTCCTCTTTCGTTTTTTCTTCGTCACCGAAATACAAAAGTCCTTTACGTTGTGATTCGGCAAACATTTGGTCAACATTGATGCCGACTAATATTTTGATTTCTTTTAAGTCTTTGAGGTATGGTTGTAATGTGAAGTAACCGGAAGAACGGAAGTAACCCACTACTGCATGAAAGGCATACAAGTCTTTCATGTGTTCGATAATTCCTTTGAATTTATCGAACATGCTTCGTTCTCTGTTATTTGTAAAAAATTTAGATGACATTATCTCCTTTTGCTTTTTATCTGTTTTTCTGCCTCTTTTAGTCCTTCGCTCAAATGTTGCAGTCCTCCAAAGTCCTTGCTTATTTTGTCTGCTATGTAAGTTATCTGCACTTCTTTCAAGTCCAGTTCCAAGATTTCAGAAAGTGGTTTTAGATAGTAAGGTGATGCAGGTCTTTCTCCACGTTCAACCTTACTAAGTGTTGAAGTGTCAATGTCGAGGTGAGCAGCCACTTTACGCAATGGAAGTTCTATTTCTTCTCTTCGCTTTCTGATATAGTCACCGAATGTTACGTTGCTCATTTAGACAAAATGTTTTGGACAGAAGTGTCAAATATACCCTTTATTTAGAAACTGTCACTGTACGGTGGGTAAATTTTGCTCTTTTGGTTTTGTGAAGGGTTGGCTTGTGTGTCGGGCAAAACCAAATGTGCAAAATGCGGGCTGTCTGGAAATTATTTTTTAAAAAGTGCGCTGGGAAAAAATAAAAATACAGAAGGGTAGGCTTTAGTGTCGGCTTACTCGCTGTCCCTTTGTAATATCGTTTTTATGTCTGTGTCCACCTGTCAAAATGGTTTACTTTTTCTTAGTTTAAGTTCGTTACTCTTTTGTCGGGTCGTTGTCTTAATACACTTGCATCCAACGTGGCGGGGATTACATCCCGAGTTGCACGAAGTGCCGTAGCGAAGGTATTTCGTCGCAACTCCCAAATAGGCGAAAGTTTTGCAGTACTTTTTGTATTGTACACACCTTACCCCAAAAAACTCACCTATTTTACGGGCAAAACGATACTATGCGTAGCATTCCACCCAAAACGTATTTAAAAGCCAATGAGGGAGCAAGCGCAAAGGCGTATGCCGCTTTGTAAATATATCAAAAAGGTTAGTTGACTTCAAAACTAACTATCTAATTTTTGAAAAATTTAAAATTTACTGAGGGGGGGTTAGCCCTCTCATTTGTCGAGGTGACAAAGTTGGAGGGGGGGAGCGTTAACTATTTTCGACTAGGCGTTGCTTGGATAGCAACTAGCGTTCGAGCAAACTAGGATTCGCAATCATTTTTTTGAGGTATTTAAACAACTTTCCCCCGTGCGAGGCGTCCACTACGCGGTGGTCGAGGGCAGCGCCGAGCGAAAGAATCGTGCGAGGAACGACTTGCCCGTTTACCACCCATGGTTTTGGGGAAACACCCCCTAAAATCAACACAAAGGAGACATTGGCCGAGGGAAACAAAGCGGGGTAGCCCATGTCCAACCCAATGCTGCCGATATTGGAAAGAAAAAACGCGCCAAAATTATTGGCCGAAAGCCCCAAACTAGGAATCGTCGACCCCAAGCGCACGGTCACGTACCGAATCAGGCGATACACGTAGTCGCGGAAAGGCCACGGAATGCGCGCCAACATTTCTTTCTGTTTTTTAGATTTGTCGTCGCCCTTTTGCGCCTCTTGAATCGCTTGCCGCAACGCCTCCGCCAACGTCGCAAGCGTATGTTTATCAATGTGTTGAATTTTTACCGAACCCATTTCACCGTTGGCCATCAAGACACTTACCGTGGCGTCAATACTTGGAAAAGGTACGATAGTGCCGCGTTTGACGTAGGTATTAAACTCAGGGACTTCGTCGCGGAGGGCACGGGCGGTTGCCAATAGGAAAAAATGCGTAAGCGTAATTTTCACCCCCGCTTTACGCTGTTGTTGAATATAAGTTTCCAGCTCGGTGATGTCCACTTCCACCGACCCAAAAATTTTAGAATCGTTGGGTTTTTGGTAAATGGTCGAGGCTGTTTTGCGCCAAGCGGTGTTAAAGTCGTTTGCCATGCTTGCGTTTATTCCTTCCATTTTATGGTTCAATCATCGCCTCGGCTTCCATTTCGACCAAGTATTCATCGCCAATCAAATCGGCCCGCACCATCGTATTGGCGGGCTGAATCGTGGCAAACCGAACCCCGTGGACGCGGGCAATGGGCTCCCAATCGTCGATATTTCGGATAAAAATGCGCGTCCGAACCACATCTTCCAACTTGGCCCCCAACGACTGCAGCGCCCCTTCCAGCTTGTCGATGATAAAATGAGCCTGCGAAGCGGGGTCGTTGCCGCCAATCGCGCGGTGGCCGTGGGTGGCTGTCGTGCCCGAAATCACAATTTTATTGCCGCGTTTTACGGCACGGCTAAAGCCCGCAATGTCTTCCCAAATCGTCCCGCTCAGGGCATGAGTGCGTCCGTCGTGGCCGATTTTGGTGGCATAAGGGGCAGGAAAACTCGCAATGTGGTGGCTCAAATCGCCCGAGGCCGTCAGAAAGGGGGGCTTGCGGTATTCGTCCCCACAATCACCCTGAATGGGGCTTAGTCCCCCCAAAACAGCCGCTATTTCTGCCTTTTCTTCCTGCGAAAGTTGGAGTTCAAACAAACGGCGGTTCGACCGAATATGCTCGCTTTGGCTGGGTCTTGCCCCAATGATCACCCCGCCCACGCCGCGCTGCTCCATGATGTAGCGACTCGCCACGTTGGCAACGTCCAGCGAATGCCGCTGCGCGATGGTCGATAAAGTCGAAAGCAGTTGTTGGAACTGTTCCCAACTCCCCGCTTGGTCAATAAACCGTTTATATTTCATCTGCGACCAAGTCGCCAAATTATCTTGGGTTGGTTCGGGTTTTCCCAGCCATTTTTCGCTCAAAAAACCACCCGCTACCGTACCAAACGCCAGTAGTTGTACGCCGTATTGTTGGCACACGTCCAGCATAAAGCGTTGCGCCCGTTGGTCGAGCAGCGAAAAACACACTTGGTTAGACACCACCTTGATGCCACTATCCAAGACCATTTTCAGGTGCGCGGTGTCAAAGTTGGTCAAACCGAGGTGCTTTATAACCCCTTCTTCTTGCAACTCTTGCAGCCAAAACAACTGGTCGAGCCACGCGGGGTCGGCGTAGTTCCAGGCGTGGTATTGCAGCAAATCAAGCGTTTCGAGCTGCATTCGTTGGAGCGAGGTCTGCACTGCTTCGCGCACCGCTTCTTTGGTTAACTTTCCTGGCGTCGGCACCCATTTGGTCAGTAGTTGCACCGAGTCTTTGGGAACATATTTTTTGTGTAAAATCCCCGCAATAATTTCCGCCGAACCATAATGGTCGGCCATGTCGAAGGTCGTAAAACCTGCTTCTACGTACGGAACCAACGCCCTTGCGGCCTCGTCCAAATCCAACGAGCGTCCATCGCGTTCCATATCTGCAATTTGCCAAAGTCCGGTTATGACGTTGGACGTTTGAAAATCGGGGGTTACTAAAGTATGCATTCGTTTGTATCGTTAATCGTTGTCAGTCAGCGGCCTTCTGCGAACATAAATCAGCGAAGCCGCACCCATCACCAAAAGCCACACGTAGGTAGAATGAAAATACCACGCCCCTACCGACGTCTGAAGGTCTTTCCACACGTGTATTCCCAAAAATGCCACCAAACATCCAATCCCTGCCCACGCCAGCGCACGACGCAGCATAGGCGACGCCAGTACTTTGATGCGTTGCGCAATGACGGGATTTCGTTTGGGAAGGGTCAATAAAGTAATGCACATCAACAGAAAATTGACCAACATGCTGGTTACCATGATGTCAATTCCCAAGAAAAAATCGCTGGCAAAATGGCTTCCTAGTATCCCAATCGTAGCCATTCCTCCACTCAGTAACAAGGCGCGTTTGGGCGTGTGCGTATGTGGGTCGATATCGGCGAGGGTTTTAGGGAATATTCCATCTTCGGCCCACGCAAAAAGCAGCCGAGAAACCGATAACAGCATGGCGGGCAGGTCGTTGAGCAAGGCAATGGTCGCACCTATCAAAATCGCGACGCCCCACTGCCGAGACAATAAAATACTAAATAGTCCAGGGGCAGAAATATCTTTTTTGCTGGCTTCTTCGGCAATGTACTGCCACGGGATAGCGTGGTAAACGGCCGCCGTAAATACGAAGTAAAAACAACCTACGATGAGTACGGCCAACGCAATGGCACGGGGCAGCATTTTCTCAGGGTTTTTGGCCTCGCCCCCTGCCTGCGCAATGGAGTCGAACCCAATAAAACTGGCAAACAACACCGCACCTGCCGATAAAAACGTGCTCCAATCAAACGTAGCCACACTCGAAATGGCAACTTGGCGGTTTTCTTTTGCAGCCAACGTAGCCACAAAATCAGCATGGCTAAAGTAAAAACCCGCCACAATAACGATGGATCCAAGCACAAACATCAACACCATGAGCGGAATGAGGGTACGTTCGTAGAACGCCAATCCGCGCATGTTTATTCCCACAAACGTCCAGAGCAGCGCCAGTGCCAACGTGAGTCGTACCCAGCCCGTTTCGAGCAATTGGGCGGCGTTGACCCAATCGAGTGCGTTGGCAATATCCCTAAAGAACGGCACAATGACGTAACAAATGACACCAATAACAATCGTGAGGCCAAACCACTGCGAAAAACTCGCTACAAAGCCCAGATACGGATGTAACCCTCGGCTGGCAAAAACGTAACTCCCACCCGCTTGGGGCATGGCCGACGATAAACTGGCGTAGGCAAAAGCCGCCAATAACGCCGGAACAGCCGCCAACAAAAACGCAGGCAATACGTACGGGCCAATGCCAGGCACGTTGCGCTGAATCATGATGGGCACAATGTAAATAGAGGCTCCAATCATGGAGCAAATCCCCGTCGCGGTGAGGCTTAACAGCCCCAACTGACGAGAGAGCGTGGGTGAAGAAGCAGGTTTAGTCATTTTGCGAATTTAATGACAAAACGCTTATTTCTTACCAAAATCACGATTAAGTACACCCCCGATTACTTTTGTCCAAATCTCGTAGCCTTTTTCGTTGAAATGCAGCTTATCGCCAATGTACAATTCGGGCTGATATTTGCCATCTTTCCCCAACAACTGCGGCATGGTTTCGATGTAGTGTAGCTTGGGAGTTGACTCGCAGTAATTTTTCAATAACGCATTGGCTTCCAGAATTTTGTCTTGCACTCCCCAGCGACGTTCGTTGGGAGAAATCGCAATCCAATAAATAGCCACGTTGGGCGACTTCGCCCGTATGTTTTTTACGACCACTTTGTAGGTTTCGAGAATTTGCAAGGGCGTTTTATCAAGCGGTGCATCGGCGATATCGTTGCTACCCGTATAAATTACAACCGCTTTGGGTTGATGTTTGCCCAAAATACGCGGAATATAATACGCCATTTCGGCCACCGTTGAGCCACCAAAGCCACGGTGAATGATTTCGTGCGGAGCGAGGTCTTGTTTGATATTTTTCCACAAACGCACAAACGAGCTTCCTGTCACCAAAATCGCGTTGTTGGTGTAAGTTTCGGTTTTACTGGACTCTTCAAACGCCAGAATTTCCTTTTCAAAACGCGTGACGTTCAACTTGCCTTTGCGCTGCGCCGCCAGCCAATACCCCGCTTCATCGAGGGCTTGGGTTTGTTTAGATTTATCGTTGTCGAGGGTGTGGCCTGTGTTTTCGTACAAACGTATTCCCGTGGCGATGCCCAAGGCCAACGAATGTTCAAAAACAACTTGGCTTCCGTACTTAAAGCCGTTGTACGATAAGGAAGAGTCGGAGGGCACGAGTTTATCGGCCACCCCGTGAATGTTGAAATTGGGAATGTCGCCTTTCTGAATCCAACGATAATCAACCATCGCTCCCCAGCAATTAATGATGGCTTTCACTTTCGACGAAAAGCCTGCATTACCGCTATTACCTTCTAACGCTCCCCAGCGCTCGGTGTTGACGTAGGCAGGCACTTCTTTCGCGTCCAAATACGCCGCGTGCAGGGCGGTCATGGCACCCGCCGAACCTCCCATGAGGTAAATTTGGGACGTGTCAACTCCGTATTGTTCGGCATTTTTTCTAAAAAAGCGAATGGCAGCTTTGGTGTCTTGCACGGCGCGGTACATGGCTTCAAAATAGCTTTTGTCGTTTTTGGGTTCTTCCACGCCCAACCGATAGTTGATGGAGCCACAGACGTAGCCTCTTTTGGCCAATCCATAGCTGAACAACAACGGATACCCCACTTTTTTATCTCCTCCCGTAAAACCTCCTCCGTGTACAAACACCACGAGCGGGCGCCTGCGAAGCGTGTCTCCGTGGGGGCTGTAAACATCTAGCAGGAGTTTTTCATTTTCGCCTTTAACATTCTGCGCTTCGCCGTAGGGAACATTGATGACGGAGTCGATTTGGGAAAAAGTTTCGTGTTGGTAGCGTTGCGATTTTTGCGCAAAACCCGACAGCGAACTCGCACAAAGAAGAAGGGTAAACAGTTGTTTCATCATTGGATAGATAGTTTTTAGCGGCACAATACGGGGTTGTTCTTGACAAAATAGCTGCGATATGCCTTTGATTTTACATCTTTGCAACCTTCCAAATTGAGGAGTTTTATGTTACGAAAGTCTATTTCTTGTCCTTCGCTTTGGAGGGCGATAAAGCCTTCTTTGAGGAGCTTTCCGTCAATTTTTTGGGCAGGGTCAAAACGGTTGGCAACTCCTCCTCCAATTTGGGGTTTTGCGTATTCCAATACTTTTTCACCGTTGATAAAATGCTGTACCAACGAATCGCCCAAAACAACTAAATCAGCCTTCACCCACTCGCCTTTGGGGTACGTTTTTGAAGTAGAATTGATGCAGTGACGCGGGTCTTTCACACCCTGAAAAATCACATCCGTGCCTGGTGAACACATATTGCCCGTGGGGCGCGGCTTGCCGTCTCCAAGCCCAGCCAAAAACTGCATTTCCACCGAAATCGGCCAATCTTGTTCTTTAGGCATGGTACGGGGGTCTTGCGAATGGAACATGACGCCACTGTTGAGTTTCGTATAATCGGGGGCGTCTTCGCGCCAAATCCCCGTAAAGCGGTACTCCATCGACAAATGATAGTACGAATAGGGCGTATTGAAGTACAAATGCCCGTAACGTTCGTTGAATTTATCGTACTTGTCGTAGCGCACTTTTATGATTCCATCTTCTACCCGAAAGGTATCACCAAAGTTGTCGCCTGTCTCGTGGTGATGGATTTTTACCGTCCAATTTTTAATGTCTTTTCCATTAAAAAGATGAATCCAATCTTCTTTTTCTTTGCCGGCTGGCGTCGGCGTCGTAAAGGAAAACTGAGAAGCTACGGAAATCAACAAAAGGTAAGCAACCAAGCGTGCGGAGGAAAAGATGGGTTTCATAGAGATGTACACAAAGTAAAAAAGATTTTCGTCATTACTTCAAGGTGAAGCAAGTAATTTCCTAACTTAGTTATCTGATAATTTTTTAAAAACAGCAAAAAAAAGCCCTCTCAACATTATTGGCTGAGAGGGCTTTACAAACAAATAGAGCGCATTAATCTGGTGGTGAGCAACCCTCACCACTTAGCTACCACCCTGGGTTTTGTTTTAAGGATGGATTCAATGCCAACTCATTGATAGGCAACGGCCACAAGTAGTCTTTGGCAGGATCGAACTTACGGAAACTTGCCGCTTGGACTTGAATAAAATTATCGGGGGTCAGGTTGACCTGCACTGTTGTTCCAAACTCAGTTTTAAAGAAGAAGTTTCCTAAAATAGGCTTAGGCATTTCTATCTCAGCGGTTTTCCAGCGGTTCAAATCCCAATAGCGGTGGCTTTCTTGCGCCAATTCTACACGGCGCTCGCGACGAATTTCTTCGCGCATGTTCAGGCCATTTTTTGTTACAAATTCATTGGTCAATTTAGGTAAACCTCCCCGCGCTCGCGTACGGTTAATGGTCAAGTCTAAATCGGTATCACTGATTTTTTCTTCTAATTCAAAACGAGCTTCGGCATAAATCAACAACACTTCGGCATAGCGCAAAATCATGTAATCCATCGTCGAGGCTTGGTTATTCCAGTCGTTGATGTCAGAATATTTACGGAACGTAAACCCTGTTTTGGCAAACACTAAACTAGGGACGTTAAATACAGGGGAAGTAGCAATCCACGAATCCCCACGCTTCATGTAGGTATCAATCATACGCGTATCACGGTTTTGATACACCTCTACCGTTGTGGTTGGAAGGGTGTACAAAGGCGACTTCGACGTTGGCAGGCCATCTTTCATCAAATACGAATCAATCAGGCTTTTAGTAGGGTTTAAATTCCCGTTTTCAACCGTTCCACGGAAGTACGTGTGCGTTACCACACGGTCGGTCAGCGACACCCCATATTGTCTTACGATGATGTTTTCGCGGTTGGCACGGCCTTCGCCTGCATATTGGAAAAGATTGAAATAGCCACCCGTAAACAAATCATGCTGTTTGCTATCAATCACCGCTTTGGCCGCAGTTGCCGCCAACGTCAGGTGTTTGTTTGGCTCGCCGTACTTGTGAAATTTAGCTCGAGTGCCTTCAAACAAAGCTACCCGTGCCTTAAACGCCAACGCGGCTGTGTTAGAGATACGTCCGTAGTCTGCCGTTCCCAACGCTGTTGGAGTCGGAAGCTTAGAAGCCGCAAAATCCAAGTCCTGATAAATCTGATCAATGATTTGGTCACGCGTAGCAGCAGGGCCTTTCAACTCAGGTGATTCGTCCGACAATGTCTTCAAAATCAGAGGAACGCTTCCGTATTTACGCAACAAATCATAGTACCCCATCGCACGGAAAAAGCGAGCCTCACCCAGATAGCGGTCTTGAATGGCCGCTGCTAAATTGGCACGTGGTGCTTTTTCAACAATGTTGTTGGCCGCGCGAATCAACCGATACGGGTTGCTGTAATTCACATCAGTAGCAGGTGCTAAACGTGTCCCATCGTTAATGTTGCTAACGGTCAAACCTGTTGCATCGTCCGACCAGTTATCTTCGTTGTTAAACGCGGGTAAAAACGTGTATAAATAGTTGCAAGCTGCTTTTAAATCGGTTTCCGAACGCCAAAACGTTTCATCGCTAATGGATGTCTCGGGCAGGCGAGTTACATCACAGGCTGAGAGGAAAGTCAGCCCGCATACCGCCGCTATTGCTACTTTTTTGGTAAAAAATGAATATGTCTTGTTCATGTTGTTTCAATTTAAAAGATACCACCTTTGGCCGATGTACAATACTTAAAACGAGAGGTTTAAGCCAACTGAGGCCGTTGCAAAGAATGGATAATCGTTTTCTACGTTATCACGGGTTTCGGGGTCATAGTAGCCTTGGAAAACACCTAAGCCCGAGATGGTAAACAAATCTTGCCCCGAGAAGAAGAAACGAGCACGCGACACTTTAAGGCGCTCTGTCCAGCGGGCTGGTAAGGTATAACCTACCTGAATGTTTTTCAGACGCGTGTAACGAGCGTTCAACACCCATTTATCTGACGACAGGTAGTTGTGAGTAGCCCCAATAAAAGGTCGAGGATAAGTTGCATTGGGGTTTTCAGGTGTCCAATAGTCACGGTGAATGCCAAGGGCTTGCTTCCAAGTTACCAACAACGGTGCAATCGACTCTGTCCCAGGACGATAATTACGCTTTCCTACGCCTTGAAAGAACATCGAGAAATCTAAACCTTTCCATTGAAAACCTAAATTAGCTCCGTACAAAAGACGAGGGTTGGTTGTTCCCAAAAAAACCATATCGCCATAATCTTCGGTGGTACCACGTCCTACGGTCAAACGGCCGTCGGCATTTTGGTCAATGTACTTTACGTCACCAGCGCCCGCACGGCTATCCTGAAATGCCCAAGCTTTCACTTCGTCGGCGGTTTGGAAATATCCTGCCGTTTGATACCCCCAAATGGAGTTGAGCGGGTAGTTTTCGATGGTTCCGTTGGTTCCCATTCCGACGATATTACGGCCTGAGAAAGCAATAAGTTTGTTATTGTTGTCCGACAAGTTGAACGATACGTTGTAGTTAAACTCTTTGCCCAAACGGCCACGGTAGCGCGCTTCCAATTCCCATCCCCACGATTTTAGCTCACCGTTGTTTTTACGAGGCGTGTTTATCCCGATGGTCGCTGGCAACAACTGTGCCGTAAGCATATTGCGGTTATACTTCACGTAGTAATCGGCGGTGATTTGAAGTTTATTTTGGAAAAAGCCTAAATCGGCCCCTCCGTTGGTGGTTTCAATCGTTTCCCAAGAAAGGTTTGCTGAAGGAATCGCATTCTGGAAAATAAAGGTAGCCCGAGAATCACCCAACACCAACGAAGACCCCTGCGAAAGTTGATTGAGATAGTCGTAGTTACCAATGGTGTTCCCCAATGCACCCCCGAGACGCCCCCAAGAGGCGCGGAGTTTCAATTCCGAAATAAATCCGAGACTGCTTCCAAACCAAGACTCACGGTGTACGTTCCACCCCAACGACGCCGATGGGAAGACCTTCACACGGCTTCCTGGCGCCAATTTCGAACTTTCATCCTGACGCAATGTCGCTTCTACCAAGTATTTATCCCCGTAATTGTAATTAAAACGTCCAAAAATAGACTGGAACGCATTGGTAGCAATGGCCTGACTGTTGACTTTCGTTTTTTCGTCGCCTAGGTTGAGCGTAGGCAGGTCGTTGCTCACTAAGTTACTAGCACGGTTGAAGACCTGACTATAACGAAACGACTCCCACTGATACCCTGCAAAAAGGCCAAAATTATGTTTAGCCCCGATTTTGAAATCATAGTTAGCCAATAACTGAATATTAGTATTTTTGGTCAATTCATTGGTAATTTCGTACGAGTTCACTTGGTTGAGGTAGTTCAAAATCCGTGAACGCCCCCACAATGGTACTGTACGATTAAAGCGGTTTCTATCACCACGACGGTACTGCGTTCCTACTACCGCACGAAGGTTCAAGCCTTTCACTAGGCCGCTGTGCTGGAGGGTAAATGTTCCATCAAAGAAGTTCTTATAAAGGTTGTTGTACCCTCCTGCTTCCATGGTTGCGTAAGCCGTTGCAGCCGAGCCTGCGCCGTTGTAGCGACCTTCTGGAGTAAAAAATGGGGTACGAGTACGCAAACGATAAATTTGATACAAAAGCCCACCTCCGTTTACGTCGGCAGCGGGAGTTTTAGTACGCTCACCCGTGTAGGTAACCCGTGCATCGAGAGAAAGTTTTTCGGTCAATTTAGCACCTAAATTAAGGCGGAGATTGTAGCGTTCGTTGTTGTCAGGCCCAATTTTGAAGACCCCATTTTTTCCATAAAACCCTCCAGAAACCAAGAAATTTAATTTGTCCGTCCCTCCCCGCATGGTTAAGTTATGCGTTTGCATGGAGGTATATTTGCTCAATACTTGGTTGGTCAACGGCTCTTGGTTATAAAACAAATACGTAGTGGTATCGGCGGGGTTCACTACGTACGGGACCTTGTTCATGATTTGTTCCAAATCAAATGCAGAATATTCGGGGCCGCTGCCTGAGTTTTTACGGGCCAAATTCGAAAATTCAGCTTCTTCCAACAACGACATCCGGCTAGGTACGTTGATAGACCAATCGGTTCCGAATTGAGAAAGGTAATCAAACGTTACTTTTCCCGATTTTCCTTTTTTAGTTGTCACCAAAATTACCCCACCTGCTGCTTGTGCTCCATAGATAGCAGCGGCAGCGGCGTCTTTCAACACGCTGATATTTTCTACGTCGTTGGGATTCATGGTTTGGAGTGTCGAAATAGGTACAGCCACCCCGTCCAAAATCATCAAAGGGTCTACGCTTCCGTTGGCAGTCGTTGCCCCCCGAATTTGAATGCTCACCCCTTCACTACCAGGCTGCCCAGTGGTACGTTGAATTATCAACCCTGGCGAAGTTCCTTGCATGGCAGTAGCTAGGTTGCTTGCGGGACGGTTTTCAATCGCTTTTGAATCAATGGTTGATACGGCACCCGTCATGTTTACTTTCTTTTGAACTCCGTAACCCACCACCACCACTTCTTCCAAGCTTTTGTCGTCAGCTGACAGCTTTACGTTGATAATACTCTGATTACCAACCACAATTTCTTGTTTGATGTATCCAATGTATGAAAAAACCAGTACCGATTTTCCGTCGGGCACCGACAAACGGTAACTTCCGTTGGCATCCGTTGTAGCGCCGCGAGTGGTTCCTTTTACTTGAACACTTACACCTACTAGAACTTCGCCTTTATCGTCCGTAATTTTTCCAGTAACGCCCTGATCGAGCGATTGAGTGGTTAACAAACTAGGTACCTGCTGAGAAATAGGACTCAGGCTCACTTCTTTTTTGAAGAGAGCTATTTGCTTCCCTTTCACTTCGTAGCCAATTTTAAGCGGGTTCAGCACTTGTTCTAGTACCTCTTTCAGCTTTTCATTTTTCGCATCCAAGTTGATTTTTTGGGTGACTTTGATTTCCCGAGGGTTGTAAATAAATCGTACGCTAGTAGCACGTTGTAGGGTTCCTAAGGCTGTTTTTAAATCCTCGTTAGTAAGTTTTACGGTTACTTTTTGATCGAGGGCTTCTTGAGCACTCGCATCATGGGCATGAGATACTCCCATGAACAGGATTGCAATCAGCAGCTGCGTCAATGAAATCCTCATGAGCGTCCAGCAGAAATGGGGTTTGTTGTAGAATTTATCCATGATAAGATATGTGATTTTATCATGGATGGCAAAGTAGCACCTAAAATACTTCTTTTTTTAAAATTTTTTTTAAAAAAAGTTCTATTTACACCCTCGACTATGAACAATGATTTGAGCATCAACGATTTCGTAGGTCGAATGTGTAATTTTGCAGATGAGGTCTAGTTTATCAAACAACGACTCGTCGGTAAGAGTAGCTGTGATAAAGCAGTTTTCGAGGGCTTTGGCATCGTAAATAACCGAGATACCGTAGGTTTTTTGAATCAAATCAAACACCTGATAAACAGGTGTTTCTTCAAACAAATAGTTACTAAGAGGAGTCTTTACAACCGCGATAGGAGTCTCTACAATTGATTTTAAAAAGCGCTCTTGGGGTATTGAGAATGCCACTTGCTGATTAGGTGAGAGCACGACCCCCGCCTTCATCGTTTTTGACAATGTGGACGTATTTTCGAGGTCTTTTCTGGTGAATACCGAAACTCTACCCGTCTTCACAACAACTTTGGCTTCTTCAGCTTCCGAGAAAGCCTGCACCCAAAAGCTTGTACCCAATACTTGGGTAGAAATATGGTCAGTATAAACCCAGAATGGCTGCTGGGTTTTTTTGGTAATCTCAAAAAAAGCTTTGCCTTCTAAATAAACCTCCCGCACTTGAGAACGAAAAGGCTGTGGATAACGAATCCTGCTTTTAGGATACAACGAAACAGTGCTTCCATCCTGCAATGTAATTTGCTGCACACGTTCAGTTGGATTAGCCTGTTCGAGGTAATCTTTTTTGAAAACTACCGCGGTTAGGCTTTCGTTCGCTACTGTCGGGCTAAAGTAGGAGTACCCCCCCCATCCAATTCCCACAAGTAGGAGTATTGACGCCGCCCACTGCAAAAGAGGGAATTGCCGAAAACGAGATGATGATGTAGGAGGCGCTTGGAGAATTTGTTCGGTAATGGAGTCTAATTCCAACTCCGACAAGTCGGTTTCGTTTTCTTCTAAGGCTAATAAAAATGCTTTGGCCAAATGTACTTTTTGGCGGCAATCAGGATTTTCAACAAGCCATTCTTGCCAAAATTGGGTATTGATAGGCTCGTGTTCCAGCACCCATTGACGAAATGATTCATCGCGGGCAAAGTCTTCTAACTGGTACGAGCGGTAAAAACTCATTGGGAAATGGTAAACGTTTCCTATCAGATGGCGCTAAGCCAACTGATATACTCCTTTCTTCTTCATTTTTTTTTACAAGGTTTAGAAGATTTCGGGGCTAATGTTCCCTCAAAACTTCTAATCATACCATTCAAATACTTATCTGGGGTCATAAACCTCATCAAATTTTTCTTGAAAAATTTGATGAGGTTTTGCCGGCCTTGTACAGAAAAAACTGTATATACAATTGCGTATATGTTTTCGCCATTTCGAAGATTACGGGGCTAACGCCCCTTTTTCTCCTCATTTTCAGGGGCGTATCCCCCTACATCTTCGTAGAAAACAAGAATCCCGTTGACAAGCCAGGGGCATAGCCACGACATCTTAGAACTGTCGATGGAATGAAATTAATCCTAAAAACACTTAAATCACTTGCCAATGAGCCCGAAATACTTTCAGCGCCGACTGTACCAAATTTGAAACCGACTGTGGATTAATCTCCATGATTTGTGCGATTTCATCTCGATTCAGGTTTTGGTAAAACTGTAAATAAATAACTTCGCGTTGGCGTTTAGGCAGCTTATCCAAAAGCATCGTAATTTTTTGAGTCAGCAATTCCACGTTTTCCTGTTCAATAATTGCCCATTCGTGGGGAAGCTCGAGCGAATGCCAATCGAGTACCCTATCAATTTCATGGTGTTCGTCTTTGAGAATACGTTGTCGAAATCCCTCCCGCAGTACTTTCTTGCGCACTGAACTTAGTAAATAGGCTCTCACACTTATGGGTGTGCTTAGGCGTTCACGCCGTTGCCAAACTTCTATAAATACCTCTTGAACACAATCTTTTACAAAATCTTCGGACGGCACAAATTTGCATCCGTAATTTTGTAAAGGATTGAAGTATTTTTTGACGAGCCTGCCCAACGCCCATTCGCTCCCAGCTTGTAACTGGATCCACAGTTGGTTATCTATGTGCGACGTAGAGGTTTCAAATGGCTTCATGGGCAACTACCATCTATTTTTCTTTTTATTTAATGCTTGGTAACGAAGAAGTTCTTCCAAGTGGTAATAGCTGGCATATGCTAAAGGCACATCTATCTCCGAATTACCCAACTTAGGACCTACACTATATTGCAAGATAAGCTGGTGGTGGTTTCCCAATTCTATTCGGTAGAGCCGCAGTCTTAAGTTTTTACCCTTCACCGTTCCCAAACTCCAATTTGAGAACCTCTTGACCCAGCGTCTCCGGCGCAAAAAACCGAGGCGAGAAGTTCAGTCTCGTCCCCGTTTTATCGTCGCCAGTTGTCAAGCACAATCGCCGTAGCAATGCCCACATTGAGCGATTCGGCTTCTCCAAAACGAGGAATCGTGATTTTATCCGTCACAAATTGTTCAACCTCACTCCCAATCCCGTTCGACTCATTGCCCATTACAATGTAGCCCGTTTTCGCAAACGTAATTTGATGGATATTTTTTCCTTCCAAAAACGTCCCATACACGCTTACCTCGCTCGCCAAGCGCCCCTCAAAATAAGCCCCTAAATCGGTGTAAAAGCCCTGAACTCGCGTAAACGAGCCTTTGCTGGCTGTCACCACTTTAGGGTTGTACCAATCGGTGGTGGTGAGCGAGCACACCATTTTACGAATCCCGTACCAATCCGCAATCCGAATCATCGTACCCAGGTTGCCAGGATCTCGAATATCGTCTAGTACTAGCACGTATTCTCCTTCTTCGGCATACAAGCAATCGTTCGGTTTCGTTTTAACCACGGCAAGCGCCGCGTCATTAGATTTCAGCGTTCCTCCCCGTTCAAGCTCGTCAGGCTTAGCTATTTCAACCCGAAAAGGTTGTTTGTCTAAGCTTCTCGTGTTTTCTTTGTAAAATTTATCGGTTGCCACCACCATTTCTACCTCGAAATCGGAGGCAAGTAGTTCAAGGACACTTTTAGCCCCTTCCACCAAAAAAGCGCCGTATTCTTGACGGTATTTTTTTTGCTGGAGCGAGGTGAGGTATTTTAATACGTTCTTAGAAAGCATCAGGTATATAATTGTCGATAATGCACAATAAGGCAACTCATTTTCACCCCGTTTTGGGGTATTTGTCGCTGATTTTTCTTCTTATTTTAGGTGCTTGTTCTCCCAAAAGTACCCTTAAAAAAGATGAATTTTTACTTGGAAACCAAAGTTTTCGAGGAAATAGTGCCGTCAAAACCGAAGATTTGGCTACCCTCCTCCCCCAGCGCCCCAACAAGCGCTTCTTGGCCATTCCTGGGGCAACGGTTTCCCTGTGGGTGTATCAGTATTTCGACAAACGCTACGACCGTACTCCCGCCCGCCAAAAACTTGATTCACTGACGGCCTACTATGAGCTTCAGTTTGAGCGTTACGCCAACGACACCCGAAAGCTTGCCAAACTGCGTCGTAAGTACACTCGCTTAGGAACAAAATACCAAAAACGCATTGAATCGGGCAATTGGTGGATGCAAACCGTGGGCGAGCCTCCCGTTTATTTTTCGGACAAAGATGCGCAAAGCAACGCCCAGAAAATAAAAAGTTACTTGATTAACGAAGGCTACCGCGACGCCCAGGTTTCGTTCACTACTGATACGCTCTTGCGCCATGTCCGAACTACCTATACCATCAAAGAAGGGCTCCCACACCGACTTCGTAACGTCGATATTTTTACCCAAAAAGATAGTTCGCTGGATTCGTTGCTTCAAAAATACAAAGCAGAGTCGTTTTTGAAGCCCAATCAAAATTATCGAAACAGCGACGTCATCAACGAAAGTGGACGAATTGAGCGCCTCATGCGCGAAAATGGCTACTATGGTTTTGATAAAAATTACTTGCGTCCCGTTCAAAATGCCCTTGGAAAGCGCTATGGCGGTTTTTTGGTAGATACCAGCGCGCACGACCCCGCCACCGACTCCTTGTTTCACATCGTGGACATTAAAGGTTTACAGGTCAATTACCCCCGCAATCAGGCAACACATACCCAATATCGGTTTAGCAGCGTGGGCTTTCGGGTAGAGCCGCTTCCCGACGCCCCCAGTAGTACGCCGCGCTCTACTACCTCTTTTCGTGGGATTACGTATTCATTTTTACCCAAACAAAACTATGCCCCGCGCGTTTTGGATAGCAAAATTTTGCTTCGCCCAGGGGCGCTTTACAAACAAAGCGATTGGGAAGAAACCTACCGTCAGTTGAGTGTGCTTGACCAGTTTCAATTCATTAACATCGAATCGGATACTACCAATGGGCAAATTCGAACGCTCATTCGGGTATTGCCACAAGATAAGTACCAAGTTACGGGCGAAAGTGGCGTAAATGTAGTACAAAACCTTCCTGGGCCTTTTCTAAATGGCACTTTTCGGGTTCGTAATATTTTTGGACGACTCGAAAACTTTGAAGTTTCGTTGCGCGGAGCGTTGGATGCCAATTTTGGGCTAAATAATACCTCGCAGCTCGTTCGCACGCTGGAACTTGGCGCCAATACCGCCCTTATATTTCCCCGTATTTTATTTCCTGGAAAGCTCGCTCCGCGCCTCAACCTCAAAACTCCACGAAGCATCCTAAGCCTTGGCTATAACTACACCAACCGGGACTTCTTGGGGGCCGACCCCGACTTTGTACGAAGTGGTTTTCAGGCGAGTTTGCGGTACAATTGGAAAAAAAGTGAGTTCGAATACCTCAACTTTACCCCTATTGATTTGAGTATTTTGGAAAGTAAACAAAGTCAGAAATTTTCATATTTGCTTGACTCACTTTACACTTACGGAGGTAACCCCCTGAAATTCAGCTTTCAATCGGCGGTTATTTCAAGTATGAGTTTTTCGTATGTGTTTAATAATAACATCATTGGTCAAAACCGAAAAGCGCACTATTTGCGCTGGTTTGTAGAAGCCGGGGGGACCTCACTCAACCTTCTCCGACGACAAAAACTCCCGCTCATTCTCACAAATTTTGAACTATATAAATTCCTAAAACTCAACGGAGAATACCGTACATACCACCCCATTGGCCCCAAAAGTACGCTGGTCTATCGGGCCAATGCAGGTCTGATTTTTAATTATAACAACCGACGAGTCGCTCCTTATGAAAAATCGCTCACAGGCGGCGGCAGCAACAGCCTCAGGGCGTGGCCTCCTCGGCGGCTAGGTCTTGGTTCGGCCTACCCAAACGTCGATTTGCAAACGGGAAGTCCGATTTTTCGTAACGGTACCACCGCTACTTTGCAGCCTGGAATTACTCAGTACAGCAGTTTTGAATACCGTTTTGAGCAACTAGGGGACATTTTAATGGAAACAAATCTCGAACTACGCGGACATTTGTTTCGGTTTGTGGGCGATGTAAACTACGCTTTGTTCATCGACGCCGGCAATGCTTGGCGCTTACGCCTCGACAAAAACGCCACGCCCAACCAAAATACCCTCAAAGGCGTTTTTGACGTCAGTCGTTTTTACAAAGAAATCGCAGTGGGTACGGGTGTTGGTCTACGTTACGACCTTTCGTACTTTATTTTCCGCCTCGATGTGGGGATTAAAGTCTACGACCCTAGCCGTATTTTTGAAACTACCGACGCCGACGGAAACCCTATCATCATCGACGAACGTTACGTCCTTCCACAGTTTTCGTTCCGTCGTTCTAGTGCCAATTTACCCGTCTTTAATATTGGTATTGGTTACCCTTTTTAAAGGTTTTTCGGGTAGCGTCCGTCGGGTTATGAGCAACCCTCCCCACCACAATTTGCCTTTTGCCCCCCTTACTTTCTCACTCCCCACACAATCAGCCACTGGGCCGCGCCGTAGGTCGTCATTACCAACAGCGACGAAGCATCAAAAGGTTGCATAAACTTATTGAGTGCAATGGTAGAATCTGATAAAATGAACAGCACCGCACCCGCTAACACCCACACATAGCTAGCTTGTTTGACAGAATATTTGCGCAAGGCTGCCGCCCCCCCCATGCTGCACAAACAAATCGAATAAGCCACCACAGGAATCCAAAGCCCCTTAGTTGCGGCATTACTCATCATCGAAGGGTACAAAATCGCCAAAAAACTCAATCCATACAACGCAAAGGGAGCGGTAAGCTTCCAGGTTGTTCCTGTTAACTCCTGCTTTCTTTTGGCCATTTTTTGCTTTGTAAATGCCGTTATGTAAAACAGTTGCATCACCAAAAATGACCCTAGCCCAGCCATAAACATGTGATTGCCGCTAAACATCAAACACACATCGCCACCAAGCCCAAACCACATACCTATCCACAACCAACGATGCGTTTTGAGGTAGTCAAGGTTCCAGTAAATAAGCGATAGCATGATAAGTGGTTTCAACACATACACGCCTTCGCGAAAACCTACATAACCGCAAATAATTTCTGCCACTACGATGGCCATATAGATAAATAGCTTTGTGTTCATGTTCAAAAAATTAAGGTTTAGGATAGGGTAAATTTCATCAATAAAAGCAACTAGGCTTTCTTCTCTTGGCAGAGTTCAATCAGCACACCATTGGTTCCTTTGGGATGAAGAAAACACACTAACTTGTTGTCAGCACCGTTTTTAGGTGTTTCGTTTAACAACACAAACCCTTCATTTTTAAGTCTTTCCATTTCTGAATAGATGTCATTTACTTCAAAAGCAATGTGGTGAATTCCCTCTCCTTTTTTCTCAATGAACTTAGCAATGGGGCTTTCGGGGTTAGTAGCTTCCAGCAATTCGATTTTGGTTTGATTGATTTTAAAAAAAGAAGTGGTTACTCCTTCCGAAGCCACTTCTTCGTGTTTGTAAGGAGCAACATTAAATAATTTGGTAAACAATTCATCCGACGAAGCTAGGCTTTTTACGGCAATTCCGAGGTGTTCTACGTTCGTTAGCATATTGAGTTGATGATGATGAATATTCCAAAAAACAGTCTTAAATTCATTTACAAAAGTACATTTCTTCCCGGCATACCCTTTACTTTCAAGCAGATTCTGTACTTTCGAGCTAATAAATTAATCCCAGCTCGCATGGCTACCGACCGCCCCGTTACCATCAAAGACATCGCCCGAAAATTCAAGTGCTCCCCTTCTACCGTTTCGAGAGCCTTGAATAATCACCCGTTAATCAATGAAGATACCCGCCGAAACTTACAAGAGTATGCCCAAAAGGTAGGTTATCAGCGCAACTCAGTCTCATTGAGTTTGCTCAACAAACGGACAGGGACGCTGGGAGTCATTGTACCTTCGCTCAATCACCAACACGAAACAACCATTATAGAGGGTCTGCAAAGTGTGCTTCAGCCTCAAGGCTATTTGATGAATATCTGTGTGACCAATGAAAGTTATGCACTTGAAAAGGAGTATGTCGAAAAATTACTGGCCAACCGTGTAGAGGGTATTTTCTTATCAATTTCGCAGGAAACCTACGATTCGGGGCACTACGAACACCTCGAAAGCATCATTCAGCGTAAAGTACCCTTAATTTTTATTGATCGCGAATACGAAGGTTTTGAAGCGGGCCGCGTTACCATCGACGATTATTTAGGTGCATTTGCTGCCACCGAACACCTCATCAAAATGGGCTGTAAGCGCATTGCCCATTTAAAAGGCCCGCAAGGGTTGGCCATTACCGAGCAGCGATTTTTAGGTTACACCGAATGCTTAAAAAAGTACAATCTCCCTGTTTTGGAAGAACTGATTGTGAGTACTAATTTTCAAATCGAAAGCGCCATTATTCCCACCCAACGCTTGCTCGATTTACCCCAACCTCCCGATGGTATTTTTGGGGTCAATGACCAAGTAGCCATTGGCGCCATGCACGTTGTGAAAGAGCGGGGGTTGCATATCCCGAATGAAATGGCTGTGGTAGGTTTCGACGATTCGCCCATCTCTGCCTATATCTTCCCTTCGCTCACCACGGTTCGTCGGCCTGGCAAACAAATTGGGGCCGAAGCAGCTCGTATTTTTTTGAACGAAGCCATACAAAAAAGTTCGGCAGAAAGCTTAATGCTTCCTGCGGCCTTGGTAATTCGAGAATCGTCGCTAAAAAGCTAGCGTTGTCGTTTTTTCTCCATTTCCCTCAATTGATTGCTCGTCAGCGTGCGACCATCGTGCGACCAGCCAGGGGGATTGAAAAGGTATTTTAATTTTGTTCCAATCCCTACGTTTTTACCAAAATCTCGCGCAATGGCTTTCCATTCATGAAAAATAGTATTTCCTAAGCTTGTATCTTCCAACGATTTCGTGAGTCCATAGCGGACAGGCTCTTCCTCCAATTCTTCTTGGTACGTCCCAAACAATCTATCCCAAATAATAAGGCACATTCCCATGTTTTTATCCAAATAGGCCACATTAGAGGCATGGTGAACTCGGTGATGCGAAGGCGTCACAAACACATAGCCCAGCCAGCCCAATTTGCCGACGTAATTGGTATGAACCACAATCCCGTATGTCTGCGTGATTGAGTACATCAAAACAATATCGGCTGGTTTAAAGCCCACTAAAACTAAAGGCAAAAAGTACACAAAACGGTACAAAGGCTGGAAAACCGAAGAACGAAACCCTGTGGTGAGGTTGAAATGCTCCGACGAATGATGCGTAACATGTACCGCCCAAAACAAACGGCAGTAATGATCGACCACATGCAACACGTAAAACGCAAAATCTTCGGCCAAAAATAACAAAAACCAGTACAAATAAACGTTATCTATTTCGGTGACTCGGTATTGGTACATTTCTACCAAAATGACAACATATACCGCCCGAAAAGCGAGGTCTATGCCGCCATTGAGGAGCATCAATACAAAATTGGTGAGGGTATCGCGCCAGGTGTAATAATCTCGGTGCTGACGGTGACTCAATAGGGCTTCTAGCCCAATCAAAAGCGCGTACAAAGGCGTCGTGAGCTGAATAATGGTTTGTTCTAATTCGTTACTCATTAGAAAAATACTATTTTTGTGGTGCAAATTAAGCAAAATCACTTTAGAAATTATACGACATAGTTGACAAAACCATCAAAACCTCGTATAATAGCAACTAATACGCATAAACACATCATGGTAGGAATCATTATGGGAAGTCTTTCAGACCTTAGGGTCATGCAAGAGGCTGTTGATGTTTTAAAAGAATTTGGTATCGCTTACGAAGTAGACATTGTATCGGCCCACCGCACACCTGAAAAAATGGTTGATTATGGCAAAACCGCCCGGGAAAGAGGCTTAAAGGTCATTATTGCAGGGGCGGGCGGAGCAGCTCACTTGCCAGGAATGGTGGCTTCGCTCACAACTCTTCCCGTAATTGGGGTACCCGTCAAAAGCAGCAACTCCATCGACGGATGGGATTCTGTACTCTCGATTTTACAAATGCCAAGCGGCGTACCTGTCGCCACCGTTGCTCTTAATGGCTCTAAAAATGCTGGGCTTTTGGCCGTTCAAATTATAGGAACATTTAACGAATCGGTTGCCAATCAACTTACCGATTACAAAGAAGCATTAAAGCAAAAAGTGGCCGAAATGAGCCAAGAAGCCCAGAAAACTGTGGCATAATTATTGACCACATTATTTTTTATTATACACATGTCTGAAAACGAAACTAGAAACCGCCGTCCTAACGAGGCTTCTAAACTACCCTACATTTCTTTAATGGTCCTAATAGCGATGATTGCTGGCTTGCTTTATGTAGGCTACGAGTACATTGCCGATGATGCCGCCGGCGTAGACCAGCTCCTTAACACGCCTGTTGACCCCAACGACCGTAAGCTTCAGCCTGTTCCTAAAACGACCGAAACGACCAGCACGCCAAGTAATGAAATCGCGGAAAACGTAGATGTGGCCGCAGATGACAAGACAACGGCAGGGTCTACTCCCAAAGACGAGGAAGAGGTAGCCACTCCTACCCCGCGTCCAGAGGAAGAAGGCGACCAAAAAACGGAAGAAAAACCTAAACCCGTGGCTGTCGACCCTGGTGGGATTGAAATTACGCACGTGGTTCAGGAAGGAGAGACATTTTATGGGATTGCGAACCGATACAACGTACGAATTACAACCCTCAAAGGTTTAAACCCGAGTATTCAGGACGAAAGCAAAGATATAAAATCGGGGGTGACAAAGATTAAAATTCGGGTTCAAGCCATTCATACGGTAGGCCCTGGAGATATTTTGCGCGTGGTAGCTGCAAAATATGGTATCCCCGTTGAACAACTTATGGCTGCTAACAAAAAAACACAAAACTTGGCGGAGCGCGGTGAAAAACTCATTATTCCGTTTCCCGAAAAGAAATAATTAACGCTCACACCACAACACTACAAGAGCCTTGAACGAGGAACTATTTTCCCCATTCAGGGCTTTTTACTTGATAGGTTTTGACGACCGCATCCAGAAATCATCTGATAATCATTTATGGAAAATCCTGTTCTTATTTTTGGGGCAAAAGGCTTAGGACTTGTTGCCTTAGATATTTTTCAACGAAATAGTGTTATTGTATATGGCTTACTCGATGACGATGCTGACTTGCACGGCACCGAAATTGGGCAGTATTCGGTACTAGGAAATACCGACGACGATGGGTTCTTAAAACTTATCGGTAAAAAGTGTGAGGCGTTTGTAGCTATCGAAGAGCGCGCCATTCGCCGCGACCTTGTCGAAATGCTCAACGAACGTCGCCACGTGATGCCTGTCAATGCTATTCATGACACGGCTGTGATTTCGACCTTGGCCGAAATTGGCCATGGAAACTTATTTGCGCCGCGAAGCGTCGTCAACGCCACCGCCAAAGTAGGAAACCATTGCATCCTCCAAACGGGTGCCATCGTAGAGCACGGCGCCAAAGTGGGCGACTTTGTGAACATTGGCGCAGGAAGCGTCGTAGGAAGCAACGTAACGATCGAAAACGACGCCTTCATTGGCTCTGGCGTGACAATTATCGCAGGCGTAACTGTCGGCCAAGGAGCAAGCGTAGGGGCAGGCTCAGTGGTAGTCGAAAGCGTCCCAGCAGGAGGGCGCGTCTTCGGAAATCCTGCAAAGAAAGTGTAAAATTATTTCTTGGAATATCCCTTACGTAATACCCCAAAAACAACGCCCACCGCGACCTCAAGGCCGACTATATCATTGCCAACCCACCCTCTTGAGTCAAGCCTTCGCGCTATCTGTACCACACGAATCAGCGTTGAAGGCTAAGGAGGATATCGCCTTTTTTCAGGCACTCAAAGCTAGATTGATGAAGTTTGAAGGAGAAGGAGGTGGCAAATCTAATGCGCAAATGGAGTCGGCTATCAAGCAAACCAACGTAGTAAGAAGTAGAGCATTACTAGAAATGCTCGAAGGTGCAATCAAAAAATACCAGAATAACTTACTAACAACGACTGAAATTATTCAGTTTTTAGTGGTCATTGTGAAGCGCACACTAACTAAGTATGGTTACCCTTCAGACCAACAAACTAAGGCCATTGAAACCGTTTTGAGACAGGCCGAACGCTCGGCTGATTATTGGACAGCTTAAGTAGCAAAGAGAAAACCCCATCAGTTGTTTACGTCATTGATGGGGTTTTCTTTTTTGTGCGCCCGAAAGGATTCGAATGGCAACGGCCAACCGCCCTATCGTTAGTACTAAAAACCAAAATTCTATAGTAGTGTGCGCCCGAAGGGATTCGAACCCCTATCGTTGGTACCGGAAACCAAAATTCTATCCATTGAACTACGGGCGCATTTTGAAAGAATCGGGTTGCAAATATACAGATTTGTGCTAAATTGCAAACACCATTCTGGCTTTAATCGTTGCTATTATTAGTTATCTTTTACCGTTAACCTAAGAACCTATGAAAAAATTACTACCCCCCATTGGAATTATTGCTGCGTGTGCAGGTAGTTTTTTGTTGGGAGCAGCCTATCGCCCCGCGGAAGCACCCATTACTTCCGAAATCGCCAATTACGCTTCCAAAGTCTTTGGTATTGAGTTCTCTGCGGCTGAACGTGACTCAATGCTCGACAACCTCAACGACCAACTCAAAGGTTTTGAGCGAGTTCGGAAAATACCCCTCACCAACGACGTTGCGCCTGCGTTACTTTTTGACCCTGTGCCTGTTGGTTTTGAATTTGAAAAAACAAAAAAAACATTCCAAGCCAGTGTTGTAGGCAAGGTGGCTTTACCTCAAAATCGCGACAGTTTGGCGTTTTATACCGTGGCCGAATTGGGTTCGTTAATTCGTAGCAAACAAATTACGTCGGTGGAGCTAACAACATTTTTTCTTGACCGCCTCAAAAAATACCGTCCTACCCTGTTCAATGTCATTACCCTCACCGAAGATTTAGCCCTCAAACAAGCGACCCAAGCCGATGCCGAAATCAAAGCAGGGAAGTACCGAGGCCCGCTGCACGGGATTCCGTACGGTGCTAAAGATTTATTAGCTAAGACGGGCTATCCTACCACGTGGGGTTCTAATATTTACAAAAACCAACAATTGCCCTACGACGCCACAGTGGTGCAGCGCCTCGAAAAAGCAGGCGCGGTTTTAGTGGCAAAGATGTCGGTCGGGGAGTTTGCATGGGGCGACGTCTGGTTTGGAGGTATGACCCGCAACCCTTGGAATACCAAAACAGGAGCAAGTGGCTCTTCGGCAGGGTCAGGATCGGCGGTATCGGCAGGCTGTTTGCCATTTGCTATCGGGACAGAGACCTTAGGTTCTATCGTTTCGCCATCTACTGTCAACGGCGTCACGGGGCTACGCCCTACTTTTGGAAGAGTGAGCCGCCACGGCGCGATGGCTTTGAGCTGGAGCATGGACAAGATTGGCCCCATGACTCGCTCGGTCGAAGATTGTGCGTTGGTGTTCAACGCGATTTTGGGTCCCGACGGCAAAGATGCTACCGTTCGTGATTTACCGTTTAATTACGCCCCTCTCGCCACTCTGAAAGGAACGCGCATAGGTTATCTAAAAAAAGCATTTGAGTCGAATTACCCAGGCCGAGCCAACGACTCATTGACCCTTACCAAGCTTCGTCAACTGGGGGCAGAGCTAGTTCCGTTTGAGCTTCCTGCGTATCCCGTTGGTGACCTTACCATCACGATTGGCGTAGAAGGAGGTGCGGCATTTGACGAACTTACGTTGACCAATAAAGACGACCAAATGGTTCGCCAAGGCAAAAATGCGTGGCCTAATGAGTTTCGTTCGGCGCGATACATTCCCGCCATTGAGTACGTTCAAGCCCAACGCATTCGTACTAAAATGATTCAGGATTTGTACCAAGTTCTAAAACGAGAGAAAATCGACGTGTATATTACGCCTACTTATGCGGGTGGAAACCTAACGTACACCAACTTATCGGGACACCCGAGTATCTGTTTACCCAATGGTTTTAATCGCAACCAAATGCCAACTAGCATTACGTTCAGCGCCCAACTCTATGCCGAGGCCAAGCTGTTGGCAGTTGCTAAAGTATATCAAGATGCTACAAATTGGCATAAGCAACATCCTAAACTATAACTACCTCACTACTTCTGATAATGAAAGCTGCGTTTGTTTTTAGTCTATTTGTAGTTGCTGTTACTCTGTATTCATGCGCCCCCACTCAATCGGCCGCCAACGGGCAAGTGCGTGCCGTTTACAAAGACGACGACCGCGAGTTAAGTTCCAAACCCGAACCCACAGACAAAGCAGCATTTGAACAATGGTTGTATGAACACAATCAACAGCTTCAAGCAGCAGCAGTGCTTAAAGGCGTAGAAAAGGTCACGTTGGTGCTTACCGTAGACGACCAAGGAAATCTTCTCAAACCCATGGTTTGGCGCGGGATTGGTGCGCCTTTCGATAATGAAGCCCAACGTTTGTTGAAAGAAATTCCATTGAAGTGGAAACCTGGTACTGTACGCGGCAAAGACGTCAACGTCGTGACATACTATACCATTTCGTTTTTGAAAAAAGGGGAGTAAGACACCACTCCCCTACTTTAAATACTTTACTTGCAACAAAGGCGAAATTGACATGTATTTTGTAGAATAATCAACATTTAGTATGCGCTATTCCCTCCTTCTTACATTCCTTTTATTTATTTCTTCGGGTCTGGTTTATGCTCAAACCTCCCCAACCTTTGACAACATTCCCCCGAAACAAGTCGCTAAGTTTAAAGCCGCAGGGGTGGTTAGTTACCGTGATTTTGGAGCCAAGGGTGATGGTACAACCGATGATGGTGACGCCATTGCTACCACTCATGCATTTGCCAATGCCAACAGACTTAAAGTCAAAGCCGAACCCAACGCGACTTACTACATTAGCGGCAAAGAGCGTACGGCACTCATTCAGACCGATACTGATTGGGGTACGGCAACTTTCATTATTGACGATACTGACGTCCAAAACCGCAATGCGTCGGTATTTACAGTAAGTTCCAACCTCCAGTCGTTTAAACTTTCAACCGTTGCTTCTCTCAAAAGAAACCAGAAAAAAATTGAGGTGGCGCTGCCAAGTGCTTGCCTCATCACGGTAACCAATTCAAACGTAAAGCAATACATTCGGTTTGGATTAAACCAAAACAACGGTTCTTCACAGACCGACATTTTTGTGGTTGACAAAAACGGGAATGTCGATATGAACGCACCCATTATCTGGGATTTTGAACAAATCACTGATATAACGGCATTGCCTATCGACGAAAAACCTTTAAAAATCACGGGTGGGCGCTTCACGACCATTGCCAACAAGGCCGAATCAAAATATACCTATTATAACCGAAACATCGCAGTCCGTCGGTCAAACGTTCTTATTGAGGGCCTCGAACACCGCATCACGGGCGAAGGCGAACACGGTGCTCCGTATGGGGGCTTTATCAACGTCGGCGATTGTGCCTACGTCACTGTCAAAAATACCCTGTTGACAGGTCACCGGACGTATAGCACCATTGGAGCGGCAGGAAAGCCCGTTTCTATGGGTACTTACGACCTCTCGGTCAATAGGGCCGTGAATGTGTCTTTTGTCAATTGTACCCAAACCAACAGCATCGATGACAATACGTATTGGGGCATTTTGGGGTCAAATTTTTGTAAAAATCTCCTGTACGACCGTTGTACCCTCTCACGTTTCGATGCCCATCAAGGAGTGGCCAACGCCACTATTCGTAACTCCACGCTAGGGCATATGGGCATCAATGCCATTGGAAGCGGCACATTTTTGATAGAAAACTCCACCATTCGTGGCCGAAGCATCGTCAACCTTCGCTCCGACTACGGCAGTACGTGGCAAGGGGAGCTTATCATTCGCAACTGTGTTTTTATACCCGCAGGTGGCAAGCCCATCAGTGCCGACCTCATCAACGGCTCTTATTCTGGCCAGCACTATTTTGGGTATACTTGCTATATGCCTGAGCGCATTACCATTGAAGACCTCCGTATCGACGATTCGCAGCACCCCGAAAATTACCAAGGCCCTGCTATTTTTGCGAATATTAATCCGCAACTGACCGACAACTCTTACCGAGAAAAATTTCCCTACGTCATCACCAAAGAGGTGGTTCTTCGCAACGTTACTACTACCAGTGGGAAGTCGATTCGAGTAAGCAATAACCCTTTTATGTTTAGGGAGGTGAAGGTTATAGTTGGCCAGTAGTAGTAGTACTCTTATTATCGGTACAACTTCGGCGGAAGTTAAAAGTACTAATCAAACTATGACCGAATATATCCACCTCCAATTGGCCGCCGATATGCTCCGAGACAAAGCAGGAACCGTCTCGGAGGTGGCATATAAGGTAGGGTTTGAGAGTTTACTATATTTCTCTAAAGTATTTATCGAAAGATTCGGTATTTTACCAAGTGAATATACCTAATGCCCTCATGTACCCTCCTGCTATCTCTTTTATTATCAATGGCTCAAAAAAAGCCAGCCAACGTATTATACCTGACATTGAAAAAGTATTTGCGGCATATCCCACCACCATTTTCCTTACAAAAAGAGTTGGACATGCCACTGATTTGGCCAATGAAGCCGTCCAATCGGGAGCATTATTTGTGATCAGTGTGGGGGGCGATGGCACACTCAATGAAGTAGTCAATGGAATTATGGAGGGATGCACACAAATGAATATTGACTCTCGAAGCATCACGCTGGGGGTTTTATCGACGGGTTCGGGCAATGATTTTGTCAAAAGTTTAGCCAAAAAACATACTCTACAGTCGCTGTATGAAGCAATTCAACATTCCAACAAAACCGCAGTTGATGTAGGGAAAGCAGCGTTTTTAACGATAGATGGCCAAGCAGCTCATCGTTATTTTATCAACGTTGCCGACATTGGTATCGGGGGTGTCATTGCCGAGAAATTGAGTCGATACCAGCGTTGGCTCGGGGCGAATTTTACCTACCAACGGGCTATTTTGTCTACTTTTTTGAGTTACACACCTCAGAGACTTTCCGTTCGAACTTCTACTGAAGAAATCTCAACGCCCATGATGAGTTTAGTGGTGGCCAATGCCCGCTATTTTGGAAGTGGGTTGGGAATTGCCCCCAATGCCCTACTCAACGATGGCTTGTTGAACGTAATCATGCTCAAAAACATCACTGTTATCGACTATCTTCGACATCTACCAACTATTCGAAAGTGTCGTCCTATACAACACCCACAGGTAAGTTACTCCACTTCCGACTTCGTTGAAGTGAACACTCAAACACCCTTACCCATCGACATGGACGGAGAGTTTGTAGGTGTCACACCTGTTGTTTTCAAAGTGCTAAAAGAAGCCATTTCGGTGATTTAAAATTGGTCAGAGATTTCGCTTCATTACCTCTACACAGCGTACTAGTCTCTATAATTAAGGGCAGGTTTACGGTCGCCGACTAAGGCTTTATAGGTAAAATCAGTACCGCGGCGTTTTTCAAATTCAGCTTTGGCTTCTGAGATAATCTTTTCGTTTTGGAACAAATCAATGGCCGTCGTTGCCAATGCCTTTGCTGCAATCATCATACCTTTACGGCCAATGCTCATTCCACCCGCGGCTACTGCTTGCCAACTGTGAGCAGGCGTCCCAGGTACCCACGTAGCTGTACGCAAACCAACTGTTGGCACTGCCCAGCTTACATCCCCCACATCCGTTGAGGCACTGCTTAGTCCCTCATTGGCTAGGGGTTCAATCGTTTCCACTGAGCTAAGTTCGCGAATCCCCATTCCTTGCGTTTTACTTAATTCTTCGGCATATTTCAATTCTTCGGGGGTATATTTCATTCCTCCAATGCCCTTCAAATTTTCATGCATGAGTTGCGATAATACATCGTTGGGCAAAATTTCGTGTACGCCCCCAATTATTTCTTCTTCTACCGTCGTACCCGTAGCCAATGCTGCCCCTTGTGCTGCCTTTTGTACTCGCTCCCAAATTGACGCTACATATTGACGACTCGGATGACGGACGTAGTAATACACTTCTGCAAAATCTGGAACAACGTTGGGAGCTTTTCCTCCGTTGGTTATTACATAGTGAATTCGGGTAGCTGATGGAATGTGTTCGCGCATCATATTGACCGCATAATTCATCACCTCTACCCCATCCAAGGCCGAGCGACCGCGGTCTGGCGCAGCCGCAGCGTGCGAAGAAATACCCTTGAAACGAAATTTTGCTGATTTATTGGCCAACGATGACGATGAACTTGCGCTATTGCTATCACCTGGGTGCCAATGTAGAACCACGTCAACGTCTTTAAACAAACCATCACGTACCATATATACTTTCCCCGAACCGCCCTCTTCGGCTGGAGTACCGTAAAAACGAATCGTCCCCTTGTGCCCTGATTGCACCAACCAGTTTTTGATAGCAATCACCGACGCCAATGAACCTACTCCAAACAGATGGTGCCCACAGGCATGACCAGCAATTCCACCAATGGCTTTTTTTACAGGAATTGAATCTTGTGATAAACCTGGAAGTGCGTCAAATTCACCTAAAATACCAATCACGGGTTTACCTTCCCCAAAACTAGCCACAAAAGCCGTAGGCATATCCGCCACGGCCGATTGTACCTTAAACCCTTCTTTGCGAAGTTGGTCTTGCAAAATGGCCGAGCTTTTTACTTCTTGGTACCCTACTTCAGCAAATGCCCAGATTTGCTTGGAGAGTACGCCATACTGTTTTTCTTTTTGGTTAATTTCTTTGATAACACTTTCGTGGGCTTTTTTGGGAACTTGGGCTAAAGCCGTGCTAATTCCCGCTAAAAACACCCATAAGTTTTTGGTTTTCATCGTTTGTTTAGGTTAAGAAGTGGACTACTAACTTTATTAAAAGTGGACACATATAGCTATCGAGTAAAGATATACTTTTGTCAAAAAAAAATCAACCCATGCAGCCAACTCCCCGCACAACTCCAAGTCGTTTAGCCAAACGCGCACAGTACGACCAAGAAACGATTTATTCGATTTTAGACCAATCGATGTTTTGTACCGTAAGTTTTACAATCGACGGTCAGCCTTTTGCCCTTCCTACGGCTTTTGCTCGCTACGAAGACCGTATCTACATTCATGGTTCGGTAGGAAGTCATTTTATTCGAGAACTAGAAAAAGGCGTTCCTGTTTGTATTTCGGTTATGCTAACTGATGCATTGGTAGTGGCCAAATCGGCCTTTCACCACTCGGTCAACTACCGTTCGGTTATCGTTTTTTCAAACGCTGAGAAGGTAGAAGACAACACCCTAAAATGGGATGCACTTCGTTGGGTAACGGAAAAAATTGTTCCAAACAGCTGGGAATATTTACGCCCAATGACTGAAAGCGAAGTTCGTAAAACAACCGTTTTAGCGTTCCCCATCGTAGAAGCCTCTGCAAAACTACGTACAGGGATGCCCAAAGACGATGAAGCAGATCAAGAACTACCGATTTGGTCAGGGCTGATTCCGTTACGTACCGTTCGCGAAACTCCCGTTGCCGACGATTTCAGTAAAAATATATCTTTACCCGACCATTTAATTCACCTACTTTCATGAAACGTTCTGGCATCCAACACATGCCTCAGTTTTTTGACCGCTACATCTTACTTATTGATGACATCGACATTATTGAATTGATAACAAACGCATTATATCATACCGAGCGATGCGTTTTGCCCGAAACGACAAAACGAGCCTTCCAAGATGAGTGGGCTTCCCGCTCGGATTTTTTTTGCCCTACAAACTGGTATTATTGCTTTGTCAAAGGCATTTTTCGTCCTAAACTGAATGCCCAAACCAAACCATAAGCACTTTTTTAACTATGAAAATTTTTCGTCTAGCACTGCTATTTTCGATTTTGTCCTTCCCCCTTTTCGCCCAAAAATACACCTTCACGCACGACGATACGCTGCGAGGTAGTATTACCCAAGAACGTGCTTGGTGGGATTTACAGTTTTATCACCTCAACACCCGAATCAACCCTACTGACAGTACCATTGGCGGGCACGTCGTTGTTCGTTATAAAGTATTAAAACCCGCTCAAATACTCCAAATTGACCTTCAGCGCCCCCTAACGATTTCAAAAATCACGCAAGACGGTCAAGAGCTTTCCTTCAATCGCAACGGAGACGCTTTTTTTATCAAGTTGATTAAACCCCAAAAAACCAATGCACAAGAAGAAATCACGGTGTATTATGGCGGTCGGCCACGCATCGCGAAACGTGCTCCGTGGGATGGTGGCTTTTCTTGGAAACGTGACCAAAACGGACAGCCTTTTGTGGCAACCTCTTGCCAAGGGTTAGGGGCAAGCGTGTGGTGGCCTTGCAAAGATCACATGTACGACGAACCCGACAGTATGAAAATCAGCATTACAGTTCCACCTGGCCTAACCGATGTTTCTAACGGGCGCTTGAGAAGTGTTTCCAGTAATACCGATGGGTGGCGCACTTTTCATTGGTATGTTCAAAATCCTATCAACAACTACGGCGTAAACGTAAACATCGGCAACTACGTGAGTTGGACAGAAACCTTTGAAGGCGAAAAAGGGAAACTCGACCTCTCATTTTATACACTACCCGAAAACATCGGAAAGGCCAAAGTTCAATTCCAACAAGCGAAGTCGATGCTCAAAGCGTTTGAACACTGGTTTGGGCCGTATCCGTTTTACGAGGATGGGTTTAAATTGGTAGAAGTACCTTATTTGGGAATGGAACACCAAAGCTCTGTTACGTACGGCAACGGTTACCAGAACGGCTATCTTGGCCGCGATTTATCAGCAACGGGTTGGGGGTTAAAGTGGGATTTTATCATTATCCACGAGTCAGGCCACGAATGGTTTGCCAACAATATTACTTACAAAGACATTGCTGATATGTGGATTCACGAAAGTTTTACTAATTATTCTGAAAACCTATATACTGAGTACCATCACGGTAAGCAAGCAGGCTCAGAATATGTGATAGGCTGCCGAAAATTAATTCGCAACGACAAACCGATTATTGGTATATATAATGTCAATCACAGTGGCTCGGGCGACATGTACTACAAAGGTGGGAACATGCTTCATACCATTCGACAACTTGTGAACGACGACGAAAAGTGGCGTGGCATCTTGCGCGGATTAAATAAGACCTTTTATCACCAGACCGTTACGTCACCACAAATTGAAGAGTATATGAGCGCCCAAGCAGGAATAAATCTGTCAAAAGTGTTTGATCAATATCTCCGCGATGTTCGTATTCCGACGTTAGAATACAAACTCGAAGGCAAACAGCTTTCTTATCGCTGGAGCAATTGCGTAGCAGGTTTTGAGATGCCTGTAAAACTAAAAATTGGCGACAACTGGAAGACGGTACAACCAACTTCGAATTGGAAGACCCTCAAAGCCACTAAGGCAAGCGCGGTGATAGTCGACCCTAATTTTTATGTAGAAATAAAAAAATTAGATTAAGATACGTGGCTACGCTGTAGAAGTGGGTTGTCGGGGTATAAGTACACCGACAACCCACTTTTCTTTTAAAAGCTTGGAGTTTTATCATTCAAAAGTGTTGTATCAACTATGCTTCCGGTGCGGGGTGCCCCTGCTTCAATCCAACGCCGTACAAACTCAATTTGACCTTTATATAAGGCTTTCCCGTTGAGCGGCATAGGGTTTCCGTAACTCAAGCCACCGTGATGATTGGCATTTTCTCCCCAAACCAACTTGTGATAAAAAAGGCTTTGTAGCGAAAAATAAGGAGTTACTAACTTTAATTTATCCGTGCGAGCATTTGCATTTTTAGGGTCTTTGTTGACCAAATACTCATACGCTTTCCCTTTGGCAAGAACCAAGCCATGTTGAGCAAAAGTGCTCGTTTGCTCCGAGGCATGACAGGCCGAAGTGGCACAAGTTGGTGTCAAAATATGGTCTTGAATCAAATCAAACGAAGCTATTGGGGGAACAGAGACTACCGCTTCTTTAGGGGTACAGCCTTCGTAGACGGCTAACATCACCACGACAATCGCCATCGAGTACAGACTCTTTAAGTTCATTTTTAGGCTTAACAAAAGTTATAAATCGGGACAACAACTAAAGCTAGTACAATCAGGCCCGTTATTCATCCAAACTCATCAAATAGAGCGTTTCAACCTTTTGCCGTGCCCAGGGCGTTTTACGAAGAAATTTTAAACTTGATTTGATACTTGGATCGTACTGAAAGCAGCGAATATTGACGTATTCGGCCATGGTATCCCATCCATAATGCGCTACCAAATGATGAAGCATCATTTCGAGCGTAACACCGTGCAATGGATTGTTGGCTTGTGGATTATTCATACCTATTTTAAGGTTATTGTTTCTTCAAAATTTCAACTCATTCGGTAGCCCCTGAGACAAAATAACGCACCTCCACAGTAGTCTCTTTCAACAACTCTCGCGTTCGTTCGGGGAGGGCATCGGTCAAAAACACTTGCCCAAAGGTATCATTTTCAACCAATTGTATCAGTTTATGGATACGGCGATCATCAAGTTTATCAAAAATATCGTCGAGCAACAGTAAAGGTTTCATTTCTTTTTCGATGGCAATGAGGTCAAACTGAGCCAACTTCAACGCCAATACAAACGACTTTTGCTGTCCTTGTGAACCAAATTTTCGGAGGGCAACCCCGTCCATCTCAAACCCAAAATCGTCTTTGTGAATACCCATCAAAGTCCGTTGGGCGGCGAGGTCGCGGGTGCGGTGTTCCCGAAATACTTCACGAAAATCAAGGTTTTCAACTTCGGATTCGTACTTAATTGTTACCGACTCGCGCCCTTCCCCCAAAAACGAATAATAATGCTGTACCAACGGCTCGAATCCTTCCAAAAACCGCTGACGACGCTCAAAAATCTGATTGGCAAAGCCAATGAGCGGCTCATCGTAAGTATCTAACAAATCATCGTCCACGTAACGACGGTCATAAAAAATCTTCAACACCCCGTTTCGTTGCGCCAAAAGCTTATTGTATTGGAGTAAATCTTGCAAATACTGCTGGTCAAGCTGTGACAAGACCCCATCAAAAAAACGGCGACGCTCCTCACTCCCATCACGAACCAAATCGGTATCGTTAGGCGCTACCAACACCACAGGATACAACCCAATATGATCACTTATACGCTCATACGGCTTTTTATCGGACAAAATTACTTTCCGTTGTCCTCGCTGCAAACTGCACGTGATTTGCGCCATTTTATGGTCTTTCCAAAATACTCCATCGACCATCATAAAATTGGCCTCGTGCTGAATACTAAACGCATCTTGTACTTGAAAAGCGCTTTTGGTCAATCCCAACCAATAAATAGCATCGAGCAAATTAGTTTTGCCACTTCCATTTTCCCCTACGATGCAGTTGAGGGAACGACTAAACTCAAAACATCCCTCCTCGTAGTTTTTAAAACCCATAAGTTGGAGTTTTTCTAGGTATAGCTGTGGCATTGAATAGTTTTATGCTTAATTTCGCGGGGCAAAGATAGAACAGTCAACAATTCGCCGTTCATTGTTTGCCCAGAAAACCTTATTTATTGTAAAAAATGGCAACCAAAACCAAAGCAACCCCAGCTAAAATAACCCATCCCAAAGAGAGATACATGTATTGGTATGAGTCGATGTTGCTTCAACGTAAGTTTGAAGAAAAAGCAGGACAACTCTATGGGCAACAAAAAATACGTGGTTTTTGTCACCTTTATATTGGTCAAGAAGCCTGTTCGTCGGGAAGTGTAAGCGCCCTTACCAAAGACGACAAGTGGATTACTGCTTACCGTGACCACGGCTTTCCGTTGGCACTAGGCACTGACCCTAAAGCAGTTATGGCCGAATTGTACGGAAAAGCAACAGGTACAACAAAAGGGAAAGGCGGCTCAATGCACATTTTCGATAAAGAGCGCAACTTCATTGGTGGGCACGGTATCGTAGGAGCTCAAATTCCTTTGGGTGCAGGTATTGCTTTTGCTGAAAAATACAATAAGACCTCCAACCTTTGTATCTGCTATTTTGGTGACGGTGCCGTGCGCCAAGGTGCTTTGCACGAAACTTTCAACATGGCTATGACGTGGAAACTTCCAGTCATTTTTGTGGTTGAAAACAACGGTTATGCCATGGGTACGTCGGTGAATCGTACTTCTAACGTTACCGATTTGTATACCATTGGAGAAGGGTACGATATGCCTTCAGAGCCTGTTGACGGTATGGACGTAGAAGCCGTACACGATGCAGTAAGCCGCGCCGCCGAGCGCGCTCGCCGTGGCAATGGCCCTACTTTCCTCGAATTCAAAACGTACCGTTATCGTGGTCACTCCATGTCTGACCCACAAAAATACCGTACCAAAGAGGAGGTAGAAGAATACAAAAAGCGTGACCCTATCGAAATGACCAAAGATCGTATTTTGACAAACGGCATCGCTACTGAAGAAGACCTCGCTGCGATTGATGCAAAAATCAAACAAATCGTGGAAGAATCTGTGAAATTCTCAGAAGAATCTCCGTGGCCAGACCCATCGGAAATCTTCACTGATATGTACCTACAAGCAGACTATCCGTTTATTGTTGATTAGCCAACAGTCGATAGTCCACAGTCGATGGTAAAATTACTGTGGACTATCGACCATCGACTGTGGACTATCGGCTGTCTCAAAAATCATGAAAACGTTAGGAAAGTATTTTATTTTTTTAGGCGCGCTTTTTCGCAACCGTGAAAAATTTCGCGTCTATATAAAACTCGTCTTTGACGAATGTATTGAAATTGGTATCAACTCCGTCTTTATCGTCTCAATCGTTGCGACGTTTTTGGGCGCCGTAACTTGCGTCCAAACAGCCGATAATTTAGTAAGCCCCTTCGTTCCCAATTACATCATCTCACTGATTGTTCGCGACAGTAGTATTCTTGAATTTGCCCCTACCATTACGTGTGTTGTACTTTCAGGGAAAGTAGGTTCTCACATCGCGGGGGGGCTTGGTACAATGCGTATTACGGAGCAAATAGACGCCCTTGAAGTTATGGGAATTAATTCCATTTCGTACTTAGTTCTTCCCAAAATCGTGGCAGCCATTGTGATGTTCCCCATGTTGGTAATTCTTTCAGGGTTTCTTTCCATTCTTGGTGGGTACGTAGCAGGTGTAGCAACGGGAGTTATTACCCCTGAGGATTATATTCGTGGCTTACGTTTCGACTTTCGTAGCTTTAACATTCCTTTTGCCCTCATCAAATCAATCTTTTTTGCCTTTTTGATTACGTCCATCTCATCCTTTAAAGGTTTTTTTACCAAGGGTGGGGCACTCGAAGTAGGACAAGCTTCTACCGCAGCCGTAACCAACAGTTGTATTGCAGTTTTGATTGCTGATTATTTACTCGCCCAGCTTTTGCTTTTATAAAGAACGTATCGTCGGGTTGCTCACAACCCGACTCACAGAGACTCACAACCTGACTTATCTCTACCAGGCAATTTCGTTCAACCCACGCCCCCGAAGGTAGTTATTGGCTTGGCTAAAGTGTTTGGTGCCAAACCACCCACCGCTATTGGCCGACATCGGTGAAGGGTGTTTGGCCTTCAGTACAAAATGACGTTTGGGGTCGATAATCTTACCTTTGTCTTGCGCATATCGCCCCCAAAGCATAAATACCACTCCTTCTTTTTCGTCGTTGATACACTTGATGACGGCATCCGTAAAACGCTCCCAGCCGCGCCCTTGATGAGAGCCTGGACTGGCTTCCCGTACGGTGAGCGTTGCATTGAGCAATAAAACACCTTGCTCTGCCCAGCGTTCCAAATTGCCCGACACAGGGAAGGGTTGCCCAAGATCTTCTTGGATTTCTTTAAAAATATTAATCAGCGAAGGTGGTTTCGTGACACCATCGTTGACCGAAAAGCACAACCCATTGGCTTGCCCGCGCCCATGGTAGGGGTCTTGCCCCAAAATTACCACCTTCGTTTGGTCAAACGGACATTTATCAAACGCATTAAACATCAATTTACCAGGCGGATACACTTGTTGTGTTTGGTATTCATTGCGTACAAATGCCACCAAATCAGCGAAATACGACTGCTCAAATTCTGATTGCAAATGAGCTTTCCACGAAGCGTCGATTTTAACGTCCATTTTTCTATTTTTTGCGTCAACTATTGGTTTTTCAACTACAACGACCTAATTTTGGTTACAAAGTTAGGAAAGTATCAAACAACCATGACATCAGCGATAACAGAAGGTGTAAGAGTTAGCGTTATGACGCAGTATCAGCCTGAGTATTCGAGCCCAGCGCAGGCTCATTTTGTGTTTACGTATCGCATTACCATCGAAAACCACAGCGAGCATACCGTTCAGCTTCTACGCAGGCATTGGCATATTTTTGATTCCAATGGTACCATTCGGGAAGTAGAAGGGGAAGGCGTAGTGGGTCAACAACCCACACTCGAACCTGGCGAGATTCACGAATACGTATCGGGCTGTAATCTTCGAACTAGCATTGGTAAAATGGTGGGAACTTATCTAATGGAACGCCTCGTGGACGGAAAACAGTTTAATGTTGCCATTCCTGAATTCACTATGATTGCCCCCTACCGTTTGAATTAAAGAAAACTTCCCACCTAATCACCCTATTTTGCAATTACGTTCGCTTTTCAACTACTTTTTGAAAGCTCAAGACGAGCACGGACTTCATTCTCCGTTTGTATTTGATTTGTACCTCAATACAATAAAAAAGGACGCCCGACTACCTTCTTTTGGGGACATTGAAGCTATCCGGCAAATGATGCTTCATAGCCAAAAAACCCTTCAAATCACAGATTACGGTGCAGGTTCTCGGGTCAATACTTCCTCCACAAGAAAAGTAAGCGATATTGCCCAACATTCCAAAAAATCGGCGCGGTTGGCGCGATTGTTTTACCGCTTTATTCAACGTTTTGAGTATACTTCTATTTTTGATTTAGGCACTTCGCTTGGGCTGACAACGCTCTACATGGCACAAGCCAATCCTACAGCTCAGATTATTACTTTTGAAGGCTGCCCCGAAACAGCAAATGTCGCTCAAAAAAATTTTAAGGCGTGGGCCAGCCATGCATTATCTCCTCAGCAATCGCTACCCATTCAGACGGTAATAGGAAATTTGGATGAGACACTTCCTAATGCCATTGAAAGCGTCCAACGCCTTGATTTTGTCTTTTTTGACGCCAATCACCGCTACGAACCCACAGTAAGATATTTTGAAACGTGTTTAGCCAAAGCACACAACGATAGTCTCTTCGTTTTTGACGACATTCACTGGTCGCCCGAAATGGAACAAGCGTGGGAGTACATCAAAGCCCACCCTTCGGTTTCAGCTACTATCGACTTAGCCGCCGTGGGTTTAGTGTTTTTTAGGCAACAACAACTGAAACAGCATTTTGTACTTCGGTGGCCGTTTTGGAAGTGAGTTGAGTGAATGATTTTGTAGAGCTGTTTCAAACATTAAATACATTTCTTGAACTATTCGAGTTACACCAAGAAGGCTTAATGACTTACATCAAAGTAAAAAAGTCGCAAAATAATTAAAAGAAAATAGGGTTTCGATTGAAAAAATCATGAAATACACCAACCTTTCTGCCGACGCAATAAAAGACCTTTAGTAAGCGGAGGACATTGTTTTCCTCCGCTCCATTCATCACAGAATTATACCTGACGAAACAACTTCGCGTCGGCCCAAAAAGTACCAAAAGGAACAATAGAGGCAAGCAAGGCCAAAGCCGTTTTTTTTAGGGGCCAATTGTACTCAATTTTACACTGTACAACCGCCAATACGTACAAGACAAACAGCAAACCGTGTACCATACCAATTACTTTGTTGGGGCCTAGCATCTCAGCATAGTACTTTAATGGCATGGTTACGAACAAGATAAGCAAAAACGAAACGCCTTCTATAAAACCAATGACCCGCAAACGCCCTATTTGAGTTTTTAATAAATCCATTTGTTGTAAAAGTTGGGTTGATAAACGCACCAAATAATCCACAAAGAAAGATGATTTAAGACTTCAATTTGCTCATAAGTACCAAAAAATTAAGGCAGACTAAACAAAATATCCGTTACTTCTCGCCAGCTTGGGGTCTTACGTACGTCCCTGTCAATATCTCACCACTCGTGGAAATGAAGATAGACCACGTTGGTTGTCCCAAAGTTTTTGTCAAGGTAAGCGTCATTTTTGCCATAATACACCCGATGATAAGGTTGTCTTTAAGACCTTTGAAACTACGACAACTCAGAATCGCCTCTCCCCTATTTCTTCCCCTATTTTTTCAAATGATATTATTTCAACAAAAAATACGGAATAAATAAGCCGTCAAGACCACAATCACCACTTCAAACACTAACAAGGCATTGACAATTCCAACATGGTCAGACAAGTAACCAAGAAAGATAGCAGGAATTCCGAAGCCGATGTAGCCCATAAACATGTAGCCTGACACCGCCCTTGCCCGCTGAACTCCGCCGTAATTAGCAATCAACGCCAGCCCACCCACGTACGAAAATCCGTAGGCCGCTAAACCAATGAGCGTAGTTCCACCCAAAATTACCCACAACTGCCCCAAATGACTGCCCAACACCACCAGTCCAAAGCCCAACGGCACTAGCACATAACCGATACGAACGGATTGTTTGGGGTCGTTTTTACGAATAAAAGGTTGTAAGAACGCCCCCGTCCAATTGATTAATACCAAGCAAAAACCCGCATAAGGTGTCAAGTTAAATTTGGCCAATTGCGTTGGGATAATGGCAATGACCGTGCCCGTTGCTGCCCAACAAATCGCAATAGCCATGTTGACAGGAAATGAGCCTTTGGGAAAATACGGGAGTCGAAGGATATTACCACCAATGGGTTTGGGGTTAGGTAACATAAAGAGAAGGATAAGCCCAATAAAAGTAGTCCCCAAAAGCAAATAATAAGTAGGCGGAACAATCTGAAAATCAATAAGTAAATATAAAGTCGTGGCAAGTGCACCTCCACTGAATCCAATCGCTGTAGAAAGTGAAGCCAAATTAGCGGCTTTGGTTGGCGCATTTTTATCGGGGTACAGAACTTCGGTTAAATAGGCGGTTCCAGTGCCCATGCTCAGCGCTAGGGCAATCCCTTGCAACATCCGAGCGAAGACCAAAGCCGTTACATTTGGAAAAATAGTAATAACAAGAGTAGCTAAGAAAGAACAAAAAACGCTGACAATCAGCACGGGTTTACGTCCAATTCGATCCGAAATCCCTCCCAAAAAAACGTAACAAGGCAGCATCCCTGTGATGTACGCTGCCAAGACTAAGGCCGTTTGGCCATTGCTTAGACCCGCTTCAGCCGCATATACTCGAAAAAGTGGCATCGAGACATTAACGGCCAACGTAACCAGCAACAAGGCAAACGAAATAATACGAAAAGGTGGCATTAGCATACACCCGTTTCGAGGTCACACGCTTCCCCTTGCGTTGGCGCTTGAATCGGGGCTTTGACCGCAATATCTGGCAATGCCTGCAAAAACAAGTCCGTTGGCTGCGCGCCCGAAACAGCATATTTGTCATTAATAATATAATATGGTACACCGCTCACACCCATCAAACGGTTTTGGTAAAGAAGATGATCTACTTCTTCTGCTCCTTTATCGGAGACAATAAACTGGCGAATCTCATCCGCATCTAACCCTACCGACTGTACTACCGCCACTACATTTTCTACGTTAGCAAGGTTCACACGGTCTTCAAAATAGGCTTTAAAGAATGCCTCTACCAGCGCCAATTGTTTACCTTTTTGCTGGGCAAACCACACCAATCGGTGTAAACCGTGCGTGTTGGGTGAAATTTGTTGATTCAATAAATCGAATTGAAGCCCTTCTCCTGCGGCTACACTCGATACTTGGTTGGTGATTTCATAAAAGCGCTCTTCTCCGCCAAATTTAGCCGAAAGTCGCTCTTTCATGTTTTCTCCTTCCAACGGTGTCTCGGGCGAAAGTTGAAAAGGTAAATAACTAATTTCAAACGTATAATCGCCTTTGAGCTGGTCAACGGCTTTTTCCAAACGGCGCTTTCCGATGTAGCACCACGGACAAACTACGTCCGAAACGATGTCGATTTTAATATGTGGTTTCATGTAAACTTCTTCTTATTTTATTACTTTCAAAACCCTTACGCGTTCGTTATCGTTCACTTTTAAGAAATACCCCCCTTGAGGCATCGCCATTGGCAGCACCAACTTACTCGACGTTTCATTGGCCACCATAGACTGTTGTAACCATACTCTTCCCGCCACATCGGTCAGTGCGACTTCTACTTTTTTACCCGTAAATTCGAGTCCCCATTGAATTTGTAACGCAGTGGCATTCCCCAAAGGATTTGGAAACACAATAGCTTCCGTTGGTTTAACTCCCGTACTCATCGGCAAGTACTTGGCCCGTGCTATCTCCGTCGCTGCCGCAAAAGTGGGAATTCCGTAGCCAAATTGAGGGGTTGGGCTAGAGAATTGATCTCCTGCTCGACGAATACAATCGATGACTTGCATGGCGGTAAGTTGCGGTTGCGATTGCCAAAATGCCGTCACCAAGCCCGCAATTAGCGGGGCAGAATACGACGTTCCGTTGCCCGGCGTTATCGTACCTGCTTGATTTGAATAGACCGTCAATGCTCCTTGGGCACAGACATCAGGTTTCACGCGACCGTCAGCCGAAGGACCAAGGGAGCTAAACGAAGCCAATGCTTTGGTACTGCCTACGGCTCCTACTGCCAAAATAGAATCGGCATCAGCAGGCGCCGAAATGTATTTCCACGCACTCGACCCTTCGTTCCCTGCCGACGCCACTACCACCATTCCTACTGCAGCAGCCCAATCGGCTGCCCGCGTAATGAGCGTCGTTTTGCCATTCATATCGGCATACGTATAATCATCGGCTTCATTATCAAACTGATTATATCCCAAAGAAGTGTTAATGACATCGACGCCCAAACTGTCGGCGTATTCGGCGGCTATCAGCCAATTGGCTTCCTCCAAACGGGATTCACTATTGTCGTCTTCGGTACGAAGAAGCGCGTAAGAAGCGCCATACGCAGGGCCAATGAGGCTTCCTTCCCTAAAGCTTGCCATAATGCTAAACACGTTGTTTCCGTGCGAATGGTCTTCGTAAACGCTAGCTTCATTTTTGACAAAATCGTACGTAGTAACTACGCGTTTTTCAGTAAACAACGTACTCAAAGCAGGGTTGGTATTGGAGTTTAAAAAGCCTGCGTCCAAAATCGCCACCAACATTCCTTTTCCATTGTACCCTTGGTTGTGCATGGCATCAGCCCCCAACATTTGAATTTGGCCAAGTGAAGCTCCATAGTTAAAAGCATCCATTCCAAATTTTTGTTGAGTGGCATTGGTTTGTTTCTCAGCCGACAGACGAGCTGTGCGAAGGGCACGGTTAAATTCAATTCCTTTCACTGACGGCAGCGCCTGAATGACGGTTAATTGTGCCGTAGTAGCCTCAACCAACACAGCATTCAACCAACGCGATGTGTACCACACTTTTGCCCCTGTTTGGCGGATTTGAGATACATACGAAGGGTTTACGGGTAAATCCCTTGATGTGACCACAATCCCTTGCCGCATACGGCGGTCTACCGAGCGTTGACTCAGGTAAACCGTAGGTTTATCGGTTGTAAAAGGGGTACCCGTTTTGTCTTTAAGCAACACAAGGTACTTAGCAGTTTGGGCCTGCACCCTCCCCCCACACATGAAAAGGAAAGTAAAGACGGCCACAAAAAACCATTTAACCTTTTGATTAACAACTATTTGCATATATTTTATATATTTGTTTTTTTAGTAAATACCGCTTAGAAACCCAAATTCGACATTTTATTTCATCGGGCTGTAAGCAACCCTCCATTCTATTCTACTCCTGCACGTTTAACGCGAATGAACTGTCGAGTTCCAAAGTCTACCTGCGCTTTACCGATACAGGTAGGCGTGGACGAGCAAAATTGTACGTTGATTCGCTACCGATAAATCATTCCTACCCCTCTGCTGCGTATGTTTCAATCCGTTTGTCTTGTTTCACTAGCGTAGAATCATTTTGCTGTACCACCGTCACCGCTCGGTCAAAAGTAGTTTCTCCTAGTTGAAATACTTTGTTTACATTTTTTAGTACATACTCATCCTCTCCCAAGTTGTTGTAAATATTCCCGTTCCAAGCCAGCTTCTCGGAAGGAAGAAAAGTCATTTTTACGTATTCTTGGCCGTTTTCGTTACCAATAGCGCAATCAATTTTTAATCGTACTGTGAAAGATCTAGCTTCCACGGCTGGCTATCTAGTGTTCGACGAAAACGAGCAATACGGTGTACTTTATCTCCTGCTAAGTCGATATAACTTTCTGCTATCCGCTCTTTCCATTGATAAGCCCGATTTATCGCAGGCCACCCCAACGCCACCTCTTCTTCGCTGACGTCATATTCGACAAATCGCCCTACCTCCAATGCAAAAAATTCGCTACATTTCAAAGTGGTTTCGCAGTTGTCGCAGGGGGAGTACAAGAATTTATCCCCAAAACTAAAACTATACCTGCCCAACTCCAGTTTAGCCAAGGACAATCTCTTACCAAAATGGTTTTACCCAAAGCCCAATTTTCGTCGTAGTTTGCCACAATAGACCTATATTAGAATTGAGTTAGAATTAACTATTAAAGGAACAAATATAACGGTCTATTGCTTTTTCAACTATCAACCCACAAGGAATCAGTATGTATTCGCAGTATATTAGACAGATTGTAGAACAACTTGCCATTTCGACAGGGCAGCCCGTGGTTACACACCGTACCACTTATGACCAGGTCGAACAGGGATTGTCTTATTCAGAGACCGACATTGATCGGTTTATTGAAAACCTCAACCGTAGTGCTCGCCAAAATAACCTTACACTGGTCGTTAACTGTTTACCCAAAAACCAGTTTGTTGCCTTTCTTGAGTCAGCTACGCACCCTGTTCTTTACTTTGAAAAACACAATTTAGGTCTTACTCCCGTCATTGTCGGCAAAGACTACCAAGGAGCAAACGTCCAATGGAGTCCTATTATAGAAAATAGGCCACATCACAGTTCTACCGATATTATATCGCCTTTGGTCTTTGAGAATCAATCCGACACCTCCAAAAACGGTCAGGTGCTGTACATTACGGCGTTTCCGATGCAACCTCTGGTAAGCGATGACAGTACCTTGAGCCAAACCGAAAACGAAATTCTCAGCCCTGTTCAAAGGTTGATTCGTCTGCTTCGCAATGAGAGTAAAGATATTGGCTACATTTATTTTTATGCCGTAGTTGTTGGACTCATTAGCCTTGTATTGCCCTTGGGAGTACAAGCTATCTTTAGTTTGGTGTCCAGTGGTTCCATTTTTAGTTCGGTGTATGTTTTGATGGGGCTAGTCGTTTTGGGACTGATTGGTAGCGGTATTATGCAGATTATTCAGGTATCGCTCGTAGAAACTCTTCAAATGCGCATTTTTGCAAAGGCGGCTTTTGAGTTTACGTACCGCGTGCCGCGTTTAAAATACGAAGCGTTACGCCAAGATAATCCCACGGAATTGATGAACCGTTTTTTTGACGTTTTGACCATCCAAAAAGCACTACCAAAGTTTTTGATTGAACTTTCAGCCGCCCTGTTACAGATTATTTTTGGATTACTTTTATTATCGTTTTACCACCCCTTCTTTATTGCGTTTAGCTTATTTGTCATTCTTATTTTCTTCGCCATCATTCGTATCAACGGACATAAAGGGCTTGAAACTAGCATTAAAGAATCAAAGTATAAGTACCGCGTAGTAGCTTGGCTCGAAGGAATGGCAAGTACCTTGTTTTCATTCAAAACAGCAGGAGCCACCAATCTGCCGATTCAGCGAATGGATGGCTTGGTCAATAACTACCTAACTTATCGAAATAAACACTTTAAAATTCTTAAAGGTTTTTATTACTACTCGCTGGTTTTCAAGGTTGTAGTCATTGGAGGTTTATTAATTCTCGGAACCTACCTTCTTGTCAACCGACAAATTTCGTTGGGGCAATTTGTTGCGTCCGAAATCGTGATTGTTTTACTCACAGGGGCCGTTGAGAAGTTACTTCTCAGCATTGATGTTGTATTTGATCTGCTCACAGCTGTTGATAAATTGGGCTATGTTTCCGATTTAACTTTAGAAAAAGAGGGAGGTTTCCGCTTCTCAGCCAACCAGTTTACCAAAGGACTTGCCCTTAAAACCAATCAATTAAAATATAATTACCCTGATGCCCCCAAAGCCGCTATTAATGGCATTTCGCTCGACATTCGGCCAGGCGAACGGGTTTGTTTAACGGGGCAAAACGGTTCGGGAAAGCATACCCTTTTGAAACTATTTTCGGGAGTCTTGACCGAATATGAGGGAAGTCTCATTTACAATGGGGTGTCAATGCGTGACCTCGACGTGACCACTCTGCGTAACCATTTGAGCATGAACTTTCCTAACCAAGAGATTTTCGATGGAACTATCCTCGAAAACTTGACTATGGGACGGGCAGGGATTTCGTTGGAACAAGTCAAAGATGCCTTAGATAAATTACACCTTACCGATGAAATTGCCCAGCTTCCCGAAGGACTTGCTACGCCCATTATTTCAGGAGGGCGGCATTTCTCATTGAGTTTTGTTACAAAAATTGCGTTGGCACGTTGTTTATTGACACAGCCCAAACTGCTACTTTACACCGACGCCCTTCGCCAGCTTGAACGCGGAGAACGAATGCGGATTATTGAGTTTTTGACGGATCCTTCGCACAATTGGACGCTCGTAGTGTTATCCAACGACCCCGCTTTTATGGGCGCTTGCGACCGCGTCGTAGTGATGGAAGGAGGCCATGTTATTGCAGAAGGGCCTTATAAAACTGTATTAAAACACGTTTCTACGCTCGAAAACTAAGACCATGCTAAATTTATCAAATCAGCGGGTCAATGCACCTGCCATCGAAAACGAAGTAAATTCCCTTCATACGCTTCATTCGCCTAAAACCGCCAAAGTAGTGTACCGCTGGATTTTGGGAATTGTAATTGTCCTGATTCTTGTCATGTTTTTGCCCTGGCAACAAAACATCAACGGCAAGGGCTACGTTACGGCTCTAACACCCAAAGACCGCCCTCAAAATATCCAAAATGCCGTGGCTGGGCAAATTCAAAAATGGCACATAAGAGAAGGTGATTTTGTTAAAAAAGGAGATACTCTTTTGACCATTTTCGAAATTAAAGACGACTATTTTGACCCACAGGTGTTAGTTCGTACACAAGAGCAAATTCAGGCCAAACAAGAGGCCATAAATGCTTATAATGCCAAAATTCAAGCCACCGACAATCAGATTTCTGCATTAAGACAAGGACTTCAATTGAGCTTAGAAAAAGCTCGAAATAAGCTTCTCCAATCTAGCCTCAAAGTACGAAGCGATAGCGCTGACCTTATCGCGGTGAGTAGAGGTTTTGACATAACAAAAGAACGTCTTGAACGTGGAGAGGCCATGTACAAAGATGGAACAATTTCGTTGGTAGACCTCGAAAGTCGCCGTGTAAAATTCCAAGAAGACCAAGCAAAAGTTGTATCTCAAAGTCAGAAGTTAGCTATTTCACGCAATGAACTCATTAATGCCAGAATTGAGCTTAGTTCTGTACAAGCTGATTATCAGAAGGATATTGCCAAATCCTTTTCAGACCGTAGTTCAGCTTTGTCAAGCCTCGCCGACGGAGAGTCTGAGTTGTCTAAACTCAAAAATAAATACGAAAATATTCGCATTCGTCGCGAGCACTACGTAATCCATGCTCCGCAAGACGGCTACATCGTCAAAACTCTCAAAGCAGGGATTGGCGAAACCATTAAAGAAGGCGAGTCCATCATTACGCTTCAACCCAATAAACCTGACTTGGCAGTCGAATTGTACGTAAAAGCAATGGATTTATCACTTATCCAACCTGGTCGCCACGTACGGTTAGAATTCGACGGATGGCCTGCGTTACAGTTTTCGGGCTGGCCCGGTACTTCAGTTGGAACCTTTGGCGGAACCGTGGCCATTGTTGATCGCGTCAATAGTAAAAATGGCGAATACCGTCTCCTTATTAAGTCAGACCACAAAGGCAACGAAAACGACAAATGGCCCGATCAACTACGCATTGGTTCGGGAGTGAATGGTTTTGTAATGCTCAAAGACGTTCCGATTTGGTGGGAAGTATGGCGCCAACTTAATGGTTTCCCGCCTGACTATCTTAGCGATATTTTACCTGCGGAAGAAAAAGAGAAAAAATAAAAAGCGCAAAGGACAAATCGACGTGCGTCGGGTTGCTCATAAATCAACAAAAGCGTTCGTCGGGTTATGAGCAACCCGACGCAACTGTAAGCAAAAACTAAATTCCCGCCTGGATGCCCCGTCTTTAGTCGGAATGAAAATATAAAAAGTGAACATACATGAAATTCGTCATACAGTTATTTTTCGTGCTACTTTGCTATGTAGGTTTTTCACCTACATGGTCCCAAACCGACACAAGTAAGGTATTTTCTTACCGCGATTTTTATGAATTAGTGGTCAAAAATCACCCCGTGCTTCGACAAGCCAATAACCTCTCTGACCAAGCCCAAGCCGAACTACTAATGGCAAAAGGAGCCTTTGACCCTAAATTGGAAGTCAACTTTGATCGTAAGTTTTTTGATAACAAAGCCTATTTTAACTTTTGGGACAACCAACTTAAAGTACCCTTGTATTGGGGAGGAATTGACGTCAAAGCGGGGTTTGAGCGCAACGTGGGCGACGTACTAGGAACAGATATTCGTACGCCCATTGATGGGCTTAGTTACATTGGCCTTACTCTCCCTGTTTTACAACGGTTTGTAATAGACGAACGCCGTGCAACACTCCAAAGCGCTCGTTTGTTTCAGAATATGGCCGATGTAGAAAGAGTCAAATTGGTTAACAAATTGATTCTTTCGGCGGCTAAAGAATATTGGAATTGGTACTTTTCGTACCGTAACTACGCACTAGTCAAAGAGTTTCACGATTTAGCTCAACAACGGTACGACCTAGTCAAAAAAAGGGTGGCGCAAGGCGACTTACCTGCCGTTGACACTGCTGATGCCCAAGTTACATTGCTTGACCGACGGATTATGCTCGATCAAGCCCTAATTGAGTTTCAAAACGCTCGGCTCATTCTTTCTAATTATTTATGGGACAACAACAATGGACCTCTTGAATTGCCCGGCAATGCCGTCCCGCAACTTAGCCCAGCTCAACGAATTGATACTAATACTCTAACACAGTTATTGGATATAGCCCGCCAAAAGCACCCTGAAATTCAGAAATTAGACATCAAAACCCAGCAATTACGCATCGATGAGCGATTGGGACGAGAAATGCTCAAGCCCAAACTGGATATTGGATTGGCCTCTCTCAACTATGCTCACCGTTTCGTTACAGGGGTTGAAATTCCACAAACGGGTCCATTCCCTACTTTTTATAAGTTAAACGTCGATTTCTCAATGCCTTTGTTATTCCGTAAAGAACGTGGGAAATTGGAAACGGTACGTATCAAACAGATGCAAAACAACCTTGAACTTCAACAAGTGCGTCGCGAAATCAACAACGACATACAAGCTGCCTACAACGATGTTCTTAACCTAGAAAAACAGATTCAGAATCAACAAGTAGCCGTAGAGCGCCAAACCCAAGTACTACGCGCCGATGAACAACGGTTTAGCATCGGTGAAACCCAACTATTTCAACTCAATATGCGCGAGTCAAAACTCAACGAGCTGAAAGTGAAGCTTGAATCCATGAAATCAAAGTACGAAAAAGCCAAAGCAACCCTTCTATTTTCGGCGGGTTTGAGCGAGTGGTAAGCACGAAAAGATAACTAGCTACTAATTATTGAAAAAATCGTTATAAAAACCCTCACCCGAATTGCCTAATTTTGGGGCTTGAATAAACACCCTACCATGATGGGTAGGGGCTTTTCTAACGATGAAAAATTACATAAAACACGACCCTTGGTGCATTATTGAGGAAGGATTTTTTCCTGAATACAACGAAATCACCGAAAGTCTTACCAGCCTTGGCAACGGCCGAATGGGTCAACGAGGCAACTTTGAAGAACAATTTTCTGGCAAAACCCTCCTCGGAAACTACTTAGCTGGGGTTTTTTATCCCGACAAAACTCGCGTAGGTTGGTGGAAAAACGGATATCCGCGTTATTTTGCCAAAGTACTCAACGCTTGTAACTGGATTGGTATCAACGTTGACATCGAGGGCGAAACACTCGATTTGGCCATTTGTACCGTTTCGGATTACTCGCGTGTGCTCAACATGAAAGAGGGTGTTTTAGAACGTACGTTCGTCGCTACCCTTCCTAGCGGCAAACAAGTACGCGTTTTGGCCCAACGCTTTTGTAGCATCGTAGACGACGAAGCGGGAGCAATTCGATACTCTGTAACGCCCCTTAATTTTGACGGTACCATTACCTTGACGCCTTCGCTCAATGGCGATATTAGCAACAAAGACTCCAACTACGGCGAGAAATTTTGGGACGAAATCCACAAAGAAACGGCCTTTGGAGAAGCGTATCTTGAAATGCGAACCAAAGATACGCCGTTCAAAACGGAGTTGTTTAACGTATGCACAGGGATGAAAATCGACATCGTCATCAACGGTGAACGTGTTGATTTTCAAAACAAACCCGTCAAATCAGAAAAATACGTTGCATGTGAAATTGAACTAAAAACCAAAGCCAACGACGAGATTACACTATACAAATATGCCGTTAACTTGGCCTCGTTAAACCACGCCATCGACCAACTTCTTCCGAATGCCAAAGCCTACATTGAGCGAATTTCGGCCAAAGGTTTTGAAAAAATGAAAGCCGAACAAGCCCAAGCATGGGCCGAACGTTGGGCTAAAAACGACATCATCATCGAGGGTGACTCAGATAGTCGCACTGATGCGGCGCAGCAAGGGATTCGTTTTAACATTTTCCAACTCGAACAAACCTACACAGGCGAAGACGCTCGCCTCAATATTGGCCCTAAAGGCTTTACAGGCGAAAAATACGGCGGAAGTACCTATTGGGATACCGAAGCATATTGTTTGCCATTTTATCTGGCTACTGCCGACCAAAAAGTAGCGCGTAATCTCTTGGTTTACCGTCATAAACATCTCCAAAAAGCCATCGAAAATGCAGCAATTCTGGGCTTTAACAACGGGGCAGCGCTGTACCCCATGGTGACCATGACGGGCGAAGAGTGCCACAACGAATGGGAAATTACGTTTGAAGAAATTCACCGTAACGGTGCCATTGCCTACGCCATTCACGACTATATTCGCTACACAGGCGACGAAGCCTATTTGGCTGAGTATGGCCTAGATGTTTTGGTAGGAATCGCTCGTTTTTGGGCGCAACGCGTCAATTGGTCAACAGACAAGAAAAAATACGTGATGTTGGGCGTAACTGGCCCCAACGAATACGAAAACAACGTCAATAATAACTGGTACACCAACTACCTCGCTGCTTGGTGTTTGCGCTATACGTTGTCAGCAGTCAGTAGTTTACAGGCAGCAGGCAGTGGAGTAAAGCCCTTGGTGTTAAGCACCTTGAGTGAAGCGGAATTGACCAAGTGGCAGCATATTGTGGACAATATGTACTACCCTTACGATGAAGAACGCCAGGTATTTTTGCAGCAAGATGGCTTTTTAGATAAGGAACTATTGACCGTCGACGACATCAAAGAACACCGCCCTATCAACCAAAAATGGTCGTGGGATCGCATTTTGAGGAGCTGTTTTATCAAACAAGCTGACGTATTGCAGGGGCTTTATTTCTTTGAAGAAGAGTTTGATACCGAGACCATACGCCGCAATTTTGATTTCTACGAACCTATGACCGTGCACGAGTCGTCGTTGTCACCTTGCGTGCATGTGATTCAAGCGGCGAAATTGGGTTACAACGAAAAAGCGTATGAAATGTACCTTCGTACCTCACGCCTCGACCTCGATGATTATAACAACGACACCGAAGACGGCCTACACATTACGAGTATGGCAGGTACGTGGATGTCGGTGGTCAAGGGTTTTGGGGGAATGCGTATCAAAGACAGCAAATTGGCCTTTACGCCCTTTTTACCTGAGCAATGGAAAGGTTATTCCTTTAGAATTGGTTTCCGTGGGCAAGTGGTTCGCGTAGCCGTTCGCCCAGGCGAAGTGGAAGTAGAAAACCTTTCGTCACAAGCGTTGAGTTTGGCCATTAATGGGACAGAAATCACCGTGGGGGCGCAGGCAACAGAGGTTGTGAAAAGGTAAAACGTCAGCAGATAACCCCTAAATACCCCAGCGCAAGGCCGACATTTCACGGTAAAGCTCTTCCTATTTTTCACTGTGATTAAATGTCTGTTGAAAAGAATTGGAATAACCATTTTGGGAATGATTTTGTATGGCAATGTTAAAAACCATTTTTTCATCAAACGTAATCACGTCTTCGACCCTCATGCCGAGCAGTTTGGAGATTTATCCAAGCCGTGAAAGGGTAATATCCTGCTCACCATTTTCGATGGTACTATACTCGTCCAAGCTTTGGAATTAAAATTCATTATTTCTAAAATAATAAATCCTGGAAACCTTCCCGAAAGTTTCAGAACTTTCGGGAAGGGCGTATTTCTACTTTTTCAAATTCGTCAGATACTCTACCAAATCGCGGATTTCACGCTTTGACAAAATGCTTCCCATCGGTGGCATCCCCGACGGCATATTTTCGCGTTTGCCGATGCGCGCCGCAGGAATCACCAATGGTTCGGCGTCAGAGGTATTGATGGTCAACTCTTCTGCTGTTTCTTTGGCCAAGGTTCCGTTGACTACTTGTCCGTCTTTTAACGTGAGCGATACCATGCCAAAGCCAGGAGCTAATCGAGCACTTGGTTCAATCAATGCTTGCAGCAATTGTTCACGGGTGAGCACCTCGCCGATGTGCGTCAGTGATGGCCCAACCGCCCCTCCTGTACCACCAATGGCATGACAACGCACGCATTGAGCCGCCGAGTTATTGTTGAAAATAGTACGTCCTGCAAAACGATTCCCTCCAAAGAGCGCTTCGGCGTACTCATCCATAAGCGAAGCCCCAGGTTTTACTGTCGCCATTTTTTCTTTCAATGATGCCACACCCGATGCTTCCACCGCTTCTTTCAGCTCCAGTGAAAGATTAGGTGAAAGTTTTTTGGCTTTCAATTGGTCAATCAAATCGCTCAAAATTACCTGTGTTTTGTCAGCTTCCATTTTTCCCAACACTTCAAGCATTTTTTGTTGCTCACGCGTTGTACCTTTGGTAAAGATAGAGTTGACAATCAAAGGTAAACTTGCTTTGGTTACATTATTGTTATTCAACAACCCCAGCGCCACCGTACGCACATTTTCTTCTTTATCATCCATTCCTTTCTTTACGATGGCATCAATCTGTGGATATCCGAGCTGATTGAGCGCGGTCAAAATTGCTCCTTTTACGCGAGGGCTTTCGCTTGTTTCAAAAATTGAAACTAATTGTCCGTTGGCTTCGGTGATTTTTACATCGGCAATCAAGCCCACAATTGCAGCTAAGGGGTCAGTACTCTTTTCTTTCAAAAACTCATTGATGTACGGCAATACTTTGGCTTTCACAGCGGCAGGATCGCGCTCGATTTTACCGCGGTAACGGCCATCGACGCGATCGGTGTACGACGGACTTGCCCAAGTGCCGAGAGCCGCAAGTGCCTCCGCTTTTATTTCTTCTTTAAGGTCGGTACGGCGGGCAAAATCAAGCAACAATTGAAGTTCTTTTTCACCTCCCACGCGCAAGGCGGCATTGATGGCACGGCGCACAATTACTTCCGACGTAAACCGAGTTTCTTTCAAAGTAGCAGCCAGTGCTGGTAATGCTGCCACAATCGACAGGTCGTCGTTGATAGCCCGGGCGGCTTCGGCCACGATGTACTCGTCTTTGTCGTTCAAGAAAATAGCCACATTCTCATTACGTAAACGCCTCAATACCAACACCGCCGCCGTACGTAATGCCTTGCTTGGATTGTTGGCCAAGGCCACTATCGGTTCTACTTTTCCAATGCGCGATAAGGCCAAAACGCCCGCATGACGAAGGTACAGATCCTCGTCATTATTGGCGCCAATCATTTCAATTAGCGGCGTTACAGCATCTGTGTATGCAATACGTCCTAAGGCTTCAGCAGCGTAAAAACGAACGCGTGGATTAGTGTTTTTCAACAAAGGTACTAAAGCACTACCTGCGTTTATGATGCGAGCATCCCCGAGCATTTTGGCTGCTTGGGCGATGATTTCAGTATCTTTATCGTTCAACAACGACATCAACGTTGTAGCATTCCCTTGATCGATGCGCATCAACTGACCAACTCCCCAAATCCCGTGAATACGCGCCAATTGATTCTGCGTTTGTTCCACTGCTTTTATCAACTGTGGAAGCCCTTTTTTTCCGCGATTCACCAACTCAAATTGGGCTTTTTGACGAACCCGCATATCGCCGTACGAAAGCAAAGAATACAGTTTTTCCTCGGTTTGTGCAGGGTAATTCAACTGAATCATCCGCTTGGTTTCTTCGCGTACAGCCGCTAAGTCGTTTTTATCTTTGGTAACGTCTAATTTCCAAACACGACCGTAGTTTTTGGTATCCCAACCATTTATCCAGTCAGCAACATATAAGGCTCCATCGGGGCCAAATTTGATACCCGTTGGCAAAATACCACTCACGATGTCTTTCTCACCGTCAAGGTCAAACGTCGCTCCTTTTGGTTTTAATCCAAACGACCAAATATGTGACCGTGAGGGGGTTCCGACAAACTCTACCAAGAAAAATTTATTCTTCCATTCCGAGCCTAAAGCCGTACCAGGGTTGTATTCCATGCCCGTTGGGCCGTTGTGGTAGTTCATAATAGGTGGCAAAATATACGCTGCTTGACCCTCCCAACGTGGTTTGAACAGTTTCTCGTTCATCCACACATTGTATCGGTTATTGCGCGGGTCGGTGTATTTTCCATACTGCCAGTTGGAACGCCAGCCTGCATCATGTCCCTGCACTACATGAACCAAACGCTCGCTTTCGCCAGGGTGGTCGCCGTCGTTATCAGACGAGATGAGGTTGCCATACTCATCAAATACAAACTCATGGGTATTGCGAAGTCCCGAGGCAAAAATCTCAAAATCAGAGCCGTCTGGGTTAGAGCGAGCGATAATTCCCGAGTTAGGGTTTTCCCATTTTTTTCCGTCAGGAGCCGTAATATTGGCTCCAATGTCTCCAATGTTCCAGTAAATACGACCATCGGGTCCTTCGGTGACACCCGACATACCATGTCCGCTAAACCCAATATGTACGCCATATCCATGACTGATAGAGGTCTTTTTATCCATGATACCGTCTCCGTTGGTATCTTTCAAACGCCATAGGTCGGGGGCAATTCCGACAAAAATTTCGCCCGCCCGCACGAGCATTCCCCCCGCTACGTCGGTAACTTCATCAAAAAAGTCTTCTAGGATGCGCAGCGATACGTCGGCGATACCGTCGTTATTGGTATCTTCTAATCGCCATATTTCATCTTTTTCTACGGCTAAGTCTTTCCAATCGTGTACACCGTCTTCGTTGAGGTCAGCGAGCCATTCGTTGGCTTTGCTTTTCTCGGGCGAGAATGTTTTTCGCAAAAAAGCACGACGGTCTTCTACTGTTTGCAGGCCAATCGACTCTGTCATCCAATCGCGGTGCCCACGAATATCAAATTCGGAGTTTTTTTGACGGTTGGTACGGTTGATATATACCCGACCTTGGTCGTCGATAGCCATAGCCACAGGGTCAGGAGCAAGTGAGTCAGACGCCCAAAGGGTCATTTGTAGCCCATCGGCGAGCTTAATAGGTGTTTTTTCGCGAATTTCTTTGGCTCGGGCAATGGCCTTGGCTGGGTCTTCTTTGATGACAAGGGGCTGGCTATTGCGTGGTGTTTTCATGCAAGACACCACCAAACAAGCCGTCCCGATTGCCGCCAAAAGTTGCCGTTTTGACTGTTTTTTTAGACGCATGGGTTAATCAAACTTTTGTTAGAGAGATACTTAAAATTAGATAAAACTATGAATCGTATCTTTTTACTTATAAAACTCAGCTATTTTACCGAAAACAAAGTATTTTCTGATGTATTTGGCCATCTATTAAACAGAACAGATTCAAACTAGCTTTTCCGACCCATGAAACACCTTTTCACAACCCTTTTAATCGGTTGGGTGGCTCTTGCCAGCGCCCAAGTAACCCAACGAAACCTACTCGGCTCGGCCTATTCGCTCGATGCCATAAAGCAGTCACTGCTTTCTCAGGCACAATTTAAACCCTACCCCAAAACCGCCGAGGAATGGCAATCCCAACTGCCTGATACCATGATTGCAAAAATGATTAAGGCAGGAGAAAATGGATTGAACTTCAAATTTGATGCTATTCTAGGCAGTGTTTCCATGGATTTTGTACGCTCGGGCGACCGCGAACGCCACAGCAAGCTTTCGTTCGGTAAACGAAACGCGCTCATTGACCTCATTTTGGCCGAAAGTGTAGAAAACAAAGGCCGCTTTACGGAAGCAATTTTCAATGGTGTTTGGTCGATTTGTGAGGAAAGTTTTTGGGGCGTTCCTGCCCACATTAGCGGTACAGGTCTACCCAATGTCGAAGATCCCATCGTAGATTTGTTTGCGGCCGAGACTGCAGCCGTACTTTCTTTTGCCGACTATTTTATAGGTGAAAAATTAGACAAAATCAATAAACTCATCCGCAAGCGAATTTACTTTGAAACCAATCGGCGGTTATTTATACCTATGATTCAAAACCCCGACCGATATGGTTGGATGAGTAAGAAAAATGCCGTCAACAACTGGAATCCGTGGATTATGTCCAATTGGATGACCGCGGCATTGTTGTTAGAAAAAGATAAAAAAAGCCGTGCAGAACAGCTCTATGCAGCCATGCTCGGATTGGATTTATACCTCAACGGCCTCGGCGAGGATGGTGGCTGCGACGAAGGACCCAGTTATTGGTTTGCGGCAGGCGCCTGCGTATTTGATTGTTTAGAATTGCTCGAATCCGCGACCCAAGGAAAAGTTAACGGCTACCAACAGCCCCTTATTCGAAAAATGGCGTCGTACGTATTCAAAACCCACATTGCGGACGATTACTTTGTCAACTTTGCCGATGCCGACCCCAAACTCAAACCCGACGGCATTATGCTGTATCGTTTTGGCAAAAAAATCAACGATCCCCAACTTATACAATTTGGTCTATGGGCAACTGAGAAATACCCATTGGCGGTGTCTAACAACGGCTTTCACCGTATGCGCCGTATCCATAACTTACTTACCATCAAAGAATTGCCTTCTAACAAAGCAACGTATCAACCCGTCAAAGACGCTTGGCTCGGCGATATTCAAGTACTAACGGCCCGCAGTACCAATGGTTTGTACTTGGCTACCCACGGCGGGCACAATGCCGAGAGCCACAATCACAACGATGTAGGCGATTTTCTACTTTATGCCAACGATGAGCCTGTTATCATCGACGCAGGTCGCGGCAACTACACCGCCCGCACTTTTTCGTCGAAACGGTACGAGCTTTGGTTTACTCAATCGCAATACCATAACTTGCCGATTATCAACGGGCTAGGGCAACTTGCAGGGCGAACCTACGAGGCACAGAACGTCAAAAGTACCATCAACGAAAAAGAAGCGACGTTGTCGATGGATATTGCACCAAGCTACGCCAAAGAAGCGGGGATTCAGGTTTGGAATCGCTCGGTGAAGCTCAATCGCGTAAAAAATGTTGTCGAAATAAACGATGATTTTATATTGACCCAAAAACCTACTTCGGTCCAGCAAGTTTTTATGACGGTTTGCGATACGGATATAACTATGCCAGGCAAAATCCGACTGACCACTCCCAAAGGGCAATTCTTTACAATTCAATACGATAGCAAGCTCTGGGACGTATCAAGTGACTTTCCTTCTACGGACGGAATAGAATACGTTAGTTTTAAAACCAAGTGGGAAAATCGCCCCGTACGACGGCTTATTCTTTCACACAAATCGTTGCCCCAAAAAGGAAAATTAGCCTTTGTCATTTCATCAAATTAGCACACTTAAGCCTTATTTTTCAGCATCTTCCCATTTTCTTTGTTACTTTTACTCATACTTTTCATATCCAAAACTCAAAAATATGGCATGGTTAGTGTGAGTAAAAAAATATAACTACACAGAAGAATGATACGGAAATGCTGATTAATAAATTTATTTTAGTCATTTTGATGCTTGAATTTTTAAACGTACCTCTCAAAGCGTGCGTTGTAGATTCTTCTAATACAGATAAATCGAAAAAGTCAATTAAAATAGTCTCCATTTCTATCCCCCAAAAAAATAGTCTTCAAAATCCCAAACGATTCCCCCAACTTAACAACGGGGGTATTCAGTACGCTTACAATCAGCGATACCAAAGTGCGCGGTCACTTTTCCAACAAGCTCAAGAATATCAGCCTATCAACGATACAATACTGTACAATCTTTCTTTGGTGACTGGTCTATTAAAAGAATACGAACAAGCACTTCAACTACTAACGCAGACAGGCATTGGACGACGTTATTTGCATAATAAAGGCGTTTGGGAAGCCCAACAAGGTAATATTCAGCAGGGCTTGGCTACGTGGACAAACGCCCCTCAAAGCGACACCCTCGTCTTTAATATTGCATTAGCTCATTATAAACTGGGTGACTTACAGCAATCCCAAGACTGGAGCAAACGAATTGGTTTTGCCAAAGCCGCCGAATTTCACGAGTTGACTGCCAATATCTATTTTAAACTTGGCGACCACAAACAAGCCAAACGCCTCTACGAAAAAGCCGATAAACTCGCAACCCGCATGGGTAATCATTCAAATAGACCACGCTTTTTGGTGCAACGGGGAAATAGTTCGTTAGCCCTGGCAGAATATACCACAGCAGAAGCACTTTACCGCGAATACCTTACCACCAAAGACCCTTATTATCGCTTTGCCGCAAGGCTAGGTTTGGGTCATGCCCTGTATTGCCAACGCAAGTACCAAGAAGCGGTATTGGAATACGACGCAGCTTGTCGGCTCAATGATTTTTCGGCCGAAGCGTGGCTAAGTCTCGGCCATGCATACGTCGGAACGAATGAGCAACGTCAGGCGCAAAAAGCATACGAACGCGCCTTGGATTTAGATTCCACCCAAAAACACGCTTGGCTCGGCTTGGGTATTATTTACTATCGTCTTCAAAATTACGGGGAAGCTGTATGCTGCTTTGAGCAAGCTGGGGAAATTCTAAACCCTAAAAACCCTCAACATGCCGATTTTTTTGCGGCACGGGCTTTTTGTCGACTTTATTCCAACCAAACCATCCTTGCGAAAAAAGACGTTCAAACAGCAGTACACCTTTCGGGCAAAGGTCTGCTTCCGTGCTTAGCCATGAGCGAGTATTGCCGTATCGAAGGGTATTTTTTAACCTCCCTAAAATGGCTGGAAAGGGCAATTCGGGCCAACCCTGAAATCAGCGTTCGGATGCTAGTCAATCGAGGAAATATTTACCTCAAATGCAACGAATACCAACAAGCCCTCGACGATTTCACCCAAGCCCAAGCCCTCGACCCAGACAACATCAACGCTAGCAACGGCTTAGGCATCTCGTACCTCAACATCGACGACATCGACCGCGCCAAGGTACTCTATGATGGCCTTTTGCGAAAAAAACAATTGCCGATGCTGTACAACAATCGCGGGATTGTTCAGTCGTATATGTCGTTACGTGAACGCCACAACCGCGACCAAGCAGAACAAGCTAAGTTTTCCGACTTATCGCTCAAAGATTTCGAAAAAGGATTGGAAGTAGATTCAACCAAAAAAGCCTACAATGTTAACATCGGAAATGTCTTCAAAAACCGAAACGAGGAATCATCGGCCATTGAGTATTATCAGTTGTACCTGAGCAAAAACGCCATCAATAACATGGGCGTTTTGTTTGCCAAAGATACCCGTAAGGATTTTTCGAAGCATTACATCGACATTGCCATTACCTACGACTCGTCGAATACTATTTATCTGTACAACCGAGCCAAACTTCACCACGATTATTTTAAAGACCAGTTTTTTCGTAGAGCTGATTTACAGCAGGCACTTAAACTGAAACCTACCCAAGACATCAGCCTCAAGTACAGCCCCGATGGGTTTATTACGATTTTTTTATTTGACTATGAGTTTGAGACGTACCATTTTCCAGGCGACCCGCTATTCGACATTCATCCTCAGCCAATTAATGACTTTGCGTTTTTACCGTCGTTGGATTTTATTCCGATGAAAGAAGGAGGAGAAATTAGAACGAGAAACGGAAAAGGAGGATACTTGATCACAAAAAATCAACTTCATTTTCGCCCAGCGTCGCGTAAACAACGTAGTGGGACGAAGTGCCCTAAAATACTATAAATGTATAGTGGGCTAGTTAATATAATTCACAACCATCTTATTTTGTCACCTTTCCAAAAGTTTTGAACTTTCGGAAAGGTGACAAAGATTAAAGATAAGTAATCTTACGACAAAGTACTTGGTCGGGCTGTGCTCAACCCGACCCACAATTATATCCGATAATAATCTTCCCAGCCTTTACGCGGCGGAGTGCCCGTAAGCATCGCGTTGGCAAAAGGATGGTTCGTGATTGTTTTCGTCGTACGGTCAAACAACAATTTAGTGTTCAAGCGTTGCGCCATAACCCCCAATGAAAATACTTGACACAACGGCCCCGCTATTTCGAACGGTGAACGCGTTTTTTCTTCTCCTTGGCACGCTAACAAGAAGTTTTTGAAGTGATTCGACGGGCTTGCAGGCACCACTGGTAGTTTCGACTGCATCTCCAACGCTTTCTCTTTTGGAATAATACTTAACGTACTTCCGTGCGAGCCTCCTTTGAAAATAAGGTCTTTTGAATAAATAATCTTACCAGGGTTCAGAGTCGCAGCTTTGATTTTTTGCCCTGCAACGACAGGGATATTAGGGTCAAGTTCTGACAAACCGTATCCATCGGGCAACGGCGGTTGATTATTGACCCCATCGTACCACGTAATATCTACAGCCGGCATTCCTTTGCGCTCAGGGAAGCGAAACAAAAGCGTCGATGACATCGGGAAGAAGTAATCGTTGTGTCCGTCCAGCTTCACCGCAGTCACTTCGTTTGGCAACCCAAGGTCGAGGAATTGGTGTGCTGTATCTAAGATGTGCGCGCCCCAGTCGCCCAAAGCCCCCATCCCAAAATCGTACCAGCAGCGCCAGTTGCCGTAGTGGTATTTTTCGTTAAAATCGTGATACATGGTGTTCAAATGCCATGTATCCCAATCCAATGTTGACGGAATAGGTTGAGCCTCGGGGTATTTTGAAATCTTAGGATCCCAACCATGCCATCTACGTGGCGAGTTCATGTGGGCCGTAATTTTGGTTACGTCTTTGATGATACCCGCATCTTTCCACGCTTTAAATTGAAAATAGTTTACCTCTGAGTGCCCTTGGTTACCCATTTGGGTCACCACTTTTGGGTTTTTCTTGGCCAACTTCATCAATAACTCCGACTCATGAAAAGTACGTGCCATTGGTTTTTCAACATAAACGTGCTTTCCCAACGACATCGCATGTACAGCCACTACATAATGGGCAAAATCAGGAATTCCGATAGAAACCGCCTCAATCTGATTTCCCATGCTATCGAACATCTTACGGAAATCCTGGAACTGTTTGGCATTGGGAAACATGGCCGCAATTTCCTGCGTATGCTTGGCGCCCATATCGATGTCACAAAGTGCCACAATCTCAGCCAACCCCGTTTTGTTAAGTTCTTTGATAATTTCACCTCCACGGAAACCAATTCCAATACACGCCAATTTGACTTTTTCTGCTTTTCTCGATGAATTGGTCATGACGGCTGGACTCAATTGTCCCAAAGCAAGACCCGAGCCCGCAACCCCTGCCTTTTTTATAAAATCTCTTCTGGTTGTCATTTGGTAACGATTATTTTTTTTCTAAAATTTTAATGTTTTTAAACCACACCTCGTCTCCATGGTCTTGGAGTAAAATCGGAGCTTCGGTAGCATTGCCAAAATCGGAGTATTTTTTGTACTTACTGTAGTTGACCAACGCCTGCCACATCTGATTATTACGGTCGTATTCTACAATTTTTACGCCATTGAGCCAGTGTTCTACGTGGTTGTTGTTCACGACAATCATAGCTGTATTAAAGTCGTCCTTTTTAAGTGGTTTTTGGGGATCGGCAGTAATCAAGTCGTACAAAGAACCCAAAGTACGATTGCCCTCCACGCCCGCTTTAGCATCGGGGTGTTTGTCGTCATCCAACACCTGGTATTCGCAACCAATCCCCGACGAGTTTACAAAGTACTTAATGCCACTGTTGGCACCTTCAGTAAGTTTGAAGTCTACTTTTAAGACAAAATTTTTGTACTTAGCTGTCGTGATAATATCGCCTCCTCTGGCACTTTTTAAGACTTTTAAAACACCACCTTCAGTTGACCAGCCTTTAGCAGGAAAACCGTCGACTTTGGTACTTTTCCATCCAGTGCTGGTTTTCCCATCCCAAAGGAGCTTCCACCCTTCTGCTTTTTCCTTTTTCGACAGAGTATTATCTTCGATAAATTGGGCGTACGAAAGAGACGTACAGAACAATAAAGAAGCCAACAAACTTTTTACTTTCATGCTTTCTTAATTAACATTTTTCATAAGAAGGCATTTTTGACCAAATGATACTGCAATCAAAGTGGAATTTTAAGTTATACTCTCGTGTCACTCTCTTCTCTTTTTCAACTTAGTGAAGCACAACTAGTCACTAAAAGTACTTAATAAATAACTCAATCAGCTTTTTGACTTTATCTGTGTAAGGCGGATAAATAAACTTCATCGTCCCAAACTGTCGCTTAGTTACCCCACGGAGATTACTCATTTCTTGAAACCCAAAAAAGCCATTCGACTTGCCAATGCCACTATTATTAACACCTCCAAACGGCACTTCGGCATTGCTAAATTGAAGCATCATATCGTTGATAACCGTATCTCCTGCGGTAGTATTGTTCAGAAAATAATCAATGCTCCTTTGGCTCGTACTATGAATGTACAATGCTAGAGGCTTTTCTTTACCATTGACGTATTCAATGACCTCTTCACGGTCTCGGTACGTCAAAACAGGCAAGATGGGGCCAAAAATTTCCTCTTGCATAATCTTCATCCCGTCGTTGACGTGCGTCAGAAGCGTTGGTTCAATAAAGTTTTGGTCAGCAATAGTTACCCCTCCTACTTCTACTTTCGCCCCTTTAGCTATGGCATCGTTCAAATAGCCTTTAATACGCTGATAATGGTGCTGGTTTACAATTCTAGCGTAACTATCTGACTTCTCTACCCCTCTACCTTCTGCCGAATACATCTTTTTTACGACCTCCCGATAAGCATTGATAAAGGCTTCTTTTTTTGACTCGTGAATCATCACATAGTCGGCTGCAATACAAGTCTGTCCATTGTTCAGGCATTTGCTCCACGCCGTCGTTTCTGCTGCTCTCTGAATATTCGCTGTTTCGTCGATAATATTAGGTGACTTCCCACCCAATTCGAGCGTTACCGAAGCCAAATGTTCAGCCGCAGCGCGCATCACAATTTTACCAATCGCAGGAGCACCTGTAAAGAAGATATGATTGAAAGGAAGCTTCAACAATTCCGTTGCCACGGTGGCGTCCCCCTCAACCACCGCCACTTCGTTTTCGTCAAACAATTCGTTAATCATTTTTCGAATAAAGCCTGAGGTATTGGGAGTCATTTCGGAAGGCTTTATAATAGCCACATTGCCCGCAGCAATGGCCGAAATAAGCGGTTTTATCGCCAATGAAAGCGGATAATTCCAAGGCGACATGATAAGCACATTTCCTTTCGCCTCGTGTTTGATGTAGCTTACAGTACCCACCATCCCTATCGGAGTGGAAAGTCGCTGAGGAGCCATCCAACTTTTTAGGTTTTTGCACGCAAATTTTATTTCCGATGTAATACTATATACTTCTCCAAGAAGTACTTCGGAAGCTGGTTTTCGGAAGTCATCGTACATGACTTTTTCTACCTCCGCTTGATGCGCCATCAAATACGCCTGGATTTTTTTAAGTTTTTCTTTGCGTTCCTTAGCATCTGTGAGAGCAATGTAGGCTGATTTTCGTCGCTGCTTGTCAAAAATACGCTTATAGTCAGCGTATACCGCTGGTTCTTGGGCTATCATTGGTTTTCAGTAAAGGGTTTTAGGTTAAGTCGGAGCTCGGTAAGTACAAAAATACAATTTTTCAGCAGGATAGTTACATATTTTTAGTAAAACAGAAAAATATCTATTTTTACTAAATTTTTTATCAAAATCGCCATGAGCATTGTCAGTGACAATATGAAATACCTGCGTAAGTTACACGGAATGACGCAGGACCAATTTGCCCGCAGAGTAGGAATAAAGCGGGCTTCTGTAGGTGCTTACGAAGAACAACGCGCCAATCCCAACATTGATGTTTTGAAAGTAATGTCGAAGTTGTTCAATGTCTCGGTGGATGATTTGCTAAAAAAAGACCTTCGGAAAATTCGTGAAACTCCGAGTCTTATTCCCACTGATAAGCCTTCGGTAGCCTCTTTGGTGTCAGACCCACAAGAGAAAGAACCACAAACGCTTTCGAGTATTTTTGACCAGTTTTATGTTCCTCCAGCACCTGCTGCTCAGTCGCGTCCACAACCAGCTCCCGTAAACGTACCAAGTGCTTTGGTGCCACCTGTCGTCGAGCCTCCCAAACCACCCAGCCCACCAACATACTCAACACCCGTTGCCCAGCCTGCTCCTATTCCTAGTTTTTCGTCATCGTTCAACAACAACTACGACAACGGAACGGCTACAATTGTACAAACTCCAAGTGCGTATGAAAAGACAAATCCGCAAGCGATTCCTTACGTTCGGCAGTCACAAATGAAGGAGTACATAGAAAAGTTTCAACAAAACGATTTTATCAAGCGCCTTCAATCGTTTGAATTTCCACTTTTGCCTGCTGGTAGCTACCGTGCCTTCGAAGCAGGTGATGATTTTTCATATGTCAATTCGTTTCTAGTAGGCCAACAAATCAGCAATTGGTACGACATTGCTGATGGAAAAATGTACGTACTCGTCGCACGTAACCTCGGAGTAGTTTGTCGGCGTGTTTATAACCAAGTTAAAATCAAAGGAACCCTTCTGTTGAGTTCAGACAAAGCCAATATTCCTACGTTTGAAGTTCCCATCAAAGACGTTCTGGAAGTATGGGAAATCAAAGCCTTTTTTAGCACTGTTTTGCCCGAACCAACCGTTTCACTCGACCACCTTCGGTATTTAGTGAATCAAATGCACGAAGAACTGAACCAAATTAAGAAGTAGATGGGTTGTTAATACATGTCTAAAGTTATTCTCATTACAGGAGCATCGACGGGAATAGGCCGCACTACCGCCGAATACTTAACCCAACTAGGACATCGTGTGTATGGTACTAGTCGTAAACCATTTCAGGACATTGTTTCTTTTCAGTCCGTTATCATGGATGTTACCGATGAGACATCGGTACAACAGGCGGTAGCTCAGGTACTTCAGCGTGAAGGCCAAATCGATATCTTGATTAATAATGCAGGTTTAGGAATAATTGGTGCCCTCGAAGAGGTTCCCCAAGAAATGATTCAGCGCGTTTTTGATACCAACGTTTGGGGACTTTTGCGGGTTTGCCGCGCCGTTTTGCCCGCCATGCGCCAACGCCGCAGCGGTCTTATCATCAACGTGGGCTCGATTGCAGGCCGTATGGGTTTGCCTTTTCGGGGCATTTATAGCGCTAGTAAAGCCTCCGTAGAAATTCTGACGGAAACCCTCAGCATCGAACTCAAGCCTTTTGGTATTGAAGCATGTAGCGTATTACCTGGCGACGTCCGTACCAACATTAACGCCAACCGTTTGGTGGCACACAGTCCTTCCCATTCGCCTTATCGTGCTTACGTAGACGACATGAATGCCAAGGTAAACGCTGAAGTAAGTGAAGCCGCCGAACCCATATACATTGCCCAAACGATTGATAAAATTATCAACGCAAAGTTCCCTAATATTTATTACGTGGCAGGGCCATTCCTCCAACGCGCTTCACTATGGCTCAAGCGCTTTTTGCCTAGCCGGATTTTTGAGTACTTGCTTCGAGAAAATTATGGAATGAAATGATTTAGTCCCTCAACACTTTTTTCGTATAAAACTTCACATTTTGTTGGCGGAGGAACTCTTTGATAATGTCGGCACTGATGCAGACCCCTACGTGCAAAAAGGGGTGGTTAGAAATCTTAGCGCGGTGGGAGCCTATCCAAACATCATGATTGACCATATCAAAACCCATGTGTAAATGCCGAGTCGATTGTTGCATTCCATAAACAATCCCTTCCGTATCAAACAATGGGCCTCCGCTTTGGCCTACTAACCCTGGAGTACTTAGTTCAACAGCAAAAGGAACGCCTTGCTCATCCGCAATGTAACGAGTCGCAATCCCGTCGATAGGAAAGGCAGGAGTCACTTGATTGTTGGTTCGTACCCATTCAATGTCATCTAGTTCAGCATTATAGCGAAAATTAGTGTATTCGGCAAACGGGTATCCCAAGCGGCACAGCGACTTGCCTGGCTTAGCACTAACTCCATCGGCGACAAATTCGGCAGGACGCTGAAAGAATTTTTGTCCAATTCCTTCAAAACGCAATAATGCTAAATCATATTTAGTATGGTAAGAAACGTGAATCTGGGACAAGCTTTCGAAACAATTAATAAAATCGAATTTTTGCCCAATGACCGTCCCCAACTTCATATTAAACTGGTCTTCTAATCGTTGGCGTAGATAATCGTGTTGAGGGTCACGTATTATCTTACGGTATTCTGCCATAAAGCGCGTATAATTCTGCTGAATAACTCCCACATTGACAATCAAATCCGCCACATGCTTACAGGTAAGAGCATCCCCATTTTCATTAATAAAAAACAAGGTCGCAGCGCCAGGTCTAATTTCAGCTTGATTGTATAAACGAGTAATAATATGAATAGGTCGAGTAAACTCACTAACGCGTTCGATGGCTTTTACAAACATTTTTTCTCTTAGGTATAAAATTTTTGCAAGGTATGGTACAAATCTCGTATAACAAAAGAGCCCTCATTATGATTTCTGAGGGCTTTTCAAAAAATTAGGAAGCATTAAAAACTAAGCCAACGGAGCGCCCGCTAAAATTTGCGGACTGGCATAATCGCTGTACTTCGCAAAATTGCTGCGGAACAAATCAGCAAGATGCAAAGCCGCATGGTCATAGGCTTCGGTATCGTTCCAAGTACTGCGCGGGTTAAGCAATTCACTAGGCACATGGGGGCAAGTTTCGGGCATTACAAAACCAAAAATTGGGTGTGTCCCGTAGTTTACTTCGTCCAAATCGCCATTTAAAGCCGCCGTAATCATGGCCCGCGTATAAGCCAATTTCATACGTTCACCCACGCCATAGCCGCCGCCTGTCCAGCCTGTATTGATAAGCCAAACGTTTACTTGGTGTTCGTTAATTTTTTTACCTAACAAATCGGCGTAGCGCGTAGGGTGGAGCGGCAAAAAAGCGGCGCCAAAACAAGCCGAAAAAGTAGCTTGTGGTTCTTTGATACCCATTTCAGTACCTGCTATTTTGGCAGTATATCCCGAAATAAAATGATACATGGCCTGTCCTGTCGTCAGTTTTGCAATAGGTGGCAGTACGCCAAAGGAGTCGGTTGCCAAGAAGAAAATATTTTTGGGTGCCTCTCCCCGCGACGGCCGCATAATGTTCGGTATACAATCAATCGGGTACGCAGTACGGGTATTTTGAGTCACCAAGCTATTGGTATAATCAACGGTGCGCGTTCCTTCGTAAAAACGAGTATTTTCCACAATTGTCCCAAAACGAATCGCGTTAAAAATTTCTGGTTCGCGTTCTTGAGTCAAATTAATGACTTTGGCATAACAACCTCCTTCAAAATTAAACACCGTGTCGCCCGTCCAGCCATGCTCATCATCACCGATAAGCGAGCGATTAGGGTCAGCCGAAAGGGTGGTTTTACCCGTTCCCGACAATCCAAAGAAAACGGCCGTATCGCCTTCTTTGCCAACGTTGGCTGAGCAGTGCATCGACAATGTGCCTCGTTCGTGGGGTAGTTTATAGTTTAATACCGAAAATACCCCTTTTTTCATTTCGCCTGCGTATCCCGTTCCCCCAATCAAAATTAAATTTTTTGAAAGGTTGAGGATGGCGAAATTTTCGCTACGGGTTCCGTCTACGAGTGGCTCTGCTTTAAATTCGGGAATATTAATAATGGTAAACTCTGACTCAAACTGGCCGAGTTCTTCTTTCGAAGGACGCAAAAACATGTTATGGCAAAACAAATTGTGCCATGCCCAAGTGTTGACCACGGTCAGATTGAGGCGATAATCAGGGTGGTCGCATACGTAACCTTGGCGCACGTACACCGTTTTATCCTCCAAAAAGTTTAGCATTTTTTGGTGCAAAGCGTCAAACTTTACGGCGTCAAATGGGGTATTGATTTCACTCCACCAAACCGAGTGTAACGTTTTTTCGTCATTCACGATGTAGCGGTCTTTCGGCGAACGCCCCGTAAACTCACCCGTGTCGGCCATCAATGCCCCTGTGTCAGTAAGGTGGCTTTCGCGGTTGAGGAGCGAATGTTCGACCAAAGTCGCTGGCGGTAAATTAAAATGAAATTTTTTAACTCGTTGTAGCCCTAACGAGTCGCGGACCTCGTCGGTATCGACGAAGACGCGTTCCAAAATCGCAGTCATGTTGGTATGTTGTGTTGATGAAGTGGAAGGGGTTAAAACTAACCAATACAAAAATACACACCAACTCTAATTATAAAAATAGCCGATGGTGTTTTTTATAGTTTTTATTTACTTGTTACGAACATATGCATTATCAAAGTTTTTCACCCTTTTCAATACCTTTGCTAAAAATACACACTTCTCCCATGAAACGCTTGCTGTTCCTGCTCTTTCTGGCATTTGTAATGGTTCAAACCAGTTTCGCGCAACAAACTACCCCGCCTTTTCTCCAAAACCCCAATCAACGTTGGGTTGATTCTGTATTCAATAGCCTTACCGCCGACGAACGCATTGCCCAACTCATCATGGTAGCGGCTCACGGTTATCCTAATAACCCCAAACGAGTTATTATTGACACAACTTTTACCAACCCGCGTGTGGTTGCTCAGTATATTCGCGATTACAAAGTAGGAGGAGTTATTTTCTTCCAAGGCGGCCCTGTTCAACAGGCACAGTTGACCAATTATTACCAATCTATTTCGAAAGTACCGCTGTTGGTCGCGATGGATTCGGAGTGGGGACTTGCCATGCGCCTTGATAGTGCCGTGCGTTTCCCTTATCAAATGACGCTAGGAGCTATTCAAGGCAACGACGAGCTAATCTACAAAATGGGCAAACTCCTAGCTGCCCAAAAACGTCGCATGGGAGTACACATCAACTTTGCACCTTCAGTAGATGTCAACAACAACGCCAATAATCCTGTTATCAACTTTCGTTCGTTTGGTGAAAACCCACAAAAAGTCTACGAAAAAGGCTATGCGTACATGAAAGGAATGCAAGACGGAGGTATTTTGAGTTCACTCAAGCATTTTCCTGGCCACGGCGATACAGGTACCGACTCCCACTATGACCTTCCCGTCATTCCCCACAGTCGTGCTCGGCTTGATTCGGTAGAATTATACCCTTTTCGCAAATTAATCGAACAGGGAGCCGATGGAGTTATGATGGCTCACTTAGCGATTCCAGTGTTGGATACCACTAAAAATGTACCTTCAACCCTTTCTAAGCCTATTGTTACGGACGTTCTTCGCGACCAACTCAAATTCAACGGTCTCATTTATTCGGACGCCATGAATATGAAAGGACTTACCAAGTATTTCCCGAACGGCTTGGGCGATGCCAAAGGTTTAGAAGCAGGAATGGATGTGCTTGAGTTTAGCCCGAATGTACCTGCTGCCATTGCCGAAATCAAAAAAGCTGTGGCTGAAGGGCGCATTTCCCAAGCGGAGATTGACACACGAGTAAAAAAAGTATTGACAGCAAAGGCGTGGGTAGGACTCGATAAATTTACTCCGATTAAAACCCAAAACCTGATTGAAGACATCAACGATAAACAGTCGGAGCTTATCAATCGCCAATTGACCGAAAATGCACTAACCGTTCTTAAAAACAACGACAACGTCCTTCCCATCAAAAACTTAGATAAAGTAAGTATCGCATCTATTTCATTAACTGACGCACCTACCGTTACCACCCTCACCAAAGACGGGGTCATTGCCCTTGGTACCCGCAACGAAACAGCGTTTACGGGAGAACTAACTACGTTCCAAAAAACACTTTCTCTTTACACCAATATTGACCATTATGTAATCCACCCAAAAACACCAGATAGCCTTCAACAACGCATTCGGACTGCTCTCAAAAGCTATGACATTGTTATCGTAGGAGCACATTTGAACAACATTCGCCCTGGCACCAACTACGGCATTACGCCTACCACTGCAACATGGGTAAAGGAACTTGCGACCAACGGAAATTCAATTATTTCTGTGTTTGGCAATGCCTACGCCCTTAACAAACTTGAGGGAATTACCAATGCTAAGAGCCTGATAATGGCCTATCAGCTTACACCATTTACAGAAGAGTTATCGGCCCAATTGATTTTTGGTGCTATTCCTGCCAAAGGTAAACTTCCCGTATCGGTTAATACTCAATTCCCGTACGGAGCAGGTATCGAAACACCCGCTATCGGTCGGTTGAAATACACTATTCCCGAAGAAGTGGGCTTGGATAGCAAGTGGCTTTCTTTCAAAATCGACTCCATTGCCAACAATGCCATCGCGTTGAAAGCCACCCCGAGTATGGTAGTGCAATTGGCCAAAGACGGAAAAGTATTTTATCGAAAAAGTTATGCCCCCCCAACACCCAATGGTGAAGAATTAGCAGCTCCCCTATCGGGGAGTGGGGGGCTATATGATTTTGCTTCTGTTACCAAAATTGCTGCCTCTACCCTTGCGTTAGCCAAATTACACAGCGAGGGCAAGTTCAATTTGGACGGGACGATGAAAGACTATCTGCCGTTCTTGAAAAAATCGAACAAAGCCGACTTGGTTTGGCGTCAGGTACTCACTCACCAAGCTGGGTTGAAAGCGTTTATCAACTTCTGGCGCGATTGCCGCAACCCCGACGGCACATGGAAACGCCGCACGTTCCGTTGGGGAAAAGAAGCACACGGAGCCTATACGGTACAGATTACGGATAGCCTTTGGTTGCACAAAAAATACCACAAAAAACTGTTTGCTTCCCTGAGAAACTCCGCCCTCAACGAGAAAAAGGAGTACGTTTATTCCGACTTGTCGTTTATGCTTTATCCGCAAGTGGTGAAGAACCTCACAGGAGTCGAATTTGAGGAGTATTTAAAGTCGAATGTTTATCAAAAAATTGGAGCTAATAGCCTTACATTCAACCCCCTTCGCTTCAATAAACTAAGTCAAATTGCCCCGACGGAACGGGATACTTTTTTCCGCCAAACGCTAGTACACGGGCGCGTACACGACGAAGCAGCTGCCATGTTGAACGGCGTAAGTGGTCACGCAGGCTTGTTTGGCAATGCCAATGATTTGATGAAAGTAACGCAGCTTTTCCTTCAAAAAGGCAGCTACGGCGGAGAAACGTTCATTTCAGAGAAGACAATGAATGAATTTACGCGCTATCAATTCCCAGAGTCCCGAAGAGGAATTGGTTTTGACAAACCTAGCCGTGTATACAACGGCAATGCGCCCAAAAGCGCCAGTCCGCAAAGCTACGGACACACGGGTTTTACGGGCATTATGATTTGGAACGACCCTGCTTATAACCTCAATTACGTATTTTTGTCAAACCGTGTTTATCCAACGCGTGACAATAACAAACTGTCTTCCCTCAACGTCCGTACGGCCATCATGCAGGTGGTGTATGATGGATTGGGAATAAAGTAAAGTTGGTATCATACCCCTTAAAAATGCAGTTTCACCCTTTTTAGGGGGTATGATACATTAAATATAAAGCTAGTATTTCAGGATATAGTAGTATTCTTTTTAAAATACATAGAGAACATTAGAATAAACATAGACAGTTGTCTTTACCTTGGCCTAGTCACCTGCAAAGTCTCGCACACCCTTCCTTTCATTTCTCCTCCAAATACCTCTGAATATTTTCTGCAATCTTATCCATCAATCGAATTCTGGCTTCGATACTCGACCAAGCTACATGAGGGGCAAGCAGCAGTTTTTCGGGATTTTTAAGTTGTAAATAGGGATGACTCGCGGGAATAGGCTCCTGCGCAAATACATCAATTGCTGCACCCGCAATCAAATTATCATCGAGAGCGCGTACCAAATCTGCTTCATTTACAATGCCTCCCCGACTTGTATTGAGCAACAAAGCCGTAGGTTTCATTTGGGCTATACGCTCGTAAGTAAGTAAATTATCGGTATGTTCATTGAGCGGTGCATGTACCGAAAACACATCGCACGTCGCCAAAAACTCTTCCAACAAAAGGGAAGCATAAGGTACATCATACGTTTGTCCCGAAGCTGAATAATACACGACTTCACAACCAAACGCAGCTGCAATCTGCGCAACTTGCCGACCAATTTCGCCCAGCCCCAAAATTCCAAAACGTTTTCCTCGCAGCTCCCAATAAGGCCGACCAAGGTGCGTAAACATTCGTTCTTTAGAATATTCCCCTGTTTTTACGTACGTATCGTAGTAGGCTGTCGAGTTGAGCAATGCCAACAACAACGCCATGGTTTCTTGGGCGACGCTGTCGGTGGAGTAGCCTTTTACGTTCTTTATTTGTATCCCCAACTCCTTGGCGGCGACCAAATCCACGTTGTTCATTCCTGTAGCCGCCACACAAATCAGCTTCAACGACGGCGAGTTCTCCATCGTCTGACGAACCACTTTGACTTTATTGGTAATCACGACTTCGGCTCCCTCTATCCGCGAGGCGACTTCATCGAGTTGGGTATCGGGGTAAAAAACAACTTCGCCTAGCTCAGACAATTTGATAAGATTAGGAATCTCTCCTAGCGTGCGGGCATCTAAAAAAACGATTTTCACGGGGTATAGCGATGAATGGTTAACGTTTAGTGGCCTCAAACGACCAAGTATTAAAGCAAAAAACAGAATCAAAATAACCCTGTTACCCAACAAAAAAATCCCCGCCTTGTAGCAGGGATTTTCGGAAATCAGTTTATTATCAAAACCTTGACTACTGCGCCAATTTCTCGGCAATCAGTCCTTCGAGGTATTCTTTGATGGAATCAATTTTGATTTGGCTGATGACATCCTCACAAAAAGCATACATCAACAACGTCTGTGCTTCTGCTTTAGGAATTCCGCGTGAGCGCATGTAAAACAACGCTTCATCATTAAGTTTACCCGTTGTAGTTCCGTGCGAGCACTTCACGTCATCGTTATAAATTTCCAATTGAGGTTTGGTATTCATCGTCGCCTCGTCCGAAAGCACCACGTTACGGCACGATTGGTAAGCGTTGGTTTTGCTGGCTCCATCGCGTACAAAAATCTTTCCGTTGAACACCCCCGTTGATTTGTCTTTCAAAATCCCTTTGTACAACTCATTGCTGTACGAGTTTGGTTGTGCATGATCAACGAGCGTATGGTTATCAACGTGTTGTTTTCCATTCGGGAAGTACAAACCATACATAAAAGCTTCGCAATTTTGGCCATCCAACACGATGTTGAGGTTATTTCTAACAAACCCACCGTTGATGGTCACCGTTACGGCGTAGAAATGGCTATTTTGCTTTTGGCATACTTGGGTAGTACCAATGTGATACGACTTTTCGGTATCGTTCTGTACTTTGTAGTATTGAACGTTGGCATTTTCTTCCACCACAATTTCGGTCACGGTGTTTGTAAATGCCCCATTCTCTCCCATCGTACGGAAAGCTTCGGCGATTTTTACTTCGGCATTTTTACCAACCACCACTAGGTTACGAGGCTGTGAAGCCACGTTAATGCTGCGAGCATCGGTAATAAAACGCAATATGATAGGTTGTTCTACCACTTTTCCCGCAGGAACATTGATGACAACACCATCATGGGCAAAAGCGGTATTAAGAGCCGTAAAGGCTTCATTTTGATAATTGGCATATTGGGCAAAATACGTTTCCAACAAGGTCGGATTTTCTTTTACCGCTTTACCAAAGTTCAAAATTTGCAGTTGGCTCTCAGGCGAAACAATGTTCGACAATTCTGGATTATAAATGCCATTGATAAAATATAAAACGTTTCCTTCCAAATTAGGAATGGAAAGAGTAGCAAGTTCATTTTCCCCGAACTCCGTTTTCACGCTAAAATCAAACGCCTGCTTTACTAAGTTGCTGACGTTGCTATATTTCCACTCCTCGTGCTTGATGGTTGGGAACCCCAACGTCTCAAAGTTTTGCATTGCCGCACGGCGCGTCTGATGCACCGCTGATTTAGTTTCGCCGTTAAGGCGTCCTTCGGTCGCTTGAAAGTTGGCAACGAGTTGTTCTTTTAAATCGTTATTGAGGGTATTGCTCATTAGTGTTTTTGTAAAATTGTCAACCATTAATTAGCTAAACCAATAACCAATTAACCATTAACTAGTAACTCATTTACATCGTTGCCGCTACTTCCGCCTTAATCCAGTCGTATCCTTTTTCTTCCAACTCAAGCGCCAATTCTTTTGGCCCTGATTTCACGATACGGCCTTTGTACAATACGTGTACGTAATCAGGCACAATGTAGTCGAGCAAACGCTGATAGTGCGTCACTACGATTACGGCATTCTCTGGTGAGCGCAACTTATTTACCCCTTCTGCAACAATACGAAGCGCATCGATATCCAATCCAGAATCAGTCTCGTCCAAAATTGCTAGTTTTGGCTCCAACATCGCCATTTGGAAAATTTCATTGCGTTTTTTCTCACCACCTGAAAAACCTTCATTCAACGAACGCTTCAACAATGAGTCGTCGATGTTTACCAACTTCGCTTTTTCACGCATCAATTTTAAAAATTGCGCTGCATCCAATGGTTCTTCTCCACGTGATTTGCGAATTTCGTTGAGAGCTGTTTTGAGAAAGTTAATAGTCGTAACCCCTGGAATTTCTACGGGATATTGAAACGCCAAGAAAATACCAACAGCCGCTCTTTCTTCGGGCGACATTTCGAGTAAGTCTTCTCCGTCAAAATCAACGCTACCGCCTGTTACTTCATATTCTTCTCGCCCCGCCAATACCGAAGCCAAGGTACTTTTACCAGAGCCGTTTGGCCCCATTATTGCATGGACTTCGCCTGCTTTGATTTCCAAATTGATTCCTTTCAAAATCGCCTTGTCGTCAACCGACGCTTGTAAATCCGTGATTGTAAGCATAATACGTGTTGTTATCTAGGTAAAGACGAGAATGGTTCTCGTAATACATCCGAAAAAGTTTGCAAAATTACAACAAAGAGTCTGTAAACCCTTGTGATATAGTAACAATTCTAATGAAGGAAAAGTTGGACTAAGGCACTAAAAAGTTCACTTTCATTTATTACATAGAATAAGAAGCTACCTTATCAGTAGCCTCCTTATTGTATTTAGCTAAACTTCTTCTTCAAATACTCGATTGAGTGCTTGTAAGCATCTGCCGTCGCCGTTGCGTCGTGTTTAGGGTTACTTGGATTGGCAAAACCGTGTACCGCATCATACATTTTCACCGTTACTTGTTTGCCCGCGGTCTTCATATTTTCTTCAAATTGAGCTACCATTTCGGGTGAAGGGGCTTTATCTTGCTTTCCGAAAATACCCAACACGTCCACGTTCAACGTCTTGAGTTTTTCTACATCTTGCTCAGGGCGACCGTAATACATCACGCAACCTACCGCCTGCTTGCCTTCCAACAACGCCGATTGCAACGACAACATACCCCCGAAGCACCAGCCTACGCTCGCAATTTTGGCTTTTTTACCAACGTGTGCCAATGCCCCTTGCATGATAGCCGTCAAACGCTCTTTGGGTACCGATTGCATGATTTTACCTGCTTCTTGCGGCGTTGTTCCTACTTGGCCGTCGTACATATCCAAGGCCAACACGTTTACGTCACCCAAATCGTTGTAGAACGTTTCGGCTTCATGCTTAATGTGGTCGTTGAGGCCCCACCATTCTTGATACACAAAAAGCCACTTGTCTGACTTCTTAGTTGCTTTAATCAAAAAGCCCGAAGCTTCTTTTCCATCAGGTGTCGAAAACTTAATCGTTTCCCCTTTGCCCGCGTAGTGATATGCTTCGGGAGCTTCGTGCATGGACATAAAATTGGCATCAGCTGCCCACGCTGCCATGTCGTGCGAGGTTTGGCAAAGCGGAATTGGCGCTTCAACTGGACGTTGTATAAACGCCTGCATGGCGAATATCGCTCCGACGAGAATCAATTTTTTCATTGGTAAATGAGTTAAACAGTGATATATGTTGGTACACGTATTTTTCAACCAAAATTGCAAAAAATGGTTTAAAAATACACATTAAAAAAAATCTCACAAAAATAGTTTATATACTACATATATACTACTGTATTTGTAGTATATAAAAGCTACCCAACAAAGAAGTAGATCATGCTTTTATGAAGAACCTTATGCCGTTTTTCACCAACCCGTCATTGCACTACAATACCGTGTCAACCATCATTCGGAATCTCGAAGAGAAGGGCTACATCGGGCATCGAACCTACGGAAGCACTTACGAATATTATCCACTAATGTCAAAATAATCCTACCAAAACCAATTCGTTATCAGCAAGTTGATTGATAACTACTTTGACAATTCGTACAAAAACTTAGTATCGTATTTTGCCCAATAGGAATGAGTCCCCGATGCTCCCGCTCAAATCGTCAGTCAAGCCGCTTCTTGGAGCAAGGAAAAAGCGCCAAAGCAGCTCCTTCCAAACGTTCAAAACTCACGTCACGTTGCTAGACCAACGTACAAGGAAGAAAGCCAGTCTAAGGTAGCCAGTCCTGTCGCTCCGCCTCAAAAGACATGGACACTCTTCTCTTGGATTGCGTTTGCGTTAGTCTAGATGATGAACAAACGTAAATCTAGCTGGAAAGCCGTTGGTAAATGGTCTGTTTATTACGTCGATTTGGGTGTGCGCGGCATTTACGAAGCCCTATCGGGCAAAAGTCGCAGCACAAATCGTTGAGAACATTCCTGAATTAAAGCTGGTTTTGCAACCCGAAATGACCAAAGCGCCCGCTTTAAATGATTTCGTACTGGAAAAACCATTGAATCAGCGGTCAAAAGATTCCCTACAGGTTACCGTTAATACTCCAAGTATTGCCGAAGCTGATACTCAGAAATTAGTTTCTTCAACAAAATACGTGTTTTATGAAGGTAATTTCCTTAACTGGTTAATTACCCCCAAAACTAGGTTGGAAGATTTAGTAGATATGAAAAAGAAATTTGCCAAGCACAGTCTCTTTTTCAGTGTATCCGCATTGAAATTAGCTCGTTTATTTATTACAGGAGTGATAGCCAGCCAAAGGCTACTGCAGTGAAAATAGTGGGGGGTGTATGATTAGTGCTCATATCACAGATAACTCTATTGAACCCACCATAGAAGACATTGAAAAGGTAACAATTCAGAATTTCCATTCAGCGATTTTTAAGGAGACGTGGGAGAAAGATAAAAATCAACGTAAAAAATACATCCTAATTTTTAACCAATAACTACCACGAAAACCCTCACCGAGCGTTTCACGTTTAGTCTCCAGCAAGTTAATAAAACAAAGACACCTAGGCTCAAATCGAACCTAGGTGTGCTATAAACAACCCATTCTCGCAAGATTTTTATAGTTTGAGTGCTATATTCGGCACTATACTTCTAATGTCTCTATAATTTCTAAGTGGCACACAAGCACAGGGATGTGCGTAGCAAGTACCATTTTTTTCGACACGCTGGGATTGATAATACCCGATAGCCAATCCCGCTTACGGGTAGCCATCACGATCAAGTCCGCGTGTTGTTCGTCGGCGTACATTTGGAGACCTCCTACAACTGAGTCGGCATCTATGACCTGTAAAGTGTATTTTTTAGTACCCAAAACCGCCGTAATGTCCTGCATAAACTCCTCATCGTTAAACACATCTACTTCAAAAGGCGCTCTTACTTTTACTAAATCAAGCTCCGCTTTAAAGTGCTCGGCGAGGTTGAATGCAAACCCAAGCGCATTTTCTTCGGGGCGTTCGAGTTCGGTCGCATACACTATTTTCCGAATCGTACGAGTTTCTGTTTGTGGCGGTAAGACCAATACAGGGCAACTTGCTTTTCCTGCCACGCCAGCCGCGACACTACCAATTATTTTATCCATCCAGCCGCCTTTTCCTGTTCTCCCCATCACCACTAAAATCGGCTTTTGGGTTTTGATTTCTTCCAAAATCACCTCTGCGGCAGCTCCGTAAACGAGTTTGCTTTGGCAAGCAAAACCATCCGCCCTACAATCGTTCTCCCACTTTAGGAGGGTCTCTTGGTTGAGTTTTTCGGTTTGTTCGGCCAACACTACGAGCGTTTCAGCAGGCAGATTGGGATCCACAACGGGCGAATGAAAGGCATGAACTAATGATATGCCCGCGTCGTAACGTTCGGCTATTTCCTGCGCAAACTCCAACGCTCGTTGTGAATTTTCGGAAAAATCTATCGGAACTAGTATTGCTCTCATCGTTATGTGTAGTTGAATTGAACGATGTAAAATTCTCTTTATAAAACTGGAAAATGTATGACTAAAATCAGTTATCTTCCTGATTAACATCAATTAGAACAGTAGATGATTACATATTGTGAATTTTAACCCTAAAAACCACCTATATGAAGCATGTTTTTTCTACGAGTACACTGATTTGTTTTCTATTAACTAGTCCGCTTTTTGCTCAAAAAAATCCTGCTGCAGTGGGATTTGACCAAGTAGGCTCTGACCCCAAAGCCATTGAACTCGCTGATAAAGCCATGGATGCAATGGGAGGGCGTAAAAATTGGGACAAAACCCGTTTTATTGCGTGGAACTTCTTTGGAAACCGAAAATTAATTTGGGACAAATGGACTGGTAACGTGCGCGTTGACAATATCAACAATGACCAAACCATTTTATTGAATATTAATGACGGTAAAGGGCGGATTTTCAAATACGGTCAAGAACAAACCCACCCAGATTCATTGGCGAAGTACTTAAAACAAGGAAAAGGTGCTTGGATTAATGACGGGTATTGGCTTACTATGCCCTTCAAACTCAAAGACTCGGGGGTTACTTTAAAATACCTTGGGGAAGAAAAAACCCAGGACGGAGCCGATGCCGATTTGATTCAATTGACGTTCAAAAACGTTGGAAATACCCCTGATAATAAATATAAAGTGTGGCTTAATAAAGCCAACCACTTAGTATGGCAATGGGCGTATTTTCCCAAATTTGACGCCGAAAAACCTGGCTTTATCCGCCCATGGACCGATTACAAGAAACACGGAAAAATTTTACTTTCGGGCGAGCGTGGCGACCGCGACCTCACCGATATTATGGTTTTTGATCAGCTTCCTGAAAGCGTTTTCACGGACTTTAAACGTCCTGATTTGAGCCAATACGCTCAGGCCAAATAACGGCTCGTTTTACTCGAATTTAACGTAGAAAGTTGTACTTCGTAACTGGTTTATTCGTTGATAACCGCTACTTCCCAGCTTTCTACGGATTTCGTTGCCGTCGAAAAATTGACGCCCACTGCCACCAATTCTTTCCCCAGTGATTTGTAAAGCGTCAAATAACCTCTCGTATTTACTTGTGCCAACGCATCACAACGACCACGTGAAGTACGAACTTTCGACTGTACGTACACTCCCAACAAACTCCAAATGTTTGTCAAAAGGTTTTAGTATCCCATAAAACGACTTCAATAACTGACGGTTCAGATGCGCAATGGGCAACTCCTCCAAATAATTCACTATCGGCTTGTCGTACTCATTCACCACCACCTTACGACCCGTCCTGACGTGTAGTTTCGCAATAAGTTCTTGAAACATAAAACCCACTCTCTAACAACAAATCATAACGGCGAGCTTCGTTGCGTAAGATCGTTTTCAGCGATTGTTCCAAACCCACATCCCGCATAAGATAAATCACAAGCGTGGGATTCATCCAACTAAAACCCCATTTATCTCTAATGTACAAACCTTCAAACAGTTCCTGCTTCCCTTCGTACAAGGCCCGCAACATACTCACCAACGACGAGGGCGCGACAGAAAGTAGTATTTCCCCCTACTCACCAAGCGATAAATCAACGATGTTTTATCAACCTAGAGATACCCATCCGTAATAAGCTTCAGTTTTGAATGACCTTACGGGAGCATTTCATTTCTTCGTATGCTTATTGCCAGCAAGCCCGCAGGCAAATTTTTGGAACTAGGTACAGGGGCTGGCAGCGCCACGGCTTGGATACTCGAAGGCACGACATCCGACGCGCACCTTATCTCGGTTGAGTCTGACGAAGCCCT
>JACCEC010676808.1_pt1 | contig 80759 bp, 81 predicted proteins | sample 7450121 | NCBI WGS metagenome assembly JACCEC01 (sample SAMN15323455, study PRJNA562643) | freshwater metagenome | isolation source: river surface water | place: USA:Blue River Watershed | collected 2017-08-18
AACCTTTGGAGAGACCTCATGTCCACCAACATGCGCGAAATGCTGGAAGCCGGCGTTCATTTCGGCCACCAGACCCGTTTCTGGAACCCCAAGATGGCCCCGTTCATCTTCGGCCACCGCAACAAAATCCACATCATCAACCTCGAAAAAACCCTCCCGATGTATCAGGAGGCCATGAAGTTCGTGCGCCAGTTGGCCGCCAACCGTGGCAATGTGTTGATGGTGGGCACCAAGCGCCAAGCACGCGAAATCGTCGCCGCCGAAGCCCAACGCGCCGGCGTCCCTTATGTCGACCAACGCTGGTTGGGTGGCATGTTGACCAATTTCAAAACCGTCAAGACCTCGATCAAGCGCCTCAAAGACATGAAGGCCCAACTCGAAGCCGGTCTGGACGCGATGAGCAAGAAAGAGCAACTCATGTTCAGCCGCGAACTTGAAAAGCTCGAAAAAGACATTGGCGGGATTCAGGATATGAATACCCTGCCCGATGCGATCTTTGTCATCGACGTGGGCTATCACAAGATTGCCGTGGCCGAAGCTCGCAAACTGGGCATTCCCCTGATCGGCGTGGTCGACACCAACCACTCACCCGAAGGCATTGATTACGTGATCCCCGGCAACGATGACTCGTCCAAAGCGGTCACCCTGTATGCACGCGGCATTGCTGACGCCATCCTGGAAGGCCGCGCCAATGCAGTCTCCGAGGTGGTTCAGGCTACCGCCGAGGGCGACGACGAGTTCGTTGAAGTCGAGGACGGCGCCGCCGCCTGAATGCCCAAACGCTGGGATCCCTCGGGATCCGGCCACAGGGGCTGATGACAGCCCCTTTTTCATGAACAATTCTGACTGAATACGGAGAAAAACATGGCAGCTATCACCGCAAGCATGGTCGCCGAACTGCGCGCCAAGACCGATGCCCCCATGATGGAATGCAAAAAGGCCCTGACCGAGGCTGACGGCGACATGGCCAAGGCCGAAGAACTGTTGCGCGTCAAGCTCGGCAGCAAGGCTGGCAAGGCCGCCACCCGCGTCACCGCCGAAGGCGTGGTGAGCAGCTTCATCAGCGGCAAAACCGGTGCCCTGATCGAGGTCAACTGTGAAACCGACTTCGTCACCAAGAACGACAGCTTCATCGCCATGGCCAAAGCGGCCGCTGAGCTGGTGGCCCGTCACAATCCGGCCGACATCGCCGCCTTGGGTGCTTTGGCCCACAGCCAGGACGGCTTCGGCCCCACCCTTGAAGACGTGCGCAAGGGGCTGATTGGCAAGATCGGCGAAAACATGAGTTTTCGCCGCTTCAAGCGCTTTGAAGGCGCGGCTGGCCTGACCTCTTACCTGCACGGCACCCGCATCGGCGTGGTGGTCGAATTCGAAGGCGATGAGTCCGCTGCACGCGATGTCGCCATGCACGTGGCTGCCATGAAGCCGGTCGCCCTGACCTCGGCAGATGTGCCGGCAGATCTGATTGAAAAAGAGCGTTCGGTCGCCACGGCCAAAGCGGCCGAGTCGGGCAAGCCGGCCGATATCGTCGCCAAAATGATCGATGGTTCGGTTCAAAAGTACCTCAAAGAGGTGTCGCTGTTCAACCAGCCTTTCGTCAAGAACGACAAGCAAACCGTCGAGCAAATGCTCAAGGCCGCCAACACCCAGGTCAAGTCCTTCACCCTGTATGTGGTCGGTGAGGGCATCGAGAAGAAAGTCGATGACTTTGCCGCCGAGGTGGCTGCCCAGGTCGCCGCTGCCAAACAAGCCGGCTGATCCAGAAAAGGGACTCCGGTCCCTTTTTTTTCGCCCCTGAAAAAAGTTACACTCACCCCATCTAGGAGATCACCGCCATGACCGTCAGCCGCCCAGCCCACCAGCGCATCTTGCTCAAGCTGTCGGGTGAAGCTCTCATGGGTGATGATGCTTTTGGCATCAACCGTGCCACCATCGTGCGCATGGTCGACGAAGTCGCCGAGGTCACCCGGCTCGGGGTTCAGGTGGCGGTCGTCATTGGTGGCGGCAACATTTTTCGAGGGGTCGCGGGTGGTTCGGTGGGCATGGATCGGGCCACGGCCGACTACATGGGCATGCTGGCCACGGTCATGAATGCGCTGGCTCTGGCTGACACCATGAACAAAGCCGGATTGACGGCACGCGTGATGTCGGCCATTGCCATTGAACAGGTGGTCGAGCCTTATGTTCGTCCCAAGGCCTTGCAATACCTCGAAGAGGGCAAAGTCGTCATCTTTGCCGCCGGCACCGGTAATCCTTTTTTCACCACCGACACGGCGGCCGCTTTGCGTGGCGCCGAAATTGGTGCCGAATTGGTCCTCAAGGCCACCAAAGTGGATGGCGTCTACTCCGCTGACCCCAAAAAAGACCCGCAAGCCACCCGCTACAGCACCATCAGTTTTGACGATGCCATTCGGCAAAACCTGGGCATCATGGACGCCACGGCCTTCGCCCTTTGTCGCGACCAGAAATTGCCGATCAAGGTATTCTCCATTTTCAAGAACGGCGCGCTCAAGCGCGTGGTCATGGGCGAAGACGAGGGCACACTCGTCTACGCCTGACTTCCACACAGAACAACGGTTCCATCATGAGCATTGCAGACATCAAGAAAAACACCGAGTCGAAGATGGCCCAGTCCATCACCGCCTTGCAGGGGCATTTGGGCAAAATCCGCACCGGCCGCGCCAATCCGGGTTTGCTCGAGTCGGTGATGGTCGACTACTATGGCAACCCCACCCCGATCAACCAGGTGGCCAATGTGGCTCTGCTCGATGCCCGCACCATCAGTGTCCAGCCCTGGGAAAAGGGCATGGGGGCCAAAATTGAAAAGGCCATTCGCGACAGCGATCTGGGGCTGAATCCGGCCGCCATGGGTGACCTGATTCGTGTTCCCATGCCGCCCATGACCGAAGAGCGTCGCAAAGAGCTCACCAAGGTGGTTCGTTCCGAGGGCGAAAACGCCAAGGTGGCTGTGCGCAACTTGCGCCGGGACGCCAACGAAGCGGTGAAAAAATTGGTCAAAGACAAACTGGCTTCCGAGGACGAGCAAAAGCGCGCCGAAGCCGACATCCAGAAAACCACTGACAAATTCATTGCCGAGGTCGATAAAGCCGTCGCTGCCAAAGAGCAGGACATCATGGCGGTCTGACGCATGCTGCGTCAACGCGTCATCACAGCCTTGCTGCTGGTGGCGGTATTTTTACCTGCGCTGTTTCACCCCGATCCGACAATCTTGGCTGTTCTGAGCCTTTTGCTCATCGCGGCAGCCGGTTGGGAGTGGGGGCGCTTGGTGGGTTGGCGCGGGCGCGGTGCCTGGGGTTTGGGCTTGGCCTGTTTGCTGTTTTGCTCGCTTGCTTGGTCGCTGGGTCTGCAAAACCAGCCCATGGGTGAGTTCTGGTTTTTGCTGGCACTTGGATGGGTCTTGGGGGCGGCCTGGATGCTGCGCCGGGGCTTGACGGCCTGGGGTCTCATGCCAACCTGGTTACGGGCCATGCTGGGGCTGCTTGTGTTGTGCGCCACCTGGTTGGCTTTGTTGGGGGCCAAAACTCAAGGCACCAATTTCATGCTGTCGGTGCTGTTGCTGGTTTGGGTCGCCGACATCGCTGCCTACTTCAGTGGTCGAGCCTGGGGGCGGCACAAATTGGCACCCTCGATCAGTCCGGGCAAAACCTGGGAAGGTGTGGGCGGGGCCTGTGCCGGGGTCGTCGTGCTGGCGTTTTTTTGGATTTGGCTGGATGCCACCCATGACACCGGATCGCCCAGCATTTACACCCTGATGTACCGGGTCGGCTGGGTTGGGGGCTTGCTGGCTTTGATGCTGCTGACCGCCATGAGTGTCGTGGGCGATTTGATCGAATCCCTCATCAAACGCAGCGCGGGTGTCAAGGACAGCAGCCAGTTGCTGCCTGGCCATGGCGGGGTGCTCGACCGCGTGGATGCCTTGTTAACCACCTTGCCACTGGCTTGGTGTTTCAGCCTGTGGGTGAGTCCATGAATCTGACCATTTTGGGGTCCACCGGATCCATCGGCACCAGCACTCTGGATGTGGTGGCTCGCCATCCCGATCGCTTCAAGGTTTGGGCCCTGACTGCCGCCAGCCAGGTCGACCTGATGTGGCGACAATGCCTGCAGTTTCAACCGGCATGCGTGGTCATGGTTCATGAACAAGCGGCTCGCGATTTGCGACAGCGACTGTCAGAGTCCGGCTTGGGTCACATTGAGGTGATGTCTGGCACTGCAGCGCTGGACGATGTGGCCAGTGCGCCCGAAGTCGACGCGGTCATGGCGGCCATTGTGGGCGCTGTGGGCTTGTCGCCTTGTCTGGCCGCTGCGCGCGCCGGCAAACGATTGATGTTGGCCAACAAAGAGGCTCTGGTGGTCGGTGCCGATTTGTTTTTGGCCGCTGTCGAGCAAGGCGGCGCAGAGTTGCTGCCGATTGACAGTGAGCATTCGGCCATTTTCCAGTCATTGCCCGAAGACCGCTCGACTTGGCAGCGCCGTGTCGACAAAATCATCCTCACTGCATCCGGCGGCCCCTTTCGGCGCATCGACCCCGATCGCCTGCGAGAGGTCACACCCGAACAAGCGTGCGCGCACCCGAATTGGGTCATGGGGCGCAAAATTTCGGTCGACTCGGCCACCATGATGAACAAGGCGCTTGAAGTCATCGAAGCGCGTTATCTCTTTGGGCTGCCGCCGGAGCGCATCGAGGTGGTGATCCATCCGCAAAGTGTCATTCACTCCATGGTTCAATACCAGGATGGTTCGGTGGTGGCCCAGTTGGGCAGTCCCGACATGAAAGTCCCCATCGCCTACGGGCTGAGTTGGCCCGAGCGGATCGAATCCGGCGCGGCCCGGCTTGATTTCAAAGCCATGGCCGACATGAGTTTTGAGTCTTTTGACGATCCCTCCCACCAGCGTCGCTACCCCGGGTTGGCGCTGGCCTTCGAAGCTTTGCGGGGTCCGGTGGGCACGACAGCAGTGCTCAATGCTGCCAATGAAATCGCTGTGGAAGCGTTTTTGAACCGACAGATCCGGTTTGACCAGATTCATGCCCTGAACCGGCTGACCGTGGATGAAGTCAGTTTCCAGTCTCCCACCGATTTGGCCTCGTTGTTGGCACTGGACGCATTGGCCCGCGATCAGGCCCGCCTCCTCATGACGCGTCTGAGCTGAGCCATGGCCAGCCTTTTTTATTTCTTGCTGGCCGTGACCCTGTTGGTGGCTGTGCACGAGTATGGTCACTATCGGGTGGCAGTGGCCTGCGGGGTTCGTGTCGAGAGGTTCTCCATCGGCTTGGGGCCTGTTTTGTTGCGCTGGCGGCAAAAACGTTCCCAGCCGGGGCAAGACACCGAATTTGTCCTCAGCGCCTTTCCCCTTGGGGGTTATGTGCGCATGCTCGACGAAACCGCCGAGGTTGTGCCGCCGCACCTCAGGGAGATGGCCTTTAACCGTCAAAGTGTCGGGCGGCGAGCCCTGATTGTGTTGGCTGGCCCGCTGGCCAATCTGATTTTGGCTTGGGTCTTGTTGGCCGTGGTCGCCATGGCGGGGCAATACCAGCCGCGACCGATCGCCTCAGCCCCGGTGCCCGGAAGTGCCTTGCATCAAGCGGGCTTGCAGTCAGGAGACGCTTTTTTGTCTCTGCGTGCCGATCAGGAAGAGACACCGGTCCAGACCCTTGATGAATGGGTGCGACAGATGGCTCTCGCCCAGGATCAGGGGGCGGTGCTCAGCATGCGTGTCCAGGGGCAAGATGGCCAGGAGCGTTGGTTGCGCATGACTTGGCCCACCATTGCGGTGTCGCTGGACACGCCAGAGGGGCTGCGATCTTTGGGCTGGACCGGTGTTTGGTCGCCTCCCATCCTGGGCTCCCTGGTGGAGGGCGGCCAAGCCGTGCATCAGGGCTTGATGGCGGGCGATCGCGTCCTGAGCATCGACGGCCAGCCTGTGCGCGATGCTCAGCAGTTGCGCCAACTCATCCGCACTTCAATCCACCCCGATGGCACCCCCATGGTCCGCCTGTGGCGCATTGAGCGAGCCCAGCAAGCCGAGCCCATGACGTTGCAGGTCCAACCCAGGGTGCTGATCGAACAGGGGCAGACGATTGGTCGCCTGGACGTTCAGGTCGGCGGCGCACCCTCCAGAATTTGGGTTCGGCACGATTTCTTCAGTGCTTTGACGCAAGCCGCCCAACGCAGTTGGGAGATGGCCTGGGCCACTTTGACGGCCTTGGGGCAAATGTTGACGGGGATGTCTTCCTGGGATCAATTGGCCGGTCCCGTCACCATGGCTGATTTTGCCGGACAGTCTGCCAGTTTGGGCTGGACCCATTATGTGCAGTATTTGGCCTGGATCAGCCTCAGTTTGGGCATCCTCAATCTTTTACCCATTCCGGTGCTCGATGGAGGTCACCTGATGTGTTATCTTTACGAGTCAGTGAGAGGGCGACCCGTGCCGCCATCTTTCATGTCTTTTTTGCAGCGCCTGGGGTTGCTGCTGGTTGCGCTCTTGATGTTCACAGCGCTGTACAACGATCTGATGAGATGGTGGGGGCAGGGCTAGTTGGCCGCGCCAAAGAAATGAAACCTGTGATGTCGAAATTGATCTTCGCTTTGTGCCGTGGCCTGGTGGTGGCTTTCATGTCCGTTCAACTGGCTTGGGCGGCTGATCCGTTCACGGTGCGCGACATCCGCATCGAGGGCTTGCAGCGCGTCGAACCCGGTACGGTTTTTGCCACGCTGCCGTTTCGGATCGGGGATGTTTACAGCGATGAGCGGGGCACCGATGCCATCCGTTCTTTGTTCGGTTTGGGTTTGTTCAACAACATTCGCATCGAAACCGAGGGCGATGTCGTGGTTCTGGTGGTTGAAGAGCGCCCCCTGATCGAAACCCTGGATTTGATCGGCACCAAAGAGTTTGACAAAGACACCTTGCGCAAAGCCTTGCGCGACATTGGATTGTCCGAAGGACGGCCTTTTGACAAGGCCATGACCGACAAGGCCGAGCAAGAACTGAAACGGCAGTACATCAACCGCAGTCTGTTTGCTGCGGAGATCATCACCACCGTGACCCCGATCGAGCGCAATCGGGTCAATCTCAGCTTCAATGTGATCGAAGGCGACGTGGCTCGCATCAAGGAAATTCGCATCATCGGCGCCAGGCAAATTTCCGAATCCACTTTGCGTTCCGAAATGGATTTGGGCACCGGCAACTGGCTCAGTTGGTACACCAAATCCGACCGTTACTCGCGCAGCAAATTCAATGCGGATCTTGAAACGCTTCGGTCTTACTACCTCTCGCGGGGTTTTGTGGATTTCCGCATCGACTCCACCCAGGTGGCCATCTCCCCCGACCGGACAGAGATGAGCCTGGCCATCAACATCCATGAGGGTCAGCGTTATGTGGTCTCACAAGTCAAGCTCGATGGTTACTATTTGGGCCGAGACGACGAATTCAAATCGCTGATCCGGATTGAAGCCGGCAAGCCCTACAACATCAATCAGGTGACCGAGACCACCAAGGCATTCACCGATTACTTTGGCAATTTTGGACACGCATTTGCCCGCGTCGAAGCCGTGCCCGAGCTCGACCGCGAGACCCAATTGGTCACTGTGGTTTTGCGCGCCGACCCGTCTCGGCGTGCGTATGTCCGTCGCATCAACATTTCGGGCAACACCCGCACCCGCGATGAAATCATCCGGCGCGAGATTCGCCAGTTTGAGTCGTCCTGGTATGACGGAGAAAAAATTCGACTCTCGCGCGACCGCATCGAACGACTGGGTTATTTGCGGGAAGTCAACATCGACACGGTCGAAGTGCCCGGGGCCCCCGACCAGATCGATTTGCAGGTCAATGTGGTTGAAAGGCCTACCGGCTCTTTGCAATTGGGCGCGGGTTACTCTTCTTTTGAAAAGTTGTTCCTGACCTTTGGCATCACCCAAGACAACATCCTGGGCACTGGCAACTTTTTGGGTTTGCAAGTCAGTTCGAGCAAATTCAACCAGGTTTTTGTCATCAATACCACCGACCCTTACTTCACCGAAGATGGCATCAGTCGCACCTACGAGTTTTCGCACCGATCCAGCCGTCCTTACATCGAGCAGCTGGGCAACTACCGCCTGACCACGGACAATCTGGGGGTCAGGTTCTCGGTGCCCATGAATGAAATCGACCGGGTCTTTTACGGCATCGCCTACGAGCGAACCCAGATCGAATTGGGCACCAATGTGCCGGGAAGTTACCTCAACTACTGCATTCGTGTCGGTTGTCCGGCAACGGCCTATCCCATCACATTCGGATGGACCCGCGACTCCCGCGACAGCGCCCTGGCGCCGACACGCGGGGTCTTGGCACGTGCCTACTCCGAAGTCGCGGCCACGGGCGATGTCCAGTACATGCGTTACGGGGCGGCTTATCAGCATTTTCTTCCCCTGAACAAGCAATTCTCGATCGCTGTCAATGCCGATGTCGGCGTGGGTCGCAGCATGGGGGGGAATGTCTACCCCGTGTTTAAAAACTTTTATGTGGGCGGCTTGGGCTCGGTCAGGGGCTATGCACAAGGCTCACTCGGTCCCCGCGACATCACCGGTTTTGTCACCGGCGGGGCCAAGAAAGTCGTGCTCAACGCCGAATTGTTCGCGCCGTTGCCTGGCGCCGGAAACGACAAAACGTTGCGTTTGTACGGTTTTGTCGATGCCGGCAATGTGTTTGATGCCAGCGAACCCATCCGCCTGAATGATTTGCGGGCTGCCTATGGTGCCGGCATCAGCTGGATCTCGCCCATGGGGCCGCTGCGCATTGCGGTGGCCAATCCCATCAATCCGCAATCAGGCGATAGAATATCCAAAGTTCAATTCCAGATTGGCAATACTTTCTGATGAAACCTTTTTTCCGCACGTTCCTTCTGGCCTCGCTCGCTTGGGGTGCCAGCACCTGCACCTGGGCTCAAGAGTTTCGGATCGGTTTTGTCAATACCGATCGCATTTTCCGCGAGGCCAATACCGCCAAGCAAGCCCAGACCAAGCTGGAGCAAGAGTTTTCCAAGCGCGAAAAGGAGTTGGTCGATCTGGGTAACACCCTCAAGTCGGCGTCCGACAAACTCGAACGCGATGCCCCGACGCTCTCCGAGGCACAGCGCAACCAGCGACAGCGCACTTTGGTCGAGCAGGATCGTGATTTCCAGCGCAAACGGCGAGAATTTCAGGAAGACCTCAACGCTCGCAAGAACGAAGAGTTGCAACAGGTTCTGGAGCGTGCCAACAAAGTGGTTCGCCAAGTTGCCGAGACCGAAAAGTACGACCTCATCTTGCAAGAGGCCGTTTATATCAACCCGAAACACGATATCACCGATAAAGTGATTCGGGCCATCAACACCACCAAGTAATCTGGTGTGACCGTCTCGCTGTCTGAGATCGTTGAAGCCCTGGGGGGGGAGTTACATGGCACGGTCGACCAGCAGATTTTGCGTCTGAGCAGCCTGCAAACTGCCACCTCCAGCGACCTGAGTTTTCTGAGTCACCCCAAATACCAGAGCCTTTTGGCTCACACCCAGGCGGCCTGTGTGATCGTCTCACCGCAAGTGCCTGCCGAGATTCGCACGACGCTGAAGTCACGCATCGAAACCCCGGACCCTTACCTGTACTTTGCCCGCCTCACCCAATGGTGGCGGCAACGCATGCTGGCCGCAAGTGACACACCCAAGCTGCATCCCACTGCCTGGATTCATCCCCAGGCTCAGGTCCACCCCAGTGCCAGGATTGGCCCTTTCTGCGTGGTCGAGCGAGGCGCTCGAATCGGGGCGCTCAGTTGGTTGAAGTCGCACGTCACCGTGGGCGAAGACTGTGTCGTGGGAGCGCGTTGCATCCTGCATGCGGGTGTTTCGATCGGTGCTGACGGTTTTGGTTTTGCACCGCATCAGGGTCAATGGCTCAAGATCGAGCAACTGGGAGCCGTTCGCATCGGGGACGATGTGGAAATAGGGGCCAACAGTTGCGTGGATCGGGGGGCTCTGGAGGACACGGTCATTGAAGACGGCGTCAAAATCGACAACCTGGTCCAAATCGGTCACAACGTGAGCATCGGAGCTCACAGTGCCTTGGCCGGCTGCGCCGGCGTGGCTGGCAGCGCCCGCATTGGCAAACGCTGCACCGTAGGTGGCGGTGCGGTCATCCTGGGACACCTCGAACTGGCCGATGAGGTTCACATTTCGGCCGCCTCGGTGGTGATGCGATCCATTCACCAGCCTGGACAGTACAGCGGTGTCTTTCCGATCGACGACAATGCGTCGTGGGAAAAAAATGCCGCCACCTTGCGCCAACTTCATCGATTGCGCGAGCGCATCAAATCCCTCGAACACAACCTGACGCAGCAGAGCCCACCATGAGCATGGACATTCACCAGATCCTGAAACAATTGCCACACCGTTATCCGATTTTGTTGGTCGACAGGGTGTTGGAGATCGAAAAGGGCAAGCGCATCAAGGCGCTGAAAAATGTATCGATCAATGAGCCTTTCTTCAATGGCCATTTCCCGCATCGCCCTGTCATGCCCGGCGTCCTCATGCTGGAGGCCTTGGCACAGGCTGCTGCTTTGCTGGCTTTTGACACCCTGGGCGTCACGCCCGATGACAAAACGATGTATTACTTTGCCGGTATCGATGGCGCTCGTTTCAAGCGCCCGGTGGAACCGGGCGACCAGCTGGTTCTGGATGTCACCCTGGATCGCATGAAGGCCAGTATTTTCAAATTCTCCGCCAAGGCTTGGGTGGGTGAAGAGGTGGCCACCGAAGCCGAACTCATGTGCACCATGCGGGCCATTGCCTGATCTCTGACATGACGCGCATACATCCCACTGCCTTGATCGATCCGGGTGCCGAACTCGACAGCACTGTCGAAGTCGGGCCTTACAGTGTGATCGGCCCTCGGGTCAGGATAGGCGCAGGCACCCGCATCGGGGCCCACTGTGTGATCGAAGGCCGTACCACCATCGGCGAGCACAACCAGATCTTTCAGTTCAACTCTCTGGGTGCGATCCCGCAAGACAAGAAATACGCCGGTGAGCCCTGTGAATTGCGCATTGGCCATCGCAACACCATTCGCGAGTTTTGCACCCTGAACATCGGGACCGTCCAGGACCAGGGCGTGACCAGTGTGGGCGATGACAACTGGATCATGGCCTATGTCCATTTGGCGCACGACTGCCGGGTCGGCAACCACACCATCTTCGCCAACAATTCTCAATTGGCGGGGCATGTGCAGGTGGGCGATTGGGTCATTTTGGGCGGCTTCACGGTGGTGCATCAGTTCTGTCGCCTGGGCGCGCACAGTTTCACGGCCATGAACTCGCTTTTGTTTGCCGATCTGCCTCCCTTTGTCATGTGCCAGGGACAGCCGGCCCAGGCCCGATCCATGAATTTTGAGGGTTTGCGCCGGCGCGGTTTTGATGCCGAGTTGGTGCGCGCGGTCAAAGCCATGCACAAACTGCTGTATCGAGATGGCCTGACCCTTGAGCAATCCGTTCGGAACATTGAGCAGCTGGCTCAGGAAAACGAGCGTGTGTCGGGCGTGGTTCAACTCATGAACGATTTTTTGCGTTCAACCGATCCTCAACGCGGCATTGTCCGCTGAGCACTGGTGAAGCCCGAACCTGACGCACCCATTGCCTTGGCCATGGTGGCTGGAGAAGCCAGCGGCGACTTGCTGGCAGCGCTCATGCTGCGTGGCCTCAAGCAACGCTGGCCCCAATTGCGCTCGCACGGGATTGGCGGTCCGCGCATGACCGAATTGGGCTTTGAAGCCTGGTGGCCCCATGACAAATTGGCCGTGCGCGGGTATGCCGAAGTGTTGCGGCACTACCGTGAAATTGTGGGCATACGGCGTCAGCTGCGTGAGCGGTTGTTGGCCCAACCTCCGGCCGCTTTTGTGGGGGTCGACGCCCCCGATTTCAATTTGGACTTGGCGGCCGACCTCAAAGCGGCCGGCATACCGACCCTGCAGTTCGTGTGTCCCTCCATCTGGGCTTGGCGTGCGCAGCGGGTGCACCAGATCGCCCGCAGTGTGGATCACGTCTTGTGCCTGTTTCCCTTCGAGCCGGCGTTGTTGCACGCACACGGCATCGGGGCGACTTTCGTGGGTCACCCATTGGCCTCGGTCATCCCCTTGAAACCCGACCGGACGGCGGCCCGACAGGTTTTGGGTTTAAGCCTGGATGCCCCGGTATTGGCTTTGTTGCCCGGCAGTCGCGCCAGCGAGATCGAGCACTTGGCCGAGCGTTTCTTGCTCAGTGCCCAACAACTGTCGCGCCTGCACCCCGGGCTGCAAGTGATCTTGCCGATCGCGCCCGGTTTGCGAGCCCTGATCGAGCGGGCTTTGGCGCGCACCGGGCCGGTGCCCGGCTTGCATTTGCTGGAGGGGCAATCGCACACAGCGCTGGCTGCCTGCGATTTGACACTGGTGGCCAGCGGCACAGCCACCCTGGAGGCCGCCCTGTTCAAACGACCGATGGTGATCGCTTATCACATGCACCCCTTGAGTTGGTGGATCACCCGACGCAAAAAACTGCAACCCTGGGTCGGTTTGCCCAATATACTTTTGGGTGATTTTGTGGTGCCCGAGTTTTTGCAGGAGCAAGCGCGACCCGAAGCCTTGTGTCAGGCTTTGCACGATTGTTTGCGACACCCTGAGCGGATGATCAGGTTGGAGCAGCAGTTTGAGCAGTTGCACCTGTCTTTGCAACGCGACACTGCCCAGAGTTGTGCCGATGCGATCGAAAAAGTTCTTGCACGCTGAGCAAACCAGCCTGGATTGGGACGCACCCGGCTTGCTGGCCGGTGTCGATGAGGCGGGGCGCGGTCCTTTGGCCGGACCGGTTTTCGCTGCTGCTGTCATTTTGGATGACCTGAAACCCATCCAGGGTTTGGCCGATTCCAAAAAGCTCAGCCCCAAGCGGCGTGCGATGCTCTATGAAGAAATTCGGGCCAAGGCCTTGTGTTGCTGCGTGGCCCAAGCCAGTGTGGAGGAAATCGATGGCCTCAACATCTTGCAGGCCACCTTGCTCGCCATGCGCCGCGCCGTGCAAGGGCTGCGGCTCAAACCTGTCAGGGTTTGGGTGGACGGTAATCGGTTACCGGTGCTCGATGTGCGCGCCGAAGCCATCGTGCAGGGCGACGCCAAGGTGCCGGCCATTTCGGCCGCTTCGATCCTGGCGAAAGTCGAACGAGATCGCTGGTGCGAAGCAATCGATGCCCAATTCCCGATGTACGGCTTTGCGCGTCACAAGGGCTATGGTACCGCCGACCATTTGCAAGCCCTGCGCGAACACGGCCCCAGCCCTTGGCACCGGCGATCTTTTGCGCCGGTGGCCAACAGCCTCAAAGCAGACCCGCCCCATGCCTGAATTCATCACCTCTCGCGACAACCCCTGGCTCAAATCGCTGCGCCGCTTGGCCCAGGACAACCAGGCCTATCGCCAACAGGGCGAGGTCTGGCTGGAAGGCGAGCACCTGGTCGACGCCGTGGTGCGACACGGTGCAGCAGTTCGGGAGCTGGTTTGTGCCGAGTCGAACTGGTCCCGTTTACCCACCTTGTGGCAAGGCCTCGGGCAGCGTCAAGTGGTATTGCCCGATGCCTTGTTCAAAGCCATCAGCGGGCTCGAGTCACCAGCCGGGGTAGGGGTGCTGCTGGCTTTGCCGGCTGAAGCGAAGATCCGCCCCGATGCTCCTGCCGTGGTGCTGGACCGGTTGCAAGACGCTGGCAATGTGGGAGCCATTTTGCGCAGTGCGGCGGCGCTGGGTTTTGCGCAGGTTCTGGCCATGAGCGGCACGGCCGCTTTGTGGTCGCCCAAAGTGTTGCGGGCCGGCATGGGGGCGCACCTGGCTTTGAACTTGGTCGAGGGCTTAAAGCCCGAAGATTTGAAGACCTTGACGGTCCCGATCCTGGCCACGAGTTCGCATCAGGGACCTTTTTTGCACGAACTCGCTCGCGAAGGTCGATTGCCGCACCCGGTGGCCTGGTTGTTGGGTCATGAAGGGCAGGGCGTGTGCGCCCCATTGATGGCGCAAGCCAGCCTGACGGTGCGCATTGCCCAGCCCGGTGGGCAAGAGTCCCTCAATGTGGCCGCAGCAGCGGCGATTTGTCTGCACGCCAGCGCGACTGCACAAGTGTGAGTTTGTGGCTCCCCCGGCAGGGCAAGGGGCTTGGAGGGCGGTTATAATGGGTGGCTTTCCAGCACACCCATCAGCCACCAGCTCGACCACAAGCCATTTCCCGATCAAAAGCCGCCGCCAGGGCAATCCCTGTGTGCGTGCTGGGGCGAACCGCAACATAACGGAGAACCCAGTGCTTTTGTCTCTTCAGGGAAAACAACCCCGCGCCTTGTTGGCGCTCGCAGACGGCACGGTCTTTGTCGGCAATTCCATCGGTGCCTCCGGCACCACCATTGGCGAGGTGGTCTTCAACACCTCGATCACCGGTTATCAGGAGATCCTGACGGATCCCAGCTATTGCCAGCAGATCGTGACCCTCACTTACCCCCACATCGGCAATTATGGGGTCAACCCCGAAGACATCGAAGCCGAGCGGGTTCATGCCGCCGGCCTGATCATCAAAAACCTGCCCTTGCTGAAATCGAATTTCCGCGCCACCCAAGACCTCAGCGCATACCTGAGAGACCAAGGCACGGTGGCCATCGCGGACATCGACACCCGGGCCCTGACCCGTCACTTGCGCGCTCATGGTGCCCAAAATGGCGCCATCATGGCGCTGGCCCCCGGGCAAGAGGTGACACCTGCCCTGCAGGCTGAAGCCATCGCCAAGGCCCAGGCTGCTCCCTCCATGTCCGGGCTGGATCTGGCTCGTGTGGTCACGGACCCCAAAGGCTATGGCTGGCAACAGACCGAGTGGCGAATCGATGGCGGCTATGGCCAGCAAAACAACCCCCGTTTTCACGTGGTGGCCTATGACTTTGGTGTCAAGAAAAACATCTTGCGCATGTTGGCCGAACGCGGCTGCAAGGTCACCGTGGTACCGGCTCAGACGCCGGCTACCGATGTGCTCAAGCACCAGCCTGATGGTGTTTTCTTTTCCAACGGCCCTGGCGATCCGGAGCCCTGTACATACGCCATCGATGCGGCCCGCACCCTGATGGACAGCGGCCTGCCCACTTTCGGCATCTGCCTGGGTCACCAGATCATGGCGCTGGCCAGCGGTGCCAAAACCTTCAAGATGAAGTTTGGCCATCACGGAGCCAACCATCCGGTCAAAGACCTTGACACCGGTCGTGTGTCCATCACCAGCCAAAATCATGGTTTTGCCGTCGACGAAAAAACCCTGCCTTCCAATTTGCGTGCCACCCATGTTTCACTGTTTGACGGCACATTGCAGGGTCTGGCCCGAACCGATCGGCCGGCCTTTTGTTTCCAGGGTCACCCCGAGGCCTCGCCCGGTCCCCAAGACATCGGCTACCTGTTTGACCGCTTCATCCACCTGATGCAGCAACACAAGGAGAAGGCGCATGCCTAAGCGCACAGACATCCAAAGCATCCTCATCATCGGTGCCGGCCCCATCATCATCGGTCAGGCTTGCGAGTTTGATTACTCGGGCGTGCAGGCCTGCAAGGCTTTGCGCGAAGAGGGTTACAAGGTCATTTTGATCAACAGCAACCCGGCCACCATCATGACCGACCCGGCAACGGCCGATGTGACCTACATCGAACCCATCACCTGGCAAACCGTCGAGAAAATCATCGCCAAAGAGCGCCCCGATGCCATCTTGCCCACCATGGGTGGGCAAACGGCCCTGAATTGCGCGTTGGACCTGTGGCGAAATGGCGTGCTGGATCAATACAAAGTCGAGTTGATCGGTGCCACACCCGAGGCCATCGACAAGGCCGAGGATCGCCTCAAATTCAAAGACGCCATGACCAAAATCGGGCTCGGGTCAGCACGCTCGGGCATCGCCCACAGCATGCAGGAGGCATGGGACGTGCAAAAGCGTGTGGGCTTCCCCACCGTCATCCGTCCCAGTTTCACTTTGGGCGGAACGGGGGGCGGCATCGCCTACAACCCGGAAGAATTCGAGACCATCTGCAAGCGCGGCCTGGAAGCCTCGCCCACCAACGAGTTGCTCATTGAAGAGTCTTTGCTGGGGTGGAAAGAGTACGAGATGGAGGTGGTGCGGGACAAAAAAGACAACTGCATCATCGTCTGCTCGATTGAAAACCTCGACCCCATGGGCGTGCACACCGGTGACTCGATCACCGTGGCCCCGGCGCAGACCTTGACCGACAAAGAGTACCAGATCATGCGCAACGCCAGTTTGGCGGTGTTGCGCGAGATCGGGGTGGACACAGGCGGCTCGAATGTGCAGTTCTCCATCAATCCCAAAGATGGCCGCATGATCGTGATCGAGATGAACCCGCGCGTGTCACGCTCTTCGGCCCTGGCGTCCAAGGCAACCGGTTTCCCCATCGCCAAGGTGGCTGCCAAACTGGCCGTCGGTTACACGCTCGATGAGCTGCGCAACGAGATCACCGGTGGCGCAACGCCAGCCAGTTTCGAGCCCAGCATCGACTATGTCGTCACGAAGATCCCGCGCTTTGCCTTTGAAAAGTTCCCGGCAGCCGACAGTCGACTGACCACCCAAATGAAGTCGGTCGGCGAGGTCATGGCCATGGGGCGTACCTTCCAGGAATCGTTTCAAAAAGCCCTGCGCGGCCTTGAGGTCGGCGTGGACGGCATGAACGAAAAAACCCAGGATCGCGAAGTCCTTGAAAAGGAACTTGGCGAGCCCGGTCCGGATCGAATTTGGTATGTGGGCGACGCCTTTGCCCAAGGCATGAGCGTGGACGAAGTGTTCGAGCTGACCAAAATTGATCGCTGGTTTCTCATCCAGATTGAAGAAATCGTCAAGATCGAACTTGAACTCGAGACCACCCAACTGTCCGCACTGAGCGCCACCGAGTTGCGTCAGCTCAAGCAAAAAGGCTTTTCGGATCGTCGTTTGGCCAAGCAGCTCAAGTCGACCGAGGCCGAGGTGCGGGCGCGCCGCCACGAGTTGGGCATTCGCCCCGTTTACAAGCGCGTCGACACCTGCGCCGCCGAGTTCGCCACCAACACCGCCTACATGTACTCCACTTACGACCAAGAGTGCGAGGCCGAGCCGACAAACCACAAAAAAATCATGGTGCTGGGCGGAGGCCCCAACCGGATTGGTCAAGGCATTGAGTTTGACTATTGCTGCGTCCACGCTGCCTTGGCCATGCGCGAGGACGGCTATGAAACCATCATGGTCAACTGCAACCCCGAGACGGTGTCGACCGACTACGACACCTCCGACAGGCTGTATTTTGAGCCTCTCACGCTGGAGGATGTGCTCGAAATCGTGGACAAGGAAAAACCCACCGGCGTGATCGTCCAGTATGGCGGGCAAACCCCGCTCAAACTGGCTTTGGGCCTGGAGGCTGCTGGCGTGCCCATCATCGGCACCAGTCCCGACATGATCGATGCCGCCGAAGACCGCGAGCGTTTCCAGAAGTTGTTGCACAACCTGGGGTTGCGTCAGCCGCCTAACGCCACCGCCCGGACCGAGACCGAAGCGCTTGAAAAAGCCGCTGAGTTGGGCTATCCCCTGGTCGTTCGTCCCAGCTATGTGCTGGGAGGCCGGGCCATGGAAATCGTGCACGAGCAACGCGATCTCGAGCGTTACATGCGCGAGGCCGTGAAAGTATCCAACGACTCCCCGGTGTTGCTGGACCGATTCCTGAACGACGCCATCGAGTGCGATGTGGATTGTTTGCGCGACCCGAGTGGTCGCACCTTCATTGGCGGTGTCATGGAGCACATTGAGCAAGCGGGTGTGCACAGCGGTGACTCCGCCTGTTCCTTGCCGCCATATTCTTTGTCTCCTGAAACTGTGGCCGAACTCAAGCGCCAGTCCGCTGCCATGGCGGGGGCTTTGAATGTGGTGGGTCTCATGAACGTGCAGTTCGCCATCCAGAAGCAAAATGGTCAAGATGTGATCTATGTCCTTGAGGTCAATCCCCGTGCTTCTCGTACTGTGCCTTACGTCTCCAAGGCCACCGGCATCCAGTTGGCCAAGGTGGCGGCGCGTTGCATGGCGGGGCAAACCCTGGAGCAGCAAGGCATCACCACTGAGGTCACCCCGCCGTACTTCAGCGTCAAAGAGGCGGTGTTCCCGTTCGTCAAGTTCCCCGGCGTCGACACCATATTGGGCCCCGAAATGAAATCGACCGGAGAGGTCATGGGCGTGGGCAAAACCTTTGGCGAGGCCTTCGTCAAAAGCCAGCTGGGTGCGGGCACTCGGCTGCCAAGGCCCCACAATCCCGATGGCTCGCAGGCGGGCAAGGTCTTCATCTCGGTCAAAAACAACGACAAGACACGCGCTGTGGAAGTGGCCCGCGAACTGGCGGCCATGGGATTTCGCCTGATCGCCACCAAAGGAACGGCCCAAGCCATCGCAGCGGCCGGCATCGCTTGTGAGACGGTCAACAAAGTGACCGAGGGCCGTCCGCACATCGTGGACATGATCAAGAACAATGAAATTGCCCTGGTCATCAACACTGTCGAGGAGCGACGCAACGCGATTGCCGATTCGCGTCACATCCGCACCTCGGCCTTGCTCAATCGGGTGACCACGTTCACCACCATCGCCGGCGCCGAAGCCGCCGTCCAGGGCATGAAATACCTGGACTCGCTCGACGTCATCTCGGTTCAAGAAATGCATGCCCAACTGGCCTGAAGCAGGATACAGACCATGTCCACACTCCCCATCACCAAGCGCGGTGCCGAAAAACTGAAAGAAGAGTTGCACCGACTCAAGACGGTCGATCGGCCGGCAGTCATCAACGCCATTGCAGAGGCTCGCGCGCAGGGCGACCTGAGCGAAAACGCCGAATACGATGCCGCCAAGGATCGGCAGGGTTTCATCGAGGGTCGCATCCAGGAAATCGAGGGCAAGCTCTCGGTGGCCCAGATCATTGACCCCGCTTCCATCGATGCCGGTGGGCGAGTGGTCTTTGGCGCCACGGTCGAGCTCGAAGAAGAGGCCAGCGGCGAGCAAGTCACCTACCAAATCGTCGGCGAAGACGAGGCCGACCTCAAGCTGGGGTTGATCAACATCTCCAGTCCGATCGCCCGTGCCCTGATTGGCAAAGAAGAAGGCGATGTGGCCGAGGTGCAGGCCCCGGGAGGCGTCAAACGCTACGAGATCGTGGCCGTTTCCTACCGTTGAGCGGCATGAAAAAGTGGCTGCCCCTTTATGCCGCTGCCCTTTGGTGGGGCAGCCTGACGGCTGTCGGGGGCTGGGTGGTGCCGCTGTTGTTCAAGCACCTCGGCACACCTTCCGTGGCAGGGCAAATGGCCGCCCGGTTGTTCGAATTTCAAACCCATGTGGGTGCTGCCTGTGCCGTGGTTTTGTTGCTGGCGGTGCGGGTCAACAGTCGCTTCAAGGACCTGGTCTGGATCGTGGGGGGATTGCTTTTGGCTTTGCTGCAGCAATGGGCCGTGGCGCCTCGCATCGAGGCTCGCGATAACCTGGCCTTGTGGCATGCCGTGGGCAGTGCCATGTTGGTGATGCAATGGGTTTGTGCCGCGGTTGTGCTCTGGCGTCAGTCGCGTGGCCTGCAGGCCGACGCCGTCAACCCAGGCTCTTCTTCTTGACCGATGTTTTGCGGGGCTTGGCGCGCTTGATTTTGCCGCCGGTGGTCAAGCGTTCATTGCCCAGCACACGCAAGGTACGCACTTCGGGTCGTTGACCGCCGCGCTTGCTGTACTTCAAAACCTTGACGTCTTTGGGGCCGGGCATGCGGTCTTCGTCGGCCACACGTTCTTTTTCGGGTTGCGGACGCCACAAGACCAGTAATTTGCCGATGTGCTGGATGGGTGCGGCGCCGAGTTGATCCGCCACCTTCTGAAAAATCTCTTCGCGGGCAAGGCGATCGTCACCGTGAACCCGAACCTTGATCAGCCCATGGGCATTGAGCGCTGCATCCATTTCGCGCAGCACGGCTGCGCTCAGGCCATCCCCTCCGATCATGACGACGGGTTCGAGGTGATGGGCGAGGGCGCGGTGCTCTTTGCGTTGCGCGGGAGTCAAGACGATGGCAGGCATAGGGGTTATTATCGCCTCATTCATGAAAGTTCAGACCAAAAGCAAGAAAGTCAACAAAGCGTGGCTCAACGACCACGTCAACGACCCCTATGTCAAGATGGCTCAAAAAGAGGGCTATCGGGCGCGTGCGGCATTTAAATTGAAGGAAATTGACGAAACACTGAGCCTGATTCAGCCGGGCATGGTGGTCGTTGACCTGGGCTCTGCGCCCGGGGCCTGGAGCCAATACGTGCGCCGGCGCTTGTCACCCGATGGGGCCGCAGCGGGTGACCTCAATGGCACCATCATTGCCTTCGACATCCTTCCCATGGAGCCCATTGAGGGGGTGCATTTCATCCAGGGCGATTTCCGCGAACCCGAGGCAGAGCAGGCGCTGGCGCAGGCGCTGGCCGGCCGCGAAGTGGATCTGGTCGTCTCCGACATGGCGCCCAACCTCTCAGGCATTGATTCGTCCGATACCGCCCGCATCGAGCACCTGATCGAACTGGCCCTGGATTTCGCTCAAAATCACCTCAAACCGCACGGTTCGCTGGTGGCCAAGTTGTTTCACGGCAGCGGCTACAGCCAGTGGGTGAAGATGTTCAAAGAGCAATTCAGGGTCGTCAAGGCCATCAAACCCAAAGCCAGTCGCGACCGATCGTCTGAGACCTTTGTCGTCGGAATGGGCTTGAAAAAGCCCCGACAACCCTGAAACCGACAGGGACAGGCCAAAAAATATCCTTTTTGAGCCTTGAAACCCCTAAAATGGGTCGCATATCCCTTGGGGTACCTCGGGTGCCCTTAACCTGGAGCTTGCATTGAACAATCAATGGTTCTCAAAAGTCGCCGTCTGGATGGTCATCGGACTGGTGCTGTTCACCGTATTCAAGCAGTTTGATGGCCGTGTCGTGGGCGGTTCCAACTACATGGCTTACTCCGATTTCCTCGAAGAAGTGCGTGGCAAGCGTGTTCGCTCGGCCACCATCCAAGAGGGGCAGGGTGGCACCGAGATCGTGGCCGTGATGCAAGACGACCGCAAGGTGCGCACCAACGCCACTTATCTCGATCGTGGCTTGGTCGGCGACCTCATTGCCAATGGCGTCAAGTTCGATGTCAAGCCGCGCGAAGAAGGCTCCTTGCTCATGACCTTGCTGGTCAGTTGGGGGCCCATGTTGCTGTTGATCGGGGTCTGGGTTTACTTCATGCGGCAAATGCAGGGCGGTGGCAAGGGTGGCGCCTTCAGTTTTGGCAAAAGCAAAGCTCGCATGTTGGATGAAAACAACAATACCGTCACCTTTGCGGACGTGGCAGGTTGTGACGAGGCCAAGGAAGAAGTCAAGGAGGTCGTGGACTTCCTGAAAGACCCGCAAAAATTTCAAAAGTTGGGCGGGCGGATCCCGCGCGGTTTGTTGCTGGTGGGGCCGCCGGGCACCGGCAAGACTTTGTTGGCCAAAGGCATCGCCGGCGAAGCCAAGGTACCGTTCTTCAGCATTTCGGGTTCGGACTTCGTCGAAATGTTTGTGGGCGTGGGCGCTGCTCGTGTCCGCGACATGTTTGAAAATGCCAAGAAAAACGCCCCTTGCATCATTTTCATTGACGAAATCGATGCCGTGGGTCGTCAGCGTGGCGCGGGTCTTGGCGGTGGCAACGACGAACGCGAACAAACCCTCAACCAGATGCTGGTCGAGATGGACGGATTCGAAACCAATCTGGGCGTGATCGTGGTCGCCGCCACCAACCGCCCCGACATCCTGGATGCCGCCTTGTTGCGTCCCGGACGCTTCGACCGTCAGGTTTATGTGACTTTGCCTGATATCCGGGGTCGCGAGCAAATCCTGAATGTTCACATGCGCAAAGTGCCCATCGGTCAAGATGTCAGCGCATCCGTCATCGCACGTGGCACGCCCGGCATGAGCGGAGCCGACTTGGCCAACTTGTGCAACGAAGCAGCCCTCATGGCCGCCCGGCGCAATGCCCGTGTGGTCGAGATGCAAGATTTCGAAAAAGCCAAAGACAAAATCCTCATGGGGCCCGAGCGCAAGAGCATGGTCATGCCCGAGGAGGAGCGTCGCAACACCGCCTATCATGAGTCGGGTCACGCACTGATTGGCAAGTTGTTGCCCAAGTGCGACCCGGTCCACAAAGTCACCATCATTCCCCGTGGTCGTGCTTTGGGGGTCACCATGAGCTTGCCCGAAAAAGACCGCTACAGTTATGACCGCGATTACATGCTGAATCAAATCAGCATGTTGTTCGGTGGGCGCATCGCCGAAGAGGTGTTCATGAATCAAATGACCACCGGTGCCTCGAATGACTTTGAGCGTGCCACCCAAATCGCGCGCGACATGGTCATGCGCTACGGCATGACCGAAGCCCTCGGTCCCATGGTTTATGCCGAAAACGAAGGCGAAGTTTTCCTGGGCCGTTCGGTCACCAAGACCACGAACATGTCCGAGCAGACCATGCAAAAAGTCGATGCCGAAGTTCGTCGCATCATCGACACCCAATACAACCTGGCGCGTCGCTTGATCGAAGAGCATGCTGACAAGATGCATGCCATGGCCAAGGCCTTGCTCGAATGGGAAACCATCGAGACCGAGCAGATCGACGACATCATGGCTGGTCGTCCGCCGCGCCCGCCCAAAGACTTCACTCCGCGCACGCCCCCCTCCGGTCCCGGTGGCGGTGACCCTGCCGTCAGTGCCAACCCCAGTCCGAGTGCGGCCTGATTGCAGGTTTGGAAAACCACCCGCTTTGACATTGCCCTGACCCGCCCCCGGGTCATGGGCATCGTGAACCTGACCCCCGATTCGTTCTCCGACGGGGGTCTTTTTCATGCCCCTGAGCGGGCCATCGCGCACGCCCGTCAGTTGCTTGAGGAGGGAGCCGATATCCTGGACCTGGGGGCCGAGTCGACCCGACCCGGTGCGCCCGCAGTGGGTGAGTCCGAGGAGTGGCGGCGTTTGCAACCGGTGTTGCGCGAAGTGCTGACTTGGCAGGTCCCGGTCTCGGTTGACACCTTTCGCCCTGACACCATGCGCCGCGCTTTGGAGCTGGGTGTGGACATCATCAATGACATCTGGGCATTGCGTCAACCGGGCGCCGAGGCGGCTTGCTTATCCAGTGGTGCCGGGGTTTGTCTGATGCACATGCACGGCGAGCCTGCGACCATGCAACTGTCCCCCATGGCGGGGGATGCTGTGCCCCTGGTCAGCGACTTTCTGACCCAACGCCGCGACCATCTGGTGGCTCGGGGCATGTCACCCGAGCGCATCGTGCTCGACCCTGGGATCGGTTTCGGCAAGACCGTGGCCCAAAATTTCAGTCTCTTGGCGAACCAACGCGAATTGTCGGCGCTGGGCCCGCTCTTGGCCGGTTGGTCGCGCAAGTCGGCGCTGGGCGCAGTCACCGGCCTTGATGTCTCGCAGCGCTTGGTGCCCAGCGTCACCGCAGCCGTGTTGGCTGCCGACAGGGGCGCGCGGATCTTGCGGGTCCATGATGTGGCGGCCACCCGGGCAGGCTTGGCCGTGTGGGAAGCCGCAGGAGCGGCGGGTGACTGATGCGAACCCTGTGTTTGAAGACCTAAAATCTCTCCGATGAAAAGAAAATACTTTGGCACCGATGGCATCCGAGGCACGGTTGGATCCTTTCCAATCACCCCCGACTTTGTCCTGAAGCTCGCCCATGCCGTGGGGCGTGTCCTGAAGACCCAACACGACCGCCCGGTGGTTTTGATCGGCAAGGACACCCGGATTTCCGGCTACATGCTGGAGTCCGCGCTGGAGTCGGGCTTTAACTCGGCAGGGGTTGATGTGGTCTTGTTGGGGCCTGTGCCCACGCCTGCCGTGGCCTACCTGACGCGGGCTCAGAGGGCCGATCTGGGGGTGGTCATCAGCGCCAGTCACAACCCTTTTGCGGACAACGGCATCAAGTTCTTTTCACATTTAGGCACCAAACTCAGTGACGACTGGGAGCTTCAAGTTGAAGCCATGCTGGAACAAGACCCGGTTTGGGTGGCTTCGGAGCAACTGGGCAAGGCCAAAAGACTCGATGATGCCGCCGGACGCTACATCGAATTTTGTAAAAGCACCTTTCCCACAGAACTCAGCCTGCGGGGACTTCGGCTGGTGGTCGACGCTGCTCACGGCGCGGCCTATCACATTGCCCCTGCCGTCTTTCACGAATTGGGGGCGCAAGTGATCCCCATCGGCTGCAAGCCCGATGGACTCAACATCAACCATGGCGTGGGTGCGACCCATCCAGAACACCTGGTTCAGGCGGTGCGAGAGCAACAAGCCGATGTCGGCATCGCCCTCGATGGCGACGCCGACCGCTTGCTCATGGTCGATGCATCCGGTCGAGTTTTCAACGGCGATGAATTGCTGTATGTGCTGGCTGATGATCGCTTGGGTCGCGATGAAGTGGTCCCGGGCGTGGTCGGAACGCTCATGACCAACATGGCCATCGAAAACGCACTCAGGCAACGCGGCGTGGATTTCGTGCGGGCTTCGGTGGGGGATCGATATGTGCTGGAAGCGTTGACCGAGAGAGGCTGGATTTTGGGAGGTGAAGGGTCGGGCCATTTGCTGGTGCTCGACAAGCATTCCACCGGCGATGGCGTCGTCAGTGCCCTGCAGGTTCTGCAATCCTGCGTGCGCCAGGGCTGCGGTTTGTCCCAAGTGATGCGCGATGTCAGCCTCTATCCCCAGCATCTGATCAACGTGCGATTGGCCCCGGACACCGACTGGAAAACCCACCCCGGTCTGGCCCGGGCCCGGGGCGAAGTCGAGCGAGCATTGCAAGGTCGAGGCAGGGTGCTGATTCGGGCCAGTGGCACCGAGCCTGTGCTTCGGATCATGGTCGAGGCTGATCAAAAAGAACTTGCGCAGTCGACTGCTTTGACTTTGGTCCAATCGCTGAATTGATTTTCAGGCGATGGCTTCGGGCTGAGATGCGGTTGCCTTGAAATTGCAACCGATCAAACTCAGCGAACCTGCAAAGACAAGTCGAGCAATTTCACTTTGCTGGCGTAATAGCGATCGATGCGCCAATCCCGCATCACTTCGATCGCCAACTGAAAAGCGTCGTAATTCAACTCGTAAATTTCTTTCAGTGAGATGTCCTGATCGGATTCGAGTGAAACAACCAACCTCGACAGCGTCTGAGCTTCCTTGCCGCCCGGATTTTTCTCGATCAATTTTCGAGCTTGTTTGAGAGCGCTCATGAGGGACTCCAGTCATGTTTGAGGGTTTATCCTAGCAAGGGGTCACGTGATTTTTGATGACAAAAACATGACAACTTCATGAACCGCTGACAGGTCCCGAGTTTGTCATGGCATTGTCATCTCATCTTCACGAATTTTTCATGCGGCTTGGCCACACTGCAGGGGTCAACACAGGAGCTAGCATGAAAGAACTGCCCACCCCCACGCTGGAACTCTCGCCCATTTCTTTGCCCAGGGGGTCGCTTCATCGCGCACCTGAAACACGCGACAAGCTGGCTTCGCAAGCCACACTGGGTCAGCGCGCTGGCATCGAAGTCCGGTGGGCCCAAAGCCTGAGTGAAATTCGCGAAGCCCAGCGCTTGCGACATTTGGTGTTCGCCACCGAAATGGGGGCGCAGCTCAAGTCTCCGCTTGAGGGCCATGACATGGACCTTTTCGACGATTTTTGCGAGCATTTGTTGGTGCGCGACCAAGCCAGTGGTCAAGTGGTTGGAACCTACCGTGTTCTGACACCGGCGCAAGCCAAACGCGTGGGAAGTTTTTATACCGATACCGAATTTGATCTGACCCGTTTGCGCACCCTGCGGGGTCGCATGGTCGAACTGGGGCGCAGTTGCGTGCATCCCGAACATCGTCACGGGGGCGTGATCATGGCGCTGTGGGGTGCCCTGACCGAATTCATGGTGCGCAATGAACTCGACATCATGATCGGTTGTGCCAGCATCCCGATGTCACATCAGGGGGTGGTTTCGCCCGATGCGGCCGCCAGCATCTGGTTGCAACTCAAGGACACCCACCTGGCTCCGATCGACCAGCAAGTCAGACCCCGTTTGCCATTGCCGATCCGGGCTCAGGCGGCCGAGGTGGCTGCCGAAGCCCCCGCCTTGATCAAAGGTTATCTGCGATTGGGGGCCAAAATCATGGGGGCACCAGCCTGGGACCCTGATTTCAACACCGCCGATTTGCCGATGATCATGAACATTGCCGACATGCCAGCGCGTTATCGCAAGCATTTCCTGGGCGCCCGTTTCTCAGCTTGAATGGCCCGAACATGGACTTGATACTTTGGCGTCATGCCGAGGCGCATGACGCCACCGATGAAAGCCATGACTTGCAACGCTGCCTGACGGCGCGTGGTGAGCGTCAGGCCGCACGCATGGCCAAATGGCTGGATCGTCAGTTGCCGGAAGGCGCCAAGATTTATTGCAGCCCGGCCCAAAGGTGCGTGCAGACTGTCGATCCGCTGGGGCGAAAATTCAAGATACGCGATGAACTGTCGCCACAATGCGACCACACCCATTTGTTGTCGATGGTTCAATGGCCCATGGCCAAAATGACGGTGCTGATTGTGGGGCATCAACCCGCCCTGGGCCACACCATCGCCGAAATCCTCGGATTGCCCGGGCTCGATGTGTCGGTGCGCAAAGGCAGCGTCTGGTGGCTGCGTGCCAAGATCAGGGAGGATGGAATTCATTCCAGCCTGCTCACAGTTCAAAACCCCGATTTACTTTGAGTCAAGGTGGAGCTGAAGTTGCCACCCACCTCGTTGCCGGTTTTATATTCACCAAATCCTGCCAGCGGATGATTTCCAGTCTGCCGTCATGGTGCTCGACCAGAGCAGTCATGCTCTCTACCCAATCTCCGTCATTGCAGTACAGCACATCGCCGATCGGTCGAATTTCTGCATGGTGAATGTGTCCGCAAACCACCACCTCATAGCCACGTTTGCGGGCTTCGGACGCAACGGCTTCCTCGAAATGGCTGATGTAGCTGACAGCCTGTTTGACTTTGTGTTTCAAATATGCGGACAAAGACCAATAGGGCAATCCGATGCGGGCGCGCCATGCATTGAAGTAGCGATTGACCTTCAAGACCAATTCATAGGCATGGTCACCCAGCACGGCCAGCCATTTGGCGCGTTGAATCACGGCATCGAAATAATCGCCATGGATCACCCACATGGTGCGACCATCCAGCATCCGGTGTTTGGTCTCGCGCACGATATCAATCCCGCCAAACTGATGGCCACTGAAGAGTCTGGCGAATTCGTCGTGATTGCCGGCAACGAAGGTCACTTGACAGCCCTTGCGCGCTTTGCGCAAAATTTTTTGAATCACATCGTTATGACTTTGCGGCCAAAACCAGCGTTGCTTGAGTTGCCATCCATCAATGATGTCGCCCACTAGGTAGAGGTGATCGCTGTCGTGATGCTTGAGAAATTCGAGCAATGCGACCGCCTGGCATCCCGGAGTGCCCAGATGCAAGTCGGAAATGAATATGGCTCGGAAATGTGTCATGTTGGATGGCTAAATCCTGATCTTTGCATTGTGTGGCTTGAGCATGTCAGTGCGACGACGATCGGATGAATCATTCATGACAGTCCTGGGCCTTCGTTTCGTCTTGGAAATGTCATGCACATGTGGTTTGATGCCGGGATGCAATCCATGCCCAAGGGCTTCTATAGCCTGTTAACAGCCCAGTTTTTTTCCTCCTGGGCTGACAACGCCTTGCTGATCGTGGCCATTGCTCACCTTGTGGCCCAGGGTGAATCTGGGTGGATGATCCCTCTGCTCAAATTTGGATTTACCCTCGCTTATGTCTTGTTGGCCCCTTGGGTAGGGGCCGGTGCCGATGGCTGGGATAAATCCAGGATCATGTGGTGGTCGCATGCTCTCAAATTAACCGGTGTGTTCGGCATGGCCTCAGACCTCAACCCAATTTGGGCTTACGCGCTGGTGGGCGTCGGGGCCGCACTCTATTCACCAGCGAAATACGGCTGGATGACTCAAATGGTCCCGCCTGCGCAACTGGTCAAGGCCAACGGATGGATCGAAGCGTCAACCATCAGTGCCGCTATATTGGGTGTGGCTTGTGGAGGGTGGTGGATCAGCCCTGCCTTTGGCCAATCGCTGAGTGCCATCTGGCCGTTGGACATCGAGATGGATCTGATCTGGGCTTATGTGGCTGTGTGTTGCTGCTATCTTTGTACCGTGGTCCTGACGGCTGAACTTCCCCAAGCACCCATGCAAGACTTCCCCGGTCAGAAGTGGTTGGCACGCCCCATTCAATTCATCAAGGTCGATTGGTTGACCCTTTGGCGCGATGCGCCCGCCCGAGTGTCTTTGTGCATCACCACGTTATTTTGGGGTATCGGCGCCTGCATGCAACTGCTGGTGCTCGAATGGGCTCAAGATGACTTGGGGTTGAGTCTGGGGCAGGGTGCTTATCTGCAAGGACTCAGTGGGGTGGGTGTGATGGCTGGAGCCTGGTGGGCTGGTCGATACCTGACTTTGCAGGGGCATCGAAAGGTATTGGTTTGTGGCGTCTTATTGGGTGCTTTACTGCCACTGATGCTCTGGATCGACCATTGGATCTTGGCGATCCCGCTGACCCTGATCATGGGTGGGCTTGGCGGATTGTTGGTCGTTCCGATGAACGCGATGCTGCAGCATCGTGGCGTGCAAGTTCTCACGGCGGGTCGATCGGTGGCTGTTCAAAACTTCAATGAAAACCTCAGCATCCTGATCATGTTGGGGCTCTATGCCGGCATCATTCATGTGCTTGGCTCTTGGCATTACATCCTTCTTTTTTTTGCTTCGTCCATGTTTTTGCTCAGCTTGGGTCTGGCATGGATGTCTGAACCCGAATCAACAGCGCCTGACCCATCCGCAATCGATCACCGGACTTGACGTCCTTGCACAATTCATAATCCTGGGGTGCAATCATCACAATGGTCGACCCGTGTTCGAACCACCCCATCTCTGCTCCCTTGCCGTAAGCGACTGGCTGATCCAGACGCAAGACCTGATCCGACTTCATCCACGGCAGATGATTCAAGGCATGCACCCGGATACCTGCCACCAAAATGGCCGCCACAGGAACCAGAGCGACTGCATCGCCTTGCTCCAGGACATAAGTCAGGCAGGCTCTTTCATTTTGAACAAACAAACGGTCTACTCTTTCCAGGGTCGGTGGATTGACATTCCAGGCGTCGCCCGGAAAGTATCTGGATTCAACCAAGTGTCCTTTGCCGGGAGCGTGAAACCGGTGATACATATTCGATTTGATTCTTATCGTCACAAAATAACCCGTTCGCCAAGGGTGATCGAATGGAACAGGTCCAATCAAATCCGTTAAGGCATAGTGCTTGCCTTTCACCTGAAACAGTTGATCATCCTCTATCCGCCCATGCGCTCCCAGGATGCCGTCGCAAGGGGATGTCAACACACCATTGCGTGGATCCAGCGGTCGTGTCTCTGGCCTGATGGCCCGTGTGAAGCAATCGTGCATGCTGGCGTAGCGCACAGGTGGTGAATCGGCAAGTTCGAGTGGATCGAATCGATTCCAAATCCAGATTGCTGCCGGTGTGAACAAAGGAGATCGCCAGCGACTGATCTGTCCCATCCACCTCGAGAGGCGCCGTCTGGGCCAGGTATTGGTCAGCCAAAAATTGAGCGTTTGACGCCATCGGCCTGTCATCATTGTTTCACCCTGCTTTCATATAAAACGACAAGGAGGTTTTCATGTCTGATATCAATGAGTTTTCGGTCTTGGTCATTGCGACGATTGTTTTGGCCTTGGTGCTTCGTCGCGCTTGGCAACGCCTTTGCTTGTCCATGGCCAAAGCACCTGGTTTGGCGGGTCATGTGCGCTGGGCAAAGCGCATCTCTCGCTGGTTGCCCTCTCGTGCCCTGAGCGTGACCGAAGCGTTGGCCATCGATGGTGCTCCGAAAGAGGTTGTCATTCAACGAATAAATGCGTTGGAACAACTTGGGCACCATTTGACGCAAGGCCATGAAAAGAGTTTGCAATGGACAAAAACCATGCAGCCCAACTTGTCGGATTTGCAATTGATCAATCGCTATCGGGTTCCGTTTCCATTCCTGTCCATGGCTGCAACATTGCCGATCACTTCCGTTTGGTCCAGCAGCACCGGCAATCGGATCTTTGATTTGGATGGAAATGGCTATTGGGATCTGACGGGCTCTTATGGTGTGAATTTGTTGGGGACTCCTTTTTACCGCGCGAGCATTCGCGAGGCGGAACAACTCGCTGGTGATTTGGGTCCAATCCTTGGTTCTTATCACCCCATTGTTCAAGACAATGTGCGGATGCTCCGTGAGCTTTCCGCAATGGATGAGGTCAGTTTCCACATGTCGGGGACCGAGGCTGTGATGCAGGCCGTTCGATTGGCTCGTTATCAGACCGGCAAGCCTAAGCTGGTCCGCTTTGCGGGCGCTTACCACGGATGGTGGGATGATGTTCAGCCTGGCCCTGGTAATCCGATGCCACCCGCAGCAGATACGCTGACTCTGCGCGAAATGCATCCCGCCACACTCAGGGTCTTGAAACAGCGTCGCGATATCGCTTGCGTGTTGGTCAATCCCATCCAGGCCATGCATCCCAATCGGCCTGCGCCTGGCGATTCGACATTGCTTTCCAACGGCAGAATCTCGACATACGATCCTCATGCTTATGGTGCGTGGTTGCAACAATTGCAACAAATTTGTCGAAGCCAGGGAATCGCCCTGATTCTCGACGAAGTCTTCTTGGGCTTCAGGTTGGGACATCTTGGGGTTCAAGGCCGCTATGGCATCAAAGCCGACTTGGTGACTTATGGCAAGACTCTGGGGGGCGGCTTGCCAGTGGGTGTGATTTGTGGTCGTTCGGCCTGGATGAAGCGCTTTAGAGAAGATCGACCGGCAGACATCTGCTTTGCCCGCGGTACCTTCAATGCGCACCCTTATGTCATGGCAAGCATGCATGTTTTTTTGCGACATTGGCTCAGTCCTCAGTGCAAAGCTCAAGTTGATGCTGCAGATCAGGTCTGGCAGCAAAGACTGGAGCGCATGAACGCCTGCCTGGCTCAACATGACTTGCCCATTCGTTTTGCCGGCATGCAGACCATTTGGACTTTGTTGTATTCATGGCCCAGTCGTTTCAACTGGATGTTCCAGTTTTACCTTCGCCGGCATGGCCTTGCCTTGAGTTGGGTTGGCACCGGTCGCTTCATTTTCAATTTTTCCTACACCGAGCAGGAGTTTGAACAAGTGATGGAGATCGTGATTCGGGCCGCCAAAGAGATGCTTGCAGGCGGATGGTGGACTTTGCCCCGTGGTACAACAGATGCGACCGTCAAGCGTCAATTGATCCGTGAGTTGATCGCATCTTGGTGGTTGCGGTGATCAGTTGGCACGGACATGGTCCATGGGGTCAAGCCACTGTCCTTTGAACACATAAATCGGCGACTTGTGATAGAGCGCAATGTCATGAAACGGGTCGGTGATGATCTTGAAAGCCCATGCCAGTCCTTGGATCAGTCCGTCTTGCATCCAAAGCTGAAAAACCCTGAATGAGACACCGGCAAGACCCAGCATGACCCAAGCCATGCCAATGAGGCTGAATAAATTGTCTTCATGACTCTCAGGTACCAACCAGGTAATGGTCTGGGGCATCCACCAGGCCATGAGGGGGATCAAGGCACACAGGCTGAGCAAAATCACCTTGCGAAACAAGTTGTATCCGACTTTGACTTCCTCTTTGTAGGCGTGAGTGACTTGATTGATCCGGTCGAAATCCTTGGGCTCAAAAACGAAGTGCCCCAATTGACGGGTGGCCATGGCCACCATCCAGGCAATCCATCCTGACACGGCAGGATCGATGAACAAATAGGCATAGGCCACCAGAAAGGAAAGGGCGCTGATCAGATGCAGGCATTGATTGATGCGACTCTGATGATAGTAGCGATGATCGTCCCAGCGTTGTGTTTTCAGGGTTTCCATAAAGTGGGTCATGGTGTGGTGCTCCGTTTGAGTGTCATGCAACGAATCACCATCATGCATTGACGACGATGAATCATTGATGACATTTCATTGAAAGCTGCGTGATGTCATTTTTCATTCATCTCAAGGTCATCAAACTGTTGCATCCAGTGGTGATATTCGAGTTCATGGAATCAGACGAACTGGACATTTCAGAGCATCACCCCGCACGCCCGTCTTTGCGTGTTTGCGTCGTGACCGAGACTTACCCCCCCGAAGTCAACGGTGTAGCTATTTCCCTGGCCCGAGTGGTCGAAGGTCTCAAGGAGCAGGGGCATCACGTATGGCTGGTCAGACCTGGTTTGAAGGGGCAATCGCATCCCGAGGAAAGTGCCCGGGAGCAATGGGTTCGGGCTTGGTCTTTACCGATCTATCGGGAAGTCAAGTTCGGTTTGCCCGCGACCGCCAAGCTCAAGCGACTGTGGTCAAGGCACCGACCTGATGTCGTTCACATCGCCACCGAAGGGCCCCTGGGTTGGTCTGCCTTGCGACTGGCTTTGAACATGAAGTTGCCTGTTACCACCGACTTTCGCACCAATTTTCATGCATACAGCAAACATTACCGACTGGGCTGGTTGCAGGCACCGATCCTGCGATATCTGAAAAAATTCCATAACCTTGCAGCCGCTACCATGGTGCCAACCCGGGCACTGCAAGTCCAACTCTCTCAACTTGGCTTTGAGCGTCTTTATCATGTTCCCCGTGGTGTCGACCTCTTGCGTTTTGATCCCGCCCACCGCTCAGTCGCCTTGCGACAAAGCTGGGGTGCAGTTGACGAAACCCCCGTCATGATTTGCGTCTCTCGCCTTGCAGCTGAAAAAAACCTGGAGTTGGTGATTCGCGCTTGGCGACAAGCTTGTCAGCTTGGGGTGGATCTTCGCCTTGTGCTGGTCGGTGACGGACCCCTTCGTTACGAGTTGCAAGCCCGTCATCCCGATGTTTGCTTCGCTGGCTATCGAAGTGGCCTTGACTTGTCAGCCCATTACGCCAGCGCCGATTTGTTCGCATTTGCCAGTTTGACAGAGACTTTTGGCAATGTCACGCTGGAGGCCATGGCCAGCGGATTGCCGGTTTTGGCCTTTCGCAGTGCTGGGGCTGCCGAACTGATCGAGTCAGGTCGTCAGGGCTTGCTCTCCGAAGAGGGGGAAAAGCCTTTCATCGATGCGTGTTGCCAACTGGTTGAGAGTCGACAACATTGGCAAAGCATGGGTAAAGAGGCCAGAGCGCGTGCCATGCAATGCGATTGGCCAGCTGTCATAGCGGCCTCTGTGCAGGTCATGCGTGAATCCATTGAACTTCAGACCTTCGGTGCCTGAGTGCGTTGACTGGATCAGTACTTTTCAGGCACGATCATGTGGCTCGGAACCGGATGGCGAATGTAGTCCGGGTTGCGCACTCGCTCAGGCAATACCACTGTTTCGTGAGGGACTTCGTGGTAGGGAACCTGTGAGAGCAAGTGATCGATGCAGTTGAGGCGGGCTTTTTTCTTGTCCACGGCCTGGACCACCCACCAGGGCGCCTCGGGGATGTGGGTGCGCTCCAGCATGATTTCCTTGGCCCGGGTGTAGGCTTCCCATCTGCGCCGGCTTTCGAGATCCATGGGGCTGAGTTTCCATTGCTTGAGGGGGTCCAGAATTCGGCCCAAAAAGCGCGCATGCTGTTCATCGTCGGAAATCGAGAACCAGTATTTGACGATCTGGATCCCGCTGCGAACCAGCATTTTTTCAAATTCGGGCACCGAGCGGAAAAACTCTTCGTATTCATCGTCAGAGCAAAAACCCATCACCTTTTCCACGCCCGCACGGTTGTACCAACTGCGATCGAACAGCACCATCTCGCCGGCGGCGGGCAGGTGAGCTGTGTAACGCTGAAAGTACCACTGCGAGCGTTCGCGGTCGTTGGGGGCGGGCAGGGCGGCCACTCGGCAAACCCTGGGGTTGAGCCTTTGGGTGATGCGTTTGATCACTCCACCCTTGCCTGCCGCATCCCGCCCCTCAAAAATGATCACCATGCGGTGACCGGTGGACATCACCCAGTCTTGCAATTTGACCAACTCGGCCTGCAAATGCAACAAGTGCTTGAAGTAGCTCAGCCGGGAGCCACGGGTTTGATCTTGCATGGCGTCGGGGCCGCGCAAATCATCGAGCTCCATTTCAAGCTCTTCATCCAGGCTGTCCAGGAAGTCCTCGTGCAGCCGGTTCAAATGCGGATCGGTGGCAGGTAATTTGGGATTCATGTGTGGCGCTCCAAAGCAGCCCACATGATGTGAAAGTATTGTGTCAACTTGATGACGGCAACCCCGTCAGATCCAGTTGCCAGCCGGTTTTTTGCCAGGCCAAAACCTCTTCGCGCAGCAAGTGCGCCGATTGCGGGTGTGCCTGTCCCCACCCCCGTGGACACTTCAGGGTGAAGCAAGACCGGGTCTGATCGAGGTTCAGCGACAGACCCTCGTGGTCGGGGTCGCGTCGGGCATGACACAAAATGACGGCAAGGCGCAGGCACATGAGTTGCATGAAAAAAGTACGGTCTTCCTCGTCGACCATCAGTTTTTTCAGCTTGCCTTTGTGACCCAATACCAACAAGCCCAGGCGGTGCAGTTCGGGCAGAGCAAAACCGGTGGCATCGGCGTGATCGAGGATGTAAGCGCCATGCTTGTGGGCATCGCTGTGCGAGATCACATGACCCAACTCATGCAACTGTGCGGCCCAGGTCAGTTTGCGTTGCAAACGGTGCGATTCATCGCCAGGCAGGCCATGGAGCAAAGGATCCAGGAAGTATCGCGCCACTCGCGCCACCCTCTGAGCCTGCTTCTGATCCACGGAAAAGACATTTTGCAGTCGGGTCACCGTTTGGTGCCGGACATCGGCAGCAGAAGATTCGCGGTCGAGCATGTCAAACAAGACCCCATGTCGCAGCCCGCCTTGCGCCACACTCAGGCTGTCGATATCGAGCAGATCGAGCACCGCATCGAGCACGCTGATGCCGCCGCCAATGACGGCTTTTCGATCCTCTTTCAGCCCCTCCATGCGCAGGCGACTCACGTCCCCTGTGCGCACCAGATGGCGCTTGAGCCAATCGAGCCCGTCGCGGGTGATCAGTCCAGCCGGCCAGCCGGCTTTTTCCAGCACATCGGCCACGGCACCCACTGTGCCGGAAGATCCATACGCCACGTCCCAAAAGGTGCGTGCATAAGGCCCCAGTGCCTCGTCCAAAATGGCCTGGGCTGCGATGCGGGCGCGCTCGAAAGCGGGCAGGCTGAAGACCCCTTCGGAGAAAAATTTTTGACTCCAGGCCACGCTGCCGACCCGATAAGAGTTCATCACCTCGGGGTGCAATTGCCGGCCCAGGATCAACTCGGTCGAGCGACCGCCGATGTCGATGACCAATCGACGTTCGTCGGACTGGGGCAACAAATGCGATACCCCCAGATAAATCAGACGAGCTTCTTCGGGGCCCGAAATCACTTCGATCGGAAAGCCCAAAATCTCTCGCGCCCGCTGCAAAAAAATCTCCCGGTTGCGGGCTTCGCGCAGGGTCTGGGTCGCCACGGCCCTGACCTGTCTGGATTTGAATCCGGCCAGTCGTTCGCCAAACCGCGCCAAGCAGTCCCAACCCGCCTGCATGGCGGACTGACTCAGATTGCGATCGGCATCCAGACCGGCGCCCTGGCGCACGGTTTCTTTCAGGTACTCCACCCGCGTGATCTGGCCGTGGGATTCGCGCCCGATCTCCAGCCTGAAACTGTTCGATCCCAAATCAACGGCTGCTAAAAGGCTGATGCTTGACATGAATACCATTTTATGAAGTTGATGTGACAATAAAGTGACAAAATGATGTGCATGAAAATTTGGTGTCTGTCACAACTTTGTCACAAATGGTGCTTAGAGTTCAGTTGCGGAAAAAATCCGCAACCCACTGTCATGAAAAAGGAACTCTCATGCTGAATTTCAAATCCTGTCTGGTGGCCCTGGGCCTGGGTGCTGCCGCCCTGGTGACCCACGCCGCCGACATCACCGGCGCAGGCGCCACTTTCCCCTATCCGATCTACGCCAAGTGGGCCGAGGCCTACAAAAAAGAAACCGGTGTCGGCCTGAATTATCAATCCATCGGCTCTTCCGGCGGCATTCGCCAAATCAAAGCCAAGACCGTGACGTTTGGCGCCACCGACGCCCCGGTCAAGGGTGAAGACCTGGACAAGGACGGCATGGTTCAATTTCCCGCCATCATCGGCGGGACCGTGCCTGTGATCAACCTCGATGGCTTCAAGCCCGGCGAGTTGCGCATCACCGGCCCCGTTCTGGCAGAGGTCTACATGGGCACCATCAGCCAGTGGAATGACGCCAAGCTGGCTGCGCTCAATCCGGGCAAAAACCTGCCCAACCAAGCCATCACCGTCGTGCATCGCGCTGACGGCTCTGGCACCACGTTCAACTTCACCGACTACCTCTCTGCCATCAGCAAAGAGTGGGCTGACAAAGTGGGCAAGGGTGCCGCTGTCAAGTGGCCAGCCGCTTCTTCCGTGGGTGGCAAGGGCAACGAAGGTGTGGCTGCCAACGTGAACCGCGTCAAGGGCTCGATCGGCTACGTCGAATACGCCTATGTGAAGAAGAACAACATGAATTTCATGCAGTTGCAAAACGCGGACGGCAAATACGTCTCGCCGGATGACACCACCTTCGCCGCTGCCGCCGCCGGAGCCGACTGGTTCAGCGTTCCCGGCATGGGCATCTCGATGGTCAATGCCAAAGGCGCCAACAGCTGGCCCATCAGCACAGCCTCTTTCATCCTGATGTACAAAGAGCCCGGCGACAAGGCCGCTTCCAAAGCCGCCCTCAGTTTCTTTGACTGGGCGTTCAAAAATGGCAAGAAGATGGCTGAAGAGCTGGACTATGTGCCGTTGCCTGATGCCCTGACCCAGCAAATTCGCCAGCGCGTCTGGTCACAGGTCAAGAACTGATCCATCCACATCACCCGACGGCTCCACGGCCGTTGGGTTGTTTCCAATTGTCTTGACGGAGTCAATCATGAACACCCGAAGCACAACGGACCCTGCAGCGCTGACCGCCGACCTGTCAGCCTCCGGGCCGCGCATGCCCATCGAGGCCATGCGGCAAATCGCCAGCAACCAGCGTCGTCAGGACTGGGTGTTTCATCAATTGACGCGTCTGTTTTCCTGGGTGGTTCTGGTGTCTTTGGTCGGCATCATTGTCTCCCTCATCATCAACGCCTGGCCCGCCTTTGCGAAATTCGGCATTGAATTCATCTGGCGGGTTGAGTGGGACATCATCAACGAGGAATTCGGCGCCGCCATCGCGATTTTTGGCACCGTGGTCAGTGCCACCATTGCGCTTTTGATCGCCGTGCCGCTGTCTTTCGGGATTGCCCTGTTTCTCACCGAAACTTGCCCTGTGGTCCTGCGCCGTCCTTTGGGTACCGCCATCGAACTGTTGGCAGCGGTGCCCTCGATCATCTACGGGATGTTCGGCCTTTTTTTGTTCGCTCCCCTGTTTGCCGAATACGGTCAGCCGGCCCTGCAATCGACATTGGGCCAAATGCCCGTCATCGGTCCCTTGTTTGGCGGCGCCATGAACGGCATCGGCATTTTGGCCGCCGGTCTGATTTTGTCATTCATGATCCTGCCGTTCATCGCTGCCGTGATGCGCGACGTGTTCGCCATCGTGCCCCCGGTTTTGCGTGAATCGGCTTATGGCATTGGGTGTACCACCTGGGAGGTGGTTCGATACATCGTTTTGCCCTACACCCAAAAAGGCGTGATCGGCGGCATCATGCTCGGCTTGGGGCGCGCGCTGGGCGAAACCATGGCGGTGACCTTCGTGATCGGCAATTCGCAGCGTTTGTCGTCGTCGTTGTTTGCACCCGGCACTTCCATCGCTTCGACCCTGGCCAACGAGTTTGGCGAGGCCGACGATTTCCACCTCTCGGCCCTGTTCGCTTTGGGCCTTTTGCTGTTTGTCATCACCCTGGTGGTGCTCAGTCTGGCCAAAATCATGATCCTGCGGGCTGAAAAGTCCAAAGGCAGTAAAACCTGAGGTCGTGCCATGAATCCTGGTGTTTATCAACGCAGAAAAATTGCCAATCGCATCGGCTTGACGCTGTCCATGTTGGCCATGGTGTTGGGCCTGAGCGTTTTGCTGGCCATCCTGTTTGTGCTGTTTAAAAATGGCTTTGCCGCACTGGACTGGGCGATGTTCACCCAACCCACACCGGCGCCGGGCAGCGATGGGGGAGGCTTGGCCAATGCCATCATCGGCAGCCTGATGATGATCGCTTTCACCACCCTCATCAGCACACCGATCGGTATTTTGGCCGGCGTTTATTTGGCCGAGTATGGCGACGAGAGCAAAACCGCCGAATTCACCCGTTTTGTCACGGACATCATGCTGTCGGCTCCCTCGATCGTGCTGGGCTTGTTCGTCTATGCCATTTGGGTCGCACAGGTCAAACACTTCTCGGGCTGGGCCGGTTCGATGGCACTGTCACTCATTGCCATCCCGGTGGTTGTGCGCACCACCGAAAACATGTTGCGCTTGGTACCCGGCAGCCTGCGTGAAGCCGCCTTCGCGCTGGGTGCGCCGCGCTGGAAAGTGGCCACCATGGTGACGCTGCGTGCGGCCCGCTCCGGTGTCGTCACCGGCCTGCTGTTGGCCCTGGCGCGCGTCAGCGGTGAAACTGCACCTTTGCTGTTCACGGCACTCAACAACCAGTTCATGTCTTTCAACATGAACGCGCCCATGGCCAACTTGCCGGTGGTCATCTACCAATTTGCCATGAGCCCCTATGACAACTGGGTGCGTTTGGCTTGGGGCGGAGCGCTGCTCATCACCCTGACCGTGCTTTTGCTCAACATCATCGCCCGCGTCTTTTTCCGTGACAAAACCACCGGATGAGGAATCTTCCATGACCGACACCACCCTGACCGGCAAAAATGCCATTGAAATCCGCAAACTGAATTTCTTTTATGGGAAGTTTCAGGGCTTGCGCAACATTCACCTGGATATCGCCGAACGCAAAGTCACCGCATTCATCGGCCCTTCGGGTTGCGGCAAGTCCACCCTGTTGCGCACCTTGAACCGGATGTACAGCCTGTACCCGGGTCAGCGCGCCGAAGGCGAAATCAATTTCTACGGCCAAAACATTCTGGAGCCGGATCAGGACTTGAACCTGTTGCGAGCCCGGGTGGGCATGGTGTTCCAAAAGCCTACGCCCTTTCCGATGTCCATCTATGACAACATCGCATTCGGGGTCAAACTGTATGAAAACCTGAGCCGCAGCGAGATGGACGATCGTGTTGAATGGGCCTTGAGCAAAGCGGCTCTGTGGGGTGAGGTCAAGGACAAACTGGGTCAAAGCGGTTTATCTCTGTCGGGTGGTCAGCAGCAGCGACTTTGCATCGCGCGTTCTGTGGCGGTCAAACCCTCGGTGATCTTGCTGGATGAGCCCACATCGGCGCTGGATCCGATCTCGACAGCCAAGGTCGAAGAGTTGGTGCACGAACTCAAAACCGATTACACCGTGGCCATTGTGACCCACAACATGCAGCAGGCGGCGCGTTGCAGCGATTTCACCGCTTACATGTACTTGGGTGAGCTGGTTGAATTTGGGGCCACTGAACAGATTTTCTTCAAACCCCAGCGCAAAGAAACCGAAGATTACATCACGGGCCGATTCGGCTGATCAGGAGGCACCATGCCAGACAAGCACCTTTCCACCCAATTCGACAGCGATCTCAACAACGTGTCATCCCGGCTCATGGAGCTGGGTGGCATGGTCGAGTCGCAAATCAGGCAAGCCATTTACGCCTTGTCACAGTTCAGCGCCGAGGTGGCTGATCAGGTGATCCTGGGTGAGGTGCAAGTGAATGCGCTGGAGGTTGAAATCGACCGGGAGATCGCCTCCATCATTGGTCGTCGGCAGCCCACAGCGCGCGACTTGCGGTTGTTGATGGCGATCTCCAAGGCCACCGCGAACCTGGAACGCGCCGGTGACGAGGCCGAGCGCATCGCCCGCATGGTCAAAGCGATCATCGGCGAGGGCATGCCGCGCAGCCTCCCGGCCTCGGAGTTGCGGGTGGCCACTGAACTGGCCAGCAATTTGCTGCGCAAAGCGCTCGATGCCTTTGCGCGGCTCGATACCCAGGCTGCTGTGGCGATCCTCAAAGAAGACAACCTGATCGATCAGGAGTTTGATGGTTTTGTGCGCAAACTCATCACTTACATGATGGAAGACGCCCGCACCATCGGAGCCAGTCTGGATTTGTTGTTCATCGCCAAAGCCATTGAGCGCATCGGCGACCATGCCAAAAACATCTCCGAGCTCATCATTTACATCGTCAAGGGCGATGACATTCGTCACATCCCTTTGGCCCAAATCGAGTCCACCCTGAACTCTTCTGCGTCATGAGGCATTTACCCCGCGTGCTGATCGTCGAAGACGAATCAGCCATTGCAGAACTGATTGCCATCAATTTGCGTCACAACGGCATGTCGCCCGTTTGGGCTGAAGACGGCGCCAGGGCTCAACTTGAAATGGACGCCGTCTTGCCTGACCTCATTCTGCTCGACTGGATGTTGCCCGGTGACAGTGGCGTCAGTCTGGCCAAAAAATGGCGAGCCGATCCCCGGACCAAGCAGGTCCCGATTCTCATGTTGACGGCACGCTCCGAAGAAAACGACAAAGTGCAGGGACTGGATGCCGGGGCAGATGACTACATCACCAAGCCGTTTTCCACCCAGGAGTTGCTGGCTCGCATTCGGGCGGTGTTGCGTCGCCGTGCACCGGAACAGGCGGGAGGATCCGTCACCATCGGTGCCCTGACCCTGGATGCCAGCACCTATCGGGTGACGGTTCATGGTCAATCTGTGAAGTTGGGTCCGACCGAGTTCAAATTGCTCAACCACCTCATGCGCCATCCCGAGCGGGTTCACAGCCGTGGGCAGTTGCTGGACAAGGTCTGGGGCGATCATGTTTTCATCGAAGAGCGAACGGTCGATGTGCATGTCAAGCGCTTGCGCGAGGCCTTGGGCTCAGCGGGCGCCATGGTCGAGACGGTTCGCGGTGCCGGTTACAGGCTCAGTGCCCAAATCGAGGTGCCCAGCCAAGGCGGTTAACATACGCCCATGTTGGGTCGCATTTTCACATTCCTGTTTTTTTTGGGTTTGGGCGGTTTGATCGGCCTGATCCTGGTGGATCCGCTGGAGCCCTGGCAGGGTCTGGCCACCGGGCTGGGGGCCGGCTCTTTGGGCTGGTTCATTCTGGATCTTTGGCGGGGCATGCGGGTTGTGCGTTGGCTCAATCAACCCGAGCAGGCTTTACCCACCACCTGGGGCATCTGGGGCGATGTGGTGGATCGGGTGCGTCGCCTGACGCGCTTGCAGAGCCGTCAACTGCTCCACAGCCAGCAAAACCTCGAACAGTTTTTATCGGCCATCCAGGCTTCTCCCAACGGGGTGTTGATGCTCGACGACGAATGGCGCATCACCTGGTGCAATGCCATGGCGGCCCAGCATTTGGGGATCGATCCCGGCAGGGATTTGGCGCAACTCATCGGTAATCTGGTTCGCAACCCCGATTTCAGCCGCTATTTGCAACTTGCCGATCACCGCCGGCCGGTGGTGATCGATGGGCGACAGCATCGGCCCGATCATCCGCAGCGCTTGTCCTTGCAGTTGTTTCCTTTTGGTCAGGGTCAGCACCTGTTATTGAGTCAGGACATCACCGCGATCGAGCAGTCTGAAGCCATGCGGCGTGATTTTGTGGCCAATGTTTCGCACGAAATCCGCACACCGCTCACCGTTTTGGCCGGGTTTGTCGAGACGTTGCAAAACATCGAGATCGAACCCGAGCAACTGCAGAATTATCTGCAACTGATGTCGCGCCAGGCCCACCGGATGCAATCGCTGGTCGAAGACCTGCTGACCCTTTCGCGCCTGGAGGGCAGTCCCTTGCCCGGTTTGGAGCCTACCCCTTTGTCGGTCTTTTGGAGCGCCCTGCAGGCAGATGCCCAGGCGCTGGACGCTTTGTTGGCTCCGACTTTGGGGGGGCTGCATCAGGTTGAATTCGATCCGCCAGAGGTTGAAGGCATTGATTTGTTGGGGCAGAGGGTCGAATTGCAAAGCGCAATGACGAATTTATTGGCCAATGCCTTGCGATACACACCTGCAGGTGGGCGGATTCGCGTGGTCTGGCAAATCGACAACGATGGGCAAGCCATCTTCATGGTGTCAGACACCGGTCCGGGCATTGCCCCGGAGCATTTGTCCCGCATCACCGAACGCTTCTATCGCGTGGATCGAAGCCGATCGCGTGAGACGGGTGGAACCGGTTTGGGCTTGGCGATTGTCAAGCATGTGATCCAGCGCCACAACGGCGAATTTTTGATCGAAAGCCGCCTCGGGCAGGGCTCGACTTTCCGCTTGGTCTTGCCCCCGCGTCGCTGGGTGCGGCATCAGCCCGGTGCGTGAGCTTGGCGCCTGACCACCGTCAGCAATAAGAGCCCCAGGATCAAAGAGACCAGTGTCAGGGCAAAGCTGCTGCTGATCCAGAATGCCTCGGGGCCCATCAGGGGTCCCCAGCCAGCGACGCCATGATAGGCCAGCACGTAGCCGCCGGTCAGGCCGATGCCCCACAAAAATGTGGCATATACCAGCATGGGCAAGATCGTGACCCGATGACAGCGCAGGATGAAAAAGCACAACACCTGCACCGCATCCACTGCTTGATACCAGATCATCCAGGTCAACAGATCACTGGCTGCCCGCGAGACTTCGACATCGTCAATGTAGAGCCGGGCAATTTCTTGTCTTCCCGCGATCAAGATGATGCCGGTGGTCAGGATGGCCAACAACAACCACACGAAACCGTGCCCGATCGCTTGACGTGCCTTGGCAGGCTGAGCGGCGCCCAGCCAGTAGCTGACCCGCGCGCTGGTGGCAATCGAGAGGGAGAGCGGCACCATGTAGAGCAACGCGCCCAGATTGGAAGTGATCTGGTGGCTGGCCGCCGCGCCACTGCCCAAGCGGGCGATCAGCAGGGCCATCAGGGTGTAAGAAGTGACTTCAACGGTGATCGATGCTGCATTGGGCAGCCCCAACCGGAGCATGCTCCACAAACGCTTGCGATCGGGACGCTCGGGTCGGCGCCACAAGTGCAGAAGCCCGTAGTCGCCCTTGATCAAGGCCAGCACCGAAAACACAGCCATCAGCACATTGACGCACAAAGTCGCATGCGCGCATCCGACAAGCCCCCAACCCGACAGGGAGCCCCAGCCGAAAGTGAACACCACCGAGAGCGGGATTTTGCAGGCCAGTCCGAGAACCTGCACCCAAGTCACCGCCTTGGGGCGACCCAAAGCCTGATTCAGATTGGCGTACAGGCGAAACCAAAGGGCAGGGGGCAGGGCCCATGCCAATACGTCGAGGTAATGAACGATCGTTGGGCGCAACTCGTTGGGCACCTGGGTCCAACCCAAAGCCACTCCGGCATTCATGAGCAAAACCATGCCCAAGGCGCTGGTCGCAGCCCAGATATAGAGTGACTGGCGCACCAACCGCCCCATGTCCCGGGGGCGCTTGGCGCCATGCAATTCTGACAACATCGGCAAGGTGGCTTGGAGCACGCCCATCAAGGTGACAAAGATGCTGATGTAGATGGCAGACCCCACCGACAAAGAAGCCAGGGCCGATTGATCGTACCGACCTGCGACCACGGTATCCGTGACCCCAAAAGCCATCACCGCCAATTGCCCCACCCAAACCGTGACCGCATGCTTCGCGATCAGGCGACGTTCGCTCATGGCCGTTGGCCTCCGGAACGTTGAAAGAGCACCAGGTTCTCGTATTGGTCGGTGGGGCGTCGCACGTTTTGCACCCATCGCCAACCTTGGGACACTTCGCTGGCCTGGAAAGCTGCGCTGCTTCGCGCCCCCACCACCAGCCAGTCACAGGCCAGTTCGCCCTTCAAATCCAGCTCCATTTTGCCGTGGTAACGCAGGGCGGCCATTTGGGCTTGGGACAAGCCCAGCACTTGTGCGCAGTGTGGATGGCTCATGAGGGCGGCCACGTTGCGCGATATGGGGGCATAGCCTCGGGCCATGTCGAGCATGGGCATCCACAGCGTCATCAGCAGCAACCAACACAGCGTGGCGCCACTGGCCGGCAGCACCAGACTCTTCCACAGCGCAGAGCGATGGCGCCCGACGCGCCAGACCACCAGCGCCACCCAGGTCAGCGTGGCGATCAGTGCCAGGCCGAACACGCCATGTGAATAGCGCCAGTCCAGGCCCGGCAGCAGTCGGGTCACATTGGCCGCGGGTTGTGCAGGCCAGCCAGTCATGCCAGCCAGCCACACCAGCCAAATGATCAGCGCCGAGCCGGAGAAAAAAATCAGGGTGAACCAGTCAATCAGCGCCGACACGCTGCGCCTGAGGGTGGGCAATGCAAAAGCCGCCAGTCCAGCCATGAAGGGCAGGGTCAGCAACACAATGCGATCCGCCTGGTGTGACAACAAAGTGGCGATGAACAGGGGCAGCACCATGATCAGGGGCACCCACACATGGCGAGCGGGCTGACGCTTGCACCAGGCTTGGCGCCAAACCCACAGGGACCACAGCACCAATGGCCAGGCCGGCCAGGAAAACCACATCCAAAGACGAATCCACGAACCCCACTGACGATCATCGGCGGGCCATCCGCGCCAACTGAATTGCCACAAATCAAGGCCTTGGGCGATGCCGACTAAACCGAGCATCCCCAGCAACATGCAAGTTTTCCAGCCTTTTGGGGGCTTCAATTCGGGATCCAGCGCAATCGCCACCCAGCTGCATGCGCCCAGCAGCAGCGCCAGGGTGGGGGCTCCACAGAGCATCAAGCCCAACAAACCCAAGCCCAGTGCCAGCGCACAGGGCTGAGCGCTGTTAGGCCGCGTCAGCCCGGCCAGCCCCATGAACACCAAGCTGGTCATGCACAACTGGGCTGCCATGGGTGTGACTTCGTGCGAGGCTTGTGCCAGGCCCAGGCAGGCCATCAGGGCCAGCAAGCCTGCATCTGCCATGACCCGGGCGTAATCGTCGCGGCGCGCCTCGCCACCAAAGGCAAAAGCCACGGGCTGCGCCTGAGGGCTCATGGCCAATGACTCGATGGCTTTCCAGGTGCAAGCCAAAGTCATCGCCAGCATGGCCATGAATGGGAAGCGACTCACGATGGCCGCATCCCAACTCGATGGAAGCAGGTTCAGAGCCCATGCACCCAGCCAATAGGGCAGCAATGCAGGCGCTTCTGGCGCCAAGCCCATGAAACTCGGCGCCCACCAGTCGGCACGACCTTGCGCCAAATCGAGCATGATGCCCAGGCTGCCCATGTCGATGGTTTTCCAGGGTTCTCGCCCCCAAAAACCCGGCATCACGTAAGCCAGCACGAACAACACCACCGCCCAGCGCGGCAGACGACGCACGGCACTTTGCGCAACGATGGCAGGGGTGGGGTTGTTCACGGTTGAAAAAGCGGTGGCCAACAAAAAGGGCAACCCGGCGATGCCTGGCTGCCCTGTGGTTGGCAAGCGCCGAAATCGATTACTTGGAGGTGACCTTGTAGCGATTGCGGAAGCGCTCGACGCGACCGCCCATGTTATCAACCGACTTCTGGGTACCGGTATAGAAGGGGTGGGATTCGCTCGAGGTGTCCAGTTTGAAGAGTGGCAACTCGCGACCGTCGTCCATCTTCACGGTTTCTTTGGTGTTCACGCAAGAACGGGTGACGAATTTGAAGCCGTTGGACAAGTCAACAAAGCAGACTTCGCGGTAGTCGGGGTGTATGCCATTTCTCATGGGGATTCCTTGGGGGTCGGTTGCGGCAGCCGCCCCGGCCCATCCGGGGTACTTTCCACTAAGCCGCAAATTATAGCCTTTTTCAGAAAGTCCTGAAGGGAGATCAGCCCCCACGACGCATCAGATCGAAAAAGTCGACATTTGACTTGGTGGCTTTCATGTTTTTCAGCATGAGTTCCATGGCCTCGATCTCGTCCATGTTGTACATGAACTGGCGCAAGATGCGCGTCTTTTGCAGGATTTCAGGGGGCAGCAACAATTCCTCGCGGCGGGTGCCGCTGCGATTGAGCTGAATGGCCGGGAAGACACGCTTTTCGTACAAGCGGCGATCGAGGTGAATTTCGCAGTTGCCTGTTCCTTTGAATTCTTCAAAGATCACCTCGTCCATGCGCGAGCCGGTGTCGATCAGCGCGGTGGCGATGATGGTCAGCGAGCCACCTTCTTCAACATTGCGGGCGGCACCAAAAAATCGCTTGGGCCGCTGCAAGGCGTTGGCGTCGACGCCCCCGGTGAGCACTTTGCCTGACGAAGGCACAACGTTGTTGTAGGCCCGTGCCAAGCGGGTGATGGAGTCCAGCAGGATCACCACGTCTTTTTTCAGTTCAACCAGTCGCTTGGCGCGTTCGATCACCATTTCTGCCACGTGCACATGGCGAGCGGCAGGTTCATCAAAGGTCGATGCGATCACTTCGCCGCGCACGCTGCGTTGCATCTCGGTCACTTCTTCCGGGCGTTCATCGACCAACAGCACCATCATGTGGCTGTCGGGGTAATTGGCCGTGATGGCGTGGGCGATGTGCTGCATCATGACCGTCTTGCCGCTTTTGGGCGGCGCCACCAGCAGCGCGCGCTGGCCCTTGCCAATCGGGGCGATGATGTCGATGATGCGGCCGGTGATGTTTTCTTCGCTTTTGATCTCGCGCTCCAGCCGCATGTGTTCTTTGGGGAACAGCGGCGTGAGGTTCTCGAACATGATCTTGTGCTTGTTGTTCTCCGGCAGGTCGCCGTTGACCTTGTCAAGCTTGGTCAGTGCGAAGTAGCGTTCACCGTCTTTGGGGATGCGCACCTCACCCTCGATCATGTCACCGGTGTGCAGGTTGAAACGGCGCACCTGACTGGGCGAAATGTAGATGTCGTCGGTGCTGGCCGTGAAACTGGTGTCGGGGCTGCGCAAAAAACCAAAGCCGTCAGGCAATATTTCAAGCACGCCGTCGGCGAAGACCTGTTCGCCAGCACGGGCGCGCTTTTTGATGATGGCAAACATCAATTCCTGTTTGCGCATCCGCCCGGTGTTTTCAATTTCCAGTTCTTCGGCTTGCTTGAGCACTTCAGAAACGTGAAGTGCCTTGAGTTCGTTCAGGTGCATGAAAGACTCCGTGGATGGAGTAGGGTGGTTTTGGGGGGGATGGCGGGGACAAGAGCAGCCGCCTGGAGAGGGTGGGGCGAGAGCTCGGAGGGATTCGGGCTCTCGCAGCCACTGAAGTCATTATATACCCGTGAACAATCCGAGCAAGGCCCTGAACGGGTATGGGTTCAAGCGGCCCTGAGGGGCCGCTGTTTCAGACCAATTGCTGATCGATGAACGCGGTCAGCTGGGCCTTGTTCAAGGCTCCGACCTTGGTGGCGGCCAGTTGGCCGTCTTTGAACAGCATCAGGGTCGGGATGCCGCGAATGCCGAATTTCGCCGGAATATCGCGGTTTTCGTCCACGTTCATTTTGGCCACTTGCAAACGCCCCTGGTAGCCCTGTGCGACTTCATCGAGGATCGGAGCGATCATGCGGCAAGGGCCGCACCATTCGGCCCAGTAATCCACCAGGACTGGATGTGAAGATTGCAGAACATCGGACTCGAAACTTTGATCCGTGATGTGCTTGATGAGCTCGCTGGCCATGGCTTTTCCTTGCTAGAAATTCTTCTGTGTGTGATATTTTGTCAGAAATGAAGCCACTGTGCGTAGCGTCAGGTCATCCACTAAACTTCAGCCATGCAAACCTTACACATTGACGTCGTTTCGGACGTGGTCTGTCCATGGTGCTATGTGGGAAAGCGGCGACTGGAAGACGCTCTGACCCAGTGGTCCCGAGCCCACCCCGAACAAGCTGTGCCCGTGGTGCGTTGGCACCCTTTCCAACTCAATCCCGATCTGGATCTGGCTGGCATGCCCCGAGCCGATTATGTGGCCCAAAAATTCGGGCCCCGAGCGGCCAGCGTCTACGATCGCGTCACTGCTGTGGGGGCCTCCGTCGGCATCCCCTTCAACTTTGCGGGCATTCAGCGCCAACCCAATACGCTCAAGGCCCATGCCCTGATTGCGGTGGCCGAGGCGGGCCCCGAGCAAGACCGTTTGGTGCAGGCCCTGTTTGATGCTTATTTCATTGACAATTTGGACCTGACCGATGACCAAGTGCTGATCGAAGTCGCCACACGCGGGGGGCTCAGCCCCGAGCGGGCCCTTCAGGCTCTGAACGACGAAACTTTGTTGGCTCAAGTCGCCCAAGCCGACGCCAAGGCCCGTTCATTGGGCATCAATGGCGTGCCATTTTTTGTGGTCAATGGTCAATATGCGGTATCGGGAGCCCAGGAGTCCGCACAGTTGATGGCCGCCATGGAGCAAGCGCTGGGCCAATGATACGGGACGATCTGCGATCAGCAGCGGATCCCAAAGTGAAGGGTGACGAGCCTTGACCCCGGCACTGGCTCGGCGGTTAGGGCTGCTCGGTTCCCCGCCTGACCCGGTTGGCCGCTTCCCCATGCGGGAAGGCCCGTCGGTGTCCATTGTAGTGCCAGCCGACTCGACGCGCACAGACCGGGGGGCGAATCAGGCATCGGGGCTCAGCGAACGGACTCGACCCCCTGATTGGCCAGAGCGTCAGCCCGCTCGTTGCCGGCGTGACCCGAATGACCTTTGACCCAATGCCAGGAAATGTCGTGTGGGCCCCCTTGGACCAATGCATCGAGTTGTTGCCATAAATCTGCATTTTTCACGGGTTGTTTGGAGGCCGTGCGCCAGCCTTTGGCTTTCCAGCCGGCAATCCATTCGGTGATGCCTTTGCGCACATACTCGCTGTCCAGGTGGATCTCAACCCGGCACGGTTGTTTGAGTGCGCTCAAAGCCTGAATCACGGCCATCAATTCCATGCGGTTGTTGGTGGTCAGCGCTTCGCCTCCAAAGAGTTCGCGCTCGTGGGGGCCGGTTTGAAGCCAGGCTCCCCAGCCGCCGGGGCCCGGGTTGCCTTTGCAGGCGCCGTCGGTGTGGATGATGACGGTTTTCATGGTGTATGAGACATTTGGGACTGCGATGATACGCTGCCCGAACCGGACACCACCAAGGCACGAGCCGTCCGTTTGCGCTCACGCCAGACCGGCTCGATCAGTCGCATGCCTTGTACCCTTTTCACAGCAGCTTGAGCGTAGACGGATCCCAGAAATGGCCACCAGCGTGGACCGACTCGATCCATCCAGCGCCATCGGTGCAGCCAAGTCGGTGATTGCACCGAAGGCACATAAGCCCCGAACTCGGTGGGCTCGAGGTCAAAGTTGAGCAACTGCAGCCAATCACGCAATCGGCCCGGCCCAATCAAATCGGCATGCTCCGGCAAAAATAAATCAGCAGACCAACATCTGCGCAACAAGCGCGCGCGCCTGTAGCGCCAGCCCCACAAGCTGTTCGGATTAAAGCCCAGGATGAGCACTCGCCCTTCGGGCACCAGTACCCTGGCCACTTCGCGCAGGGTGGCGTGCGGATCCGGGCTGAGTTCGAGCGCATGGGGCAACACGACCAGATCCAGGCTGTCGTCGGCAAAGGGCAGGGCGCAGGGGGCTGTGCGCAAATCGGCATCGCCGGGCTCGCCGGGCCCCAGAGCGCACCATCGGTGTAGCATTCGGTTGTGGCGCAGTGCTTGCAGTTGCGACAATCCCAATTGCAAGGCATGATAGCCAAAGCAATCGGCCGTGACTTCATCGGCGCAACGTTGTTCCCAATCAAGCACATAAGCACCCGCTGGAGTTCTCAGCCAAGTCGACCAGTGCGTGCTTTCTATAATCACCCCAGACATGAACCTGATCCCCATTCCCGCATTTGATGACAACTACCTTTGGCTGTGGCATGACGGCCAACAGGCACTGGTGGTGGACCCGGGTGCCGCCGAGCCGGTGTCGCAAGTGTTGCGGCAACTTGGCCTTCAATTGTCGGCCATTCTAGTGACCCATCACCACGCCGACCACACCGGTGGTGTGGATGAATTGCGGCGCCAAACCGGTGCCACGGTCTATGGCCCCGAGGCCGAAGACATCCCGGCGCCCTACATCGGGTGCCAGGGTGGCCAAACCCTGGAGTTTGGGGGCACGACCTTTGAAGTCATCGATGTGCCGGGTCACACGGCCGGCCACATCGCATACTTTGCGCCACAAGCCCAACCCAGCCCTTTGCTCTTTTGTGGCGATACTTTGTTTTCGGGCGGTTGTGGGCGGCTGTTCGAAGGCACCCCGGCCCAAATGCTGGACTCGCTGACACGTCTGTCCGCACTGCCGGATTCGACGCGCGTTTGTTGCGCTCACGAATACACATTGTCCAACTTGCGCTTTGCTTTAGCTGTCGAGCCCAATAACACCGATTTGCAAAGCTACCAGGGCGATTGCTTGCGCTTGCGCGAACAGAGTTTGCCCACCTTGCCTTCGACCATCGAGGTCGAGCGACGCATCAATCCCTTTTTGCGTTCGGGTGTGCCCGCTGTGGTCCAAAGCGTGCGCCTGCACAGCCCCGAATCCAATACGCAGGTCGAGATCTTCGCTGCCCTGCGCCAATGGAAAAACGATTTCCGATGAGACACCTGTTCGCCTGGCTGGGTTGGGTCCTTGTTCTGTGCCTGACCGGTTGTGCCACCACGACACCCGTTGATGCCCCCCCCCTCGCTTCGAGCGAGACCGCCCCCGCAACGCAGGCGGCGCGGGTGTTGCAATCCGCCACGGATTTGCGGCCGCTGCGCCGTGCCTCTGTCCAGTCCGAAGCGGTGGCCCAGGTGGATCTGCCCCGTGACATCTGGGAGCGCATTCGACGCGGTTTTGCCATGCCCGACCTTGAGAGCACTTTGGTCGATGATCGCGTTCAGTGGTACACCCAACGCAGTGACTCCATCTTGCGCATGACCGAGCGTTCGCGCCGCTACATGTTTCACATCGTCGAAGAAATCGAGGCCCGGGGCATGCCCACCGAATTGGCGCTGCTGCCCTTTGTGGAAAGTGCCTTCAACCCCCAGGCCGTGTCTTCGGCCAAAGCCAGCGGCATGTGGCAATTCATGCCAGCAACGGGGCGCGATTTTGACCTGAAACAAAACGCCTTCCGCGACGATCGGCGTGACATCCAGGCGTCCACCCGGGCGGCGCTCGATTATTTGCAGCGTTTGCATGCCATGTTCGGTGATTGGCACTTGGCGCTCGCTTCTTACAACTGGGGCGAGGGCAGTGTAGGGCGTGCCATCGCCCGCAACCAGAAAATGGGCTTGGCCACCAGTTACACCGATCTGAGCATGCCGATGGAAACCCGTTTTTATGTGCCCAAATTGCAGGCCATCAAAAACATCATTGCAAACCCCCAGAAGTTTGGCGTGCGGCTGGCGGACATCCCGAATCACCCCTTTTTTCAAAGCGTCCCCTTGCCGCGTGACATGGATGTCAGCGTCGCCGCCAAATTGGCCGAGGTCAGCGTCGATGACTTCAAGTCACTGAATCCATCGGCGCATCGTCCCGTGCTGCTGGCCGCGGGGACGCCCCAAATTCTTTTGCCCTGGGACAATGCAGAGATTTTTCAGCGCAACTATGAAACCTTTGGTGGCGGTCGTTTGGCCAGCTGGACCGCTTGGGTCGCTCCTGCCACCATGAAAGTGACCGATGCCGCCAAACGCGTGGGCATGTCCGAGTCCGAGTTCAGAGCGCTCAATCAGATTCCACCCCGCATGCTGATCAAGGCCGGATCTGTGCTTTTGGTGCCGCGCCAGGCCCAGCGCGACGAAGATGTCGCTCCTGAAGTCGCGGATCACGGTCAAATGAGTTTGGCGGCCGAGGCAGTTCCCAAAAATGCCAACAAAGCCAAGGGCAAAAAACCGGCCCCCAAGGACTCAACGGCAAAGGCCCAGAAAACCAAGTCCGCCCAGGTGGCGCAAACCGGATCAAAACCGGCTGTTTCATCCGCATCAAAAGTCGCTTCGAAGTAAACCGATTCAAGCCTCGCGTCGATCGGCGAGGGCATGGGCGATGGTGCCCAGGTCCACGTATTCCAGTTCGCTGCCAATGGGTACGCCACGCGACAGGCGGCTGACTTGCAAACCGTGTTTTTTCAAGGCCATCGTGAGGGCGTGCGCGGTGGCCTCACCCTCGGCAGTGAAGTTGGTCGCCAAAATGACCTCTTGCACCCTGCCATCGCGAGCACGATCCATGAGCCGATGCAGCTCCAGCTCGCGCGGGCCCACTCCGGACAGGGGGCTGATGTGCCCCATGAGCACGTAGTAGAAGCCTTGATAAGACTGGGTGCGTTCAAGTGCCGATTGATCCGCTGGCGTTTCGACCACGCACAAACGGCTGGGATCTCGCGATGGGTCGAGGCAGGTTGAGCACACCGGGTGTTCGCTGAAGGTGTGACACCGTTCGCAATGTCCGATCCGGCTCACGGCGTCGGACAAAGCATGGGCCAGCACCATGCCCCCTTCGCGATCGTGTTGTAACAAATGAAAGGCCATGCGCGAGGCCGATTTCGCACCGACGCCGGGCAAGCGTCGCAAGGCCTCGATCAGTGCCTCCAGGGCATGCGCTTGCGCCATGGCGCGTTCAGAACGGAAGCTTCATGCCGCCCGGCAGTCCCGGCATGCCGGAGGTCAGTCGCCCCAATTTTTCTTCCGACAGCGTTTCGGCTTTTCGGTGCGCGTCATTCAGGGCCGCCACGATCAAGTCTTCAAGCATGTCTTTGTCTTCGGGCACCAGCAAACTGGCGTCGATGCTCACCCTGCGAGCTTCGTGCTTGCAGGTGGTGGTGATCTTCACCATGCCTGAGCCCGACTCGCCCGTGACTTCAATTTGGGCCAGTTCGTCCTGCGCTTTTTTCAGGTTGTCTTGCATGGCCTGAGCCTGCTTCATGAGGCCGGCGAGTTGTCCTTTGTTGAACATGGGGTGCTTTCTAGGTGGGTTGAATGCTGCCGGGGACGATTGTCGCACCGTAACGCTGCATCAGTTGTTGCACATAGGGGTCTTGCTGGATCAATTGTTCGGCGATCTCCTGCCGTTGGCGGGCAGCATGGGCCAGTCGTTTGGCCGGACTGTCCGTGACTCGACCCATCTCCAGCGTCAGGCTGACGGCGTGACCGGCTTGGGACAGAGCCTGTTGCAATTTCTCGCGGGTTTGACCGCTTTGCAGGCTTTCACGCTCGATGCGCAGCAACCAGCTGTCCTGATCGCGTGCCACCAATTGCGACTGCAGAGCCAATTCGCGCGTCAAGGACTGGATGCGCTCGGCACCGATCAGGTCTTGCACCACGGACATCCAAAAGTCTCCCTCTTCGCTGGCGGGGGCTTGGGGTGGCGCAGCCCGATCAGTTGTCGGTCCCGGGGTTTGGGGCAGCTGGCGCACGGGCATCGGGGCGACACCGGGTCTGGGAGGCTCGGGTTCAACAGGGATGCTGGGCGGTTTGGCAACCCGTTCGGCCGAGGCGCTGGCCGTGCGCAAGGGCAAAGGCGTGACGCTGCGAGAGGGGGGGGCAACAGCGGTTTCAGGCGCCGGGGGTGCTTTCAGAGTTTTTTTTTCAGCCCCGGCGTCCGCTGGCCGTGTGAAAGACAAGTAGCGCAGCAAGACCATGGTCATGCCGGTGTATTCGTCCGGGGCCAAACCCAATTCGGCGCGACCGTGAATGCAAAGGCTGTAGAGGAACTGCAGTTCATCGGGCTGGTACAGGCCCGAGATCCCGGCGATGCGTGCGCCATCGGGATCCGGGTCGGCGTCGTCAGGCGAGAGCGCGTGGACGGCGGCGCGTTGCAGAATGCGGGCCATGTCCTCCAGGGCCAGTCCGGCGCTGTGTCCGCTGGATCTGAGGTCCTGACACAAGGCGATCAATCGGCTGCCTTGGTGTCGGGCCAGTGCTTCGAGCAATTCAAACACGTGACCACGGTCGACACTGCCCAACATTTGACGCACACTGGTCCCGGACAATTGACCGGCACCAAAGGCAATGGCCTGATCGGTCAGCGACAGGGCGTCGCGCATGGAGCCTCGCGCCGCGTGCGACAGCAGGCGCAGCGCATCACTGTCAAAAGTGACCTGTTCGGTGGTCAGCACCTGGCTGAGGTGTTGCTGCACGGTTTCCGGGGCCATGGGGCGCAAATTGAATTGCAGGCAACGCGACAGCACCGTGACCGGCACCTTTTGGGGGTCGGTGGTGGCCAGCACGAATTTGAGGTATTCGGGCGGTTCTTCCAGGGTTTTCAACATCGCATTGAAAGCGGTGTTGGTCAGCATGTGGACTTCGTCGATCATGAAGACCTTGAAGCGCCCCTCGACCGGCTTGTAGACCGCTTGCTCGAGCAATTGCTGGACCTCGTCGACCCCCCGGTTGGAGGCGGCATCGAGCTCGGTGTAGTCGACAAAGCGACCGGCGTCGATGTCCTGACAAGCCGAGCACACCCCGCATGGCTGGGCCGTGATGCCGGTTTCGCAATTGAGCGATTTGGCCAGCACCCGCGAGACCGTGGTTTTGCCCACGCCGCGAGTCCCGGTGAACAAATAGGCATGGTGCAAGCGCTGTTGTTGCAAAGCGTTGCTCAGGGCCTGGACGACATGCTCCTGACCCACCATTTCAGAAAAGGTGCGGGGTCGGTATTTGCGGGCCAGAACCAGATATGACATGCTGCCATTGTATGCCGAGCCCATCGGCCCGGAACCCCTAGCCGGCGGGGTCGAACAGCGTGACTTCCACCCAGTCGCCGACTTGAACATCGCCTTGTTCGTGCGCCAGCACGATCAGGCCATCGGCCTCGACCATCGAGCGCAACACGCCCGAGCCTTGTTGGCCGGTGGTTCGCACATGCCATTCGCCATCCGGGCCACGGCTGAGCACGCCGCGCTGGTATTCGGTGCGCCCCGGCTTTTTGCGCAGTCGCTCGTCGCAGCGGGCACGCACCACCGGCAGCGCGCGCTCGGTGGCGCCCATGAGGCGCAAGAGGGCGGGGCGGACGAAGGCCAGGAAGGTCACCATCACGGCCACCGGGTTGCCGGGCAAGCCAAACAACACGCAGTCGCCGATGCGGCCCACCGCCATCGGACGGCCCGGGCGCATGGCGATGCGCCAAAAGGCGACGTCGCCCAATTGGCGCATCATGGCTTTGGTGAAATCGGCCTCGCCCACACTGACGCCGCCGCTGGTGATCACCACTTGGGCGCTTTGGGCGGCCTGTCGAAAACGGGCTTCGAGTTGGACCGGGTCATCGGGGCACACGCCCAAGTCCACCATGTCACATCCCATGCGGGTGAGCAGGCCCAGGACAGTGTATCGGTTGCTGTCGTAAACCGCGCCCTCGCGCGGGGCTTGTCCCAGGCTCAGGATTTCGTTGCCGGTGGAGAAATAGGCCACTCTCAGGCGGGGATGCACACTGACCTCGGGCACCCCCAAACTGGCCAGCAAGCCCAGCGCCGCCGGTCCCACGCGCATGCCGGCTGCCAGTGCCACCTGACCCTGAGCGATGTCTTCGCCGCACAGGCGTCGGTTATCACCGGCTTGCAAGACCGATGCCGAAAAACTGACCCTGTCTTGCGCAACTTGAGTCATTTCTTGCGGCACCACCGTGTCCAGACCCTCGGGCATCACGGCCCCGGTCATGATCTTCACACATTCGCCCGCACCCAGTTGGCCCTGCCAGGCCTTGCCGGCCAGAGCGGTGCCCACGCAACGCAGGGTCAGGGTCTGGAGGCCAGTCAACTCAGCGCCCCGAAATGCATAGCCATCCATGGCCGAGTTGTCGTGCGGCGGCACGCTGATCGGCGAGACCACATCTTGGGCCACGATCCTGTCCAGCGCTTCAATGACAGGCACACGCTGGGGTGAGGCGCTGGCTGGGCCGGGGGCCAACAGGCGCAAAAAGGCGCTCACTTGGTCGGCACTGAGGGCCTGCGGGTCGTAGCCTTGAAGTTCGCTGGCGATCTGATCGATGGTTTTCATGCTTTGCCCTCGAGCATGTGCAGATCGGCCAGCGTGTTGACATTGGCAAAAGCCAACGGGTCATCACCCGGCCGATCAAAGGCCACCGTGACCGTGCGGTGCTGTGCGGTCCAGGCGTCGATCTTGCGCCCACCGCTCTGGGTGTAGCGCACCAGGCTCTCAAGCAAGTGCGCACGCAACAAGCAAAACACCGGTTGGGTGCGCCACTGGGTGTCGCCGTGGGCATCGGTCTCGGCCCCAACCGCCATGGCGATGTCGGCGTTCTCGGCCAACAAGGCCTGGCCCAGCCGTTCGGCCAGATCCTGGGGAAAACGGGGCGAATCGCAAGGCACGGTCAAGAGGTAAGGGGTTTCGCAGTGTTCCAGTCCGACCAGGAAGCCGGCCAGTGGCCCGGCAAAATCGCTCAGCCCATCGGGCCAGACCGGAACCCCGAATGACTCATAGGCCCCCAGATTTCGATTGGCATTGATCATCACCTCGGTGCATTGCGGCTGCAAACGCATGAGCGCGGTCAAGGTCAGGGGGATGCCCTGAAACTTCTGCAATCCCTTGTCCACGCCGCCCATGCGCGAGCCCCGACCACCGGCCAGGATCAAGCCAGTCACCTGCGATGCGTCCCAAGACAGACCCATTCAGCCTCCGATGTAACTCATTTCAATGCGCGGGGCCGCCAGCGGGGCCTGACCCTGGCTGCGCAATTCAGAATAGCGGTCATCGCGTTGCGCCCAGGTGCCACCAATCGCGTCGCGCAACTGCGCATCGCTGGCACCGCCGCGCAAGAGATCGCGAAGGTCGTAGCCTTGGTGGGCGAACAGGCACAAATACAACTTGCCTTCGGTCGACAGCCGAGCCCGGTTGCAATCGTTGCAAAACGCCTGAGTCACGCTGCTGATGAACCCGATCTCGCCCAAGCCAGGATCATGCCGACCATCCGGACCGGCCCAGCCCCAGCGTTGCGCGGTTTCTCCCGCTTGCTGGGAGGGCAGGGGGACCAGATCGAATTCTGCGCGCAGGAGGTCGAGCACTTGAGCGGAGGGCAAGACTTCGTCCATGCACCAGCCGTTGGTGTTGCCCACATCCATGTACTCGATGAACCGCAGGGCCATGCCCGAGCCCCGGAAATGCCGGGCCATGGGCACGATCTGATCGTGATTGGTGCCGCGCTTGACCACCATGTTGATCTTCAGGCCGCTGTGCTGCCCGAGTGAGTCCAATCCCAAACCCGCCGCGCGGGCGGCTTCGATCCCTTCCAGCACATCGGTGACCGGAAAATCGACATCGTTCATGCGCTTGAACACGGCGTCATCGAGTCCATCGAGGCTGATGGTCACCCGGCGCAAGCCGGCGTCTTTCAAGGCTTGTGCCTTGCGCTGCAACAGTGAGCCGTTGGTGGTCAGTGTGAGGTCCAGCGGCTCGCCCTCGGGCGTGCGCAAGGCCGCCAGTTGGCTCACCAGGATTTCCAGGTTTTTGCGCAGCAAAGGTTCACCACCCGTCAGGCGGATCTTTTTCACGCCCAAGTCCACGAACACCCGTGCCAGGCGGGTGATTTCTTCGAAGGTCAACAATTCACTGTGCGGCAAATACGGGTAGTGGCTGTTGAAGACCTCTTTGGGCATGCAATAGCTGCACCTGAAGTTGCAACGGTCGGTGACGCTGATGCGAAGGTCGTGCAAGGGACGCCCCCGGGCGTCCGCGAGCAAACTGCCCGGGCTCAGGGGGGTTGCAGAAAAAAAGGGCTGGCGCGCGGCCAGCCTCTGGTCTACCAATGGAATGACGCGTTCGGCCATCTGTCCATTGTGCCCCAGGTTGAGGGGTAGGGGCTGTCACCCCCCACCTAGACCCCACATGACTCAGGGCAACAGGGGCACGATCAGCAAGGCCACGATGTTGATGATCTTGATCAGCGGGTTGACCGCCGGTCCTGCGGTGTCCTTGTAGGGGTCGCCGACGGTATCGCCTGTCACAGCGGCTTTGTGGGCATCGCTGCCCTTGCCGCCATGGTGGCCGTCTTCAATGTACTTTTTGGCATTGTCCCAGGCACCGCCGCCAGTGCACATGGAAATGGCCACGAACAGGCCGGTGACGATGGTGCCCATGAGCAAGCCACCCAGGGCTTTGGGACCCAGGAGCAGGCCAACCACGATCGGCACGACCACGGGCAGCAATGAGGGGATCATCATTTCCTTGATGGCCGCAGTGGTCAGCATGTCGACGGCGCGCCCGTATTCGGGCTTGGCCGTGCCTTCCATGATGCCTTTGATTTCGCGGAACTGGCGGCGCACTTCCTCGACCACAGCACCTGCCGAGCGCCCCACGGCTTCCATGGCCATGGCTCCGAACAGGTAGGGGATGAGGCCACCGATGAACAAGCCGACGATCACCATGGGGTCGGATAAATCAAAGCTGACCGACTTGCCGTAGGTTTCCAGTTTGTGGGTGTAGTCGGCAAACAGCACCAGCGAGGCCAGACCGGCGGAGCCGATGGCATACCCCTTGGTCACCGCCTTGGTGGTGTTGCCCACAGCGTCCAGCGGGTCGGTAACGTCGCGCACACTGCTGGGCAACTCGGCCATTTCGGCGATGCCACCGGCGTTGTCGGTGATCGGTCCATAAGCGTCCAGCGCGACCACGATACCCGCCATGCTCAGCATGGCGGTGGCGGCCACTGCCACGCCGTACAGGCCGGCCAGGGCATAACTGGCGATGATGGCCACGCAGACCGCCAACACCGGCCAGGCGGTTGACTTCATGGACACGCCGATGCCGGCGATGATGTTGGTGGCATGGCCGGTGGTCGAGGCCTGCGCCACATGCTTGACCGGGCCGTAATCGGTGCCGGTGTAGTACTCGGTGATCCAGACCAATGCCGCAGTCAGCAAGAGACCCACGATGCAGGCTCCAAACAAGGCCAGGCGCGAACCTTCGGCTTTGATGGCGTTATCGGGCATCAGCGTCCAGGTGACACCGGCAAAGGCGATCAGGCTGAGCACACCTGCCACGATCAGGCCTTTGTAGAGCGCGGGCATCACATTTTTCATGCCGGGGCTTGCCTTGACAAAGAAGCAACCGATGATCGATGCGATGATCGATACACCACCCAGGGCCAGCGGATACAACACGGCCTGCGTGGGCGCAGCCGCCACCATCAGGGCCCCCAGCACCATGGTGGCGATCAGCGTCACCGCATAAGTTTCAAACAAATCGGCGGCCATGCCGGCGCAGTCGCCCACGTTATCGCCCACGTTGTCGGCGATCACGGCCGGGTTGCGCGGGTCATCCTCGGGGATGCCGGCTTCGACTTTGCCCACCAGGTCGGCCCCTACGTCAGCGCCCTTGGTGAAGATGCCCCCGCCCAGGCGTGCGAAGATGGAAATCAGCGACGAACCAAAGGCCAGGCCGATCAGCGGGTTGAGCAAGTTGGCCAGGTTTTTGTCGGGGGTCAGGTTGCCGTTGCCGACCAAAAACCAATAAAAGCCGCCCACACCCAGCAAACCCAGGCCCACCACCAGCATGCCGGTGATGGCCCCGCCCTTGAAGGCCACATCCAGCGCCGGTCCGATGCCGCGGGTGGCGGCCTGAGCGGTGCGGACATTGGCCCGCACCGAGACGTTCATGCCAATGAATCCGCAAGCCCCGGACAAGACGGCGCCGATCACAAAACCGACCGCAGTGGTCAGGCCCAAAAAAACGCCCATCAGGATGGCCAAGACCACCCCGACCATGGCGATGGTGCGGTATTGGCGTGCCAGGTAGGCGGCTGCGCCTTGCTGGATGGCGTGAGCAATCTCTTGCATGCGGGGGTTGCCCGCGTCCATGGACAAGATCGAGGATCGGGCCCAAAAGCCATAGATGACGGCGATGATGCCGCACGCCATGGCGAGCATCAGGGCGGTGTTGCCAGACATAGTTATCTCCTTTTTGGTTGTCGTCAGGTGAGGAACGCATGACGGACCAGACGTCCCTCGACTGCGTTGCTTCCTCAGCCTGATCAGGAGCTGATTGGCCAACGCAGCCAATTTAGCCCGTTTTGCCCAGTTTGTGACCCCTCGAAAGCCCCATGCAAGTAAAATGAGGGTTAATCCTGATCAACCTTTCATCACTTTTCACAAAACAACATGTCACTTGATGCCGTCACCGCGGGCAAAAACGCCCCTCAAGAATTCAATGTCGTCATTGAAATCCCCATGAATGCCGACCCGATCAAATACGAAGTCGACAAAGAAACCGGCGCCATATTCGTGGATCGCTTCATGAGCACCGCGATGCATTACCCCACCAACTACGGCTATGTGCCCAAGACCATCAGCGGCGACGGCGATCCGGTCGACGTGCTGGTGATCACCCCGGTGCCCCTGATTCCCGGCGTGGTCGTCACTTGCCGACCCATCGGCATCCTGAAGATGGAGGACGAAGCCGGCCAGGACGGCAAAGTGCTGGCCGTGCCCACCGACAAAATCCTGTCCATCTACACCCAGTGGCAAAAGCCCGAAGACCTCAACCCGATGCGCCTGAAAACCATCGCCCACTTCTTTGAGCATTACAAAGACCTGGAACAAGGCAAGTGGGTCAAGGTGTTGGGCTGGGAAGGTCCCGACGCCGCCCGTGAAGAGATCGCTCAGGGCATGGCCAATTACGCCAAGGCCCAGGGCTGATCAACTCGGCCGTCGCAACGGGGTGCGGGCTTCCAGTTCAGATACATAGCCCTCCATCCCGTCGCGCTCACGCTCTAAAAAGTCCTGGATCCCCTGGGCGAAGCCCGGGTGAGAGATCCAGTGCGCGCTGGTGGTCATCATGGGCAGCAAGGCGCGGGCCATTTTGTGCTCCCCCTGCGCTCCGCCTTCAAAACGCCGCACGCCGTGGCGCAGGCACCATTCGATGGGTTGGTAATAGCAAGCCTCGAAGTGCAGGCAATCGTGCCGTTCCAGCGCGCCCCAATAGCGTCCGTAAGCCACCGCCTGGGGTTGCCCCAGATCCTGCACAGCGATCAGGCTGCAAGCCACCGCCTGACCGGCACGGCTGGCCCGCATCAGAACCCATTGTTGACCCATGTCGCGCGCCATGCGAGCGAAGAAATCGCGATTGAGGTAGGGCGGATTGCCATGCTCGATGTAGGTCTGGTTGTAGCAGCGGACAAAAAAATCCCAGTCGCTTTCGGTGATCTGTGCCCCCGTCAGAGCCTCGAAGGTGATGCCGGCCTCGATCACCTTGCGCCGTTCCTGGCGGATTTTTTTGCGCTTGTCCTGGCGCAAAGTGGCCAAAAAGCCCTCAAAGTCATCGCAACCCGGGTTGTGCCAATGAAATTGCACGGTGTGGCGGGTCATGAGGTCGAGCTGGCGTGCCGCCTGCATGTCCTGGGGACTGCCCATCAGCAGGTGCAGGCTGGACACCTTGACTTGACGCGCCAATCCGATCGCCGTGCCCAGCAATCGGGTGCGCCAATGATCGTCTTTGGCCAGCAGGCGGCTGCCGGGCACCGGGGTAAAGGGCACGGCAATCACGGCTTTGGGGTAATAGTCCAGGCCATGACGATCGTAGGCCTGGGCCCAAGCCCAGTCGAAGACATACTCGCCCTGTGAGTGGTTTTTAAAGTAAATGGGGCAGGCGGCCACCAGTTCGCCCCGATCGCGCAGGGTCAGGAGTTGCAAGGCCCAGCCGGTCTTGGCCGTGGCGCAGCCGCTCTCGTGCAAGGCGCTGAGGTAGGCGTAACGCATGAACGGCGTGGGCTGACTTTGTCGTTGCAGCAAGGCATCCCATTCCTGTGCATCCATGCCGCGCCAGTCGGGCATGGCCTCGGTGAGATAATCGGTCGGCTGCAAACAAATTCCTCCTTATGACGCTGCAAATCTGCGTGGCACAGCTGAACTATGTCGTGGGTGACATGGACGGCAACGCCCAAAAGATCATAGACCTTGCCCGCTTGGCCCATGGCCGAGGCGTGCGCCTGATCCTCACACCCGAGTTGGCCCTGTGCGGCTACGCGGCCGAGGACCTTTTTCTGCGACCCTCGTTCATCGCCGCATGCGATGATGCCTTAAGCCGCATCGCCCGCGAGTTGGCCGACCTCAAAGACCTGGCGGTCGTGGTGGGTCATCCGGTGGGGGACGGCAGTCGTTCGCGCTCGGTCTCGGTGCCCCGACGTCACAACCGCGCCAGCGTGTTGCGGGCCGGCCAGGTCATCGCCAGCTATGACAAACGCGAGTTGCCCAATTATCAGGTCTTCGACGAACGGCGTTATTTTCAGCCCGGCAGCCACGCAACCGTGTTCGAGCACGCCGGTGTTCGCATTGGCCTGCTCATTTGCGAAGACGCCTGGTTTGAGCAGCCGGCGGCCGATTGCCGGGCATTGGGTGCAGAGTTACTGGCTGTCATCAATGCCTCGCCTTTTCATGTCGGAAAGGGTAACGAGCGCGAACTGGCCATGGCCGAACGCTGTCGCCAAAACCAGTTGCCTCTGATTTACGCGCACCTGGTGGGCGGACAGGACGAGGTGGTCTTTGAAGGACGCTCATTCGCCCTCGACGCTCAGGGACAAGTGTCGGCGCGTGCCTCCAGTTTTGCAGAAGCCGCATTTGATCTGACTTTCTCACCGGGGCAGGGCGGTCCCACCGGGGACGTCAGTCCCGAGACCAGCCTTGAATCCGATTTGTGGCATGCGTTGGTGCTCGGGGTGCGTGATTACCTGGGTAAAAATGGTTTTCCGGGGGCTTTGTTGGGATTGTCGGGTGGCATCGATTCGGCACTGGTGTTGGCCATCGCGGTAGACGCTTTGGGGGCCGATCGGGTGCGCGCGGTCATGATGCCCTCTCCCTACACCGCCGACATCAGCTGGATCGACGCCCGCGACATGGCGGCTCGGCTGCATGTGCGCTACGACGAAATTTCGATCGTGCCCGAGTTTGAAGCTTTTTTGGCTTCCCTCGCGACCGAATTTCATGGTTTGCCGCTGGACACCACCGAAGAAAACATCCAGGCCCGGATTCGCGGCACGTTGTTGATGGCGTTATCGAATAAGTTCGGCAGCATCGTGCTGACCACCGGCAACAAGAGTGAGATGTCCACCGGTTACTGCACCCTGTACGGGGACATGGCCGGCGGCTTTGCGGTGCTCAAGGATGTGGCCAAAACCCTGGTGTTCAGACTGGCGCGCTGGCGCAATGCCCATGACCCCTATGGCACCGGACCCAACCCCATCCCCGAGCGCATCATCACCCGCCCGCCCAGCGCCGAATTGCGACCCGATCAAAAAGATCAGGACAGTCTGCCGCCCTATGAGGTGCTCGATGAAATCGTCTCGCGCTACATGGAAGAAGACCAAAGCGTGGCCGAGATCGTGGCCGCCGGTTTTGACCGTGCCGACGTCGAGAAAGTCACCCGCCTGATTCGGGTCAACGAATACAAGCGACGCCAGTCGCCGGTGGGAATTCGCGTCACCCACCGCAGTTTCGGCAAGGATTGGCGTTATCCTATGACCAATCGCTTTCGGGCCTGAACAAGGCACGTCCACTTTTTACTTTTCCCACCTGCCATGAAACAAATCACTGCCATCATCAAGCCGTTCAAATTGGAAGAAGTTCGCGAAGCGTTGGCCGAGTGCGGGGTCACCGGCCTCACCGTGACCGAGGTCAAGGGCTTTGGCCGTCAAAAGGGACATACCGAACTTTACCGGGGCGCCGAATATGTGGTCGACTTCCTGCCCAAGGTCAAGGTGGAAGTGGTTGTCAAGACCGATGACGTCGATGCCTGCGTGGACGCGATCGTGCGGGCTGCTCGCACCGGCAAAATCGGTGACGGCAAAATATTTGTCACACCGGTTGAGCGAGTGGTGCGCATCCGCACGGGTGAACTCGACGACACGGCCATCTGAGGCCGTTTCAGATCCGGGTTGCGTTCGGGGCCGACCCCAGACCGGCGTCTTGTACCAGGCCACTGAGCAACTCGGGGACCGAGTCGTGTACCCGGATGAGATCCATTTGCCAGTCCGAAACAAACCCATTTCGCACGCTTGAACGCATGAAGGACAGCAAGTCGTCGTAGCATCCCTGGAGGTTGAGCAAGCCGACCGGGCGATCGTGAAAGGCCAGTTGGCGCCAGGTCCAGGCCTCAAAAAATTCTTCCAGCGTACCCAGCCCTCCAGGCAGTGCCAGAAAAGCATCTGCCCTTTCCATCATGATGCGTTTGCGCTCGTGCATGGTCTCGACCACAATCAGTTCATCGCAAGACTGACGCGCCCATTCCCGCTCGACCATGGTGCGTGGAATGATCCCCAACACCCGAGCGCCAGCCTCTGCGGCGGCATCTGCCACCACGCCCATCAAGCCGTTGTGCCCCCCGCCGTAAACCAATTGTCCGCCATGCCGACCGATCCAATGCCCCACTGCGCGCGCGGCTTGTGCAAAGGCGGGATCCTGGCCCAGTCTGGAGCCGCAATAGACACAAACAGAAAAATGGGGCGTGGACATGAAAAGTGATCAGGAAGCGGGGTTGGGCATGGGGCGGCTATCGATCAGTCGGGTGCCCGCCCACGCATCGTGCCAAAACTGTTTCTGCGGGTGAAAGCGCGCCAAAACCACCCAGATCCAGATCCAGCCCATGATCAGGACGCTACCCGGACCCAATGGCAATTCCAAACCCCATATGAAGGCCAGCGAAGGCAAAAACCAAACCCAACTCAGCACATAGCGAGCCAGGGCGCGGCTTTGACTGACGGGTTGACCGGACACGTCCACCAAGCGGATGTGCCAGGTTTTCATGGCCAGGGTCTGACCTTTGTGCCAAAACCAGGTGAAATAAATGCCCAGAACCAGGAACATGAAGGCCTGTTGTCCGACCCGATGATCCAGCGCATGGCGCGTCTGGCTCAGTGTGCTGAACAAATAATTGGCCAAAAAAACCACGCCAAACAGCAGCATCCCCTCGTAGAGCCAACAGGCCATGCGTCGACGCAGACTGGGTGTCGGTTGCCCACCTTGAACGCCGGGTGTTGCAACTGCGGGGGCTTGTTCACTCATGGGTCGACGATCCGGATCCGGGTTTGGGCAGCAAAGTGATCGGGTGAATTCGATCGGTATCGATGCGCAAAAGGCTGAAGCTGGCGCCTTTTTGGGGCTCGGAGCGGGTCACCGGCGGGGAAATCTTGGCGGCCGGCACTGGGCGCAAAGCAATGGCTGCACCTTTGGGCTGGCGAGGTGCATTTTGAGCCAATTGCTGGCGTTCGACTTCGGACAAGGCCTGATAGGCCTCCCAGCGCTGGCGACGCTCATCGAGGCTCAGGGTCTGTGAACGAGCGTATTCCAGCCGAGCCTGTGCCCGTTCACGCGGGCCCAGGCGAACCCAGTCTCGCATGCGTGCATGCATTTTGAATTGCTCTTCTTCGGGCAAATCATGGTAATTGCGCGAAACTGCGAGCCATTTGCGCTTTTGAGCCTGGTTGATTTCAGGCCAAAGTTTCATCAAGGGGCTCAAGGCGCTTTTTTGTCGTTCGGTGAGCTCGGACCAACTGAGCGTGGCGTCCAGGGGGCCAGAGGCTGAAAGGGACGTGGATGGGGGCGTGCGCGACTCAGCCCGCTCGGACGCTTGACCCCAGGCCAGAGGGGTCAGGCTGAGCCCGCCCCATAACAAAACCAACACACTCCGTCCAAGCAGGGTCATTCGGGCAGGGCCTCGGATTTGGATTCACCCAAAACGGGCAGGGGCATCTTGAGAAAGCGCAAAAACCCGGGGTCGGTGTAGGCCGAGGGCGGGATGTCATCGGTCAGCATGGCGGTGTCGATCTCGGCCACTTCAAGGGCTCGACGTTCGTCCTGAAATTGCTTGATCGTCACCAAACCCACCACCAGCGCCACGAGGGGCAAAGCAGAGGCCAACCAACCCCAAGGGCGCAAGGCATCCGACGCCGAGCCAATGGCCAAACTGCCATTGGATTGAACCACCACCGAGCCCGGTTTGCGCACGGCCACCGCGCGAACCCGTGCGGCCCGCAGACGCTCTGCGACTTCGTGAGACAAAGGCGAGTTCAGGCCACTGGCCAGTCGGCGGGCCAGCATTTCGTGCTCGGGAAGAAGGTGGGGCGTGGTGCTCATGCTTGTAATCCTTTGTCTTTCAGGGCTTTGACCAGCGCCACAATGGCTCGAGAGCAGTGTGTTTTGACACTGCCCTCGGTGCAACCCATGGCGGCGGCGGTTTCTGCGACATCCAGTTCTTCCCAATAACGCAACAGGAAGGCTTCCCGTTGACGCGTTGGCAGATTTTGTACCGCTTCTTCGATGACCCCAACCATTTCTCGGCTTTGCGTCCATTGTTCGCCCGACTGAAACCATTCAGAGGTTCCAGCCCCTAAAAAGGCGTCCAGGGGCTCTGATTCATCATCGGGGTCCCCCCCTCGCAGGTCGCTGAAATTGACCAGCCACTGGTGACGGGTTTTTTGACGCCGAAACCAATCGAGCGTGGTGTTGGTCAGGATGCGTTGAAAGAGCATCGGCAGCTCGGACACCGGTTTGTCGCCGTAATGCTCGGCCAACTTCATCATGCTGTCTTGCACGATGTCCAGCGATGCCTCTTCGTCGCGCACCTGAAACAGGCAACGCTTGTAGGCCCGCTTTTCAACACTGGCCAAAAAATCGTTGAGTTCTTGTTCTGATGCCACGGATGAAATTGCGCGCACCCCAGCAGGATGCTTTGCTCGATTATCTCATTGTTGTATTTTTATTTCACCGGTTCTGAAAGCGGTCGAAAAAATGCGACAATACCAGCTTGCACTTCAAAATTGAGCAAACGGGTCTGGGTCGGACGGCTTGCCGCTCCAATGGCCACAGGTCCAAAGTTCCGCCAGAGCTCCACAAGGGCTGCTGAAGGAGCACCCAAGGTTTTTCGTTTCCGAAATTCACAAAGGTTCATCATCATGGAAATCAACTCTGCCGAGCTGCAAAAAGCAGCCGCCGCCTCTTCTGACAGCGCCCCCGAATTGATGGGCGCTGATATCCTCATCAAGGCCCTGCAGGCCGAACAAGTCAAGTACATCTGGGGTTATCCGGGTGGAGCTGCGCTGTACATCTACGACGCCATCTACCGTCAGGACACCATCGAGCACATTTTGGTGCGCCACGAGCAAGCTGCCGTCCACGCCGCTGACGGCTATGCCCGCGCGACCGGTGATGTGGGCGTGGCCCTGGTCACCTCGGGTCCTGGCGTGACCAACGCCGTGACCGGCATCGCCACCGCCTACATGGACAGCATCCCGCTGGTGGTCATCACCGGTCAGGTCCCCACCACCGCCATCGGCCTGGACGCCTTCCAGGAATGTGACACCGTGGGCATCACCCGCCCCATCGTCAAGCACAACTTCCTGGTCAAGGATGCCCGCGACATCCCCATGATCATGAAAAAGGCATTTCACATCGCCCGCAGCGGACGGCCCGGCCCGGTGGTGGTTGACCTGCCCAAAGACGTCTCGTTCAAAAAGGTGCCCTATCACGGTTATCCCGAAACGATCGAGATGCGCAGTTACAACCCGGTGCGCAAAGGTCATGGCGGACAGATCCGCAAGGCGCTGCAGTTGCTCCTCAATGCCAAGCGCCCCTACATCTATACCGGTGGCGGTGTGCTCATGAGCGAAGCCAGTGCCGAATTGCGCACTTTGGTCGACATGCTGGGCTACCCCGTCACCAACACCCTGATGGGTTTGGGAGCCTACCCGGCCACCGACCCCAAATTTTTGGGCATGCTGGGCATGCACGGCACGATCGAGGCCAACAACACCATGCAAAACTGCGACGTGTTGCTGGCCGTGGGAGCTCGTTTTGACGACCGCGTGATCGGCAATCCGAAGCACTTCGCCCAAAACGAACGCAAGATCATCCACATTGACATCGACCCGTCCAGCATCTCCAAACGCGTCAAGGTCGATGTGCCCATTGTGGGTGACGTCAAAGACGTCTTGACCGAAATGATCGCGATGATCCGCGAGTCCAATACCAAGCCTGACGGCGCTGCACTTGCCGACTGGTGGAAAACCATCGAAGGCTGGCGCTCGCGCGACTGCCTCAGCTATGACCGTGCCAACACCAGCGTCATCAAGCCCCAATACGTCATCGAGACCTTGTGGAACATGACCCGCAACGACGATGTGTACATCACGTCCGACGTCGGTCAGCACCAGATGTGGGCGGCCCAGTACTACAAGTTCAACGACCCGCGCCGCTGGATCAACTCGGGTGGCCTGGGCACCATGGGCGTGGGCATCCCCTACGCCATGGGCATCAAGCTGGCCAAGCCCGACAGCGAGGTGTTTTGCGTCACCGGCGAAGGCTCGGTGCAAATGTGCATTCAAGAGCTTTCCACCTGCTTGCAGTACAACACCCCGATCAAGGTGCTGGCGCTCAACAACCGCTATCTGGGCATGGTGCGCCAGTGGCAAGAAATCGAGTACTCTGGCCGCTACAGCCACAGTTACATGGACGCATTGCCCAACTTCGTCAAGCTGGCCGAGGCCTATGGTCACGTGGGTTTGCTGATCGAGCGTCACGAAGACGTCGAACCGGCCTTGCGCGAAGCCCGCAAACTCAAGGATCGCACGGTGTTTCTGGACATCCGCACCGACCCGACCGAGAACGTGTTCCCCATGGTGCAAGCCGGCAAGGGCATTACCGAGATGCTGTTGGGTTCCGAAGACCTCTGACGCTGCTGACCTGATTTTTTAACCCCCTGACGAATCTATGGTCCGCCAAGCCCGTCGGTTACCGCCGACGGGGGAGGGCGGCCAAAAGAGGAATCGAACATGAAACACATCATTTCCCTGCTGCTTGAAAACGAACCCGGTGCCCTGTCGCGTGTGGTTGGCCTGTTCTCGGCCCGTGGCTACAACATCGAGTCCCTCTCGGTGGCCCCCACCGAAGACGCCAGCTTGTCGCGCATGACCATTCTGACCACCGGGTCCGATGACGTCATCGAGCAAATCACCAAACACCTCAACCGCCTGATCGAAGTGGTCAAGGTGGTCGATTTGACCGAAGGCGCCTACACCGAGCGCGAGCTGATGCTGGTCAAGGTGCGCGCCGTGGGCAAAGAGCGCGAAGAGATGAAGCGCATGGCGGACATTTTCCGCGGCCGCATCATCGACGTGACCGAAAAGAGTTACACCATTGAGCTGACCGGCGACCAAGCCAAAAACGATGCCTTCCTGGAGGCCATCGACCGCAGCGCCATCCTCGAGACCGTCCGCACCGGCGTGTGCGGCATTGGCCGTGGCGAACGCATTCTTCGTGTCTGACACATCCACCATTCAACCCTAGGAGATCCCATGAAAGTTTTCTACGACAAAGACTGTGACCTGAGCGTCATCAAAGGCAAGACCGTGGCCATCATCGGTTACGGCTCGCAAGGCCACGCCCACGCCCAAAACCTGAACGACAGTGGCGTCAAAGTGGTGGTCGGCCTGCGCAAGGGTGGTGCGTCGTGGGACAAAGTCGGCAAAGCCGGATTGACCGTGATGGAAGTCAACGATGCCGTCAAGGCCGCCGACGTGGTCATGATTTTGTTGCCCGACGAGCAAATTGGTGATGTGTACAAAGCCATTGAGCCGCACATGAAAAAAGGCGCATCGCTGGCCTTCGCCCACGGCTTCAACGTGCACTACAACCAGGTCGTACCGCGTGACGATCTGGACGTGTGGATGGTTGCCCCCAAGGCCCCTGGCCACACTGTGCGCTCCACCTACACCCAAGGCGGCGGCGTGCCCCACCTGGTGGCGGTGCACCAGGACCGCAGCGGCCGCGCCCGCGAGATGGCCCTGAGCTACGCCATGGCCAACGGCGGCGGCAAGGCCGGTATCATCGAAACCAGCTTCAAGGAAGAAACCGAGACCGACCTGTTCGGCGAGCAAACCGTGCTGTGCGGTGGCGCGGTCGAACTGATCAAGATGGGCTACGAGACCCTGGTCGAAGCGGGTTACGCGCCTGAGATGGCTTACTTTGAGTGCCTGCACGAGTTGAAGTTGATCGTTGACCTGATCTATGAAGGCGGTATCGCCAACATGAACTACTCGATTTCCAACAACGCCGAGTACGGTGAGTATGTGACCGGCCCCGAGGTGATCAACGAAGAGTCACGCAAAGCCATGCGCAACGCGCTCAAGCGCATCCAGAACGGCGACTACGCCAAGATGTTCATTCTGGAAGGCCGCACCGGCTACCCCAGCATGACCGCTCGTCGCCGTCTGAACGCCGAGAGCTCCATCGAAGTGGTGGGTGCCCAACTGCGTGCCATGATGCCCTGGATTGCCAAGAACAAACTGGTGGACCAGACCCGCAACTGATCCTGTCCGGTTCGGATGTGCCGCAGGGCTGCAACTTCTCTTCGGGGGAGGGTGCAGCCCTCTTGATTTGGGGCATCCCCTGATAAGCCCAGGGCTTCGGGGATGCTGTCCGCGCTTACACTTGACACCATGAACTATCCGCACCCCTTGCTGGCCCGCGAAGGCTGGCCCTTCATTTTCATCAGCGTGCTGCTGGCCCTGGGCGCTCACGGCCTGTGGGGTGGCTGGGCGGCATTGCCGCTGTATGTGGTGTCTGTGTTCGTGATTCAGTTTTTCCGCGATCCACCGCGGGCTGTTCCTGCAGATCCTCACGCCATCTTGTCACCGGCCGATGGGCGCATCGTCAAGATCGAGAAGGCGCATGACCCCTACGCCAACCGCGAGGCCTTGCTCATCAGTGTCTTCATGAACGTGTTCAATGTGCACAGCAACCGCAGTGGCGTGGAGGGGCAGGTGCGTGGCGTGCAGTACTTTCCCGGGCTTTTCGTCAATGCGGATCTTGATAAAGCTTCAACGGAGAACGAGCGCAATGCCGTGGTCATCGACGCCACCGTGGCAGGCGTTGCCCACACCGTCACCCTGGTGCAAGTGGCCGGCCTGATTGCCCGCCGTATTCTTTGCTACGTGCAACCCGGCGACACCCTGCACAAAGGCCAGCGCTATGGGTTTATCCGTTTCGGTTCGCGAGTGGATGTGTACCTGCCCTTGACCGCAACGCCGCGTGTGGTGCCTGGTGAGAAGGTGTCGGCCACGTCCACCATACTGGCCACCCTGTGACGCGACACCTTTTCACGATTTCAAGGGCTGCTCTTTCATGACCGATGATCTTCGCCCCCACGCCGACGAGGTGGCCACACGGCTGCGCAAGGGCATTTACGTGCTGCCCAACCTCTTCACCCTGGCTGCGCTGTTCGGGGGGTTTTATGCCATTGTGATGGCCATGAACAGCCGGTTTGATCAGGCGGCCATCGGGGTGTTTTGCGCCATGGTGCTCGACAGCCTGGATGGCCGTGTGGCCCGCATGACCAATACCCAAAGCGCCTTTGGCGAGCAAATGGACTCCCTGGCTGACATGGTGTCTTTTGGCGCCGCGCCAGCGCTCATTGCCTACGAGTGGTCGTTGAAAGGGCTGGGGCGCTGGGGCTGGATCGCGGCTTTTGTCTACTGCGCCTGTGCGGCGCTCAGACTGGCGCGTTTCAATGTCAACACCGCAGTCGTGGACAAACGGTATTTCCAGGGTTTGCCCTCGCCTGCGGCGGCGGCACTGGTGGCCGGCTTTCTGTGGTTGATGACCGAGACCGAAGTGCCCCCCGAGACCATGGCCTGGCCGATGTTCGCCATGTGCCTGTTCAGTGGCCTCACCATGGTGACCAATGTGCCGTTCTACAGCTTCAAGGACGTGCAGATGAAAAAAAGCGTGCCGTTTGCAGCCATTGTGCTGTTGGCGCTCATCATTGCCGTCATCAATATCCATCCACCCACCGTGCTGTTCTCACTTTTTGTGATCTACGGTCTGAGCGGGTATATGGTCTATGCCTGGCGTCGTGCCAAGGGCTTGCAGGCCAGCGTGATCAGCACCTCGACCGATGAGCCCGACGAGCAGGGCTTGCACAAGTGAGCTGATACTGGCTGAAAAGTGTGCTACATTGCTATTCATGAAGTCGCTACTGGCACTACTGCTTCTACGCTCACACGGGCGGGTACGGTAGCGCACGCGATCTTTCCCAACAGGCCCGTTTGCCCACCCGCAGCGGGCCTTTTGCTTTATGCAGCAGGCGTCAAGGGAAGGGCAAGGGCCCCGATCTTGAACCACAGGAGTGAAACATGACCGACAAACTGATCATTTTCGATACCACCTTGCGCGATGGCGAGCAGTCGCCGGGTGCATCCATGACCCGCGACGAGAAACTGCGCATTGCGCGCCAACTCGAGCGATTGAAGGTGGATGTCATCGAGGCAGGTTTTGCGGCGAGCTCCAACGGAGATTTCGAAGCGGTGAAATCGATTGCGCACGCCATCAAGGATTCCACGGTCTGTTCGCTCTCCCGCGCCAACGACCGTGACATTGCCCGCGCTGCCGAAGCGTTAAAAGGTGCCAACAGCGCACGCATTCACACCTTCATCGCCACCTCCCCCCTGCACATGGAGAAAAAACTGCGCATGACTCCCGATCAGGTGCTGGAGCAGGCGGTGCAGGCGGTGCGCTATGCCCGCAACCTGGTGGGCGACATCGAATTCAGTCCCGAAGACGGTTACCGCAGTGAGATGGATTTTCTGTGCCGCATCCTCGAAGCAGTCATCAAGGAAGGCGCCACTACCATCAACGTCCCCGACACGGTGGGTTACGCGGTACCTGAGCTATATGGCGAATTCATCCGCACCTTGCGTGAGCGCATTCCCAACAGTGACAAGGCGATCTGGTCGGTGCATTGCCACAACGACCTGGGCATGGCGGTGGCCAACTCGCTCGCCGGCGTGAAGATCGGGGGGGCGCGGCAGGTCGAGTGCACCATCAACGGGTTGGGTGAGCGCGCAGGCAACTGCTCGCTGGAAGAAATCGTCATGGCGGTCAAGACGCGCAAGGATTACTTCGGCCTGGATATGAACATCGACACCCACCACATCGTGGCGGCGAGTCGCATGGTCAGCCAGACCACGGGCTTTGTGGTGCAGCCCAACAAGGCGGTGGTGGGGGCCAATGCATTCGCCCATGCCTCTGGCATTCACCAGGACGGTGTGCTCAAGGCTCGCGACACGTACGAGATCATGCGGGCCGAAGATGTGGGTTGGACCGCCAACAAGATCGTGCTGGGTAAATTGAGCGGACGCAATGCTTTCAAGCAGCGCTTGCAGGACCTGGGCGTTCAACTCGAGAGCGAATCGGACATCAACGCTGCGTTCACGCGCTTCAAAGAACTGGCCGACCGCAAGAGCGAAATTTTTGACGAAGACATTCTGGCACTGGTGAGTCAGGACTCGGTGGCCGAAGAGGGTGATCAGTACAGCTTCGTCTCACTGGCCCAGCACAGCGAAACCGGTGAGCGTCCCCATGCCTCTATCGTCATTCTTGACAGCGGCAAGGAAGTCCACGCCGAATCTGATGGCAACGGGCCTGTGGATGCATCGCTCAAAGCCATTGAACACCATGTCAAAAGCGGCGCAGAAATGGTGCTGTATTCGGTCAACGCCATCAGCGGCTCCACTGAGAGCCAAGGCGAGGTGACGGTACGCTTGCAAAACAGCGGCCGGGTGGTCAACGGGGTAGGTTCGGACCCCGACATCGTGGTGGCTTCGGCGAAGGCGTATCTGAGCGCCTTGAACAAGCTGAAAAGCAAATCCGACCGTGTGGCCGCGCAGGGCTGAGCCGGTCACTGACGCGGGCCTTCAGACCCGGTAAAACCCTTAAGAAGTTCACGCAAGTCTTTGATCTTGCGTGAATTTTTTTTTCAGGTACACTCGAGTGGCCGGTGCTACATCAGGAGCATGGGCTGGGTTTTTTCACTGAGGAATTCGCGCCAATGCGTTCATTGATTGTCACCTTGGGTCTGTCGCTGCTGCTGGTGCAGGGAGCCACCTGGGCCGCTGCCGACAGCAAACCCTCGAAGTCACGCGCCAAGACCACGCAAGCCGCCAAAGCCAGCCAGGCCCGCAAGGCCGCCGCCAAATCCATCCCTCAGCGCCCCAGCTACGGCCAATTGGCCGGTTTGCGCAGTTCAACCGATGCACTGGCCCTGAATTCCAGCGTGGCCTACGTCATTGACCAAGACACCAACGAGGTGCTGGTCAGCAAGAACGATGACGTCGTGCTCCCCATTGCGTCCATCACCAAGCTCATGACCGGTCTTCTGGTCAGTGAAGCCAACCTGGATCTGGACGAACACATCACCATCACCCAGGACGATGTCGATACCGAAAAGGGCAGCAGTTCTCGCCTGAAGGTGGGCACCGTGCTCACCCGAGGTGAGTTGATGCACCTGTCTCTGATGGCCAGTGAAAACCGTGCCGCGCATGCGCTGGGTCGCACCTATCCCGGTGGCTTGTCTGCGTTTGTCAACTTGATGAATGCCAAGGCGGTTCAACTGGGCATGCGTGACACGCGCTATGTGGAACCCACTGGCTTGTCCAGCAAAAACCAATCCAGTGCCAAAGACCTCGCCACCCTGGTGGCCGCAGCCTACCAGGACTCGTTGTTGCGTGATCTCTCCACCTCGGTGAGTCATGTGGTCGAAGTGGGGCGTCAATCCCTGCGCTACAACACCACCAACCGCCTGATCAAAAACCCCAACTGGGATATTGGCCTGCAAAAGACGGGCTACATCTCCGAAGCTGGCCGCTGCCTGGTCATGCAGACCCGGGTGGCGGGCCGCAAGCTCATCATGGTGTTCCTGGATTCAGCGGGCAAGGTAGGCCGTATTGCCGACGCCGAGCGCGTGCGTCGCTGGGTAGAAGTGCACCACGCTGGCCGTGGCGGCGTGCCCCACACCTGATTCAGGCGTCCCGGTAGCCCAGCGCGGTTGAAATCTTGCGGGCGGTGTCCTGCAACTTGGGTAGCCATTCTTCATCCAGGCGATCGGCAGGGGCGGATATCGACAGGCCTGCCACCAGCCGGCTCTGGTCGTCATAAATGCCTGCGGCCATGCAGCGCACGCCCAACTCCAGTTCCTCGTTGTCACGCGCCACGCCGTATTGACGGGCTTTGGAGAGCTCACGCTCCAGCACGGGCAACTGCGTGATGCTGTTGCGCGTGTGCCCCGCCAGACCGGTGCGGGTGGCATAGGCACGCAAGCGTGGCGTATCTTCAGCGGCGAGGAACAGTTTGCCCACTGAGGTGAGGTGCAGTGGAGCCCGGCCGCCGATGGCCCGCACCACCTGCATGCCCGAGCGCTCGCTGTAAGCCCTCTCGATATAAATGATTTCATCGCCCTGCCGCACGCTGAGGTTGACTGGTTGCTGAGTCAGTTTGTGCAGGTCGCGCATAGGGTCCAGGGCCGCATCGCGGACGTTCAGACGGGCTTTCACCAGGTTGCCCAGTTCCAGCAAACGCATGCCCAACCGGTAACTGCCGGCCTGGGGTCGGTCAATGAAGCGACCCAGCGTCAGATCGTTGAGGATGCGGTGTGCGGTGGACGGATGCAGTCCGGTTTTCTCGCTGATTTCCTTGAGGCTCACCGCCTCCTCGCGAGAGGCCAGCACATCAATCAAGGTGAACATCCGCTCGATCACCTGGATGGAGGGAGTGGCGGACTTGGTGGACTCTTTGCTGCGCATGCCAGGATTTTACTTTGTGAAATCGACTGGCGCCATCCAAATTCCGTCCTGCAGGATTTCGTGAGGCACGAAGCTGGACTTGTAATTCATTTTGTCACTGGCTTCTATCCAGTATCCCAGGTAGACATGCGGCAGGCCCAGTTGGCGGGCTTGCTCGATTTGCCACATGACTGCGTAGGTGCCGTAGCTGGCACCGGGCTCAGGGTCATAGAAGGTGTAGACCGCCGACAGGCCATCGTTCAACACATCCAGAATCGATACCATTTTGAGTGCACCGGGCTGGTCACCGCTGTCGGGGGTGCGGAACTCCACCAAGCGCGAGTTGACCCGGCTTTGCAGCAAAAACTGGGTGTATTGGTCAATGCTGTCATGGTCCATCCCGCCGCCGGCATGCCGGCCGGTCTGGTAGCGCAGGTACAACTGGTAATGTTCTGGTGAGAAGTTCAGGCGGGTGACGCGTGCCTGTAGTTCGCCATGCTTGAGCACGGCGCGACGTTGGCTTCGGTTGGGGCGATGCTCTGCAGCCAGAACGCGCAAGGGAACACAGGCGCGGCAGCCGTCGCAGTAGGGACGGTAGGTGAACATACCGCTGCGGCGAAAGCCCTTGGCCACCAGGTCCGAGTAGGTGTCGTGTTGAATCAGGTGACTCGGCGTGGCCACTTGCGATCGAGCCTGCCGGTCTGCCAGGTAGCTGCAGGGGTAGGGTGCAGTGGCATAGAACTGCAAGGTTTGCAGCGGCAGGTCTTTGAGGTGCGTCACGTCAGGCAGCAGGGCAAGAGAATGAAGGCGAAGACAGCAACGCGTTCCAGTATACGGGGTCAAACCGCCAGGCAGGCGCGGGCCGTTCACGGGCCGACTGTACCTGCGACAAAAATTCCGTGACGGGCGTCGGGCGAGCCCCCAACCGTGCCAGGTGCTGCGTTTGCTGCTGGCAGTCAATCCAGCCGATCCCATGGTGCCGAGCCCAGGCGACCAGAGCGGCCAGGGCAATCTTGGAGGCATCGGTTCGGTGTGTAAACATCGATTCGCCAAAGACGGCTTGCCCCAGGTTGACCAGGTACAAGCCTCCGACCAGTTTCCCCTCGATCCAGGTCTCCACGCTGTGGGCGTGCCCGTCGCGGTGTAGGTCCTGATAGGCGCGCACCACCTCGGGCACGATCCAGGTCCCGCCCTGACCCGGTCTGGGTATGCTGGCGCAAGCCTCGATCACCTGGTCAAACTGGGTGTCCATCCGAATCTCGCAGTGGGCATCGGCTCGAAAGTGTTGCAAGGTCTTGCGCAATGAGCGGTGCAGACGAAATGCGTCGGTGGCCAACACCATGCGTGGCTGGGTACACCACCACAATATCGGCTGACCTTGGCTGAACCAGGGAAAGGTGCCCTGGGCGTAGGCCTGCTTGAGTCGTTGGACCGTCAAGCTGCCACCCGCAGCCAGCAAGCCCGGCGCAGGCGTGTCCTCACCCCAGGCGTTCAGGGGAGGTGGCAGCGGATCTTCATCATCCAGCCAGGGCAGGGCGGGTATCGGGGCAGGGGTCATCTCAGGTGGATAATTATGAGCCGACTGGAACGAGAGCAACAGCATGACCCCTGATACCAACGCCTGGGTATTGATCGATCGCCCCACCACAGACGTGGTGCGCCTGACCCTGAATCGACCGGACAGCTTCAATGCGCTGTCGTCCGAGATGATGGCCGCCCTCTCCGACGCTTTGAAGCAGGTGGCGGATGACCCTGAGTGCCGCGTGGTGGTGCTGGCTGCCAGCGGACGTGCGTTCAGCGCCGGTCACGACTTGCGTGAGATGCGAAGCCACCCGGAGTTGTCTTTTTACCAGGACCTGTTTGCCCAATGTTCGCGCATGATGCTGCAACTCCAGCAACTGCCGCAACCGGTGATCGCCCAGGTTCAGGGTATTGCCACGGCAGCGGGGTGTCAGTTGGTGAGTATGTGTGACCTGGCGGTAGCGGCAGACTCAGCCCGCTTTGCAGTGTCCGGCATTCACTACGGCTTGTTCTGCTCCACACCCAGCGTGGGCTTGTCGCGCAACGTGGCCCGCAAGCGTGCCATGGAGATGCTGCTCACGGGAGACTTTGTCGACGCGGCCACCGCCGTGCAGGAGGGTTTGCTCAACCACGCGGTGCCGGCTGATCAACTCGAGGCCAAGGTGCTGGAGTTGTGCCGAAAAATCACTGAAAAGCCTGCGGTGGCGGTTCGGCTGGGCAAGGCCTTGTTTTATCAACAACTCGAGATGGGTATCGCTGCGGCCTACCAACTCGCGGGGCAAACCATGGCCTGCAACATGATGGATGGCGATGCGCAGGAGGGCTTTCAGGCTTTTCTCGACAAAAGAACGCCCAGCTGGAAGTCATGACTGAGCGCTCCCATCTGATGGATGGGCTGCGCGTCCTGGCCGCGCATCTGATCGTGCTGCATCACCTGGTGACCAATGGACCCTTGGGTCAGACCTTGCAACCCCTTTGGCCCGGCTTGTTTCAACTGCTCCACGACCACGGGCGTTATGCGACCCAGGTGTTCTTGGTCATGGCCGGTTATCTGTCGGCGCTGGCACTGCTGGGGCCTCAGCCGCCTACGGTCGTTCGCAACATCGGTAAGCGCTATGCACGTCTGATGCCTGCGTATCTGTTGGCCATTCTGATGGTGGCCTTGGTCGTGACATGCCTGCGACCCTGGATCAACCAGGACTGGTTGACGGAGCCGCCCACCCTTCAGCAGTGGCTCTCGCATGCCTTGCTGATTCAGAGCCTGATAGACCAACCGGCGATGACCGTGGGGGCCTGGTATGTGGCCATTGATTTTCAGTTGTTTGTGGTTCTCAATGTCCTGGTCTGGGGTCTTTTGAGGTTGGGCCTCAAACAAGGCAGCGTCCTGATGGCGCTGGCGGTGTTGTGTCTGGCGTCCCAGTGGGTGTTCAACCGCAACCCTGATGGCGACGTATGGGCCTTGTATTTCTTTGAGTCGTACGGTTTAGGGGCTGTGCTGGCCCACACGATGCACGACCCGCGAGGCAACGTCCCGGCGCGTGGGGTGCTGCTGCTATGCATGTGCAGTGCCGTGGTGGCTGGATTCATCTACCCGCGGCCGCGCCTGCTGATTTCGGTGGCAGTTTGCGGCCTGCTGTGGTGGGGGGTTTATCGATGGCATCCCCCGGCGGCGCTATCGCGTTGGCTACAGCGCCAGAGCGATGCGTCGTATTCGCTGTTTGTGACCCATTTCATACCCCTGGTGGTGGCGAATGCACTGTGGATCTCCTGGGACGGGCAGTCCACCGCCTGGGGCGTGGTGTGGCTGCTCGTGACTTGGGGCGTGTGCGTGGGCTGGTCTGTGATTTTTTACCATACGGTGGAAACCCTGACCCGGAAGGCTTGGCGGCACTGAATTGCGTGGTTAGTATTGAACCGGTGTCGAATGGTTGGTGACTTTTCCCTGCCATCACACACACTTTCTTGCTGGCATGTCATTCGGTCTGCGCATCCGTCCCTCTGGCCTTTCGTCTCAGGCTGGGGTTTGCCAGCGGATGCAGCAGTACATTGAGCACCTGGAACTCGACCCTCAGTTGTGCTGCCACGCTGACCTCGGAGAGCAGGGGACCCACTTTTTCCTCAGCCCGGATGCCCTGGCCAGCCAGGCTCCCGGATTTGACACCCTGGGTCTGGCGGTCTCGCAAGCGTGGGAGAGCGCTACCCGCGACCGCGACCTGAAGCGTGAAATTCTGTGGACACTCCTGGCCAGCCCCATCGTTCAGGACTTTCCTTCGTTTGACGAGTTTGAAAGCGCCACGCGCATTCGCTTTCACCTGGTGCGCGCGGCACAACACACTTCCATGGACTTCAAGACCGATGAGGTCGATCGTCCCCCCGAACACTGGAACTACCATCCCGACACGGGCTTCACCCTCAAGCCTGGCAAGTGCCTGATCGAAGCCTTGACCTTGGCGACACAGCCCTCGAAGTCCGGTTGTCAGTATGCTTTTTCCTGCTATCGCGCCACCGAGTACGTCATGCTGCTGGCCATGGCCCAGGAGGCGCACGACCACAACCCTGATCTTTTTGCGCGCCTACAGCGCCAGTGGCAGACCCGCGCCCTCATGTCAGGCTACTTCCAGGAGACCCTGCTGCGTGAACTCGGCTCGCAGGACCAACCCTTGCCCATGGACTGGTATGTCCCGGGCGACCGGGTGTGGTTCCGTAACCCCGACGATGCCTCCTCCGATGTGTATGGATACGAGGGCTCCTGGGTGGTGTACCTGGGAGGCGGTCTTTTCACCAACTTCTGGCAGCACGATCAGCCCTATGACATACCGGCCAAATGTCTGGAGATATTTCATTGGCGCGATGGGGTCACCCGCGATGCACAGGGCAAACTGGCCATGGACGAAACGGTGGTCCAGTCGCATGTGGACAACACCCGCTTAAGCCCGCTGAAAACCCGGCAGGTGCTGGAGCGCATGCGGCGCCTGCGAGATCCTGCGGGCGTGTATGCTCAAGGGGGTTGCATAGACTCCACCCGCGAAATGTCTCGCTGGGTGCGGCCCGGCACCTCTGACATTGTGTTGCCCGATGCCTGACGGCAGCGGCAGGAGAAACGCTTGAATTCCTTGACTTCCCGTCGGGCCTGGCTGGCCCGCACCTGGCCGTGGCTAGCGGCCATTGCAAGTACGCTGGGGGGCGTGCCCGCCGCCCATGCCGCCACTCAGTTGCGCGCTTCATCACCCGCGGTCCCCGACGACTGGCACGCGCGCATGTGGACAGTGTTCAAGGAAGCGCTCGAAGCGGGCGCGGCCGGCGATCTGCAGGTACAAATCCATCTCAATGCCTCGCTGTTCAAGCAGGGCACGGAACCTGCTGCGATGGCTCGCGGTAATCTGGACTTGGCCACGGTCTCCGCCTTTGATATCGCCAAAGTGGTGCCCGAGTTTTCCATCTTCACTGCGGGGTATGTGGTGCGTGATCCGGCGCATCAGCAAAAGATATTCGAGGGCCCCATGG
>JACCEC010616786.1_pt1 | contig 79985 bp, 132 predicted proteins | sample 7450121 | NCBI WGS metagenome assembly JACCEC01 (sample SAMN15323455, study PRJNA562643) | freshwater metagenome | isolation source: river surface water | place: USA:Blue River Watershed | collected 2017-08-18
CCACTACGTTATTATCAGCGCCGGTATAGACAACTTTAGACAAGTCGTAAGTTTCTCCGTGTAATTGTTTTACTTGATATTTAAAATAATCAGTAGGGGTAAAACATTGAACAGGAGATAGTTTTGCAGGAGGCCAGTTCGACCGGTGTATTTTGAAAATAAAACCGTCTTTTTCACAAATAAGTGTATCGCCATCTTTTTCAACAAAATTGACACCTACCGACTCACCATCTTTCTTCCAATCTCTAGCTTTCCCCAAAACCACCTCCTTATTTTTAGTTTATTTCTCCGTTCAAAAACGAGTCTAAATCATACATCTGATGCGTAATTGAATCGTAATAGATTTGACCCGCTTGACCTGTTACAGCACCCCTTCGATTTTTACTGAGTACTACATGAGTAGTATTTCTGATCGTATCATCGGAATTGTACTTATCTCTGGAAAGCATAGCAACCCATGAAGCACTTTTTGTAAGCGACCCAGAGCCATAAATAGACTCTTCCGGTACAAAAGCACCAGTTGATGCGGCACCCTTGTTGTCAGAACTCTTACGAATGTGGGCCAGAAGCAGGAACGACACGGGAAAATTCTTCATTGTGCTCTTCAAGAACTTCATAAATCCCGCTGCGGCTTCATGTGGAAGGTCTTCAAACAAATCCGAAACTGGATCAAGAATGATGATTTGACAACCACCTGAAATAATCATTTCGAGAATCTTCTCCTCCATTACCTCAATACTGAAGTCACGTTCGTCCAACACCATAAATCTATTGGAACCATCTGGTAGAGTAAACAATTCTTTTGCTTTCTCTTTCACAGCGTCACTTGCTAGGTATTTTACACGTTCAGCCGGATCATGGATGGATGCAATTCGATTGTGGATGTGCTTAGACAGCAACGCTTGCGCGTACTGACCACCATCCAGTTCCAGACTTACAATACCTGTTTTATATGATGTATTAAAAAGTAGGTGATAAATGATTTCATTTGCAATGGTTGTTTTTGCTGCTCCAGTTCCTGCAGCAATTACTCCACATGTTTGCAACTCCCATGAGCCAAGCATTGCCTCAAGTTTTTTAAGAAACGGAGGAAACGGGATTCGTTCACGACCTGCTTGTTCAATCATCAAGTCATACAATTCTGAACTTCCGAGTACACCGGCAGGTACATACGCCTTAGCGTTATAGAAGTCACTGATAAACTGCTTTTCTTTACCCTTCAAAAGCATTTCATTGGGGTCTTTCAACGACCAATTAGCAATGAAAGTCTTGCCCTTCGGAAGAACGGCAATGATCTTTTCAATCGCAGCCTTACCAGCATCGTCCATGTCCATACCAATTACGATCTTGGAGTAACCGTCAAACCAAGAGTACTGATTAGCAATCTGCTTTGCACAACCCGTTTCTCCTACTGTTGGTGACACCACTACGGGTTCAAAATCCCAACCTTTAGAAACGTAATAATCCTTCAACATCTGATAAGCAGCGAGTTGATCTTCTTCTCCACCAACAATCAAACATACCTTACCACCGTTCTTGAAGCGAAACTGCCCAAACAAGTCACAAGAATTTCCTGTGTTACCGATGCTTCCTCCAAAGTTCTTAGGATGACCACGGCGCTTCCAACCTGTAAGTTCCCCTGTAGTTGTGCATGGATAATAACGCGCAAGAACTTCTTCCGATTCATCTAGTTCGGAACGCACTCCGAATACCTTCAGCACATCGTCACGAATACCTCGATACCCACCAGCCGTTAGAACTGTTTTTTCTTTAAGGACTTCTGTTTCTTCGGGTGTAACCGAAGGTTTTGTCTTTTCCGTCATTTCGTCCTTTCTTTTTTCTTTAACTATTATTTTTCGCTTGATCCTCTTTGTGTCTTCTTTAAATTCCTCACTAGGCTTTGTCTTTTGGCAAACAAAGCAATGCGAAGATTCATCACTGTAGATTGCAAGACCATCGCTGCTACCGCAACTAGGACAAGCCGTATGCTTAACAAATTCTCCCAAATTCAACCCTCCTCAATAAACAATCGCATTTATTATCACAAGCGATTCAATAAACCTCTTCTAGAATCTCTTCTGGAAGGTCTGAGTACGGTGTTCCGTACAACAATTTTGCGCTAATATCAATCCCCATTATTCTCTCCAAGCAACTTCAGTAATTTTTCCTTTATCTTTTCAGATACACCTCTAGAAAACCAATAATCATCTTCCATTGCATGTTCCAGAACTAGATTCAAGTATTTAGCATTTGTGTCATAAGCACGTTCTAGTTCATCAAGAATGTCATAAAATTCTCCATCACGCATTTCGTCCATCCTTCTCCAAAATAGCCTTATAAGCAAAGTACAAGTACTCCAACGCGGCATAATCTAGGTTAAACACCTGATCTGCTTCCGTTGAAACATAGCTTTTACGCTTCACAAAGTACCCGTTCCCGTTATCCGTAAGAATCAACAAGTCCTTGACGTTCGGGCAATAACCCTCACCAGCTTGAACCTTAATCTTGTCGCCTTTGAATTTAACTTTTACTGTCATGTTTACTCCTTAAAATCTATTTCGTTTCGGATACCCTTGAATACAGGAAATCTTGGAACATCATACCCACCCTGCTCAAAATACTTCACTGTAGCGTACTTCCCAACAAGGCTATCGCGCTGCTCCCAAAGTTCCTTTCGTGTAGCGTCATCAAAACCACTACCGCAACCGAATTCTACACTATCTTCCGTCAGAAGATAGATTACCCCTAGTGTATCCAAGGGAATCATTCCTTCCTTTGCTGTACTACGTGCTGTACGTCCGAGTTCATTTGTCTTGGCTTCGTTAGCGTTATGGTATTTGCATTCGTAACCTACAATCTTGAACTCTTGATCTTTGAACAACTTTAACTTAAGCAACAACCCTTCCTTGACAGAGCTTCGACCGAACTTGTACTTACCTTCGGGTGCTTTAATCATAGCGCCTTCATATCCTTGCTCTACAGCATTGCCTCTAAAAGCCTCCAGATCGTCCTTAGACGCGATAAGAGTCTGTTGTAGTACCTCGGTATTACTTGGCAAAGAAAGACCCTCTAAGGTACCTTTCCGTTCGTTGTAGGGCTGTTCTTGATATGCAGGGAGTACATCAAATACATAGAACGAGAAATCACCTACCTTATCATGCGACATAACAAAGCTAGTAGTATCACGAAATACGCTTTCAGTGTTAGGTTCTCCTACAATGAACTCTCCATCAAGACCTTCAAGGCTTTCTTTGTTTTGCATAGCCCATTCTTGGATGCTCTTGTTTGGGATAGGCTTCAGTGAACGTGAATACGCTACACCTTGGTAAATGACTGCACGAATGCCATCAAGTTTATAAGAAGCATACACAGGGTACTTCACAGAAGAAAGATCATCAATCTGTGAAGCAAGCATTGGTTTGAAGTTTATCTGCACTATATTCCTTTCAGCCGTCATTTGATAACAACCAACTATTACTGATGCATTTTACACTAATATTGGTATCTTTTGTACTCTTGTAAACAAAACCTTCCCGTTTGGGATTACAACCGACTGCACTCTTTCCATCAGCGTCTAAAAGAAGTGCTTGAACAATATCTTCTTTCGGCAGTGTCACGTAACCGACAATAGGTACATGGGAAATACCATGTTCTTCTGCAAACTGCTCTACCACTTCAGGTTGCAGATATTCTTGCTTGTCAATATCGTAAATATCATACAAGAAAAACTTAAAGCCAGTGATCTTGTAAGCGTTACCTTGAATCTGACCTCCGAGAAGTTCTCCTTGAAGTGCGACGTTCTTTCCTAGTGAAATCAATTTTTCTACAAGTTTCTCACTCTTTGCGGTTTCCCAGAACGTGGACGTTCCATCGTCTTTAAGTTCGAGATTGCGTGAGCAACAGCCTACTTCTCCGTCTTTGTAAAATACAGTCATAGAGGAACCATCCAGCTTTTCGGACTTCTGAAACACCACTTCATCCTCAGACCATTGCTGAACTTGACGGGAAAGGTTTTGTACTCGTTCGCAATCCGTCTTAGGAATGAAATAAGGAAAACTTCCCTTTGCATTAGCTGCACGGAATTCTTGCGGAGGCTCCCATTTTTGTACACCGAGAATTTCAGTAACATCCGCACCTTCGTCAATAACAACACCTTCAATCCATTTTCCATCAATCTGAAGCACACTGACAGGCAACAGCAACCCTTGACTAATCTGCCCACGAAGTTTAATAGTCCGCAGACGTTGACCTTCTACTTCATTGTAGACCTTTGGGAATTGTCCCTGCTTAGTCAAGAATGGTGCGACACTGTGAGAAATCCATGAATCAATTTCACAATATACGGCAAGAGAATTTACTTGAAATTCATCCTTCTTTACAACAACTTTCCAACCGCCGATACTCGCTACTTCAATAGCGTCAGCTCCTTCAATTGGGTTGATTGCGTTAACACGAGCAATCCTTGCCATCTTACGATCCGTCATTTCTCTTACTCCTTTGGTAGTCTATTTAGTTACTTACTTTACGGTACTCCAACTCCTGCAAGAACACATCCTTGATGTAATCAGGGATATGAGTTTGAGTTTCAATTATTGCTTCAATATGTTCAGTTGTCAAGGAAAACAAAGGCACGTACTCCAAAGGTTGTTTTCCGTCCTTGCCTCGATGACCCCAATGGAAGAACTCCCGGATTTCCTCAAAAGGTGATTCTGTGTTTACACAAAGGTCTTTCAGATTCCCTGATAGACGAATGTAGTAACCAAGGCCACCATCAACCATGCAAGTTTCGCCTGTTTTCATATCAGTGTGAAACTTGCAATCGTGCCGATGAAAAGACTGAAGAATTGTACCGTCAGGACATTGCCAGCGGTTTGCTAGGAGTTTAGCACTATCCATTTCTCATCACTCCCAGAATCATGTTAATTGCCTGAATAAACTGCTGCACTTCTACAGGATGCAACTGACTGAAAGGTCTAGTTACTTGCATCTTTGCAGCAATAGCGTTGTAAAATTGTTCTACTTCTGATTTGTCACTCATCCTGTCTCCTTCATCTTCCGATAGTTACTACGAATCCTTCGCTGGAGATGCTCACTGGTCTTGAACTGCATTGTAAGGCTTTCAGGTACAGCAGTATAATCCTGCTTCAGACCACTGTAGACCTTCCGCGCTGGGCTAACCCTTGGCATGAACGTACCAAAATCTTGCAGTTGTACTGTCTTACCTTCAAGGATAAGGCGCTCTACAGTCTTGCTAAAAATCTTTAGCATATCCTTGAATTCAGGAATGTGATAGACATTACCTGATTCTTCCTTGAGAATCTTAGCAAGTGCATGATTCTTGATTACTTCAGACATTGGGTTTCTCCAGAGAGCATTTCTTAGCAAATTCCCAAGAAACGCCGTTATCGTTAGTTACCGAAGTAGTACCATCACGCCAAAAGTAAACCTTGGCTTCTTTCGTGCAATAACCTTGGAAATATCGAGGAAGTTTCCCTGCCCAAATAAGAGTATCCACTTCGACCTTGCTCCAGTCTACTTGAGGAACTTCTTCAATCCTACTGTCATTTTCATACAAATACATGACAACTTCATAATCAGGGTCTGCAGCACGAAGACCAATATAAGGTGTTGCTGGGTCTTTCTTATCAGTACAAATAATCCGCACAGGTTCGTGCGTATCTACCATTCGGTACTTCTTGCTTGTGTCAAATTTCATAGTAGATTCCTTTTCAAAATTATGAATACTTGTATCGTACCAGCAGTCTACTAACTTAATCTTGTCACCCTTGATTTCAAGAATCTCATAGAATTTCTCCCAATCCTTTAACATTACCTTATCCCCAACCTTAAATTCAGACATAACTTTCCTTTCTGTTTACAAATCACTTGCTAAGACTCTCGATGACTTCTTTCACCTTCACAATTTCGATTGTAGCATCCATTCCCTGAAGTTGCAACTCAAGACTTGAAAGAGTTTGTGCCATGATTGAACTCATCCTTTCGTTGTTCTTATACAACATATATGCACTGCCGGAATCTTGCAGGGATTCGTAATAGCTTCCGGTATCTACAAACGTAACGATACCAGAAGATAGCTTCCAAGAGTCACCATAAAGGTAGCTTCCAGACCAACCTGCAAGAACCTTGTAGATCGTTCCGTACTGCTCTGACTGAATCTTTACGATAACCCATGAGTCGGGTGTGTAAGGCACCGACCCCGTTGGTGCCGTCTTGTATTCTGTCATAGTTGTTCCTTTTCGTTAATCTGTCTTACAACAACAACACCACAATTCATAAGATGCTGCAAGCCCTTGTCGTTGCGGTAATTATCTCGATAGATAAATTCTACAATGCCTGCATCTACAATGTCAATAGCGCAAGGCTCGCAACATGCGTGCGTGCAGACCATTGTAGCACCAACTGCACTCTGGTTGCTGCGAATCAACCCCATTAAGGCATTTTTCTCTGAATGTCTTACTCTCGCATCAGTACACCCGTCAGGAGTCTCACAAGGGTCGTGAATGTGCTCTGCATGTGAATTATATCCACAAGAAATAATACGATTATCTTTCACAATAACTGTACCAACCTTGAGTCTAGTAGCATTGCTGCATTCAGCGAAAGCATCACAGCATTTCATGTAGGCTTTGATGTGCTTTGGTTTCATAAAACCTCCCTAATCCACCCATCGGGTGACGTATATTCCAGAACTTTCACACCCCAAGCCTTAATTGCCTCTATACAAACAGGACAAGGCTTTGCTAAAGCAGGATTCCCTTTATCATCGTATCGCTCAATCGTCAATCTATAAGGTTGTGTGTCTTTACAACGCAGCAAACTTTGCACTTCAGCGTGGAGGTAGATTTTCTTCGGCAAACCTACCTTATCAGCAAAATAACTCATAACGGTCGAAGTCTTGCTATAGCTATTCTCTCCTACGGCAATAACTCGTTTACGTTTATCATAGGCTTTAGCCAGAAGGTGATAGCGTTTACGGCTCAATCCTTGCTCCTTACTTACAAACCACAGGTTTACCCATTGCGTCAACCTGAACTGCACTACCTGAAGTAAACTGCAGATAGACAACACCATCTACACAGACTTTAGAGTATCCTGTGAGGGATGCTACCTGCCGGTCAACTGCTCCACACGCAGACAACATAACAGCAAGACAGACAGTAATAATTAGTTTCATTTGTTTCTCCTTATTGGATTGATTTAAACGCCCTACAAGAGCCTGTGCTTTCAGTAGCTATCAACCCCTTACCTTTGGATTTAACCCACCTTGTAGGCCCTTCTAGGGGCCTTCCTAAGCCTTTCCGAGATACTACCTTTGTTGGCTCTTTAGAATCAAGATAGTAAGCCTCGGATTGCTCAATATTATCCCATAAGTAGGATTTAGTCTTGGACATTCTTAGAAAGATTCTTTTCCAGAAATCAGATTCTTGACTTTCTTTTGCAGCTTTGCAAGTTTCTTTGCTTTGTTGAGTTGAAGTTGCATGAATGAAAAGCAAACATCCTTGCTTTCCTTGTCACCAGCAGCCTTATACAATTGAGCGTAACCCTTATACCTTTCTGCACTATTTTCAAAATATTCAATATTTTGAGACAAGAGGGACTTGAGTTGCTGAAGTTGAGACTGAGTGAATTGATTAGATTGATTAGATTGGTTAGGTTGACTTTGCATAGTATTCTCCTTTAGTTGCTGGTTACGATAACGTGATTGGATTCTACAGCAAAAGCTGGCTGTGGTGCGCAACCGAATGCTGTAACTACAGAAATAATTGCTGTTAGGGATTTGATGAATTTCATAAGATACTCCTTTTGGGTAGGTTAGTACCCGAAGTGGGTTTCTTCGGGTTAGCTAAAACAAAGCATCTTCCAATGCTTCAAATTCTTCCTGCTTAACCTTCCGTTGAATCACAGCATGAGCCTTGTTAGCTAGCTCCTGTTCTTCTGGCGTAAGTCTAACAAAAGGGTTGTGCTTTGCAAGAGATTCTTGGAATTGTTGAGCTTGGGATAGGGTCATAGGTTTGTTGTAGTCGTGATGTGAGTTCATTCTCAATCCTTTCGTTGTTCAAGATGCGTGAATTGTAGTGCAGAATTCATTGGTAGTCAACAGTTCTTTTTGTTGTTTTTACAACGATCTTAGTCGCTATCAGGGTACGATTTGCAAAATATTCGTACCATACAGCACTGAACTTCCCAGCACATTTCCTATAAGAGGTACATAGCCATATGGTAAGGAGCCGGTGCAACCGGGTGGAGGATGTTCTCTGCTGGTTGTACTTATGGTACACTAACAGATTCACAACAAAGGAGGAACTACATTGAGATGTTTAACACAAAGCTATTGACCTATGACATCACCGTACCAACGTACATCAGAGATAAGACTAGAAAGATCAAACACAAGAACAAAGTAGTTCTAGGTGTTATCATTGCTAATCTTGTCTCAGGGCTAAGAACAAAGACTAAGATTGCTTACTCTAGGCATACTTCATCCGTTCCTTGCACTACAAGGAGAGACATAACAGTGTTACAAGTAATTAGTTGTGTAAAGGTTCTTGAAAAAGAAGGTTATGTCTTTAACACCATCGGTACAGCTTCTCCCGATCCTGAGAAACGTGAAGCAAGCACTTTAGAACCTACGGAGAAATTTATGAATGAATTCTTGACTCAGGCTGACTTTAGTCAAGCTGAAGTTGACTACATTGAATCCACTGCTGGGCTTGTCCTTCGGGATGCTCGTAAGATGGCAGTACCTTACTTGAAGACAGACGAAACGGAAAAGATGCGTCAGCTTGTAGTTGACTTGAACAAGCTGAATGAAAGCGTACCTATCCTAGCAGGAGATGGTCAACGCCTGTCTAACATCTATTCCAGAATCTTTAACGAATCATTCAACTACGGTGGTCGATTCTATCGTGCAGATGTTCTTCAACTGCACAGTAAGGATGGGAACCAGCGTTTAGACATTACGATCAATGGTAAGCCTGTTGTAGAAGTTGACTTCCAGAATCTGCACTTCCGTATTGCTGCAGTGATTGATGGTGGATTTATTGAAGATGTACCTATTGACATGTACGCAGATATATTGGAAGATTCCAACAACAAGGTTGAGCGACAGATAGTAAAGATGGCTGTCAACATCATGTTCAATTGCAGGTCTGTAGACTCTGCTCGTAGAGCTATACAAGGGGAGATTAATTCTTTAAGTGCAGAAGATAAAGAAAAATACACACTAGGGAACGCCAAGTCAGTGATGGCTCTGATTGAAATGAACTACAGGGAATTCTCGCACATGTTCTGCAATGAAGACTCCTTCGGCAGAGTCCTTCAGAACCTAGACAGTCACCTAGCAGCGGATATACTTGAAGTCTTTGTGCAGAAACAAATCCCTATCCTCTGTGTGCATGATAGCTTCGTGGTGCAGCAGGAGCATCTAGAACTTCTTGTGCTGACTATGGCAGACAAGTTCCGAGAAAGGTTCAAGATTGATTGTCCTGTCCCTATGTCAATCAAGTGGAAGGCTTCATCAAGGATGAGTACGCCAGAGAAGGATATGTCAAAGGAGGGTACTAGCACAAACGTACTTGAGAAGAAGGTTGTGTTCTAAGAATGTTCCAATCCTTCGTTGCTTATTCACAACTAACGAAGATTTGAAAGAAAGTTCTTGACTACAGGCTTTCATGTGCTACACTACTTTCACTTCAACAACTTTAGGAATGAACTAACATGCAAAAACTAACCAAAGAGCAATCTGTCATTATTTCAGCCTATACAGGGTTCATTGCCTGTAGCCTCGGGGATCTTCATAAATCTGTAGAAAAGAAACTTGGTCGTCCTATTTGGACTCATCAATTCGGTGATGAAGCAATGATGGAAGAAATCAGAGATGCTTTCCGTGAAGATTTTCTTGCTATCTGCTACAAGGATTGACATGCAACTAAAACTCTACTACATTGTTCACGTAGACTCCTACGACGGTACTTACACCTACGAAGCAGGGCCATTCGATTACACAGGAGCCTATGATTACAAGATTGGCTTTGGTTTGGAATATAGAGTTGTAGAGCAAGTAATTGAAGTAGAATACGTTTGAACTAAAAGTGAAATAGCAAAGCTACGAACGCTAAAGAAAGGAATTCCTATGAAAATCCAGAAGCAAGAACCTGTCATGTTTCAACCTGTAACCATCGAAATTACCCTAGAGACACAGAAAGAAGTAGATATGCTTAAAGACCTGTGCGGTAATGATAAAAGCATCCCTAATGCTGTATTTGAAATTACGGGCGTTAGTTGTGAACAAGTAGAACTCCTTGAAAACATGCTAATTAGTATTCGACGATCCATCTAAAAGCCACCAGAAAGCCCCATAAGGCTAGGCAAAGCATAAGGTAAGGGGTAGGGTACTCCTTGATCTAGACCCTCCTTAAAAGGCGTTTAATCGCGTCAGCGATAAAGTACAAAGTACGTCTAAAGCCTTTGCAGGTATTCACATAAATTGAAAGGAAAGTATGCTTGATACAGAAGAAGTACGGGATTTGATTATAGGTAAACTAAAACACCGAAAGTGCCCCATGTGCGACAACAACGGCGTTGTCTACTGGGATGGTGCTACAGGTGAGAGTTCAACTCCTTCAGGGATTGACCCAGAAAATTTAAGTTTTGGTGGTTGTGAAAATTGTTATGGTCTGGGGTTTATCCTGTTTTACTGAAAGGAAAGTATGAACGAAACAATGCAGGATGGTGCTCAAAGTAAATTTAACGTAGGTGATAAGGTGTACTGCAGGGACAAGCCTTCGGAGTACGGAGAGATTTGCCTTATTTCGCATAGTCGCAGGACTTGTAGGGTTATCCTTAGTTCTTCTGATAAGGTTCTGTGGTATAGTCTGGATGAACTTGAGTTGGACAACTGAATACAGGAGAAATTATGAAGAAAACTGTACGTGTAACTATCACAAAAGAAATCGAGATTGACATTCCTGATGAGATGTTGACAGATGAAGCATTGGAAGAATTCAGTTCTTATATGTTTCATGTAGACTCTGTGGAAGAACTCTTTGAACATGCAGGACAATATATTGCTCGTGTTGATCGAGATTACGTTGAAGGTATAGGACAAGTAAGTTATACTGAATTCTTTGAAGATGTTGAAACGGAGATTGTTGCGTGAAAGCCCTCAAACAAGAAATCAAAGACCAGCGAGTCACCTTCAATGAAGTACAGGCTAACGGAGAGTGCATCCAAAAGTCCTTTACTTGCTCAAAGAAGGTGCTACAATGGCACATCTAGCAGCAATGAAGAACAACCCCTACGTCAAGGGTGTTAAGGTTAATTAAATAAAGGAGTAAATTATGAAAGTTCAGAAAGTACTAGATCAAGCCTTTGATGAAGAGTTCGGTATCTGCCGGATTGTGCATCTGCCTTCAGTGGTTGTGCTTAGTCAAGACCTTACGCGGAGTGTTCCTGACGAGTTTGAGTCGTTCTTGGATGATTCCTACGGCTCTCGAAATCACTACAGCACTGCAGTTCTGCTCTCATACTTCAAACAGGCGAATGATGCAACTTCGGAGGATGAAGATGAGGATGAAGATGAGGACTTCGGAGGAGAAAGTGACCTGGAGAACTTGCAACTCCTCTCTGATTCATACACCCTACTTGAAGAGTGCCAGTTCCTTGTACAATTTCGTACAAACAAACGAACTTATCACAAAGACAAGAATTCTTGGAGTTCATCCGCAGGGTGGTATTGCACTCAATGGATTGCAGCCCCTACGATTGCTAAAGCTTGGACTATGGGTTTGAAGTGGGCTAAGGAAATGCACAAAGAAGATTTTGAAGAATCTAAGAAGGACTGATATGAAATACGAAGACCTGAAAGAATCATTCAAGTTCAAGACTCAAGATGGTACGAGTGACTTGACATACACAGCAGATAAGAAGTCAAAACACATCTGGACTGTTTCAACGGAAAGCAGCGATCATTCTTCAGATTGGGATTGTGAAGATATGCTTGAGCACTTCAACAGTGGTTCTTGGGTTATTCAAGATGAAGATCAACTTGAAGAAACCCATGAAGTCCAAGGGCAAGCGCAGGAAGTCCCAGAAGTAAAGACTCTGCGGGATGAGTTGATTATTGCTGTGCTGCCTACTGTTTGTGCAGCCTTTTTCAGTAAAAATTATGCACCTGCTGGTTGGACTAAATATATTGCTGATGATACAATTGCTATCGTAGACTCGGTACTGAAGGCACGAAAGGAGTCAGAATGATCCGGATCGAATATTACAGCACTAACGTAGGAAATTTCTTCCGTATAGTGAAAGGGAGCAGTTATTATGGCAACGGCACTCTAACCAGCAACCGAATCGTTCAAATCAACGGTGTAGATGTTCGTAACCTTCCTTTGTTGAATGGTTGGTATCATCTTGACACTGAACTGAAGAACTTCAAGGCGTCTAAACAAAGCACTACAAAACAGGTAGGGTGGAAATTGAAGAATCCAGAGATTGCTTCTGAGAAGATTCCTGCTGTATTGTCTATGGATGACCTTACACAGCATCTTGACGACGATGGCGATCTTGAACACGCAGGAAAGTACGCTTCAATCGCAAGTCTATACGAGCCTGAATGTGTTATAGTACCAGAAGAAATTGAACCTATTGAAGTAGAACTCGTAAAACTTCGTGATCTTGAGGTTGAGAACTACAACGCGCCAACAGCAATGAAGTTCCAGTACAGGGATGGTAACTACAATGAACCTGTTCGTGAAGGCGATCTGAGTGCAGTTGCTGTGTTTTCTGATATTGAGCGAATGTTGACCCCTGAATTTCTTTTACATACCCGTCCTTGTAGCTTGACTTCGCAGCAGGTTTATAAGATTGTTCGTGCACATATTCAGAATAATATTGACGGTAAGGTTGCCCGTATCACAAGCAATTATGACTTCTGTTTTGAGGTGCAACGAGTAGTACAGCATAAGCCAGTAGAGATTAAGAGAGAGAAGTTGACAGCTTCGTTAAAGAGTTATCGACCTCCACGGTTTACTACCAGCGTAAGTACGAATAAACTTGTAAAGTTGTTCAGCATGACTTGGGCCGGTGCGGACAAGGGTAATAAGGGCTATGGTGACTATCCAATCATTGATGGCTGGAAAGCTGACAGCCTGCAGGAACTTTATGACAACATGCAGCAATATCTTTCTGATTTAATGCAGGAGATCAACAAACCTGTGGTAGAATGCGAGCACTGTAGCGGCACAGGTCAAGTCGTAAATACTATTGGAACGAATACACGAAAGGAAAGCCTTTGACTAAACGAACTCAAGCATTCCGAAGTAAGTCCTCTACTGGCTTTGACGAAGATTATGTTTACTACGTATCACCAGAAGATGAACGAGAGGTTCTGTTGGATTTTAACTACAATCAAAAGGTTGACTTTTACGAAGATCGTAGTTATGATTGGCAGGATTGGAAACTAAATTAAGGGGTAAACTGTGACAACTGAATACATCTACAATATCAACCAACAACCAATCCAAAAGGAACTTATGCATAACCTCGAAGAAATTACAGAAATCAATCCTGCTGATATTGCAGGCTACCGTCTAGTCCGATCCTTCTTCAATAACAAACTGTTTAACGTCTTTGCTGTGAACGATAAAGACGAACTGCTTGTATGCATGAAGTCAGATATGGATTTTGAAGAAGCAAGTTACCTTGTTGAAAACATGAATGCACCGTATGACTGTATGATTCCTTCCGAGACTGAACTTGTAGAAGTGCAAGTAAAGAACGAACCTCGGATTTTCAAGGCTGTTAAGTAATATGACTGATACAGAAATCCTTGATTGGCTTGAAAAGTACGCTTATATTAATTTTGATATTGATTATTCTGGCGCGGTTATTAAAGTAGCCCTGCCGGAGTCTATTGAAAGTTTTGTTTCAGTCCGTAACCTTGTAGAGCAAGTGTCGAAAGAAATTTTCGAGTAATATGACTGAACTACAAAAGATTCTGAATGCTGCTGTTAACGCAGGATTGTTTATTGCTGTGTTCACTGCGATTGGTGTACTTGGTGCTGTGGTAAGTTTTCTAGTTACTTCGGTTAGCTCTATAGTAACTGGAATTGCAGCAGGACTTCTATTTTCAGTATTCCTTGTTTTAACTCTTACTTTCTACGCCGAAACTTATAAGAAATGAATATGAAATTTGATAACGATGATCTTTGTGGTTTTATCCCTACCCTGTGCTTCCTAAAGAATCAGAAGGAAAAGAAAGGACAAACCCATAACCAAGATAAGAGTAAATCCAAGGATAAGAAAAAGGATTTCTCGAATGAACGCAATCGAAAGAGGAATTGGGAATGACCATGAAGGTACACCAAGACGACATTGTAGAAATCCTAAAGAATGACAATCGCTTACTTGTAGGTAAGAAAGGTGTAGTGAAGCAAAGTCTTTCTTCGGGTATGGTTATCATAGAGCTTCAGACTGCTGTACAATACAGGGATACGGATAGCGGTAAGATTGCTTACATCAATCAGGTATTCCTACCTTCTGCTAACTTGAAGGTTCTAGATAGTCCAAGAGACGATAGGTTTGACGAACTAGAGGACAAGGTAGTAGAATTGGAAGACGACCTGTTGATTGCTAGAAGCTGTCTAGGGTTGTCTGAGGAACTACGGGATAAGCAGCATGAACTGATTCAGAAACTGATTGAAGAAGTTGATATACTGCAAAAAGAAATTTATCATTTGAAAGGGAACTAAAATGGATATTGTTAACGAATACGTGAAAACAAAGAATCAAATGATTATTTCAGATAAAGAAATCCGAGATGCTTTTGAAGGTACTAATTTCGGAGAGCCAGACTATAGAAACCTACTTAATAGAAGTGTTCTGAAAAAGCTGGTGAATTATCACTGCGGACATACTATAACTTGTATCATGCAAGAGTTAGGACTAATCGGTAAGACTGGAAAAGTTACAAAGAAGGGAATCCTTCTTGTCCGAGAAGTTTATGGTTACTTGATGATTAACCAAGGAGGTTGAATGAAACACAAGACTGAAGCACTGGCAGGGTTTGCCTTGATGTATATCCTTAGTGAATACGAAGTAGACCAAGAATTGAAAGATAAAGTATCTGCTTTGTTTACTGAAGTGCATAGTCTCACAGAAGACAACGATGCTTCTGTAGAGGAAGTGCTGCAAGAGGCTATCAAGGTTCTGGAGAAGTTTGTTAGTAAGAATAAAGCAAAGGAGGCTGGTTGATATGACGAAACATACCGTTCTACGGGAAGGAACAGCACAGCCCGAGTTGCACATCGGCGACAGCGCATTCGAGAGTTGGTACAGCACCTACAGTCCGGCGCACAAAAGCGACAAGCAGCGTGCCCGTGATGCCTACGCAGCAGGGATGGGTGATCCAATGGTAACGGCAGCGCCTGAAAACATCCGCAGCATCCTGGCTCGATGCCGTGATTTCATTGACACAACCAAGGCTCCTGCGTACCCAGCAGGTGCAGATTTGGCCGACGAGATTGATGTGCTACTTGCAGCACAGGAAGCACCAGCACAGCCAGCGCCTGCCGCAACCGGGGACGATAGGGAGGGCAATGATGCTGACCACTGAAAACGTGCGCGAAGCGCTGCACTACGACCCAGAGACAGGCATCTTCACGCGCCTGAGCACCGGAAAACCAACTGGTCGCGTGTCGTGGTGCGGGTACATCGAATTCGACTTCCAAAACCGCCAATACAAGGCGCACCGAGTGGCTTGGCTTTACATGACCGGGCGATGGCCGAAGGGAAACATAGACCACAAGGATGGCGATAGGTCGAACAACCGGTTTTCCAACTTGCGTGAGGCGAGCCCGACGCAAAACTCTTTCAACGCCGTGCCACGGCGAGCCAAGAAATCAACCCTGCCACGAGGCGTGAGGCAGTGCCACAAGTCTGTTTCTTATCAGGCGGAAATAAGTAAGCAGGGGAAAAAGATTCACCTTGGCAGCTACGCGACGCCAGATGAGGCAAGCGAGGTTTACCAATTAGCTGCGGAATTGCTACATGGCGAGTTCGCATATCACCTTGGCGCAGGCGCCCAGATCCACCGCCAGAAGGAACTTAAATGACACAGCACACAGATGTAGCGGGGCCGAGCCTGTACCAAGTGATGGCAGTTGCAAAGGCGATCCATGCAACGACGCCAGATGCTGACGCTTGGGATTCATTGCGGCAATGCGAAGTTGACGCGCTTCGTGGCAGGGCAGAGAAAGTGCTGGCAGCACTCGCCGCGATCGACGCTGCCCGTGCAGCACTGGAGACATTACCGCAGGGTAAGCAATGACCCCTCAAGACGAATCTTTACTAATTATCTACATGCTTGTCTCTACAATGGTTGACAAATACCCTCAAGCCTTCTCCTTGGACTGTCTAAATGTACTTGCAGGTTGTAGTGCAGAAATCCGTAAACTTGTAATGCAACTAGACGACCAAGTACCAATCAGTGATTTGATTCAGCATCAATTCCAGACTAGGTTTGCTAAAGAGACTATTCATTAAAGAAAGATATACTATGAAATCACCAGAATACAACACCGTAGTAAAACTTATCAAAGAGCATTCTTCTATTTCGTACTTTCCTCTTGACAATCTCTTGAACAAGCTAGACAATCAGAATCTAGCTGATCTTAAAGAGATTCTGGAGGATATGTATGAAGCAGGGAAAATTGAAGGGTATAACGAAGGGTATAACGAAGGGTACGAGGATGGCAGTGAAAGTGAGTACGAAAAAGGTTACCAAGAAGGATACGATACTGCAGCTTGTGAATCAGAGGAAGAATAACTTTCTGAAATTCTTAGCAGCATTCTGTTTCAGTTTCTTGATTTTATTTCCAGCAGCCTTGGATGTTCCTGTTAAAAGCAGGGAGCACTCAGGGATTGTTACTCAAAGTCAAGAAGCAGAACTTCTTTGTTTAAAATCGGCCTTGTACATGGAAGCGAGGTCAGAACCAGAAGAAGGTATCCGAGCAGTAATGTCAGTTATCTACAACAGAAAGAACAGCAAGCACTACCCTGATACCTTTTGTGGAGTTATACTACAGGAGCGTCAGTTCAGTGCTTTTAACGACAACAAAGAACTTGCTACGAAGCGATTAAAGCCCGTTAGACAAGCTGATATTGCAGCCTATACCAAGGTAGCGGGTATAGCTAAAGAGGCCCTTCTAGGCACCTTTAAACCCGTTCTAGACCCATCTGTGATGCATTATGCTCATTTCAGGGTTAAGAACCACTGGACAAAGAAGTACAAGAAGGTTAAAGTAACTGGTAAGCATGTGTTTTATAAGGAGAGCTAACATGAAATTCAAAGTAGGTGACAAAGTAAAGATTCTTCGTAAGGATGGTACATTCGGTTGGGATCAATATATGGCTAGGGATATTGGCTGTACTTTCCTTCTTAGTGAGAAATATGTGGGTGCTGCCGGTGGATGGTTCATCAATGGGTATGTATGGTCAGAAGATGCTCTTGAACTTGTTAGTGAAGTAGGAGAATGTGTGAAGAACAACGATAACTGCGTTAAAGAAGTACCTACCTATACGGAAGAAGAAATTATTACTGCGTTTAGTGTTTGCCACGACTATGCATCCGAACTAATCGATGATCTTCGTCGGAACAGAGATAGCACGTACAAAGAGTACCTTCGCCTGAAGGCTATTTATGAAGGTTGATTAACTTATGCTTCAGACACCTAAAGAAACCATCATCACCCTAGCCAAAGAAGCAGGACTAGTTTTCAATACAGAGTGCATTCCGGGAGAACTACATAAGTTTCACCGAAAGGCTTTGTATAAGTTCTCTGAGTTGCTTGAGAAAGAATTCAGGAAAGAAGGTACTACAACACAACCAACAGAAAAGGAATTAGCATGAATAATCTTGTAGAAATTCTATTTTAAATTTCTGATTTCATAAAGGAGACTATCTTGAACCGCAAGCCTTACGTTAAACAAGTTCCTTTTGAGCATGATTGGTTCTATGCTGAAAGTGCAGAGAATTGGTGTTCGATTCGTACTACGGGGATTGCTGCTGTGAAGGTCTATCCTCCTGACCCCGATACATGGGATTCAGACTGGGATTACTACGGATACACTGAACTGCTTGGACAAGAAGTAGAAGAAGTTCTGAAGATCAATGAAGACGGAACAGAAGAGAACTACTTTCCTAAGATTTCTCTTGACAGCAAGAGTTATGAGAAGTATAGTAACGACTTGGATATGTACATTGAAAAGTCAGCTTATTAGAGTCTGAATATCTTAGAAGGAATTTAAATGCAAATCCAAGAATTGAAACAGAACAAGGTAGAACTTGAGAAATACCTACGTGAAGTTATCTCAGAGGAAGTGACGAAGTTCCAACAGAATAATCCTGTAAGTATTTATAATATCAGCATAAACACTACAGAAGTTACTGAAATGCAAGGTAAGACTCGGACATTAGTTCTCGGGGTTGACGTAGACATTCGTATTTGAAATAATCTTAGGCAAATTCTGTTTTGAATTCAGGAATTAACAAAGTAAAGGACAAGCATGAAAGTACAACGCAAGACAATTACTGAATATAACATTACACTTAGTGAAGAGGATTACAACCTTATTACTGAAATTGTAGGTGGAATTACTCCAGCTATGATGGTGGAGATTATGGGAGGTTGTAGTAGTCAAGGTTCACTACTTAGAATTTATAACGAACTGTCAGAAAATCAATATTCTTAGATGGATTTTGTTTCTGATTTGGATTTCTTATAGGTATTCTATTCTGAATTTCTTATGAAAATCTTGTTTTGGATTTCCTACGAAAATTCTGTTTTCATTTTCTTATGAAAATTCTGTTTTCGTAGGAAGAATCTTATCTAGTTCCTTGACTCTATTACTGTTTCGGCGTAGACTTGAGGTTTGTTGGATTGTACTGAAAGATTAAGGACTTAAAATATGAGTGCAGATAACGGAATCTATATTCTTCGTAGTAAATCCGAGTGGATTACTAATGGTGTAGTAAGATCAAGGACTGAACCTTATTATATCTATCGGGTAGCCCATAATCAGGCGATGGATAACTATTATTGGTACTTGAATAATCAGATTTATAATCTAGGCTGGTATCTTTGGACTGTGTTTAAAGATTCTTTTAATCACATGACACACGAGACTGCCATGTACGAAGCAAAAACATTGGAACAAGCATATGGATATACTGAATATGGAATTGTACTGATTAAGTATGATAAAGTGTTTCCGGGTGATTAAGCGCTAACACAAAATAACTTAAAGGACAACCGATGACTAAATATATGACACCTGAAGAATTTCACGATGCTTGTCACGAAGCAATCCTACAGTGCCCACAATTCCGAGGTTATGATGACGACACAAGATTTCATGGTTTTGGGGAGTTTGGAAAGATACCAAAGAAAGGTATGCTCGCTGTGGTTAAGTTCTGGCGAGATAATGAAATACTTTGGGATAGCGGGTATTCGGAAGAACTGCCACAAGAGTGCTTGGAATTGTTTGAGAAGATCGATTCTCTTTTAGATAAAGCAATTAAAGAAGCATTATCTTAAAGGATAGCTATAGGTGCTTATTTAGGTGCAAACTCACTACTCCAGTCGTCGAAAGACTTCTGAGGTTTCTTTGTTTTGGAAAACCATATACCAAGATTGAATATAGAATGACAATATGGATTTAAATCAAAAATCACTACAACATCTTGTGAATAATTTTGGTTAATTAAACTCAAAACCAAAACCCTCACATGACCTGCAGGATAAATTTGGTAGGCTGTAGGAAACTAAAAATAAAAAGCCCTATATGCTTACCTAAACTTGAACATAATCGTTTTCTATTGAAAAATCCGCACAGGTATAAATTGAATAAAAAATCTTACGGCCCCCTTGGAAATAAATTGGTATAACCCTCCCGGATTTTCCGGGAGAAAATCAGAAGATAATAGAATCGGATTATCTCAGGCGGTAATCGGGAGATAATCCAGTGAATAATGCAGGCGCTAATCCCTGCAGGATAGAATCAAGGGATTATCAATAATCGCTGGATTATAGAATGTAATGCAGGCATCATCAAGGCCATAGAACGGCCAGGAAGGCCCCTAAAATTTACGGGCAAGGGTAAGGTGGCTTGAGAGGGTGATAGGCGATTGTAGGGGCTAGAATCCCGGATTGTGTAACAATGGTATGTATAGATACGTACTAGGGTTTGTACTAGTGCGGGTTGCATTGTTTTTCGTGATAAGATGACGGCATCAACCAACTGGAGGTACATCATGGCAAACAAATATCGAGAACTTTTGGCGCAAGTAATTGAAAACAATGGAGGCTATTCGGCAGGGCGTGGTGGTACGTTTGCACTTGAATTTACTGTCGGGCTGTACTACGCTGACTTAAGCGTCGAGCATCTATATAAAATCGCCGTTGAAAACTTCGGCCCATTGCCACCGTTGACCCCTGCGATTGAATGGGACGTTGCGCAGGCGTGGGAGTGGGCACAGCAAAACATGACTGATACGCTTAACGACAATGAAGGATACTGCACTTACAGTCCCAGCAATGCGAAGCTTTACGGGATGCCTTATTGCACGCCGCCAGGGTTGAAATACTGGCGCAGGAAAAAAGAAGGCGACGTGTGCGGGTATCCTGCGAAGGTGTCAGGATGGTGGATTGTAAATCCATATTGTAACGAATCTTACAGCGTTAAATTCGGACTTTATGGGCGTGGTGGTAAGCATCTTTGCATTGAATCATTTGAGGGGGTTCGCCTGGATATGTCTGCCGATCAACTGGCCGATGCTATCCGTAACGATGAGGATGGCACTTACTCTAACAAATGGTGCCAACGTCTACTGTGCATGGTTGTCGAGTGGGAGAAGTGTTTTACGTCAAAACTGGCAAGTGCAGAGCTGGAGTACCAGTGTGCCGATCAACTGGCACAGCGTTTACTCGAACGTGGCGCAGCCTGGCGTAAAGCACTCGCAAACGCACGCGCAGAAAAGAAGGCCCACGCGATTGAAAAAGAAGAGCGCAGCTATTGGGCATCACGCGACATTGTGGCAATCGGATAAAACAGATAAGGGTTTATCCTGGGAATTATTTTGCTTTGTTGTAACCGAACAACAGTTTTTCCTATACAATAGACACCAGAGCAGCACAGAGGTTTACCCTAACGATCCTAGGGTAACGCAAGCGAACAAGATGTTCAACGACCTAGTTGCTCTAAATTGTGATAGAATCAAGGTTCAAACTAAACGGGTGTATATCATGAGTGAACAAACAAAACTTACCATTAAGGCGGCTAAAGGCTGGAAATCCTGGGGTCGATACGCTGCGGAGAAATTCGCAATCCGGCATGGTGTTGATTTGAGGCTTGTTCGGCTGGCACGGCAGTTGGAAGCCACGAAAGGGATTTGATATGAAAACTGCTTTTCTTCATGGTCATTCTTTTCGTCCTGATGGTTCAATCGATAGCATGTGGACAAAAGAAGTCCCAGCAAAGCATGCACCAATGCCGCACCACTTGGCAGGACTGAGCTACACTGCCTCGGGTTACGGTAAGCGCATCCCTTCTAGCACGATGGTTTTCTTCAATGGCCGTTGGCGCAGGGTGTATGTTTGTTGTTATTCCAATAGCGGGACAGCATATATCGGAAAATGGATCATTGGCAAAGGTCCAGAAATTACAGTTCAGGAGGTGTAACATGCAGAACAAGCCAGTGAAATACGGTCCACGGAACCAGGGTAAACCATCGCGTAGTCGCAAGCAGGCACGTGAAAATAAACGGCAAGGATACTAGAAAAACGCTTGACAACCCGTAGAGAACCCGTCACAATAGAACCATCAGCAATAGGAGTGCATATCATGGCAATGGTTTTCATCGCTTGTGTCTTGTCTGGGGTTTTGCTGGGCCATAAGGTGGTACGGGTTCTGGGGTTTTGATCTAACTGTTAACATCAAAGGAGTATTCATCATGCAACAAATCTACAAATCCTACACTGGCACTGCAAAGCAAATGCAGGCCGCTGGGGTTACAGTCAATGGTTCTGCTGTGGATGCCGTTGGATTGTCTATCATGCACCGCTATGGTGTTGCAAAGGTCGTAGGTAAAGCAGACAAGGGCGAACATGTGCGGGGTCGTGCTGGGGCTATCTATCATCTGCAGGGTAAACCGGGGTTTAAGGTGGAATTTTCTGCGGTCAAGGCCGTAGAAAAAGAATTGGAGTTATCAGCATGAGAGCATTTGATAATATTGAATCCCGTAAATTCCCAGGCCGTAACCATTACACGGGATACAGTACAGACGGTAGGAGCTGGCGCATTATGGGGCGCTCGGGATATTGGAGCGCTTATGCTAACGTGACGGTGCAAGGAAAGCTATCTTCGCTTATAGGGTTTGAGCGTATGCAGGAAATATCAGAAAAATTGATGGAAATTGCTTAAATTCTTTTTCTGCAGGGTTCTGTTCTGTGATAGAATCCTATGGTGAAGTAATTTGTAGTGTGATAGTAGTAGTTTATTTAACTGGAGTAAAAACCATGGCAATCGTTAGCACAATTGATTCAGTTTCTCAGTTCCGTGACGCTTTCCGCGAGATGGGGCGTCAGAATAATTTCAGTTATGAGGGTATGGAGATTCTTTTCAATTATCTGGAGGAATATAGCGAATGCACTGAGGAGCCCATTGAGCTTGACGTTATCGCTTTGTGCTGTGACTATAGTGAAGACAGTGTAGATGACATTATCAGTAATTATTCAATTGATGTTGACCTTGATTCATGCCTTGATGCTCAGGATCAGGATGAGGTGGAAGATATTAAACGCGAAGCCGTTCGGGAATACCTGAATGACAATACCATCGTATGCGGTGAGACTTCAGACGGGTTTGTCTATGCGGTGTTTTAACGCTGTACAAACGTTCATGATCTGGCGTAAAATTAAGGTTCTGGGGCTTGTCTTCGCTTGCCTGGGGTATTGTCTGACAGTAAGCACAGCTCCAGCGGTGATTCTGTGGTGGGTTTTATTTAATCGGTGATTAAAGGAGTATTTAAAATGATTAGAATCAATAAAACCTGTGAGATCATCACCGAGGAATCAGCAGAGAATGGCGAAGCCTCAGAGCAGTGGACGGATTATGAAAATGCAGAATTTTCGTTCCGTGGTCTGGTGAACGAGTTAGAAGGATTGGAGCCATCACAATCACCTATTACAAACCCTGAAAATGCATGGTTTATCTCATACGGATGCATGGACTACATCACCGGAGAATATGAGAATTATTCTCTGCACTACAGTCGAGACAACAAACCATCTAACCTTAAATATTGGACTGCTGCCATTAAGGCAGCAGGGTTTAAGATTAAGGAATAAACCATGATCCGCAACAATACAGCACGTTCCCTCATGTACTCATGGTATAGCGGCATGGGCAGTTCATTCTATGCTGCTGCATCATCAGGGCTTGTCAGGGACTGGGGTGCATTGCTGGTAGAATGTGAGAACATCAAGGATGATCCAGACAATCCACAGGATTATGCTAAGTTATTGCCATGGATTGAGCACCAGCAGAGGAAGGCTCCGCGTGTCGCGGTGCAAGGGTGTTCGTTCTATGAACTGCCTTGGAGGTGAGAGTGTATAGGGGTTTGTCCTAAGTGGTAAGTATGAAATAAACTACAAAAAGAGGCCCCATTAGGGGTTTTCTTTTGGGTATACTGTAATTATTGATTATTCATTATATAAGGGGTGGCAGGCAATGCACTATTATGGTGCAGAGTGTATGATTTTCATACACTATAGATTTCATTCATGGTCTATTTTTGCGAATGGGTATGGAATTGTTATTCCCTCCAACAGAAATAAAATCATCATCTCCAGCCCATTGCAGCCCATAGAACAGCCTCAAATGATCCTCAGCTACTACCCTACGTAGTCACCACTGAAGGCCCTTCTAGGGCATCCTACGGTGTTGCAAGCTATCACTAGATACAACATCCATTATGTTAACTTCCTATGCATGGAACGCATAAGGTCACGATATACAGTGTTGTGGTGCTATAAAATATGATGCTGCGGGTATCTCCGGGAATATAACATCATAGATATTTTGGAATTATGGGAAGAATGGAAATGGCGGGGGCGGGGTCGGGTCAAGCACCCCTTCCAACCAGCATGAATTTCCATCACCCCTCAAGCTCTAAACAAGAGAAAAATAATCCCTAAACAATTCCTATGCAATCCTGCTAGAATACTTCCCTTATTGTAAAAGGCTCAGGAAGGCCCTTTATAGCCCCTAGAAGGCTAGGATAAAACAAAGGGTATACCTAGGTACTACTCAAAATAGACCCGTCTTAAACGTCGTTTAATCGCGTTCTAGAGGCATACCCAGATTGCACTTCACTACAGATACTTTAGACTATAGATATTTCCAGAAGTACAATGCACTGGACTATAGAATTTACACGAAAGTAGATTTATTAAAAATAGTTATTTATTGACTGAAACACTAGACGTACCCGAAGGGTTCGGCTACTTACATCAAAACAGTTACGACTAAAAGTACAGACGAAGAAAAACCTCCAAGGATTGCTCCAAGGAGGTCTGTGCATGTACTTATTTAGTTAGTCTTTCAACCCTTGGAAGATATGAGCAATTACATCAACTGTCCAACCGTTGCCCAGCATCTTGTAGCGTTGTGAAGGAGAGACACAATCTGTATATCCAACAGGTACAGTCTGAAGCTTCTCGTATTCTTCACACGTTAACTTTGTAATCTTTCCATCTCTGGTGACGTAATTACAATTCCAACTCGCATCACTCCTTGCTGTAAGACAACTTGCTTTATCAGGATCAAGACTCGCATATCGTTTCTTTAGGCACTCTTGACCCTTCTCTGATAACAACCAACGAAGTCTTGCTTCAGATAGCAAAGATGTTTCACTTGGATTGCTGTCTAGAATATCCTTTAACTTAATACCCTTATCTTGAGGTAAAGTAAATGGGATATTTGTCCAATAGTACCTTGAACGATTCTGTGCAGAGACAAGGTTAGAATTAAATAACACCGGCTCTACGCCAACAAGATTAGAGATTGTCCTTATGGCTTCTTTGTTTCCTACTACATTCTCAAGAAAGAAGTACTTAGGATTCTTTTCTTCTTTAAGTCTAAGGTACTGATAGAACAATCCTGACTTTCCATCTAGACCACTACCATCTCCTAGAGTACTGATACTTTGACAATTGTGGACAACTGCATTATCTGCGGTATAACTATTATCACAATCGACCTCAAGATTGTAGACAAGAGAAACATCATCTAGTTGTGTAACAGATTTAACAGGATACCATAGAGTATTTTCAAGCATCTTATATTTCTCACGTCCTGTTTTCTCCTTCTTAAAGGACACCGTAAAAGTAGAAGATTGGTTTACAATCCTACCTTGAATAACATATTTTTCGGGGCGTTGGAAGAAGTGAATTGTCGTCCCCGTATTGTAAACTTTTGAGACTACTTTTGAGAGTGATAAGGCGAGAGCTCTGCTTACGGTAGTTGCTTTATAGAAGCCATCCTTGGAACATCCGTCTCCGTCTATGTAACCTTCCAGCACCCTCTCAAGTAACTTTACAGGGAGGTTCATTAGCATTGCACTAAATTGCTTATCGTGCGCTCCTATTCCGCAATGTTCTTCTGCAACTTGAACAAGTCGTTTACTACTAAATACTGCACGACTTACACCGGGAGTATGGGGGTGGAGGGAGTGGTGCAGTTTGTACTTGCAAGTAAATTCCTGCACTTTATTCTTTCCCACAGAGATGATTAATTGCCAATGTCTGTCGTTACTCCTTCCTTCGCTACCTCTGTAATCCTTACGAGTATGTCCGTCTGAGATATACCTCCCTAGCACCAGGCACTCATCTTCTGTCAATCCGAGAGGATTTTCTGACTTTGTGTTCAACTGAACAGCAATGTAATCCTGCTTCGTAATCTTAGAAGCTGCCTTCCAATGTGGTTCGGAAACAACACCCTTCCTGTCCCATGTTCGTACATAGAACGGATGCTCTTTTGTTGTCTCAATAGGTGGAACTCCTTGAGCTTTTAGGAGTAAGCCCTCGTTGGAGAATTTACCACCTATCTTCAGTACCTTCTTAAATTGGTTGTTGTGTGTCAGGACTAAATCCCCAACTTCAACATCCTCAATTGACTTATACCCTTGTTCAGTCTCAATCTTTGTCCCCTTTCTAAAACAAGGTGAACCACCTATCAACAGATCAATGATTGGTAGGCAGTCAGAAGATAGTTTACAAACATCACCTACTTGGATAATCTCAGGGTAGTTCTTTTGACTAACCTTAATTGCATGTTTATCAATCTCAGAAGCAAAGTAGTTCTGTACTTTGATACCTGCACGTTCTAGTGCAATCCTTCCTGCTGACATACCATCAAACAAACTCAATACGTTAATACCCATAAATTTCCTTTTTACTTAGTTATTTCACTGAATCGATACTTCTACCTTTTCGCTACCTCAACCCTTCTGCACCACAACCTTAGTTCTAGCACAAGGATGAATAGATATTCCTAGATCACTGACTTTCTGTTGTTCATTAGTTTACCCTGTTCATAATTTATGAACAAGACTATACACTGTACAACTTCTGCTTAGCAGTTTCAATCCTGTCTTTGGCGATCTTGAAGTAGCCTTCGTCTTTCTCAATTCCAATGAAGTTACGAGCAGTATTAACACAAGATACACCAGTTGTACCACTGCCTATAGCGAAGTCCAGCACTGTATCACCTTCATTACTGTAAGTCTTGATTAGGTACTCCATTAAAGCTACAGGTTTCTGTGTTGGGTGAACTTTACCCTTTTGTGCAGCATTTGATTCCACAATGATTGTTTTTGGGTATAGTTGGTCATATACTCTTTCTGCCCCATCATTATATTTAACCGAAGCTGAATCACTACTAGAGTAAATTTTAGATTTCTTAATTTTATCTCTTTTAATCATCTGTGGGTTATACCGTCCTGACTTCTCATAAAAAACACTAATCAACTCGTGTTGTTTTAAGGGTGCATATTTAGCTGTAGCGAATGCTCCAGGTTTAACCTTATCCCAAATCCAATCATACTTATAATCTTTAATATTTGATAATCTAAGAATAGAGCTAAAAGGTTCTTGACCAAACAACACAATTGCACTATTAGGCTTAGTAATCCTTTTAAGTTCTTTCCACATAGGTTCTAAAGGAATAACGCTATCCCACTTACAAGCAGTCGTACCGAAAGGTGGATCAGTGAGTACAAGATCAACACTCTTATCAGGGATATTCTTCATTACTTCAAGGCAGTCACCTTGATATAGTTGGATTTTAGAAGTCAATTAAGTTTCCTTTCTTTAGTCAATCTTAGTAATCTTACCAGCAATCTCCTGTAGATTAGCCAGCATACCTTCACCTATTTCTCCTACCTTCGGGTTCAACCTAAGTACCTTATCAGCACCAAAAATTGTCAATATCTCCAAAAGTCATCCAGCCAACTGTAGCAAGTTCAATCATTGCCTCACGTACAACGAAAGCTGCAAATATTTCGTCCTGACCTTTAAATTTTTCAGGGTACATGAAGAACTCCTTTGCAGCCATATCTACACGTGCAGGATAATTAATTGAATTAGGCCATACCTTGCTGCTAGGCAACATAATTAGCAAAGCCTTATCTAAGCAAGCCATTGAATATTTCATAAGATAACTCCTTTATAAAGGTTGTATTTTAACCCATAAACACCTATTCGCCTACCTTACAGCCAGAAATAAAGTTTTATGTAGCTTCTGCACAACAAAATATTTCTTTAAGTAGAAAGCAAAGAAGGATAAATCCTTTAAGTTATTTGATTTATAGATCAAACCAAAGCACTACTATAGAGTCACAGTGCGATGAAACCTGCTTTCTGAACGTATCTTAGCACGATATTTCTATGTTAGCAACAGATTTCTTCTTTGTGTTGTGCTTCTTTTGATTTATCAATTAAAGAACTTCACCAAGGAAGAACTGTAAGGGTGTAGCAAAATAAGCTACATTTGTAGCCTAAAAGGAAACACAAGTTGAACCCTAGAATAGCACAAGTCAGATAGCAATGAAGGACAGAAAAGATGCTTAGGATTGAAGATTGTTGCTTTCATGCTACAATGAAGGTAGGGTTTGTTGTGTTGGATGTTTGGATTGCTCTGGTAGGTAAATCTCTATAACCGGCAGTGCCCTAAAAGTACCCAAATTCCACACTTCGTACACACAAACACCTTACCCGTGAATCTCTATAAGCTCCCGAGGTGTGTAAAGCGCAGAAATTCCACAAACCTTACACACTTTCTTTGTTTAAGTACAAAACCTATTTGTAGTATTTGTAGATATATAATACTACTGGAAAAACTACAAATAGACCAAGCAGGAAGTGTCTGGTCTAACAAATAGAGTTGTTGTGCCTATCTAGTAAGTAATGCTATCCAAGTCCTGAAGTTCAGATGGTAGCACAAACGGAATCACTTTGATAGAGACTTCTTTACTTTCCTATTATTCCAATCTTTAATTAATTCTCTCTCAGAAGGTGCAGACATGCGTACTCGGCACTTCTTATTGCGTGTATGCACGATAGCATACTGTGAATAACGTGTGTCTAATTCTGTTATGAACACACTATCATCACAGAACGGACAAGTTTGTAGCTTCATGATATCTTCCTCTCTTAAAATCAGGGTACAACGAAGGCTGTACTTTGTGCTTAGTGTACATGATTTCACTCAGTCATGCAAGCATGAAGGTGATATTTGTTGGTGCATCTGCACAAATTTAGCACTGAAGGTAGGTTGTAGGTATTCTTTTCTTTTCTTTTAAGTATCCTTTAGTATGGAAAGCCTCATAACGTATTGATTTATAAGGCTTTTTTAGACCAACTATTACAAAATCATAATACCTATGTTTCCAGCCACTCAAGAAGTAGTCTTTTCATTCTAGAACTTACGATGTAAACATCCATCGGTTTGTTATCACGAATACACCCTCTCCAGATGAACTGAAGCATCTCAGATAGGGCATACTTGTCAGGATCAACAGGCTCATGAAAGTCAGTAAGGTACTTCTGAACATTCCAGTTAGGATAAATATTCATCAAAAACAAACACAACGTTCTGTCCTTATAAAGATTAGTAGCCCTTGTGCTAGATGGTAACCACATTTGGTATTTACTATTCTTTTGATTTTCAGTCTCTACTTCATCACTTTGGTTTTTATTTTTCTTTGGTTCTTTTAGTCTTGGTCTTAAATAATTTAGTCTAGCCTTAGTTAAATCATTCTTAGATTCAATGACTTCTTCATCTTCATTCGTGTCATCCTCTTTTATACTGTTAGAAAGCAACCATTGACTAACTCTTTTTGGTACACAGAAGAAATACGAAGTACGGTAATCAGGGTTATTACTTAAGTAATTATCTATTTTCTTGTACATCAATAAAGTATTTTCTTTGTTTGGTGTTTTACCTTTAGACCCATACCAAGACTGACTGAACCAAGTATCCTTTTGTCTTTTAAACAAAGAATCAACAGCCTGAAGGTTAATGATATTTAGTAAAGACTTGATTTGTGCTTTCTTTTCTTTCTCTCTTGTGTCTAATTCTGGTATCTTTATTTTTGTGTAAGTAAAGCCGTGCATTTGCATGAACTTACACATTGTGCTTGTCTCATACATATAAGTCAGCAAGTAAACATTCTTAGAAGCCTCAATCACACTAGGTGGTATTTGAATATTAAGCATATTACTTGGATATTTGCTTGAGTATAGCATTCCAACATCACACATAGCTTTTAGTTGTGCAAAATGATTGTGCTCTCGCACATCCCATGTCATGGAAATCTTACCGTTGTTTTCCTCGTCAGAGAACATCTTACCTTCATCAAATAAGTCATTGATTTCATCATCATTGTACTTCTCAAACGCCTTGATAAAGTCAACCACTTCATCAATAATCATTGTGTAGCCCCAATGGGTTATATATTTGATGTGTTCTTCTGTCAGGCGCTTAAACAGTTCGTGAGTACAAGCAATGTTCTTCCCTGCTTTTAGAAGGTGCAGCATGTCTTCACTTTTTAACCCTTCTTTATCAGAGGGTATGTTGACTTCTGTTGCAGCGAGTTCGTCTTTTGCACGATCTTCTACTTCAGAAGATAGAGGTGCTACATAGATGTACCGAATAGAATTATCTTTTTGTAGTTTCTTTAGTAAATAGGTACTTTTACCTGTACCCATTACATAATCAATTACTTTGATTTCTTTTGTCACGGATTACACCTCTACAGTGTAAAATTCTACCCATAAACGCAGAGGTTCCTTATCTCCAATCCTATGCAGTCTGAAATCGAGAGGGTGACTTCCGCTTGCAATAAGATTGGAGTTATTGAGTACACAAAGTAGGTCGTAAATGCATCGGTCTTTATTATTCTCGAATGAAGACAACTCTGCTGTATCACACCATTCAATAGTTCTAAGATACCCTGTGTCCATGTGGGTAATACACAACTGATAATAACAGTACACTGTACCTTCGATTTTATCAGTAATTGGTTTAAATTTCATAGACAAAGATTTGATCTCTGTATTCGTATCTTTAAAAATCATTTTACTGTTTAACTCCATAATAATTCCACCCTCTTTCATTTTTAGCTACGACCAACCAACCTTGCTCAACCAACTGCTTTACGCTGCGCATAGCAGTGAGTTCGTTAAGATTTGTCTTTTGTGCAATCGTAGCATACGATAGGTTTGATGCTGGGTTCTTGCTACTGAACTCTACTATCACGGCAAACACAAGTTTAGCTACGTGTGTAAGGGTCTTATTCTGCATAATTTCTTCTGAAAGTTCGTACATGCACTTTATCCTTTCTTTAAGTAAGTATAACTTAATTATACCATATTATTGTAGTAATTACAAGTGAATTTCTTCAAGTCCTTCAGTCTTAATACTGGCATCGTATTTCCTTTTAATCTTTCGTGTATTCCACTCTTTCTTTGCTTCAATAACAAGTTTCAAAGCATATTCATTGTCACTTGGAGCATCTTGAATATCTACCATAGCCCAAAACCTAACAACTAGATCAGGTGAATTACGGAAAGGAAACCAACCCTTCTTGACTCCCATGTACCACAGTACAAGAGCAGTGAACTTCCAGAACCAGTAGTGCTTTAGAAGGCTATTGATTTGTTTCTTCATTCGGGTTCCTTTCAAATCCAACCTTGCATCAAAGCATATTCATACGCTTCTTCGTAGCTGTCTGTATTAATTACGATGTAGTCATCAGACATAAAATCCAAAGGTTCTTCAGAGATAGTTCCGTCAGGGTAGATGTAATATTTCATTGTGCTTCTCCTTCCTGTGCTTCAATTGGTTTCATGCTCTACTCCTTTGCAAAGTTTACAACAAACCCTTCGTTTGTACCCTACAAATGTGTTGTTACAGAACACACATCTGCAGTAATAACTTCCGTTCTCGTATTTTTCGTCTTCTGGGAAAGATCGTTTTTGAAAGTCTTCGTCGTCTAGGTCAATTATTGCCATTCCTCTTCCTCCTCAATCTTCAACACCTCATCGGAATAGAACTTCTTGAGTTCTTGATAGGTATCTTCTGGAATGTAGTTCCAGTGCAAGTGCGGTTTAAATAGGTACTCAGTTTTCATTTCTTTCCTTTCAGTTCTATAGCGTTTAAAGCCGTTTTAAGGCCCTTTATAGCGATGCTATTTCTAGGGTATACCGTAGTATACCTCTAGTCCTTCAGGCCCTTCTAGGGGTGTTTAAAGGGCTTCTAGAGGTATATTTACTTCTTCATCGTATTCCATACCTCTTCTCAACTAGGATTACTTTCGTTTTCTTTATCAGTCATATTTACTCCTTTACAAATCAAGCATTCCATGCTATAATCAAACCTTATACAGACAGAAGTTCTTTACTTCTTCCCGTCCTGTGATGGACTATAGCACGAAAGGAATCAGAATGCAAGATAAAAACGTAGGTTTTAACCAACAAGATCAAGAAAAACTCAGTGTAGATGCCTATAGCTTTGTGGATGTTCTACAAGCAGTACAGAAGGGTGTTCAACAAGGCTTTGTCCTTGATGTAGAGACTAATGAGAACTATCCGCAGCAGTGGGGTACGCGGTATCTTCTGACGATGGTACGACCTAAGATTGAAGAAGTCAAGAAGGTTGGTGAGGTGACTGAAATGACGCTGAAGATTGATGCTTCTGCTGTACAGGAGGTTGTAGACAAGGCTGTTGCTGAAGTCAAGGAGATGGTTGAGCAGGTTGAACAGAAGGACCAACAAGAGATTAAGGGTAAGCGTGGTCGTGCTACTAAAGGGGATGCAAAATGATACTAACAGGTGGTGGTGTTGTGTGTTGTGTGTACCTTCATGTTGAAGTCGATGGTGAACTACAGGACAACGTGCTTACATTGGATACGGAAACAGGCGAGGCTACCGTGTATAAACGCAAAGAAGGGAAGTTTGTGCAGGATGGGGATGATTTGGTTATCGAGGAGGTAACATTTCCTGTGGACAAGTTGCATGTTTATCTAGTGAAGCCTATGTAAGGTTGATTTTTTGGGGTAAGGATGGAAGGGTAGCTTAATCACTAAGGAAGGGAGATAATCTTGGTAACACAACGCAAGGTAACACGGAAGAAGAAAGAAGGGGTAAGTCCTGTTGTATCAGAGAAGTTCGCTGAACAACGTGCTCAAAGAGTATTTGAGATTACCCCACAGACTGAAAATCAGGCGAAGGCCCTGAAACTTCTAAAGGAAAAGAAAGTAACAGTGCTTCGCGGTAGTTCAGGTTCAGGTAAGTCCTATCTTGCTTGTATTCATGCCGCAAATGAATACTTGAAGGGTAATGTTAAGAAGATTGTTCTCATCCGACCTTATGAAATGGTTGCTAGAACAATTGGACTGCGCCCCGGAAGCGCAGAAGATAAACTTCGCCCACTAATGCAAAGTATGCTTCAATATCTTGAGTTGGTATTCGGAAAGGCAGAACTTGAAGCAAAGATCGCATCTGGCACTATTGTTCTTGAAGCACTGGAAGATTGCCGTGGACGTTCTTATGAAAACTCATGGATTATTTGCGATGAAAGCCAGAATATCGACTCGCACGGTATGAAAGCTCTAGTAACTCGCCTGAATGAAAACAGTAAAATTTGTTTTTGTGGAGATGGAAAGCAAAAGGATACGAAGGCCGATTCAGGAATTGACAGTTTGTGTAATGTAATTAATAAAGTCCGAAAAGAGTCTCCAGCCTACCTCAATGAGAGAGACATGTGGGAAGCTAATAACAATTTTGGTGCGGTCACTTTTACACATGATGATGTGGTGCGTTCTGGTTTTACAGCACTAATGGTCAAGGTGATAGACCACGATTGGAGCTAATGAATATGCCGAAAAGAGTTGATATTAGTTCGTACATAGGTAAGACATTTGAGAAATTAACTGTTGTAGATTCTACAAAGATAGAAGGTTCAGGTAGTACATATTTCATTGCAGACTGTTCTTGCGGGAATAAAGGTGTTCTAGTACTACCTTACCAACTAGGCAAGGGGAAGAAGTCGTGCGGTTGCGCAAAATTAAAGCCTGCAATAAGAAGCGAAAAGTACAATCTTGTCGGGCAAGTCTTTGGAAATCTTACTGTTATCGGGTTGCATACAGAATCTAGACAACACAAACAAGGCAAGAAAAGACAGTGGCTTTGTCAGTGCAAATGCGGAAACACGCATTTATCTGTTAGCAATAATCTAAAAGATGGTAGTACAAAATCTTGCGGTTGCCTCAATCACTTGGGACACAATAGAAAACCCGGGAAGTACCGTAATAAGGTTTATGCTGCATGGAAGAATGCTCAGGTAAGGTGTTATGATGATTCATATCTTGCTACAGATAAGTACAAAGGGCGTGGTATTACCATGAGCAATGAATTCCTGCAAGATTTTGATAATTTCTATTCACATGTTGGTGACCCTCCTTCTACTGAACACACATTGGAGCGAATCAATGTAAATGGTAATTATGAAAGAGGAAATCTTACTTGGGTTCTTCTTGAATTTCAAGCAAGAAATAAAACCAAACTTCGCAACAATAAATCAGGGGTAACTGGAGTTCATTGGCAAGATGACCACGGAAGGATTGCAGCAGTGGCATTTTGGAGGGAATTTGACTCCACTAAGAATAAAGTTGTAGTAAAGAGCAAGTCTTTTAGCGCATCCAAGTACGGTAAAGAAGTAGCTTTTCAACTTGCTGTAAAAGCAAGAGAAGACGCTATTAAGAGGCTTAACGAGATGGGTTACGGATACACAGAAAATCATGGAAAGTAAAGGAGCAACATGAGCATTACAAAAATCACCAAACGAATTAAACACAGCGACTCAAATCCTCGTAACAATCCACCCATAGAGAAGAAAACCGTATCAGTAGACACCCTTACTCGTAGTTTCGATATTATCCGTATCTACCTTACTGAAGATGGGATTGAAGGTGTAAGCGACCACCTAGACCAAATTGAAGCTATCAATGCCGCTTGCGAAGATGATGTTATTGAAGTCTACTGCATGAACTGCCCCGGTGGTTCAGCGGATACGATTATTGCACTTCTGAATGCTCTTGCTTGTACTGATGCACATACTGTATGCATCATTGAAGGTCATAACGCTTCTGCTGGTACTATGCCTGCTATGGTTACGAATGAAGTCCACATCGGCAAGTATGCTTCTTTTATGCTGCACTCTGTCTCTGGTGGAGTTATTGGAAGTATGAAGAATACGGCTGAAGCAGCTAAGTTCTATGAACGACAATACGCTGCTTTTATTGAAGAAGTGTATCAAGGGTTCGTTTCGCCTGATGAACTTAGCCTAATCCACAATGGAAGAGAAATCTACCTATCTGCTGAAGATATTGCACAGCGACTTGAAAGCCGACAAGAGTTCCTTCGGGCCAAGTACGAAGCAGAGAATGCTGAACTCGAACCAGAACCCGTAGTAGCACCCAAACGATCCCGTAAGAAAGTACAAGAGTAAATGCAGAAACCCTCCTTAGAAAGATTAAAAGAAATCCTAACTTATAATCCGCATACAGGAGGGGTTTACACCCTGAAAGGTAGGCTTCTTTTTGCGGATTCGGATGGACTGGTGATTATATTCGATCAATCAGCTAGAGTTAAAAGAGTTAAATACAAATTAGAGCGCATTGCTTATTATTTAGCTTTTGGTGTTTACCCAAGAGAGGATCAGAAGGTACTACACAAGAACCTAGACGATACTGATAATTCTATAAAGAATATATCTCTTGTGTCAAAATCAGTCTATAGACAGATCAAGGAAGCACAGAAGAATCTTGAAGGCGGTATACGAATTACTCCTCACCCTGACGATCAATTTTCTTTCATCCTTTCGTGGTTTGATAGAGGTAAAGAAGTGCATAGGGTTACTTATGACATAGGCGTGTGTAAGAGACTTCAAGTGAAACTTCAACTGAAGTACAGTAAGATACTTACAAGATATTGTGTATTTGATTGAAGTGAGTAATTATTATCATAATTAACTAGATTTTTCTACTTTCTTGTGGTATAATCAATCTTACTGTAGAGAATAATTCTACCAACATTTTCTTCTACATCTTGTTCACGCAATCATCGGGTTTGCATTGCAGTAGTTTACTCTCCTTTCGACTGACCTTGCAAGCTGAACACTCCTTCGTGATATTTGATGTAGAAACAACCGTCCAAGGTCGCTAAACCTTCGCTTGGAGTCAGAACCGTCACTGACGCTAATTCAAAGATGTAGATTAGTTTCTGCATTACCTTTCACTAACTAATAAGAATAACAAACATGGCACAATGCGTAACCTGTGGGAACTACTATCGTAGGTCGCCTTATAATGCTACAAACGAATGCGACTCCTGTGTAGATCAGGTGATTGGTACTTTCAGTGACTTCGATGATGAAGATAGGCTGGAAGTAGAGACATTACTAAATCCGACAGGTTGTGTGCAACCTAGGTTTATTGAATAGAATTTCGTTGCTTGTTCTACACAATCATAAGTAAAAAGACCAGAACAAGCAACACTTTGTTACTCCAATTCGCCCGATACCTCTGCTTTGTACGTATCGGCTATCAGCCACGCTACCTAGTGGACTCGTTGACATTACGAGCAAGCCGTCAGGCAGGTGTCCTTCGTCACTTGGAGCGAAGTAAAAGCAGGTTTACTAGCCTGCACAAAGTAACGCCAAAATGCTTTGATAAATACGCAAGCGTGTTCAGTATGCGATAGGGACGAAATGCCTATGTTGGAATCGTAACCAACACATATTCTAACAGCTTGCCTCAGTGCAGGCTTTTGTTGTTTAGGAAATATTATGAGTGAAGCTGCTGTAAAGAAAACTGGATGGAGAGGGCCTGAAGGTTCTCGAAATGATAAGGGTCGTCCTAAGAAGGATGAAGATGAAAAGGTTACACGCAGAAGCGTTAAGGATAAGGAACTACTGGCGCTTATGCGTAAGTTCCGTCCGCACGTTTCTTCTGCTGTGATGACTGCTGTAGGGATTATGCAGGATGAATCCTCTGCTGACCAGAATAGACTGAAGGCTAGTGCGTTGATTATCAAGACGTATAACGATTTGATTATTCAGGCGTATGAAGGTGAAGATGAAGAAGGTGAAGTTGTGCAAGAGGTACAGCCGCAGGTGCCTGTGGATAATAGGCCAGTGTTTTCGTTGCGTATGCTACCTGTGCAGGAAGATAAGAAAGTAGAAGAATAATTATGGAAAAAGGATAGGTCGGCTTAATTACCCGACCGACAAGAGTTAGTCCCTCGCTCTTCCTTATTTCTTTTATAAGAGGGGTTAAGAGGGATTATGGACACTAACAAAATTTATTACGTTTATTTACACAGAAGACTAACTGACGACAAGGTGTTTTATGTTGGCAAAGGGAAAGAAACCAGAGCATGGGTTAAGAAGGCCCGTAATAACCACTGGCACAATGTTGTAAACAAACACGGATATTATGTGCAGATTATTAAAAGTGACATGGACGAAGCAGAAGCCTTTGATTTAGAAAGTCAGATAATTCTGCATTATGGCCTTGAAAACTTGACTAATCAGACAATCGGAGGCCACACTTCCACAGGTTACAGGCACACCCCTGAAACTATCAAACTCCAGCAGGAGATTGGTAGAAAGCGGTTAGTAGATAATCCTGAATTGCATGAAAAATTGCTTGCACGTTTGGCTAAAATCCACGAAAAGCAGAGGTATGACCTTGAATACAAAAAAGGAAATGTCCCGAAGGACTAAAGAGGCATACGCTGCGCTTTCTGAAGAAGAAAAAGAAGCTGTAAGACAAAAGAAAAGAGATGTTTGTACTATAGAGCATCGACAGCAGAGTTCACTAAGAATGAAAAAGCGATTTGCCGATGACCCTGAGCTTGCTTCTAGATTGTCTAAAGCTACAATTGACTGGTGGGCGCAAGAGGATAACCCTACTGTTATCCGTAGACGAAAAGAGTGCGCTGATATGCTTCGTTCGGAAGAAGTGCGTAGAAAAGTTCTAGAAGCGCAACAAAAGCCGGTGGTTATTAACCGAACTTTACTAGTAGAGTCCGTAGGGGCACTTGATACTATTTTCGCTACAACACATACAGCGGGCAACTCTCTAAAGAATGCTGTGCGGAATGGGTATATCGGTACTTTGTTTCGTGGGTATTTACTTGAATACTACAATCCCGAGATTCACAACAGTGTATCAAAGCAAGCGGAAGTTGTTGCTTATCCCTTCCTAGCTTTACCCTTGAAGTTCGGCGTTATGATGGACGATCATCAAGTATTTCTTAGTCCGTATTCTGCAGCGCGTTATCTTGGTAGAGAAGGTTCAAGGGTAGGTACTACTGGGGACTGGTTATCGGTTAAAGCTAGAAACGGCGAGTATTCTCTCGGACACCACTGGAGAGTAGCAACAACTGAAGAAATAAACAGTTATATCGAGGATATATTTAATAAGGGGGCATATGAGTGAAATTATATTCGCTCCCGCTTCGGAAGCTCAAAGTCAATTCCTATTGTCTGACGCTTTCTTTACTTTATACGGCGGCGCAGCATTTTCTGGCAAGTCGTATTGTTTACTAGGAAGTTTACTACCTATTATTCATCATAAAGGTACGCGGGCAGTCATTATACGGAAAACAACCAAGCAGTTGTCTGGAAGCGGGAGTTTGTTTGATGCGGCTATTCAGTTATTTTCTAAAGTTGATCCCAAGCTAAAGATTAAAACTAGAGACTTAACTTTGGTTTTTTCTTCTGGCGCACAGGTTCAATTCACTTACCTGGATAAGCCAGCAGACAGAATGAATCTACAGGGAAGAGAATACTCTGCTATACTTTTTGATGAGTGCCAGCAGTTAGAAATGGATAATGTGTTCTATGCCCTTTCGCGCCTTCGTTCGACTATAGTCGATTACCCATTACAAGCTAGAGCCACTTGCAACCCAGATTACGACTCGTTTCTGAGATCATTTGTTGAATACTCTTTAGATGAACGAGGTATACCTATTCGTAGGGATGTATATCCAAATAGATACTTTGTTCGCACTCCTTCTGGTATTGTTTGGTACGATTCCTTAGCTGAAGCTCAAGCAGCATGGGGTGATAAGCCAGATGCAGGTATTAAGAGTTGGAAATTTGTTCCGGGGTCTATTTTCGACAACCCAAAAGGTCTTGAACAAAACAAGGACTACATTGCAACACTGAAGGCCCTGCCAAGGGTCGAGCGTGAGCGGCTTTTAGAGGGGTCGTGGCTGGCCCGAGAGACGGCTTCTGGGTATTTCAAAAGAGAATGGGTAAATCTTGTAGATTCTCCTAACTTAGCACCGGATTGCAAGAGAGTTCGTGCATGGGATTTAGCTTTTTCAAAACCATCGGAAGCCCGACCTCGTGTAGATGCTACTGCAGGTGTATTACTTAGCCGTCAAAAATCTAACGGACTGGTTACTGTAGAGAATGTTAAAGTCATCCGTGAAAGAGTACACGAAGTTGAGAAGCTGATTTTTGAAACCGCCTCTTTAGATGGAAAACACGTTACTGTCAGTCTACCTTTAGACCCCGGAGCAACCGCAGGGCAATACTGCAGGGATTTAGCTAAACGATTAGCAGAACAAGGTTTTCATGTGAGGTTAACCCGACCAGAAAAAAGTAAACAACAACGCTTCCTTCCTTTTGCTTCTGTTGCGGAAGCAAAGTTTGTAAATGTTGTCAAGGACGATTGGACTGATGGTTATTTTGAAGAACTTGAAAGTATGGATTTTACTAATAAATTCTGTGACGATCAAGCTGATGCCACATCGGATGCTTTTTATTGGTTAGTTAAGGGACAAGACCTTCCGACAATTGTTGCGCCTAACATATCGGTTGCTTCACAGCAAATGGGTGGGTTGTCAAATTTTCAAAGTCCCTATCAATACACAACCCCGTTCACTGCGCCTACGTTTACTTTTAAAACATAGTTTCAGTAAATGACTAATCTTAAACCATAACAAAGGAGCCTTATGGCTACAAGAAAGAAAACTGCCATCGAAAAGGCTCTCCCGTTAGACACTCCAGAGCGATTCCGAATGGGTGAAATGGGAAATCTAGGCTTGAAGGTATTCAACGGTGTAACCAACGCTGAATTGAAACGAGAACTTAATTTTCCTAATAATATCCAAACCTACAGGGAGATGAGTTATCACCCTGCAATCAATGCTCCACTGACTCTCTTTGAGAACATTACCAGTAAAGCGACTTGGAGGATGGTACCTCCCAAGGACGCTACTGAAGAAGAAAAGAATCAGTGCAAGATCGTTGAAAGCATGATGCACGATATGGATCAGCCTTGGGAAGAATTCATCAAGGACTCCCTTAGTTCCTTGCGCTATGGTTTTGCAGTGCATGAAAAAGTGTATCGCAAACGCTATACATCCAATGGTAGCCTGTTCAACGATGGCATCACAGGGTGGAAGAAACTTCCTATTCGTGCTCAAGAAAGTATTGACCGCTTTGTATTCTCGGAAGACGGTAATGAAATTATCGGTGTAAAGCAGAATCTTTCCAGACTGAATGATTCCTTTGGACGTTATGCAAACCGAACATCAAACGAAGTAGTTATTCCGCGTAGCAAGTTCCTTCTGTTCCGCACTGGTAATCACCGTGGTGATCCTTATGGGGTATCCCCATTGCGTGACGCTTACCTTGCTTGGAAGTTCCTTACAGCAATGGAGGATATGGAAGCTACAGGCGTAGCTAAGGACTTGCAAGGTTTGCCTGTACTGTCCTTGCCAGCGCAATACATGGCTGCTGATGCACCTCCAGAAGTAGTAGCCCTGCGGCAATACTACGAGAACTTCATGCGTAACCTTCAAGTAGGCGAGCAGTCCGCAGTGATGCTTCCCATGATCTACGATGAAGTAAGTAAGCAACCACTATTCAAGCTGGAATTGCTTTCCGTAGACGGTAAGAAGAACTTTGATATTGCTAAGATCAAAGAATACTACAAAGCCTTGATCTTTACAAGTCTGTTCAGTGGTATCTTGACCCTTGGTGATACTTCTACTGGTTCCTTTGCTCTTGGTTCTATCAAGAACAGCATGTCTGGTTCTTACGCATACAAGTTGCTCAAAGAAGTAACGACAATACTGAACCGAGACTTGATTCGTCAGACATATATCCGTAATGGATGGGATACTTCCCGCATGGGTACACTGGATTTTGATGGACTGGAAGAATCCGACCTTGAAACCTTCTCTAAGGCTGTTCAGCGTATGGGTGCTACTGGATACCTGCCTAAGACTATTGATGTGGTTAACACCGTTCTAGATAGCCTTGGAATGGATGTACTACCCGAGGGGACTAACCTTGAAGATGTTCTACCTGATTCTACGTCAAAGTCAGGTGAAGGGATGAAGAGTCCTTTTGAAGGTACGAGAACCTCTCAAGGTTCGGGTAACGACAACGATGGTAATCTAGAGAATGTAGCATAACTATGAGTACACCAATTGCTGATTTATACGCTGTACGCGGTACAGATTATCTTGAGATCATTACCCTCGCTACAAATGAAGGCACTCCTGTTTCTACTAACAGTGCTCAAGGCCTTTTTGTTATCAGGCAGTACCCTCGTGGCCCGGTTGTCAAGGAATTGAACAACACTGCTGGTATTTCTTTTGGTACATCTACAATGGAAGTAAGATTAACCGAAGCAGAACTTGATGCCATCTTGTTTAATCGTCTTTGGTACGATTGCTTTATTCAACTGCAAGGTGATGTTAAACGCAAAATTGCACGCGGAACTTTTGAGATTGAATAATGCAAGTTACTATACAAGAAAAACCAGCTACTATTGTCACAATCCCTCGCCAACGATTAGTAGACGCAAGTTCTATAGGGCAGACGGTAGATGTAGCTTTCAATCAGATTAAAGGGGTAAACATTTCCGCAGCAGAAGTAGGTGATGTTTTAATGTTTTCAGGTACGTCTTGGCAATCAGAAAGCCTTGACGGTGGTGAGTTTAATTAAGGAAATAAAATGGCTCGTTTACAGCTACGTCGAGGTCTAAAGACCAATCTCCCAACAACAGGTATGCTTGCGGGTGAACCTCATATTACTACTGACCGTGGCACTTTGCATGTTGCAACGGACGCAACTACAAAACTTCCGGTAGTTCCAGCAATTGATGATTTGGTAACGCTTGCGTCAGTAGATGGTACTGCTGACATGCTTATTATGCATGACGCCAGTGCTACAGGGCAAAAAGAAAAGAAGATCACTTTTGATAACTTCAAGGCTGCACTAAACATTCCTCCTGGTTCTAGTGATGAAAAAGTCGCTGTGGTTGCAGGCGGTACTGCTGGTTATATTTGGGGCACTACAGGTCTTGACGGTATTATTCGTTTGAATAACTCCCTGTCTTGGACTAAAGATGCAGGTAATGCTTACGTTACTATTGCTGTTGAAACTGTAGACGGAGGCCAGTTCTAATCTTAATAACGAAACATAAGGAGCATCTATATGCCCACCTTGATTACAAAGAAAAGTACAGTAGCGGATAAAAAGCCGCTACCCGGTGACTTACAAATAGGTGAATTAGCAGTCAATACTGCAGATAAGAAATTGTATTCTAAGCACAGTGATAACAGCGTAGTGCTTATTGGCACACATATCACAATTTCATCTACAGAACCTACTAATCCGCAATTGAATGATTTATGGATTCAAATCTAAAGGAGATAAATATGGAAGTTAACACTGTTGTGAAAGTGCTAGAACCTTTTCATGAAACATATCCTGATACTTATGTCGTTACTGAAGTATTGCAGACGGAAGATGAACAAGAGGTTTATATTCTAGGTGAAATTGGCGCTTTCTCTGTTTGTTATCTGGAGGCTGTATGACTATTCAGACACGTGACCAACTAATTAACGCAATGGGAAATAAATTCAGCAGATTCCTATTGGATAAAGCAAATATTACATCTCAAGCAGCAGGTACATACGTTAGTTTGTGGCGGGCAACTGGTCAACCGGGACAAGGTGCTATTCCTGCAGCAACTGCAACCTGCAATAATAATACTACGGGAACGCTGAACTTTACGCAGCAAGTCTCTCCTGCTACAAGTTACATTGTATATACCGATCTTGCTACAAGTAACGCGGCTATGACTTTAGAAATCCATGATCGTCTCGCGCACATGGGTGGGTTAAACGGTACTTTAGCAACTGCCCAAACAGTAAGTTTAGATATTAATACGTTAGCAGGAACCGACAATATTTCCGAGAGAAAAGGGGATGCTGATTTCAGTGATATTTCATGGTGGTTGGAATGGTATACTGCCACTGGATCAACAGCAGTAACTGCTACAGTAAACGTAACATACAACGATGGTACAACAGGTAATCTTACAGGTCTTTCGTTAGCAGCTACTCGACCAGCTTCGTTCATGGTTGCACTGAATGCGCAAATTCCTTCAGCGAGCGCAGGTAAGTTTATTCGCGGGGTTAATACGGTAACTCTTTCTGCTACAACAGGTACAGCAGGATCGTTCGGTGTTACCGCTACGAGATTGAAAGCAGCAGTTGGTTCACCTATTGCAAATTTCAAGGTTGTAGCGGATTGGGCGCAACTTGGTTTACCGCACATCCCTAACTCTGCTGCACTTTTCCCTATTGTCCTAACGTCAACCACATCTTCTGGTACTGTTCGAGGTGCTGGCAAGATTGCACATGGCTGATTATGCTGAGTAATTTTAACACAGACTACCCTAGAACTTTAATGGGGCTTCGGGCCAGCGCTGAATTATACGGAGCTGAATTCCTGATTGATAGTGATATTTTTGACGAAACTCCTCTTCAAGGAGTTCAGTTGAAATATTGGTCAGGTAGTGCATGGAATGTGTCTGCACTAAAAAGATGGGATGGGTCTGGATGGGTAACGGCTACACTTAAAAGATATAGTGGTACAGCGTGGGAGTAAATCATGGAAGATAGCAGAGTAAATGTCCCCGTATCAGGGACAAGTTTCGTGGATGTTTATTCTGCAATGTCTGTTGCAGTCGGAACAAAACTATCCATTCACATCACTTGGTACGAAGGAGAGATTAGCAGTTTGAATTAAGACTTTGTAGTTAATAATTAACTTGTTTTTTCTACAAATTCATGATATAATTAATTCTATTGCGTATAAATAAAATGAAGAATAAAACAGCAATTATCAAATCACTAGATGATAAGCTACAGCAAGTCACCTACGTTGTCCTTCAACCCGGTGTAGACCTACACGGCGATCTAATTGAAGTAGATGAAATTCGTAAAGCAAAAGAATCCTTCAACAAGAGTACCACAGTAAAACCTAACCTGTTTCATCTTGCGAATACTAATTCGTTTGAGGTGATTGAATCTTATCAGATTCCTTGCGATGTTGAACTGTCTGGACACTCTGTAATCAAGGGTTCTTGGCTAATGACACTTCAAATTCATTCCGAAGATATTTGGGAACTGATTGAAAGTGAAGAAATTAATGGCATCTCTATCGGTGCCCTAGCAGAAGTAGAGGAAATTGATGGAGACTAAACCAAAAGCAAAACGTAAACTCAAGGAGATTTCCTTTGATGGGGAGTCTGCGCATATTGCACTTGTGAGTAAAGAACAGGGCGGCCCAGCCAATGGTGCTGATTATAGTCTGATTCTTAAAAACACAGAAGGTCGCAGTCAAGAGTTTATCGAGAAAGCAAGTAAGATTCAAGTGACAATGGATATTGTCGAATTTATCGAACGATTCTTCTCCGTATGGGGCAGTGACGCTTTGGTACTCGCAAGCCTTATGGGTTACGAAAAAGAAGAATCTGAAGACGATGATTGGGACTACGAAGAGTGGATTCAAGAGAAAGTTAATTCTTTCCAGATTCTAAAGAGTCTAAATGAAGCTGACAACAAAGTCTCTGCATTGTCTAAACTTACTGAAGAAGATTATCTGAGTGTTCTTACTGACCAAGCGGTCATTGAGAAAGCTCTTACAGAATTAGCTAAGGGGTCTATCCCCAAGGTTGATACCTCAACCAAAGTTGAGAACACAAAAGTTGAGGCGTCCGCCTCTCGCAAGAAAAATAAGGAAAAGAATATGACCCAAGCTACTCCAGAAATGGTGGAAAAGTCGGCTCTTACTGCAATCGAAAAAGCCATGCAAGAAACTCAAGTTGAATTGCAAAAGGCTAAAGAACTGGTAAAGCAATACGAAGATGAAAAGAAGCAAGCAATTGTCAAGTCCAAGACTGCCGCTGTAACGGCTGTTTTCAAGGATGAAAAGCAAGCTGCTGTAATCGCCAAGGCTGCTCTTGCACTGGAATCTGATGAAGATTTTACTGCATTCGTTGAAGTTGTCAAGGCACTTCAGGCACAAGTTGAAGCCTCGGATGCTTTCAAGGAAATTGGTGCAAGTGGTTCTGCTGAAGAAAAGAAGCAAGAGTCTAGTCTGACTCAAGCTATCAAGGCTAAGTACGCTGCTAAGTAATTTATAAAGGAATAAGAATATGTCTCTAATCGCAACCGAATCTACCGTCTACGGTAATGTTGTAAAGCACGAATACCTTCCCGATGTTGGCTATTGCAAGAATGTCGTGACGGTAAATGATACCGCTGGTACGCTGGCAATTGGTACTGTAGTTGGTAAGGTGTCTGCCACTGGTAAGTACAAGCGCGCAGTGGAAACCGCTGTTGACGGCTCTAAGGTAGCTGCTGGTATTGTCGCTGCTGTTACTACCATTGCCGGTTCTACCGATACTAATGTTCTGATTGTTAATCGTGGCCCTATTGGTGTCAGCAAAGCGGGTCTGGTACTTGATGCAACCTACGACGATGCAACTAAGAAGGGCGTTGTGTACGCTTCGCTGGAAGCAGTTGGTATCCAAGTTCTGACTACCATCTAATAACTAGAATAATAAGGATAAAATATGTCTCTAATTCAAAGCACTTCTAATGCTTTCCAGCTTGTTGACCGTACTAATGATGTAGTCCTGCTTCCTCAGAACTGGACTCTGATGAATGATAGTGGTCTGTGGCAAGAGGAGTTCCTCAGCACCAGCACTATTACTTTTGAAGAGCGCAACGGTTCGCTGTCGATTGTTAAGGATCAAATCCGTGGTTCTAAGCCACAGACTACTTCTAACGACCTGCGTAAGCTGCACAGCTATAGCACGACTCACCACCCTTTCCTTGACGCTCTGTACCCTCAAGACATCGAAGGTAAGACCCGTCCCGGTAGTATGGGTACTCAGCTTGACACCCAGGATGCCGCTCTCCTGCGCAAGCTGGAAAAGGCCCGTAAGTCCTTCGACCGCACGCTGAATTTCGCTCGCTTCCGTACACTGGCTGCTGGTCAAGCATGGGCACCTAACGGTACGGTTGTGGAGAACTTCTACACTGCTATGGGCAAGACCCGTAACACTGTGAACTTCGCTCTCGGTACTGGCACTACCGATATTATCGCAAAGTGCGAAGAAATCATCTCTGGTTTCCAAGCTGCTGCTACTGAAGGTCAAGTGATTAACCGCGTTGTTGCATATTGCAGCCCCGGTTTCTTTACTGGTCTGATTAATCATGCTAAGGTTCAAGCTGCTTACAACCTGTATGCTGCTGTTGCACCCCAGCAAATCAGCCGTGACCGTGCTGGTGGTATGGCTCTGTATCGTCGGTTTGTGTTCAGCAATATCGAGTTCATCGAAGTCTCGCAGATTATCGACGGTACTCCACTGGTTGATACAAACACTGCTGTGTTCGTTGCTGATGATGGTGATGGTTCTTTCGTTACCTACTACAGCCCTGCTGCTCGTTTTGGCTATGTTAACACTGTTGCCGAATCTATGTATGCATGGACGTTTGAAGACCCCCGCTTGACGGAGATTACCATTGAATGTGAAATGAACGTGCTCAATGTGTTGCGTAATCCTCTGTTTGTTGCAGGTGGTTCAGCTTCTTAATTGAAGCATAAATAATTGGACTCTTCGGAGTCCTTTTATTAGAACCTTTTGATAACTTCAGATGGTTGTAATAAAGTTAATTAATAAAGGAAGAATGATGGCGTTTACCGATATTCAGAAAGTTAGAGTTGAAATCGGGGATACTGACCCAGGATTTCCACTGCTAGATGATGCTACTTATGATTATTATCTTCAGAAGCATAATAACAGCATTGTACGTGCTTCCATTGATGCAGCTAAGACTATTCTGTTTCAGTTATCAATGCAGAACTCAGAGACAGTCGATATTTTCTCTGTACGTAATACTTCAGCAGCATCGTATAAACAAGCCTTGATGCTTTACATCAAAGACCCTAACCTTAACCCGCTCTACAACAATCTTAATATGTGGGTTGGTGGTGTGTCCAAGACTGAAATCGCTGCCAATAACGCTAACGTAGATAATAATTATGTACAGAGTTTGAACACTTCTTCCACTACAGAATCTATTAATGGTTTTAGTATTTAAGGAGTCCTGATGAATAACTTCAAGACTTCAAGTATTAGACTAATCGCTAAACATGGTGTGAGCATGACTTATAAGTCCGTTGCTCGTGTAGTAGACGATGTACAAGGTACAGTTACTCAAACAGTGACTCCGCATACTGTAACGATGTATCCTAGACAGGTTGTTGCCAATCAGTACAACATGCCTACGCTAGTCGGTAAAGAGGTAGTTCAATTCTACTTGGCTAATCCTCCTAATGCTTTCACGGTAACTGTAAACGATACGATTACGTACAACAGCATAAACTACAAGGTTCAGTCTTGGCAATCTCATATGGCTAACGGACAAGTCTGTCTATATAGGATTATTGCTGTAAAGGGTTAACCTATGATTACAGCTAATGTAGACGAAGTAATTAAGTCCTTGCTGGCTTATAAAGCAGAAGTAGACCGTAAGTTGACTTATATGGTTAGAGGTTTTGCTTACGAGATTACAAGAACAGCAATTAGTAATACACCGTTAGGTGATGCTGACGAACACATGGCTTTGTACTTGCGCCGGGAACGGCTACTAGGACTACAACCAGAAGAAGGTTTTGCTCAGGGTTCTTGGCAAGTATCCACAGACGGTGCATTCAGTGTTCAAGCAATCTATGGTACTACAGCAGGCGGTGAAGCTCTAAGTCTATCCAAGACTTCTTTGAACGCTTACAAATTAGGCCAGACATTGTATATCGGAAACAAGGGATATTACATTCGTAATCTTGAAAACGGTAGTTCTGACCAAGCACCAATGGGTATTATGCAACCTACGACTGACCATATTATGAGTGTTCTTCAAGCTGACCTTGTAAGACTATATAACCAAGGATAAGCAAGGATATTATATGGCAATTAAAGAAGTAGGTATTGCCGTAAGACGGCATCTAAAGACAGCTTCCCCTGACTTACCAACTGCTCAAGAGAACATTCCTTTTACTGCTCCAGATACGATGTATCAAAGATTGCAGTTTGTGGTTTCACCTCCTACTGACCCTACGCTTGGTACGTACTTTCACAGAGAGAATGTAGAGGCTCAGGTATTCGTTGTAGACGCTCTAGGTGTAGGTACTACGAATGCAATTACAAGAGCAGAATTGATTAGAGATTTATTCCGAAAGGGTATTACTCTAGAAGAAAATGGAATACGGATGCATGTATTGCGTACTCCACAAATAGCAGGTGCTGTAGTGGCTGCTGATAGGGTTATTGTTCCAGTGCTAATTCCGCTTACGGTGGAAGTCTATCACGGCTGAACGGTAATGAAAGCAGGTAATACTGCAATGATTAGTTTAATTTGCAAATTAAAACAATAAGGAATATATAATGACTCTGGCAAAAGGCGTGGCGAAAAAAATCGCCTATAAACTCGAAACTAATTGGGGCGAAGTGCCTACGGTAAAAACTGGAGCACGCTACCTGTCGCGTGTAACCGGGCAGTTTAACGTAAATGCTGAAACTCTGCAATCAAATACTATCCGTACAGATAGGCAAATCGAAGATTATCGTCTAGGTACTCGCTCAGGGGATGGCTCTCTAAATACTGAACTCTCCCCCGGCTCAATCGACGATTTCTTTGCTGCTGCTTTGACAAAGGATTTCGCTGCTGGTGGTACTACAGCAAGTGCTTCCGTCACAATCGCAGCAAGCGGTGATCTCTATACTATCACACGTGCCACAGGTTCTTGGTTGACTGATGGTTTTTATGTAGGTAATGTTGTTCGCATGACTGGCGCTGGTCTGAACGCTGCAAACGTAGGTAACAACCTGCTTATCCTGAGCATGACTGCTCTGGTTCTTACTGTAAAGACTCTGGGAGATAATGTCCTAGTCGCAGAAGGCCCGATTGCGACAGTAGCCGTAGCAGCAACCGGTAAGCAGACTTATACACCACAAACTGGACATACGTCAAAATCGTTTGCTTTTGAAGAGTGGTTTGAAGACGTAACTGTGTCAGAATTGCATTTGGGTAATAAGGTAAACACCCTTGCTGTCCAGTTGCCCACCAATGGTTTCTGCACTGCGGATGTGTCCTTCATGGGTAAGGGTAAGTTGGTTACGGGGGCTACACAGTTCTATACATCACCCACTGCTGCACCCGCTAAGGGTCTGACTGTTTCTGTATCTGGTGCGGTTGTTGTTAATGGAGTTCCTGCTGGTGTTATTACCAGTGCTGACTTCTCTATTGATCGTGGTCTGGAAGCAGCTAACGTAATCGGTACAAATTATGCTGTTGAGATGTTCGACGGGCGCGTAAATGTAACGGGCAATATTTCTACCTTCTTTGAAAATGGTACGTTCCGGGATTATTTCCTGAATGAGAACAAAATCAGTTTGATTTTCGCTCTGTCTACTGGTTCGGAGAAAAATGCAGAAGTTATTAGCTTTGTATTCCCTACTGTCAAACTCGGTAGCTCTACACGTGATGATGGTGAAAATGGCCTGATTCAACAGCACTCTTTCCAAGCTATCTTGAACACTAATGCGGCAACTGGTCTGGTTCCTTCCACTATGCTCGTACAAGACACTTCTCTTGTGTAATACAATCTAGTATGTTACAATCCTCCTTTAGCTTCGGCTTTAGGAGGATTTTTCATTTATACCCGTTACTTTCCTTCAATAATTAACTTGCAATTACAGTATTTACATGTTATAATTATACCTAGTAACAAGAATAACTCTTGTTCAAAGCCCTTCTGGTTTACTCTAGGAGGGCTTTTTATTTGATTAACCAATTGAAAGGAAATATTGATGGAATTGTCATCGCTTAATCTATCGGCTGCTGCTGAACAAGGATATACGTTCAACCTAGTCCATCCCGTAACCGGAGAAGAACTCGACGGTACTATTAAGGTACGTGGAGATAAATCAAAGGTTGTGCAAGCATTTGCTCGCAGTCGTATTCGCGCAATGCAGCTACGCGAGAAGGTACAGAAGGGTAAGAACAAAGACACCGATCTTACCATTGAAGAACTTGAAGATATGGCTATTGAATCTGCTATCGTGCGGATTATTACTTGGAGCAATATCAAGAAAGATGGTGAAGAAATCCCCTTCACCAAGGAAAACGCTGAGATGGTTCTTCGTGAATACGATTGGATTCGCCAACAAGTTCAGGAGAATGCAGAAGACCTGAGCCTTTTTCGACTCGAATGATTTAGAACAAGCCTTTGAATTCGCTGAACAAGAGTTCGCTCTATCCGAAAGACAAGGCGATGGTAAGTCACTAAGGGAGCACCTAGAGGCTGTCTACAAGCAGACTAAGAAGAAACCTAAAGAACTGGAAGAACTCATAGAGCTTCCAGACTGTATGCAAGAATACTGGTCATGGTTTCTCAGATTAAATGCTAGACGGCCTTCAGGTATGGGTGTATCAGCAATTCCTTATTCAGAGATGCTTGCATTCTTTGAGTTGATTGGTGTTGCTCCTGATTCTTCTGAAATAGAAGTTCTTGAAATGTTTGACAGAATCGCTATCAAGGCATTCTCTGAACAGCAAGAGAAAGAACAGAAGCGAAACCAAGCGAAGTCCGGTAAAAAGCAATCTAAATAGAATACCTATAGGATTGATTTAAAGGCGATTTAAGCGATTCAATTTCAAGGAGTACCTTGGGTATTACCTAGATATTAAAGTCGCTTAAATCAACGATTAAGGCCCTTGGCGGGCCTTTCTCTGTGTGTACTTTCTAGCGAGAGCATAGACAGAGGATTAATACTTTGCAAGACAATCAATAAAGGCAAGTTGCCACAGGTCATTATCTGCAAGGTGCTTGCGGTTGTAAGTAAAGAAGATTTGATGACGAAGACGGGCTTTGACTAGCTTACTAGCCTTGGACTTCTCAAGGACTTCAAGGTACATATTGAGTGAATCAGAATGCAGAAGCATGTTCTGTTTCATTTCTACAACGCGGTTAGCGGAACCATTGCAGTATTCCTCTTGGTCGGCATTGGCAGCAGTAGAGAAAAGCAAAACACAAGCGATAGCGATGGAATGGATAAGTTTCATTTGGGACTCCTTTGGTTAAATTGAAGACTTGACTATATCAGAAAACTTCAATGTGTCAATAAGAATTTTGACAGTAGTGAAAGAACAACATGAATAATATGAAGCATAACGGAGGCTACTTTGGAACTCACTGAACTGGTCTTTACCGCACGAACTGAGGAACTAGAACGAGCCTCAAAAGTAATTGGTGACCTTGCTACCGATTTATCTAATCTTAACAAAGTATCTAAAGAGGCTGCTCAAACAGAGGCAACCCTCGCCAAAGCTGCAAAAGCTAACGCAGATGCTAACCTGCAAAACGCAAAAGCGCAAGACGTTCGTCTAAAGAGTACGATTGCTGCTGACAAAGCGGATCAATCTACAGAGAAATCTGTAAAGAAATCCACAGAAGCTACTGAACGTCATACACGCGCAGTCAAGGCTAACGCTGATATTCTTGCTTACCAAACTGACCGTGCTAAGTTCATGGCAGAAGGCTTCTCTAGTGGTAACGCAAGTACCCTAGCACAAGCTAAGGCTGTAGGACAGCTATCAGATGAACTAAAGAAAATTCTTGATCTTCAAAGAAGTTTTCAAGGTAACATTTCGTTTGACAAGTCCGACATGGGCATCAAGCGTCTTACCAAAAGCTACAACGAAGCTACGGAAAGCCAGAAGCTATTTGCTGAAGGTACTTCTTTAACTATTGAGCAAGCACGTGAACTAAGTCGGGATCAGAATCGTATTGCAGCAAGTATGAAATTCATGGGTAAAAGCATGGATGAAATTACTGCTGCCCAAAGAGTTTATGCTAACGAATACAACAACGTAGCTAGTGCTTATAATAGGATTGATGCTGCTGAGAAGGCTGTAATTAAACAGCGTAAGGAAGTGGTTTCTGCTACAAATTATGTAACTCAAGCAGATCAAAAAATGGCTGCTGCCTTGAATGTTTCTAACAAGGGGCTTGATGTAGCAGGTACAGATTTGCTTGTTAAGTACGAGACTGCTCTGAGAAGGTCGGGAGTTGCACAAGATGTAGTCACACAGAAACTAGGTACATACAAGACCCAACTTCAACAAGTACAAGCAGAAGAACAGAAGCGCAGAGAGCAGCACCTCTCTAGAGCACTGATGCCGCAGGCCACCGATGTTGTTGTGTCTCTCTGGTCAGGGCAATCTCCACTTACGGTACTCTTACAGCAGGGCGGCCAAGTGCTTGATTTGTTCAACCAATCAGGTGTAGCCGCTGAAAAGTTTGCAGAGTCTGTAAAGACCTCGATGAAGGCAATGCTACCTTCAATTATGGCTGTTGTCGAGGGTGTTGGTACTCTGATTGTAGACGGCATTCTTGGTGCTGGCAATGCAATGGTTGACTTTGTAGGTAAAACCTTGCATTTCAATACAGTTCTCGAAGCAATGAATAGGGGGCTTACTTCTATCGGATGGGGTGTATCTGAGGAGGGTATTCAGCGTCTTACTAAGGGTTTCAGTATCCTTGCTGGTGGTGTGATTACTGGTGTGGTTGTAGCTTTAGGTGCCCTGGCTGTAGGATTTAAACAAGTAGTACAAGAAGAAAACGCACTAGCAAAGGCCATGGCTTTATCTGGGGCTACTATGGGTATATCCCATCTCACAGCTATCCAGTATGCTAACAGCATGGAGAAAGTTGGGGTAACTACAAGTAGGGCAACAGCCGTAATCACCGAAATGGCTAAATCAGGTGTATTTGTAGCCGGTGAAATTGGGATGGTCACAAAGGCTGCGGTTGACTTGGAGAAATACGCAGGAATTGCAATTGCTGATACTGTAAAATCATTCGCAAAACTGAAGGAAAAACCAGTTGAGGCAATGATTGAATTGGCTAAGTCTTCTGGTATGGTTTCGGAAGAAGTTCTGAAACAAATCATTCAGATGCAAAAGGTGGGTGATGCTTCCGGTGCTATTACGCTAGCTATGACAACCATGGCTGATGTAAACAAACAGCAAGTAGCAAGAATGAAAGAAGACTACAATGGTCTTGCCCTTTCTTTAATGGAACTTGGGAGAGGCATTAAAGACTTCTTCTCTGGTCTATTCAAGACAGTGTTCTCTGCTAATCTACCTACCACAGCAATTGAGAATGAACTCAGAGTGCAGGCCGACAAAGCAAGGGCGTTGCGTGAAAAAGGGCTTACTCCTGAAAATAACATATCTTTACGTTTAGCTGAACAGCAGGTTAAGCTACTTAGTGAGCAGATAAACAAAACTGTAAACCTCTCAACTGTAGAAGCAAAGCGCAGGGAGCAATCTTCTGCTGCTGCTAAGGCTATTGAGGAAAATGAACAACTTGCCGCTAAGTATTCGGATAGTGTCACAAAATCCAAACAAGAAATTGTTAAACTAGAGGCTAAAAGAACAGAATGGAAAGAAAAAGGGCTACTCACTGACGAGAGAGAGAAGACTCTAGCTACAGCCATCGCTGCTGAAAATAAGAAGATCAATGACGAACTGAAGAAGAATTCCGGCGCATCTAAACGCGAATCGTATTATGCCTCTTTAATGAAGGACGCAACCAATAATACAATCGCAGCAGCAACCGCTACCGAAGAACTTACTAAGTCAGAGCTTAAACTTCTGCAAGTACGTGAAGACCCTAAGTTCGCTACTCTTACCAAGCAGGAACAGGCTAATGTAGTTGCTAAATACGAATCTGCCATTGCTACAGAAAAGCAAACAAGAGCAGTTCAAGAACTAGAAAAAGCAGAAGAATTCCGCTTGAAAGTTCTAGGTAAATCCGAAGGCGTAGGTAAGCAATACTACTCCGATATGGAAGCCTTGATGAAGTATGCTAAGACTGCTGGTTGGACTACGGAGCAAGTCGAAGAAATGACTCGTGCTATCTACATGCAAACACCAGCATGGAAAGAGCATGAGAAAGCACTTGAATCTTCCAGACAAGCCCTGAATAAGTTCAACGAAGAAAGTATTGCATATCAAGCTGGTACTGCTAAGACCAACGAAGAACTCGATTATCGTATTTCTTTACTTGGTAAGACCTCGGAACAACAGAGAATTCTTTCTATTGAATACCAACGCGAACAGAAACTTCGTGAAAACGCAGTTGTTCTTGGCAAGAAACTTCGTGACATTGAAGAAGGTATTACGAAAGCTAAGAGGAATGGACTTTCTGAATCTGAACTGAAAAAGTACGAAGATGCTAAGGTTCAAGCAATTCAGGACTCCGCTGAACGCGAAAGAGCAATCAATCGTGAAACTGCTGTAACTTATGCCGAAGATTTGCAGAAAGAAATTGATGCAATCAAATCCGGTATATCAGACAGTATCGTAACTGCCTTGTTTGAAGGCGGTAAAGAAGGTAGTAAGAAACTGCGTCAAGTCATAGTAGATACTCTTCGTAAGAAGGTTACTATTGTTGTTGACGCAGTTGTTAATACCTTGGTGGGGAATGTTGTTGGTAGTTTGTTTGGGGGGTCTGGAGGCGGCGCTGGAGGTAGTGCTGGTGGAAGCATTCTAGGAACTATTTCTAATGGTTTTAGTGCTTTGAATGGGAGCATTGCCGGTGGATTCTCTAATGCCTTTACGAGTTTCGCTTCAAGTTCCGTCGGACAATCTCTCGGGTTGAGTAACTCGTCAGCTATTATGGGGAACAACCCGTCTGCTTTTGTACCCCCGGGGGGGCAATTGACAAGTCTCGGGAGCGGTTTAGGTACAGCCGCAGGTATGCTGGGTTCTGGTCTTGCTGGCTACGGTATTAGCAGTGCAATCTCTGGTGGATACACTACTGGTGGTAACACTGTAAATGCTATTGCAGGTATTACTAGTGCCTTCCTTGGGCCGATTGCTGGTGTTGTAGGGGGTCTGATTAACAGAGCATTTGGGCGCAAACTTAAAGATACTGGTATTCAGGGTACTTTTGGTGGTCAGGCAGGGTTTGAAGGTGAAGGGTATCAGTTCTACAAAGGTGGTTGGCTTCGTTCGGATAAGACGAAAACATCAGAACTGGATTCCGGCCTACAGAAAATGCTGTCCGACTCCTTCAAGGCTATGCAGGTGCAAGTAGGAACGTTTGCCACTGTTCTCGGGTTATCAACAGACAAGATTGCGGGGTTTACTACTTCAATGAAGGTAAGTCTGCACGGACTAAAAGAAGAAGAAATCCAAGGTAAAATCCAAGAAGCTCTTGCTACTGCTAATAATGAACTTGCACAACAAGTTATTGGTACATGGACGAATACTACCAAAGAAATCCAAGAAACAATTGCTACAGGCACACATTGGGACAGCGGTGAAGACCAGTGGAAAACCGTTACCCGTACAATCGAGGAAACTACTTATACAGCAAGCGAATACGCCAAGGAAGGCGAGAAAGCGATTGATACCCTTACTAGACTTGCTGGAAGTCTGAGTACAGTTAATAACACGTTTAAGAATTTCGGTTGGTCTTTGTATGAAGTGAGTCTAGCTGGTGCATCTGCCAGTAGTAAGTTCGTTGACCTTTTTGGGACGATGGAGAACTTCACCCAAGCTGCAAGCACATACTACGAAAACTTCTATACTGAGGCTGAACGTGCAGCTAATGTAACCCGCGACATTACTGAAGCACTCGCTAAATTTGGCCTTGAAACACCAAAGACACGCGAAGGTTATAGAGCACTTGTTGAACAACAGCAGAAACTAGGTGAAGCCGGTGCAGAATCTGTAGCGGTACTTTTAAATCTGTCTGGTGCGTTCGCTGAAATTTCTCAGACAACAGAAGAGGCTAATCAGGCAATCTCGGATTCTTTCGCAAGAGAGAATGAAATTCTTAGACTAACAGGTCAAGAAGTTCTAGCAGTTTCAAGAGAAAGAGCTAAGGAACTTGCTGCACTTGACCCGGCTAACAGAGCATTGCAAGAACGTATTTATGCTTTACAAGATGAACAGAGTGCTACTGAGAAAGCTAATGCAGCCGCAGAAGCTGCCGCTCAGGCCCATGAGAAACTCGTACGTGAACTTACTGAGATTGCCAGAACTGCATTGCAGATTTTGGATAATGCCATTAAGAAAGAAAAAGAAGCAGCTAAAAGCACTTTTGATGCTTTGATGAAGGACATTGACAACCGCAGAAATGTAACTGTCAAGGCTTTTGAAGCTCAGAAGAACATGCTGACTACCGCTATCGAGGGAGCAAATAACCTTGCTAATCTACTGAAGGAGGAAGCAAACAGAATCCGTGGTTATGCTACAGGAATGAAGTTAGCAAGTGATCCAACGGATATTCTAGGCGGTGCGTTAAGTGCTCAAGCAAGGCTAAGGTCTGGTGATACGTCCAATGCAGTTCTTGAAGCTGCTACGAATATTGACCCAGAAATGTTCGCTACTTGGGCTGATTATGCTACTAATTTCTTTGCAACGCAAGGCATCATCTCTGATTTTGCTGATAAGGCAGATAGGCAAGCCAGTGAAGCCGTGAGTCAAGTATCTCTGTTGGAACGCCAACTAGAATTAACAGAACTTCAGCATCAATCTGACCTTGAGCATTATACTAAACTAGAGGAAGCAGCTAAGTTGTCTCTAGAAGCTCAGATTGCGTACTACGACAGTATTCTAGAAATTGCAAATATGCAATTGGAAGAAGCCCTTGGCACGAAACTGGCTGTAATGGCTCTGGGCGATGCTATGAATAACTTCAGCGGTGCTATTGGAAAACTTTCAATGGCTACTCGGAATGATGTAACGTCTATTCTACCTTCTTTGTCTGGGCTTCCTTCGTTTGATGTAGGTACTAACTATGTGCCAAACAATATGATAGCTCAAATCCACAAGGGTGAAGCTATCATACCAGCAGCATACAATCCTGCTGCGACTGGCTCGCTAACATCTGAAGAAGTTGTTAATGTTCTTATTGAGATTAAAAATGTTCTAGTGAATACTCAGAACGTAACAATAGATCAAAAGCAATCTTCAGATAAACTGGTTAGACTTATTGACTCTGTTACCGAAGGTGGACAAGGCATGATAAATGCAGAATAAGAAGAAAGAAAAATAATGAAAGTTTTATCACCGATAAAAACAAGTAATTTTATTTCATTATCTAGTACGATTGCAGAGCCTGCTGCGGGGGAAACTCCGTGGTCAGGCGCAACTGCTTATACTGCTGGTGATGATGTGATTTTAACTAGCACACACAGAAGGTATAGAGCTATACAGAACAACACAGGTAAAGACCCTTCTGATGCTGCCAGCTATACCTATTGGGCTGATATTGGCCCTACAAAGAAGTACGGGATGTTTGATGGTGCAACATCTTATCCAAGCAGTAATACAGGAGGTTTCACTGTTGTTATTCAGCCCGGATTTTTCAATAGCATTGTGATGTTTGGGCTGAATGCTTCTTCATTATCAGTTACAGTCAAGAACCAACCGGGGGGCACTGTAATATTTACTGAAACTGTTTCACTGGAAGGCTCATCTGTTGGTGATTGGTATGAGTATTTCTTTAATGGATTTATCCCTCGTACTGACTACATCGCATCTGGCATTACACCATATTCACAAGCGGAAGTTACTCTAGTCTTTACAGGGACAGGTAATGTATCTTGTGGTGTGATTGCTTTTGGAGATTTGAAGAATATCGGAAACACTCAGTACGGTGCTAAAGCAAATCCTAGAAGCTACTCTACTGTAAAGGTAAACACAGACGGTACACAAAGTATTGTGAAGCGCAGATCAGGTAATGATATGACAGCTACTTGCTTCATTGATTTATCCGAAGCTAATTCTGTATATGCTGTATTGCTTGAGTTGATGGATTCTCCTGCATTCTGGATCGGTACAGATATTTCTGAATACAACGGATTAAGAAGTTGGGGTATTGGTAAAGGGACAATCAGTTATGATTACCCATCTGCTGCTCTTGTAAGTGTAGAAGTCACAGGATTAATTAAATAAGGAAGTATATGACAACACAAATTACTTTACCGCCAACAGCTCCTAGTAGGGCGGATAGAGATACATTCGCGGCAAGAGCTGATGCATGGGTAGCATGGGAAGAGAATAATCTTGTTCCCGAGATGAATACTGCTCTTGTAGAGATTAACAATAATGCAGAAATTGCACAGCAAGGGTACGACGCAGCTACTGTGGCGCTATCATCCTCGCACTTTAAAGGTGAATGGAGTACATTAACAGGAGCACTTACAGTTCCTTCCAGTGTATATTACAGCGGCGCATATTGGATGCTGCTATCTAATATTGCAGACGTAACTACTAAGACTCCCGGTGTGGCTTCGGAATGGGCTCTAATTAAAACTACAAACGCACTTCCTTGGTTCCAAGCCAGTGCCAGTATTACTGCTGGTTCAGCAATATCCATTGATAGCAACGGGAAAGTAGCTAATCCAGTAATCACAGCGGCTGCAGCGGGGGCCAGCACGGCTATTTCACCGACTGCTTGGTACGGCGCCATTTGCTACGCAGCAGATCAAGACAAGTTTGTGCTGGCAGCGAGCGATGGCACAAACCTAAAGGCGCGGGTCGGCACATTGTCTGGAACAACAGTCACTTGGGGTGCAGTCAGTGCAACTATTGGCGCCTCTGGTGCAAAGCAAGGTATTGCATATGTCGGCAGTGGAAAGGTGGTTGTTGTTTACGCACCGGCAAGCGGAGTCTATGCCGCCGTTGGCACCATCAGCGGCAGCACGATCACGTTCGGCACTCCGGTGCAGATCACGGCCACGGCGACTAGCTCCGTTGACCGACACAGCATCACATTCGACCCGGATACCGGATCGGTGGTGGTGGTCTATAAGAACGGCTCAGGCAACATCTTCGCCATTGCCGGGGCTGTCAGCGGCACCTCCATCACTTTCGGTACGGCGGTGGATGTAGGTGCCATCAGTCCGGATGTGCATGTCATCTCCATGCCGGGGACGGGCGGCAAGGTGTTCCTCGCATACGCCGCAGGAGGCCCCGTGTCGTACATGGCCCGCATCCTGAGCCTTGTCGGCACCAGTATCACAGCGAACGCGGCTTATACCTGGGGCGCTGTCGGCACATCCGGCGTGCCCATGCGGGCGGCATTCGACCCCGTGTCGCGCAAGCTGCTGGTGGTGGGCTGCGCGACCTCGGGCAATGTGGGCGTGGCGGCAGTTGCCAGCGTTGCGCTCACGGAGATTTCCTTCGGCGCGTCGCGCGCCTTTTCTGGCGGCGGTATCACACCCGGCGTAATGCATGCCCATTGGGACACCTCTGCTGGCGTACCCGTGGTGCTGTACGGCGACGCGGGGAACAGCAACTACGGCACCATGGTCAGCGGCTCCATTGCGTCAGGCGTTTTCGTTGCCGAATCAAAGACTGTTTTTTACAGCGGCACAGTGCAGTACATCACCGCAGTTCAAGGCGCAGGGAAGAATGTGGCGATCTATGGGGATGCGTCCAGCTATTCGGTCGTCACCCCATACAGCAGCACTGCACGCAACTTCATCGGCTTCGCGCAATCTTCCGCAAGTACAAACGAATACTTGAAAGTATCTACCTCCCAGTATGTAGATGAAAATCAAACTGGACTGACCGTAAGTGCTAAATACTATATTGCCGATAACGGAGCATTAACAGCAAATATTACTGAAACATTTGCAGGAACTGCTGTAGGTGCGAATAGACTTCTGGTAAAGGGATAATATGAAAATCATTAGAAATAAAGAAAGCAAACTGGTTCCTTACTTGTTTGATGAATCTGTTGTTCTAGAACTTAGTACAGAAGGGATGACTACAGAATCTTTCAAAGCATTGGATATTACGTCAGATACTTTTGAAGTCCTATCTTCTATCCCTGCGCCTTTGGATTTCGTACCCAATGCTCTGATATGGGAGGCGGGGTGGAGTATTGGTAATCAAGAACTCGTTGATACTTTTAATCTAGACAAGGCCAATAGACTTCAACAAGTAAAGACCAACAAGCGTCAAGAAATTAACGAATCTAGACTTCAAGCTAATTTTAGCACCTTCTTACACAATGGTAAAGTAATTGCTTGTGACCAACTTTCACGCTCGGATATTGATGGTGTAAATGGATACGTCGGTATCAACGGGACTCTCCCACCGGATTTTCCCGGTGCTTGGAAGGCCAAGGATGATTCATACCTTCCAATTGCATCAGTAGATGCTTGGAAAGCGTTTTATCTCAGTATGTACAATACTGGTCTTGGGCACTTCATGAAGTCACAACAGTTGAAAGCACAAGTTGACGCTTGTACCACAGTAGAAGAAGTTGAGGTAATCAAATGGTAAGCAGAGTCTTTGTAATGGCCTACAAAGGCCCTCCTAAAGATTTCCTTCATAAACTAGGACATTGGGGTATTTGTAGATTCAGCGAATTGCGTAATCTCATGCGAACAGGTAAATTCAAAAAGGTAATTTACTCGCACGTAGAACTTAACATCAATGGAAATAGCTATTCTTCCTCTTCTAGAGATGGTGGAGTTAGAATGAAATATATTGATGTTTTCTCTGGCTCATGGGATTTGTTTGAAGTTGAAGCAGACGAGTTGTATGCTCTAAATTGGTTCAATAAGAATGCAGGAAAGAAATACGACTGGGCAGGAATCTTCAGGTTCTTACTTCCGTTTCTTCCTCATGCAGAAGATCAGTATTTTTGTAATGAAGCAGTAGCAAGTATGCTGAAAATGAAAAATCCATCAGACGATACCCCTGATGAATTTGTTGAGCGAATTAAGAAGAAGATTTAGGACTGCTTATGCAAAGTGACAACCGACGACAAGACGATGCTACAGTAAAGGTGATTGCTGAACGAATTGATAACCTGCACGATCATATTAGTGACCTGAGAGATTCAATGAGGGAGTCAATGAAAGAGATGGCTAATGCTGTAAACAAGCTAGTCAGAATCGAAGAAGGACAAATGCATATGATGCAAGCTCATGAACGATTAGCACTTCAACTTGATAAGCATGAAGAACGATGCAGGACTCTTGAACAAAGAGTAGATGACCTAGAGAAAGAAACCCCAATGAATAAGCAAGTACGGACTTGGGTATTTGGTACTGTAACAGGTATTGTAATAACCGTAGGTTTACTTGCAGCTAAGATCATTGGATTGATGTAATAAGGAATCGCAATGCCAAAGTTTCACCAAAGAAGTCTAGCGAATCTAGATACAGTTCACCCTGACCTTAAAAGAGTAATGCTAGAAGCAATTGAAAACGCTCCTTTTGATTTTGGCATTACCGAAGGTCTTAGGACTAAAGAACGACAGCAGCAATTATTCAATGAAGGAAAGTCCCAGACACTTAACAGTAGGCACCTTACAGGTAACGCTGTTGATATTGTAATTTTCATTGACAATAAAGTAACTTGGGATTTGAAATACTACAAAGTTCTATCTGAGCACATTAAAGCAGTAGCTAAACTCAACGATGTACCTGTCGTATGGGGCGGAGATTGGAAATCATTTGTAGATGCTGTGCATTTTGAACTAGACAGGAAGGTCTACAAATGAATAAACTATCTGCTCTTTTTAATCTATTCAGGAAAGGGTCATCCGTATCTGACCCTACTGCTTGGAAGAATAAGCAAATCACAGCAACGGTGCTAGGTGCTTTTATCCTTGCCTTGATTAACGTCCTTGCTGCTTTTGGATATGCCCTACCTATTGACACCGAGACTGCGAATGCTATTGCTGGTGGTATCATCGCTATTGTTAACGTCCTGCTCACTGTTACCACAACAGATAAAGTTGGACTACCAGCAAAACACGATAAGGTGTCACCCATTGATTCTACTAAAGAGTCAAGAAGTGACTCTGCAACAAAGGAAAATGCAGTTGAAGTTACTCCAGCAAAACCAACTGACAGTCCAGCAGAAAACATCTATATTAACTGACAACCTAGACGGAACTACACTAGGTATCACGTGTAAATTTTAATAAACTAACGAAAGAAAATCATGGAAAAAGTAATGCTTGTGCTAAAAATGCTTCCTGTAATTATTGCTGCAATCAAGGCAATTGAAGAAGCAATCCCCGGTAACGGCCAAGGTGAACAGAAGCTGGCAATGCTACGCCAGATTCTAGAACTTGCTGACGGAACTATTACTAATATCTGGCCTACTATTGAAGGTCTAGTGAAGGTTCTAGTTAAGACGTTCAACGATACAGGTGTATTCAAGAAGTAAGGATACCCCTAGAATCAACTAGGAAGCCCTACAAGGCCCCTAAAATTACAACCCAAGGGGTAGGTATACCCCGGATACAATGAAGCCTCCTAGCGCCTTTAAACGGGTACTAGGAGGCTTTTCTATTGGTTAATTGGTTAGTCTGTTTTGATTTTTAGTTTCTTCTCTATAGCACCAGCAACCTTCTTAATCACCTGATTCAAACTTCCCTGAGCGTAGCGCCTAATAGCATAAGTTCTTGCTACAGAGATAACTGTCATACCAGCAGAAACTACCATATTCTGAGAGAAAGAAATAGGTGAACCTACTGCTGCTAGAAGAAAGGCACTGCTTGCAAAACTAATTATAAAGCCTATAGCAGTGTTTAAACAGGCTTCAATCAGGGATTCTAGTCGGGTTTGGTGCATTGGTTCCTTTCTACAAATAAAACAAAACCTCAAAGGATTTCTCCAATGAGGTTATTGTCGTTTAGTTCTGATTGTTTGTCAACCCCAAGAACTCAAGGAGTTGTTGCGAGTTAGCAACACCTTGCATCCTTCGGATTTCAATTTCATTAATTGTAAGGACAAGCACAGGAACACCTTTGACTTTGTACTTGCTCTTATCGGATTGAGTCATTGTATCAATGTTAATCTTTACAAGTTCAATCCTACCTAAGTCCATACGATCCAGCAAGGATAACATACTGCTGCAAGATTGACTGTAGAAGTCAACAGCAGTGAAAAGGTAGAGAACTACCCTTTCGCTATCGTCTTGCTCTAGCGTGTTTACCACGTTTCCTTCCAAGGTTCAGTCATAGGAGGTTCACCAAGGAATTGCATCAACGCTACAGCAGATAGACTACCTGTGTGTCGCTTTAGTTCCTTAGCATCTTCATCTAGAAGAATCAGAGTAGGAACACTACGGATAGTCCATTGCTTTACAAGATCAAGATTGCCTTCAATGTCAATTTCTTGAAGATTGATTCCTTCAAGGGTTAGACCTTCAAGAGTCTTGGATAACTGCTTGCATGGAGTGCAATAGTCAGCAGAGAATTTTAGTAGAGTTTTCATGTTTGACCTTTCTTTAACCGCACTTAGAACTTCCGCAGTTTGCACACACCTTGCAACCTTCTTGATAAACTACATTCGTACTACCGCAAGATTGGCACTTTTCGTCGCTAACCTTTTCTCCATCTTTGATGAACGAAGCAAGATACTTGCGAACATGAAATACGAATGTACCAGCAATGCAGTCAACCTTGTCAAGTTCACTTACAATATTCCGAATAAGCACACCATGCCGGAGACACAGTGAAATCATACGGCATACCTTGGTTGCATTACTGTCATGTACGCTTTTGTTTACCGTATCTTCTACATATTTCTCAGGGATACCTTTACTACGAGCAAGATTCAACAAAACGTCAACAGTATTCTCAGCAAGGACATTCTTCTCTGAATGATTTGTCTGAACAAACAACGCAACAGGTCTAGTCTGTGCTTCATTCATAATCACAGTTAGATACCATTTACGCCCTTCTGCTCGTAGAGTCTTTAGGCTTGCTGGCAGGGAGTCCGGTAGCTTAATATCTTCAAGGATTACCTCTTCCTCTGCATTCACAGTTTCCTTAGCAGCAGACAAGACAGAAGTCATAGTACCTGCGCGATAAGTAGTAAAACCCTTGATTACACCAGAATTATAGACTTGGAGATACAGGTTCTTAAAGTCTTCATAAGGGTAATCAAATGGAATATTACAAGTCTTAGAGCAAGCAGAGTCAGTGTACTTCGCAAACCCCTTCAAGTCACTTACGTGGTCGTCTACTGTTAGCTCTGTTGTGGTAACAATATAGTTTGCATTCGGGTCGTATTCATCTTGCTCCTTCAGATAACGAATACCATAGTCTTCGCACAGAACTTCCTTAGTCAACCCTCGGTTCTTGTCGATCTTGTATGTAACACCGAACTTATCAACCCCTTTCAGAATCTGCTCATCCCCTTCTTGAGCGAACTTGAACATCTCTGTCTCAAAGAATTCACCAGCGTAAAACTTAGGCGTAACGTCAATCATGTGATCCGGTGTAACTGGAACAATCACAGTGCGAATGTATTCAGTCATAAAGGCAGGTTCAATTCCACCTGTAACTACATTCGCAAAGATTGAGCCATTACCGTTCGGTTGCTGACTAAGCAAGGAGCTATTGCGGATACCAGTAGTACGAAGTTTCTGCATGTACTCAGTAGACAGATTCAAGTTCTTAATAAACTTAGCCTCTGAATGCTTCTCAGGAATGCAATACTTGAACATACCCTTTTCTACAGCAAGATCAATGGAGGCTTCGTAAGCAGCCTTTGCGTAGACTTGCATAAGTTCTTCCCGAAGTTTATTGGCCTTTTCAGAGCCAAAGCGAACCTTCAGCATAAACAAAGCAGAACCCCACCCCATCACGCCCGCCCCGATTCGCCGCTTATTGCGCATTGAATCAATATAGATAGGCAATGGTGCTTCTGAGATTTCGTTTACGTTATCTAGGAAACGAACAAGTGTACGGACATGCTTATCGAGCTTCTCAAGATCAAAACCAGTACCTTCTTTGTTAATAAATTGCGTCAGATTCAACGTACCGAGGCAGCATACACCTCCCGGTGCAAGGGTCTGTTCTCCGCACGGATTTGTCGCAATAATTGTTTCGCCATAATTCAATGGGGCAAACTCATTAGCACGATCAAGGAACAATACACCGGGTTCATTTCGATTGTAGGTACTCTCCATAATCAGATTCCATAGCCAAGAAACCTTGACAGTGTTGTGTACTACTACAGGATAGCCCTTGTTCTTCCATGCATTCAAATCTCCGTTCCATTCAGCCTTGTACTTCGCAAAAGCAGTATCGGGAAACACGAGGTTCCATTCGTCTTGAGATGCGTCACCGGACTCTACAGCAGTAACCTTCTGCATAAAATCTTCGGTGCAGTTCACAGAGATATTAAACTTACTCAATCGACCCGGTGTTTGCTTTGCTGTAATAAATTCGATAATGTCAGGGTGCCACACAGACATTACACCCATTTGAGCACCCTTGCGAATCTTCTCCTTGGACTTCTTATTGTTGTTCTTCTTACCAGAACCAGAAGTAACAATCTCAGAACTCTTATCGAATAGTTCCATGAAACGAACAGCACCGGGAGACTCTACACCGATGCCTGCAATGAAAGAACCTCGTGGACGAATCCATGAGAAATCCATACCCCAACCACCTTCTGATTTTAGAGTCTTCGCTTGTTCGACAAGAACCTTGTAAATACCTTCAAGTGAATCCAGATTGGAATCGGGGATTCCACCTACATAGCAGTTAGCGAATGTTACCCCTTCCCACTCTGTACCGGCATTAGCTGTGATTCGCCCACCAGAGACACCCTTGAAGTCACTAAGGAGGTTGTAGAACTCAGATTCCCAATACTGTTTCTTTTCTTCAGTCTCTTCTGCACTAGCAATGTGCTTTGCAACTCGACGGAAAGTATCGTTTACGCTTTCATCTTTGTAGTTCTTGTAGGTAGTTCGCCAGATTTCTTCTGAGAAGCTGTCCTTGAAAATAGTACCTGCATTTTCTGTATTCAATTTATTTCCTTTATTTTAATTAATCTCAAACGCTTTCCGTCATTCCCTTGCTGCGGTAGAGGTCAATAAGCAATGAGTTTCCGATTGACTTATCAACTGCTTCTACTGACGCATAACCGCTACTTACCCACTGGTCATCAAATCTTTCATTACCAACAAACCTCTTGCAGGTAATCACATTCCCGAATCTATTACGATGCTGAACATCTTGAACTTCATACGGGTATCGTGTATCCATCCCGCAATCATAAAGAATCTTATCGAATGCTTCTTTATTGTTCTCTGCAAATTCATCAGTAAGCCACGGTGCCACGGTTTGTAGCTCTGACATACTGATACAGCAAATCGCACAAATTTGAAGTGTCACAGTTATCTCCCTTTCTCCAAGGGAAAGCAAGAGTAATTGATTATACCATGCTTTCCCTGATTTTGATAGTTAATTATTAAAGTTCATAGAATTCTCCAGCAACTTCCGATGCTGAACAAATCCCTTGAGGTTTGCACTCCACAAACAACCCTCTCGGTCAACGTGACTTACACCTTCTTCCCATACTTCAGGATTAAAAACAGAAAAATGCTGTAGTTTCGTAACCTTCATAGCAATACCCTGGTGCTCTGCTGGCGAAAAGTGCGGCTTAGGGCCATCAAATAGTCTGTTGTAAATCTCCATAGCTTTCTCAAAAGTCTCGTCTAGCTTTCGGTAAGAAATTTGTCCGCAGCAACTGGCGCTAATCTTCAGGGCATCTTCTAGTTCAAGTTCGCGTCCGTCAGAATCTTGGTAAATAACGTCCCTACCTTGACTTGTTCGTGAGCGATGCACATAAGGTACGTGAGCTTCACCAGCAAACAACTTGAAAGGTTCGCTTCCTGCTTTAGTTTCTTTAATCTTCCGTGCAAGATCAACAATCTCAGGTTGTGCAGCATCAGGGTCATCACGAAGCCACTCAAAGTTCTCCCACTCTGTACCGGACATAACTACCTTGATACGACTAAAAGGTTCTGTGATTCTGTTACTCCACATTTTATGAAGGCCGATTTCAGATAGTCGTTTAGAGTAAATAAAAGCGTTGTCAGCAGCAGCTTTCCAAAGTTGTTTAGCAGATTCTAGTTCTACCCCTTCAAGTTGCTCTGAAGCCGACATGCCGCCTTTGTTCTTACCCCACACGATAGGTGTAATAGGATCAGATTCATTGACAGAAATTACTGACTTTACTGGTACTGCACGACTGCTCTGAGCATTCTTATTCAGAATCTTGTGTGTGAGAACTTCTGCCCAGATATATCGGTAGGTTTCAATCTCATAAGTAATCAGACGATCACCTGAAAGATTAATACTGTCTTGGATTACTTGTACGGAATTAAAACTCATTCAATCTCCTTCAAATCATCTTCCGTAACAATAAAGGAATCGAACGGACTCTCCAGATTCTTCAAATGCCATCGGTCAATAGCAATAACTTCTACAACCTTGCAGTTCTTACCGTTAGTGATAACAGTGTCCCCTCGCTTGTATTTAGATTCTTTCGTTTCAGTAACCTTCTTAATTGCTTCGGTTACTTGCTTTACTTCTTGGATTTTGTTTTCTTTAGTCATGTTTATCTTTCAAAAGAATGTTGGTTGAGCTACGCTGCGTGTAAGAGCCATCAGGCCAGTCTGAAAGTCTGTAGCACCAATGCTTACCCACCGCTGATCCAGACCTTCTGTAGTGCGTAGTTTATTGACCAATTCTCCCAACTCTGCTCCTTTGGTTTTAATTTCATTCATAAGATCAATCTCAACTTGAGTCAGTTCTCGATAGCCTTTAATTTGTCGATGTTGATTATCCATGTTTAGGTTCCTTTCTTAGTTTCTTCTTCTAACTCTAGCTGGAGAAGCGCGAGGCTGCGCCAAGCCAGCTTTGCGCTATGCCGTTGACCGTCTGTATCAAACTTACCACGATCAATCAAATGCCTTGCAATACAATTTGAGTGGTCAGTTGATTTAGTCTTATCCCAGTGCAATTCTTTATCAGGGTGATGCTGCTGATTACCTGCCCAAGAGCACTTAGCTACTTCAGCAATAGCCAGAGGAAAGTAATCAAGTACACCAGTGGTAATAGGAATCTGCTTACGCTCTTGGGCATCCGTTGGTAGAAGCATATCAGATTTCAGTTTAGTGCTAGTTTCTTTCTCTATCCAAATTCGGTTAATTTCGTCTAGATCACAGAAAAGGTTTTCGTTTCTTGTACGTGGGCAGTTGTCGAAGCTCCCCCGGAATGCGCAACCTTCGCAACTGGCCTTTCCGTCTTTTACTTTCAGAGTGTAAACCTTACCTTCATGCATCCAGTCATTAAACATATTAACCTCCTGTACTTCCAAACCCGCCAATACCTCGTTCGGTATCAGACAACTTATCTACCACCTTGAAGGTAACTTGAAGTGCATCAATAATCATGCCTTGAGCGATACGATCACCGTGTTTTACAACAAGAGCACCATCACCGTCTGCTGTGAGTTTAACCTTGAGCATGCCGCGATAATCACTATCCAGAACGCCCACTGCATTAGCTAGACGTACACCATTCTTGAAGCCGTGCCCACTACGAGAGAACACAAGCAGTGCTTTACCTTCTGGAATCTCAAAAGACAACCCTGTTTCAATTTCTGTTGGAGTATCTGCTGTTACTCTGCAAGAAATACAAGAAGGTGGAAGGTCAGCATAAATGTCAAAGCATCCTGCGCCGTCTGTAGCGTAGGTAGGAACCTTTACGTTCGGATGTTGTAGTTTAATCTTAATTTCTTGCATGTTCTCCTTTCAAATATAACCTACAATTTCACAATCTTGATACAAGATAAAGTTGATATAACCACAATCATCGTCTTCCCTTACCATGTATCTGTCGGGGCAAATCTTCCGTACTCGAAACACTTCCCCGATATGTGAATTGTACCAGAAAAGTGAATCGCTACAACGAATAATTCTGACTTTCATGCAGGGCCTTCCCGTTTGATTTCTCTTGCATTAAATTGAAGATTCCACATGTGTTGATAAGTAGGTTGCTTTTTAAGCCACTCTAAGAACTTGTCTTGTGCCTCTACTAGATTACTTGCTTCAATGCCAATTTCACCGTTGAATTGGTTATTTAGACTTTTATAGGTGAATACATATAGTTTATTCATAGTGTGCCTCTCTTTGCTTTCATAAAGTCAGAATAATGAATAAGAACTCCATCAAAATACTGCGAAGGTCCATCAAAGTTCCACTGCTTGTTTACATAGAAGAGGAAACGATAAACTGTCTGTTTGTAGTCATCCATGATTAAGTCTCTCAATCAAAAACTTAGTCGAAATAAAACTAGGGTCAGCGAAACCATCCTTGGCATCATGCAGCATCACTACCCCACGGAAATGCAAATTACCTGTCTGCGTTCCTTTGTAAAACTCATCGAAAGGATAACTAGCTCCGGCAATAATTCCTAGACGCATTGTACCATCAAGAACAGGCTGGATAGCTACTTCAAGAGTCTGCTTGTGTCCTACGCAGAAAGAACACCCTACGTTCTTCAACATTGATGATGCATTACCGCCGTAAGGTTTCCCTGTCATTGGATGACTCAGGTAGTGTACGAAGTTGATTCCTTGGATATTGACAGGCTTCAAGAAGTTTACAACTTCCCAATCTTTTTCAAGTTCAAGTAGATGATAACCAATAAAACCTTCAAACTCTGAGTTATTACTAGGAATCCGTTGCAGGCGTTCCTCATGATTCCCCATGCAGAATACCATACGCGGTTGATATGATGGGTTAGTCTTTTGGTAATCTCGGAGTGGTTGCAAGAACTTCTTCATACCTTCTTTACCTGCTTCAATATCTTCAGCAAGTCTGCGGCCTTCGAAACTCAACTTACCTTTATCGTAGATTGAAAGACTAGGCATGTCGAAAAAGTCCCCTATGTTTACCACAATATCGGGCTTCTTGTCAACAATGTAATGCCCAATCGCTGTGAGGTAAGTCATGTCTACACCCTTGCGGACTTGACAATCGGGTACAAACAGAATCTTCTTAGGGGAATTATCCTCCATCTCCACCTTCTTGTCAACCTTATTCAAAATAGAATTCACCGTAGACTTCTTCGTATCACTCCCAAGAACAATCGTAGCAATCTGCCTAGATGAGAACCCAGCGTCTTTCAACGATTGCATCTTCTTGATGGTTTCTTCTGAGTGTTTTGTGACGTTATTACTATCTTTCAATATTTACTCCTTTATGAACACTGTACCGTGCTGTGAGAATTCTTGTTTGAAACTTCCCTGATTATTTCCCTTGTAGTAAACAATCTGACCTTGCAGCGGAGCCTTATTTTCAGTTCCATCTGGCTTCATGAATTTAATTCTCCCAGCAACCAAGCATATTGCATCAGCCCATTTCAAGAGTTCTTGCCCGACCTTGGTATCTGTATTATTGTTTGTCAATACAATGGCCTGTTCAATATTAGATTTCACAAGTTTATCAACTAGAGGTTTTAGGCTTTTGGATGCAAATGGAGGGTTCATCCACACATTTCCAGACCACTCCTTATCTAATCCTTGATTCTCAATTGTGTAATAAGTAGACGCAGCTATCCATTCGTTAGCAACTTCATTACTTGCGGGGTCTAGGTCAATATTGCCCATTACATACCTAGCAGAATCTGTAAAACGTCTAGGAGTATAGTGCTCTTGATTTCCTGAGTTATTTACAATATGACTCAACAGTCACTCCTTCTCAAAAGATACAATATTAGCAGTCTCACATTCATAAGGGTCAAAGTAATGCCCTGCTGCTGTGTTGATACCTACACTCTTGTTGGAAATGAAATATCCACTACCACGAAGGAAACAGATAAACTTGTCTAGTACAGTATACCACACATCTGTTTCAAACGAAGCAGTATTGATTTCACCATCGTCATCCTCTCGGATGAAAGTATATTTAGCCATTAGAATTTCCTTTCTGTTGATTGATTAAGTCTTTTACTTGCTGGAAGGTAAACTGTCTAGTTAACAAAGCCTTCTTGAACAGCTTCTTCCTTTCAGTACCGTTAGACCCTTGGGGTTGTCCTAGATGATGCAGGACTTCTTTCTTGCTTGCTTCGTTTAGTGTATTATACATCGTTTGCAGCTTCTTTAGGAAACCCGGATGAATAAACCTCTTGTCATCTTCTCTTTCAAGATAGTCTGCTGCTTGTCGTAGAAAGTCAGGAAGTGAACCAGTGTACCAGTAGCTGAGATAACGTGTATGAACACCTTCTAGTTTTCCTAACGCTGCGTTGACTTGACGGTGAAGAACTCCACGGACAAATTGTGTAGAGTGATTATGATCTAGACATAGTTTATCCAGTGGTAGTTCTAGGCCAGTAAGTGCATCCCTGCCTTCTTGTTCTTCAAATAAAGTCTTACGTACCTTAGATACATCAGTTGGGGTATAGAGATGCTTTGGCTCCTTCTTTTCCTCTCTATGGAGTTTCTGATGCGTTCCGCAGGTATTACAATTGCAATACCCCTGAAGGTCATCCATTAGGTTTCTGATGGAGTAGCTTTCGCAGTTGCATCTGATGCATCTAAATGTCATTCTTCACCATAAAGAACTTCCCTCCAATTTAGAATCTCTTCGTCTGTCATTCCAATGTGTTCAACAGTTTCTGCGATACCTTGGTACTCTTTAAAGAATTCCACGAACCAGTGCCCCTGTGGATAGCCATGCCCTTCGTGAATTACTTCACCATTTAGAATGACTACGCACCAATCACCTGATTCAATGTTGTTGTCAATGAAAGTGATTCTGCTGCTCATTCTGTATCTACCCCGTACTCATCCAACAACAACCTATAATCCAACGGGTCATCCTTCTTCCTTAGCATTCTAGCACAGCGGAAATACAAATCCATCATTGACCCCCAATCAGCTTCATGTTTTTCTCCTTTGTGGCAGGTGTATTCAAACTTGTCTGGGTAGAAAGTCTGAAATTGTTTCTTTACTGCTAAAAGAATTTCCTGCTCAGTCTTGCAATCTTTCAATAAATCGTATCCAGCCTTACCACCGAACTTAACTGAACTCAAATCATAAGCACAGTAGTGGTCAGAATCATCATAGCACGTCCACTGCCAAGCAAGGAACTTCAAGCCATCACCTTTTACCGTGGACTTCGTATAAGTCAAAGAACCTACATCTGGTACAACCTTTTCTTCAAATCCCATTGGAGTGTCTAGCAGTAGAGTTACACCGTTAAAAGAGTCCTGATCTTTCTCATACCGGTACATAATTGGTTTGTCGCCATTGCGTAAGGCATCGTAAGCAGCAATGCAGCAGGCATCATCAACTTCAAAACCCACAGCTTCGGAACCCTTGTACTTGTTTCGAATGAACTCCTTGGCTTTACTTAGATGCACAGGGCGAATATTTGACGTTCTGTTGCCCTTATAGGGTTTTGGTAGAGGCAGATCGTATCTGAAGTTGAACTGTTCACCTGCATAAATAATCAACTTGTCCGGCTCTACGTAATCAGTAATACGTTTGATATGGTTCTTGATAGTACTTAGAACATATTCTAGAGGCTCCGACTCTTGCACATCAGTCACTTCATAATCTGCAGTGATTTCCTTGCCTCGTTCAAGCATGGACTTTTTGAATTCTGTTCTGTGCTTGAATACTTTGGACTTTCCCGTAGGCTTGTGTAGAACATCAATAGAGCGTTCCTCTGCCGCAGCAGCGCATTTATACGCCACGCTGTCACCATCTAGGATTAGTATTTTCTTCAATAGTATCTCCTTCCTTTAAGAAAGGCCCTCTCGGGCCATCCTTTAACTATTCCGTACTTCGTCAACTAGTGCTTCTAGCGCGGCGTTCTTTTCAAGTACATCATCAACCTTACTAGAGGCCCGCAAAGCAGCAACCTTCGCCATTAGTGCAGCAGGCATTGCACGTTCTTTCGCTTCTGCTTTAATTTCATCAATTTCTTCGGTCAATGATGAAATTTCAGTATAAAGCCGTTGCATAGCCTCGATGAGTTCAACCTTAGTGCGCTTTTGTGTTTCTTCAGTCATATTCAATCCTTCTTTTCAGTCAACAAATCCATAAAATATTCAGCACGACCAACAGACACAGAACTAACTTTCATGCTGGCTGTCTCATCTGGCGTGTAGTAATTAGACGGGTTTACCCGATAATCATTCTCCCATTTCTCAAATGCAATCACAAAGTCCTGTAGTGTAAACATAGTAGCGTCCTTCACTTATTCTTCAGCCGATTAATCGCCATAGCCAAACACCAAAGGTAGTGAAGTTCAACCATGCTACCGAGAGCCATGTGTAGATATTATAAGCAATACCTAGATTAAACAAAGCGTTCAGCGAGGCGATGGTGAGTAGAGGCCCGAGTCCTAGAATCACCAACAAGAATACTACCGCTAGACCCAACAATACAACTTCAGTCTTTTCGTTCATATCAACGTGCTCCCGGAACTACTTGAATAACCACCTTACGAACATGAGCAGATACCGTACCACTCTTACTCTTGAGTCGTCGAATATATCGTGCTGCTTCTCGGGTAGTACAGACTGAAGGGTCAATCTTACCGTTTACCTCTACAGTCCATGCTGTGATAGGAGCGCCGATACCACCACTTTTGCTTTGATTTTTAATCATTTCGTTTCTCCTTACTTAGTTGCATTACTTAGATTTTCAATTACCTTCTCTACCGCTGTAGCGGTGTAAGGTTGCTCCTTGTCGTTAAGTGAACCACCCAACGTCACCACATCTGCTACAAGTGCAACAGGCGTTTCGACTACAACGCCTACTGTTGCTTTTACTAGATTTGATAGCACATCAAACATATCTCTCCTTTGCGTTAATTTTACTTACCAACTTTGATATTCATCTTCTTGCACTGCTCTTGTGCATCTTTCTTCAGATAGCAGACTTGAGTATTTTCATACCGTTCTGTATCGAAGATCACCCAATAGCCATTGACGAATTTGACGGTGTATTTGTCTTGCATGTTTACTCCTTATTGACTATAGAAAAATCATTAAACATCAAAGGTATTTGATACCCAGAAAAATCTGCTACAACAAAATTAGCAAAGATTGCCGCTACAACTCCTTCACTACTTGCTGTAAGAAAAGTTTCTTGTAGTTTCATAATCCTGTCCCCTACTTTAATATTAGCAATTGCCGCTTGCATAAACCTCCTTTAATAATCTTCAGAAATCTCTACGTCATAACCCAAGTTCTCAAACAATTTAGTCAGATCTACACTTGGGTCATCTTCTTGGTCGATGTGGTATCGCTTACCACCGATTGTGATACTGAAAGCTCCTGCTTCGATGCCGATTGTTACTACTGGCTGCATAATTCTCCTTTACCACAAATACTCATTAATTTGCACTTTGAACCCTAAACTTTGGAACAACCTTTTAAACTCTAAATCAACATACTCGTCCTCTGGAAAAGTGTAGCATACACCATTTAAGGTGATTTTAAAATTAGCTCCATTCACGGAGATATTAACATGTTTCCTTGGCTGTCTGGTTGTTTCATTTAATTCTCTAGAAAATTTATTTTTATGTAGATGCTTTACAGCAACTTTACCCATGCAACTTCTACTGCAAAACGAGGATTTGTATTGCTTGCTATCACTACACTTTCCTCGCTCTCTTTCGAACTCAGTTCCACAAAAATCACAAGTTAAAGTTGAAAATGTGCGCCCTGTCGTTCTTTCAAGTCTACACTTTTCTCTGTGCTCTTCGCAGGTCAAGACTTGTAAATTGTCTAAACTATCGTTTGTACAATCTGTGTCAATGTGATCTACTTCATATCCTTCGCCCAATTCATAGCCTAAGTTTACGCAAACTAGGTATCTAGCGTAACTGATGGTAGTTCTGTCGGTATTAGAATTTACTAAATCAACTCTTTTTCTCCCATCTTCTTTGCTTTCTCTTAAATAAGCCTTTTTCCACTTAGACTTGAATGGCTCTTCGAGTTTTAGTTTCATAATTCCCTTATCTCTAAGACCTTTTATACGACCGGAAGAATTCGAATCCTCATAAATCCGAGTAGAAATCGGAGGCATTTTCCTGTTATGCTACAGTCGTATAAAAGGCCCTAGAAGCCTTATTAAACTCACTAGGCTACGTAGGTACTACCTAACCTAGATCGTTCGTTGTAGGCCCGTTTAAGGGCCTTGGTGGGCCTTTATCAGAAGGGGTCTGAATCAGAATCTTCGTCAGCCTTCTTACTAGGCTTTGCAGTAGTCTTAGCCTTCGCAGGAACCTTTACGCTACCGCCGTTACCATCGTCTGCTTCATCTTCAAACTCGGAACCACTCCGATAATCACTAGACTTTGCTTCGTATTCCACCAAGTCAGTAACAAGGACATTCTTGAGATACAACGAAGAACCCCCAGCAGTACGATCAAATCGGTCTACGCTGATTGCACCCTTGGAGCCGTTGCCGACCAGTGTAGTTGCAGTAACATCCTTGAGTACCTTACCTTCCTTCAAGTAGACCTTTGGCTTGAATTGGTCAGGAACAGGTTTACCCGTCTTACCAAGCTCGGTGCTCTTGCGAAGCGTCAGCACCCATACATTCTTACCTGCACCTTCTGGTACAGCAGTCTTGTACTTATCTTCAAACTCTGCAACCTTCACCTTCTTCAGTGAAATCTGGGTATCCAGTTCACGCGCATAGTCCTCAAGAGCATCCACATAATCTTCATCCGTCAGTACCACACCAGCCTTCCATTCGTCAGGCTTTACTGGTGCTCCGGGTTTGACGTAAGCCTTGACTGGTTCTTGCAACTGAACGTATACCAGTGTACCAAAGATTTTCTCGAAATTATAATTTGACATATTTTCTCCTTTTCAGGGGTTGTTTAAACAATGCTATTACTAGCGACTTTCTAACCGACTTGTGCTTTTACAGAGCGCTAACTGCTTGAACCGAAGTTCAAATCTTATCTTCCTCAACAAGTTCAACCACAGGTTCAATCTTCAAATCAACTTCATTATAATCGAACTTGCGTTCGTAACCTTTGCGTTTTTCATCCGCATCATACTCAGAATCAAACATCTCAGGTTGCATTGTCATACCGCCTGCACTACCAGAAAGTTTGTATTTAGTGACTTCTTTCTTTGGTTGAGATTGAAGAACCTTGAGGTTGTTACTATAAGAACCGTTAGTCACAATCCGAAGAGTATCATCCCCTAGAGTAAAGACTACAGCCTCTACGTTATTGTCAGTTACTTGGAATTGAACCTTGTCTTTGAATACATCAGGAAGGTCATTCACTGATTTGATTGAAATCATACGTTGTGTCATTTAAGCTCCTTTGCTTTGTTGTTTGGTGCAAGCAGAGAGAGAGATTCGAACTCTCAATCCCGAAGGCGAGGAGGCTTAAACTCCTAGTGTATACCAGTTCCACCATACTTGCATAACCTATAGAAGCAGGGTGGACTCGAACCACCGACTCGCCTGCACTACTTACGCAATACATCGACCGTGCATTAATCGGTTCATAACTCTACCAACTGAGTTACTGCTTCTGAAAACGAATTATAGCATAGATTTCATCCTTGACTAGAACTTTCTGAAATATTTTCTTCAGGTGTTGTTTGGTTGCAACATTTCTAATCCTTTACCAAACAAACAGCCATAACTTTACCGCCACCAACAGAATGCACGTTCCAGCCTTCATACTCAGGGAAATAAATCTCTGTCAGAGGTGTATCTTCCCTACCATCTTCGATAGTAAGACTAGGGACGTTCAATTGCTCTTTCGTATCTTGAACATACACTGAACTAGAACTTGCCATAGGATAAATCCTACCAGTTTCTCCCCATCCATCAATGTAGAAGACTGCTATGTTTTCTGAGCGTTTCAGCATGTAGCCTTGTCCTGCTACAGCAGAGCCTTGCATAGAGACTTTGACTAGGACGGAATCTTGAAGTTGTTGCATTTGGGTTCCTTTCAGTGAATTTTAAGTATTGTACTATGTCTTCACAATTGCGTCAACAAGTTTTTGAGCTTCCTGTATGTAGTAATCAAAGTCAATGTCACCATCAAAGTCCTTCATGTTGTTACAGGTCTTGACTTTCCATTGTGATTCAATTGACAACCTACGGTCTGACTTATCTTCTGAATCAGGAAGTGCTTTCATTAGTTTCACCAGCTTACCACCGTTCTTAGAAGGATAGTATCGGCAGATTCTTTGTTGCTCAACATCTACGCCTTCGTCAGATACTAGCACAAGTTTAGAACTCCTGTCAACCTTGGTACGAAGCACGAAATCAAAGGCATTACCTTTTTCAAAATGCTCTCGAACAAACGATTCAATGTCTTCGCCTTTCGCCAGAGCTGCCTCAGCAGCCATCGGAATGACCAATGCAGACTGATTCTGGTGCCAACCAAGACCTTCATACTGATAAGCCCCTTTGCGCTTCACACCACCTTTCTTGTAGATTGCTATGTAGGAATTTACGTCACGAATCATCATTCTTTCGTATTCCACAAACTCTAGTTCCAAACCAACGTCTGATTCCCACTTCTTGCACACTGAAGAATACTCATGTTCTTTGTCTCTTGGTAGGGCGACAGTTAGACCATCTGTATTCAACTGCACAAGTTTCAATCCTTCGATTTCCAGAAGTCTTTCTGCAAGCATCAACAACGACAACTGACCATTGACAGTAATCTTCATTGTGTACATCGGATCATAGAACACACTATATTGGTTATTTGAGTCTCCGTAAACAGAGTTCAGTGCAAGTTTTAACATTGCATTCTCAGGTGTACCCTTTGCATAAGATTTTCGTTGTTCGTACACATCCAAATAAATGTCACAAAACCCTTCTCCTAGATGTTCAGGGTACACACGATTACTGATTGCAATGTTGGGATACATCGAACTCACATCTCCGTCCACAATCTTGTACTTACTGGTTTCCCTTACAATCTTTTCAGACAAACTAGCATGAATACCTCCTACACCAAAGTCAACGCGAAGCCCACCCAAGAGAACGTTTAATGTCTCAGCTACTCGATAACAACCCCAATATGATTTCTTTGGTACACGAACCTTCTTAGGTTTCTTTGTAAAATCAGGTGAGCCTTCAGAATCCAAAGGGTACTCTGTTACGTGATTACCTTCACTGTCAAACAAGTAATCTGTAGCTTTCAATTCTTCTTCCTCAATCCATCCACAGGGATGTTCTTTTAGAAAGACATCACGATCCTTCTCAGAAGGAATTCCCTTGAACTTCTTTCGCTTTACTGCCATCTCTGCGTACTGAGCAACTTCACCTAGACGATGTTCTTCAATGTCAGAGAATACACCTTTGGTTTCTGAAATAGTTTGCTTACTAAACCATTCCTTTACAGCAATGCACTCTGGTCGTTTGAAGTCATAATAACTAAACAAGCACTCACCAATGTTAATCTTTGGTCGTGGTGTTTGTTTGAGTACTTTTTTCCCGTTCTTGAACGTATGAAGTTTTACACCTCTGTTTTCAAGTTCCATCTGAAAGTAATCTTTACCAATCTTACCGTCATTATGATTCAGAAAACTCTTCCCATATTTTTCAGTAAGCTGAAAACGAAACTCAATCTGAGGGATTGACTGCTGCAGAAACAATCGAGTTGCCTCAACATCATGCTCGTTGTAGAAGATAATATCCGCAATCATTTCTTCCGTAAGTTCCGAATGAATGTCATATGGTAAGTCTTCTAGGTTGTCCATGCGCAGATTAAATTCAATCAACTTCAGGCTTGTCATGCGATTGCGATTGTCAAAGTGATGAACTTTGAACAAGTCAATTTGCTTTACGTACTGATCTTCGTACTTTACAGTGTTACCGAAACCTTCTCCACGGAAGGATTCAATTTGTTTTTGTGCAAGTTCAAAAACGAAGGATGCAAATGCTTTACCTGATTTCGGTAACTTTGATCGCTTGTCTACGAGTTGCTGAATAATAGGCCAGTCAAATTGATTGGAGTTGAATCCAACAAGATAGCAGTCATTGTCGTGCAGATAGTCCAAGCACTTGAAGATTCCTTCAATTTCGTTCTTGAATTTAGAACAAGAGAAAGTCTTCTTAAACTTTCCATCTGCACGGACTACGCTGAATGTGAATACTTCTTTAAAGGTTTCAATGTCATATACGAATAGTTTTTCAAGATTCATTAGTTTCCTTTAGTCAGAATTTATTTTAGCAAGAAGTACGGATGTGTAATCTTGAAGATCAATGTTACTGAAACACTCGTACATTCCTCCAAACGAAATCAGAGGTAAATATTTAACGTCTTTGTAATGACGATGCAACTGCGTTTCTAGATTCCAAATAGATTCTCCATCTGAATGATGTTTATGAAGCAGTTCGTAATCATAAGGCATTGATGAAAAGCCAGCAAACCGCCTCGAAACTTCTTTGGTCGTTATTCCAATCTTGAAAAATACTTCTGTCTCATTGTAGCACTTTATTAGATAAACACAAGCACTTTCATTTACTACCGACCTTGCTATGAACCCTGACTTGAATCTCGGAGACATTTCTTTTGCACAAGAAGGACAACCCTCGCCACTGTTGTGATTTGCGTAGCTTTGTAGAAATCTACCGTGAGTTTTACAAATTATTGACAAATGACCATGTGCGTCACCAACATAGTTCACCATACTGTAGTCGTACAAATCACCATGCGTGTTTTTGAACCTTCGAATTACTTCTTCTTGTGTCAGTTTTTTCAAATTAGCTGATCGATCACTACCACATTTTCTGCAGCCTTTACCCATCAAGTGATTATGTGGTAAAATTTCAAACTCTCCATGAATTTTGCAGATTAATGTTACACGAGATGAAGCTGTAGTATATTTTACTAAAGAATAGTCATAAGTATCTTTATGAACGATAGTAGCTTTTTTCACAAACTCATCGGTGTTGCTCCTAGATTTCAAACCAACAGATTCATCTCCGCACCTTGGACAACCTCTGATGGATTTGAAATATTTTGCCGCAATTTCAAAGTCACCGTGTTTTCCACAAGTAGCCACTACGTTATTATCAGCGC
>JACCEC011501577.1_pt1 | contig 79619 bp, 65 predicted proteins | sample 7450121 | NCBI WGS metagenome assembly JACCEC01 (sample SAMN15323455, study PRJNA562643) | freshwater metagenome | isolation source: river surface water | place: USA:Blue River Watershed | collected 2017-08-18
AGCAAGGCGCCAATGCCCGCGCGGTCCAACGCCACATCAACCGCGTCAAACCCGCAGACCAGTTCATCCGCCAAGGCGCGGGCATGGGCTTCATCGCGAATGCGGACATCGCCGCCCAGCCGCATCAGGCGCGCGCAGCCAGCCAGCGCGAGGATCGCGGCCAACGAGATCCCCAGCTTGACCAGCATCGCAAGCATCAGGCCTGCGCCTTCAGCATATCCATCAACGGACGGACGGGCGACACATCATAGCCCGCCTTGGCGGCCATATTGGTGAGCGCATCAGGATCCCCGCCTTGCGCACTTTCCGCGAGCGCCCATAGCAGGGTTGAGCGCGTGCCCGACCGGCAATAGGCCAGCACCTTGCCCTTGGCGCCTTGCAGCGCCTTTACCATGGCCATGACCTGCGGCTCGCTAAAGCCCGAATGGGTGACCGGAATGGCGACATAATCCAGCCCGGCGGCGTGCGCGGCGGCGGCAATATCGGCCCCCGGCACCTGATCATCCGATTCGCCTTCGGGGCGGTTGTTGATGATCAGCGCAACCCCGGCGGCCTTGGCTTCCGCTACGGCATCAACGCTGATCTGCGGGGCAACCAGCATATCCTGGGTGAGTGTGCGGAACATCCATCAGTCTCCTTCTAGAACTGCTTTAGAACAGCAAGAAACGCCTCGCCATAGGCTTCAAGTTTACGTTCACCCACGCCGCTGACCAAGGCCATGTCGCGCAGGCTGCGGGGACGGATCTGGGCCATGTCCCGCAAGGTCGCATCATGAAAAATGACATAAGGCGGCACGCCAGCCGCATCGGCAAGCGCCCGCCGGCATGCCCGCAGCGCATCAAAAATGGGATCCGGCGGATGATCACCACTGCGCGCACGGCCGCGGCGGGGCCGGGCGGGCGGCAACTGCACCGCAACGGCCTGTTCCCCTTTTAAAATCGCCCGCGCCTCTGGCCCCAGCATCAGGCCGCCATGTGCGGTTGTGCGCAATGCATCCCGCACCATCAGCGCACGGGCAACCGGTTTCAGCAAAGGGGCCTCATCGCTGCCGACAATCCCAAAAACCGACAGCCGATCATGCTGTTGCTGCACAACCCGATCATCGGCCTGGCCCGTCAACACCCGTTCAATATGGCCAAGGCCATAATTTTGCCCGGTGCGATAAACCGCCGACAGCAGCTTTTGCGCAAGCTCCGTTGCGGCAAGCGTTGGCGGTGGGATCAGGCAATTGTCGCAATTGCCGCACATATCCGGCGGCGTTTCGCCAAAATGCCGCAGCAACACGGCCCGGCGGCACCCGCCCGTATCGACCAGCGCGCCCAAGGCGGCCAGACGGGCCCGTTCCCCCGGCAGGCGGCGTGGCTCCACATCGGCCAGCCATTGCCGCGCGCGGACAAAATCTTCCGCACCCCAAAACATCTGCGCAATCGCTGGATCACCATCGCGACCGGCGCGGCCGGTTTCCTGATAATAGGCCTCGATCGATTTGGGCAGGCCGGCATGAATGACAAAGCGGACATCGGGCTTATCAATCCCCATGCCAAAGGCGATGGTCGCCACCATCACCATGTCCTCCGATGCCACAAATTCGGCCTGATGGCGCCGCCGCACTTCGGCCTCCAGCCAGGCATGATAGGGCCGCACCGGACGCCCCGTGATGGCAAGGGCCGCCGCCAGCCGTTCGGTCGCATCCCGCGACCGGGCATAGACAATCCCCGCACCCGGCGTTGCCCGGATAACATCGGCAATCTGTTTCGTCCCATTGTCGCGCGGGGCAATTGCGTAACAGATATTGGGCCGATCAAAGCCGGAAACGATCATCCCCGCCACTGGAATGCCCAACTGGGCCAGAATATCGCCGCGCGTATGCGCATCGGCCGTGGCGGTCAGCGCCAGCCGGGGGACATCGGGAAAGGCATCCATGAGCGGCGCGAGTAGGCGATAATCGGGGCGGAAATCATGCCCCCATTCCGAAACGCAATGCGCCTCATCAATGGCGAACAAGGTCACCTTGCCCTGGCGCAGCAAATCCCGGAAATCCGGCGTCGCCGCGCGTTCCGGCGCGACATAGAGCAAGTCGAGATCCCCGGCGCGAAACCGCGCCATCGTATCAGCGCGATTATCATCGGCCGATGTTAAGGTGGCGGCGCGGATGCCCACTGCGTCCGCGGCCCGCACCTGATCCTGCATCAGCGCGATCAGCGGCGAAATGACAATGCAGGTGCCCGGCAGCATGACGGCGGGCAGCTGGTAACACAGCGACTTGCCGGCCCCGGTTGGCATGACGGCCAGCGTGCGTGCGCCAGCCATGACGCGCGCAATGACATCGGCCTGCACCCCACGAAAAGCGGTGTAGCCAAAGGTCGCGTGAAGCTGATCGTGCAGGACGCCCGTCACAAAATGGTCATTCCGCCGCGACCGCGCCTTCTTCATCATCTTCGGCTTGCTGACGCGCCCACATTTCGGCGTAGAGCCCGGCCTGTTTCAACAGATCCGCATGCGTGCCGCGTTCGGCCACGCGCCCGGCCTCCAGCACGATGATGTCATCCGCATCCACAATCGTCGACAGGCGGTGCGCAATGATGATGGTGGTGCGCCGTTCCGACACTTTTTGGAGTGTCGTCTGGATGTCTGCCTCAGTCCGGCTATCCAGCGCAGAGGTGGCTTCATCGAGGATAAGGATCGGCGGATCCTTGATCAATGTGCGCGCAATCGCCACGCGCTGCTTTTCGCCGCCAGATAATTTCAGCCCGCGTTCGCCAACCTGTGTCTCATATTGCTGGGGCTGGGCCGCGATAAAGCCATGGATCTGGGCCCCGCGCGCCGCAGCCTCGATATCGGCCTGCGTGGCGCCATCGCGGCCATAGCCGATATTATATCCAATGCTGTCGTTGAACAGCACCGTATCCTGGGGAACGATGCCAATGGCCGCGCGCAGCGAAGCCTGGGTCACGCTGCGCAAATCCTGCCCGTCAATCGTGATCCGGCCGCCGGTGACATCATAAAAACGATAGAGCAGCCGGGCGAGCGTTGATTTGCCCGCACCCGATGGTCCGACAATCGCCAGCGTCTTGCCCGGCGGGATCGCAAAGCTGACGCCGGACAGGATCGGGCGGTCCGGTTCATAGGCGAAATGAACATCCTCAAAGGCGACCGCCCCGCCCGACAAATGGAGGCTGGCCGCATTGGGCGCATCCTTCACTTCGGTGTCGGTATCGATCAGATCGAACATCGCCGCCATGTCGGTCAGGCCCTGGCGAATGGTGCGATAGACCATGCCCAAAAGATCCAGCGGCCGGAAAAGCTGCGCCAAAAGCGTGTTCACAAAGACCACATCGCCCGTGCTGAACTGGCCCCGCGACCAGCCCCAGACCGTATAGGCCATCGCCCCGGCCATCAGCGCATTGGTGATGAATGATTGACCGATATTGAGCCAGGCGAGCGAGTTTTCCGACCGGACAGCGGCATCGGCATAGCGCCGCGCCACGCGGCTATAATGGTCCACTTCCCGCGATTCCGCATTGAAATATTTGACCGTTTCATAGTTGAGCAAACTATCAACCGAGCGGGCAACCGTTGCGGTATCAAGATCGTTCATCTCTTCGCGCAGCTTGTTGCGCCAATCGGTCACGCGCTGGGTGAACAGCACATAGGCCGCCACCATCGCCATGGTCGCCACCACCAGCCCCCAGGAAAATTTGATCCAGAAGATGATCATGACGGCGCCAAGTTCAATGACCGTCGGCGCAATGTTGAACAGCAGGAAATAGAGCATGACATCAATGCTCTTGGTGCCCCGTTCGATCACTTTGGTGACCGCACCGGTGCGGCGCGCCAGATGAAAGCGCAGGCTCAGCTGGTGCAGATGGCCAAAGACATGTTCCGCCAGACGTCGCGTCGCATCCTGCCCAACCCGTTCAAAAACCACGTTGCGCAAATTGTCGAACAGCACGCCGGTAAAGCGCGCACCGGCATAGGCCGCGACCAGCGCGATCGGCAGAAGCACCGCCGCCTCCATGCCCGGTGCCATGCGATCAATCGCCTGCCCATAGACAAAGCCCATGCTGAGCTGCACGCCCTTGGACGCCAACACCAAGATCAGCGCCAGCAAAATGCGCCCGCGCAGGCCCGGCGCGTCCTTGGGCCACAAATAGGGCAGGAAGCGGCGCATAACGGCGAAATCAAGGCCGGACCCGGCGGGCGGCGTGGGGCTTTGGGGTGGCATGCGCCGACCTCTAGATCATCTCAGCCCGATATGGAAACTCTCGGCGCGCCAGACTTAGTCGAAAAAGGGCTGGGCAATCTCATCCCGCACCCGCGCCAGCCGTCCGCTTGCCTTGTCGATCATGGCCCAGCTTGTCTTGGCGCGCACAACCAGCTTTCCGGCGGCGTTCGCAAACTCCATATTCCGGTCAAAGCGCGCGCCCTTGGGCCGATCGCTGATCCAGGTGCGGGCTGTCACCGCTTCGCCCGGCCCAACATTGCCCAGATAATCAATCTCATGCCGGATCACGACCCAGATATAGGCCGCCAGATCCTCGGGCCGGGCAACCGCCATCCAATGGGCGGTGGCCACATCCTGAATCCAGCGCACCCAAACCGCATTGTTGACATGGCCCAACGCATCAATGTCATCCGCGATCGGGATGATGGTCTGCCGATAATCCGCCATCCATGCCCCCGCGGATCAGTGGGCCATGCCAAGCTGCCACAGGAAAAAGGCATATTCCTCAGCATCTTCGCGCAGCGATTCAAACCGGCCCGATTTGCCACCATGGCCAGCGCCCATATTGGTCTTGAGCAAGAGGACATTCTGATCCGTCTTGGTCGCGCGCAATTTGGCGACCCATTTGGCCGGTTCCCAATAGGTGACGCGCGGATCATTCAGGCCGCCGGTCACGAACAGCGGCGGATAAGCCTGCGCCCGGACATTGTCATAGGGGCTATAGCTGCGCAGCAGTTCAAACGCAGCCTTATCGACAATGGGGTTGCCCCATTCCGGCCATTCACCCGGGGTGAGCGGCAGGCTTTCATCGAGCATGGTGTTGAGCACATCGACAAAGGGAACATGGGCGGCGACCGCCCCCCATAGGCCGGGATCTGAATTGACCACCGCGCCCATCAACTCCCCACCGGCGGACCCGCCCGCCGCAACAATCCGGCCCGGCCGCGCAAAGCCAAGATCAATCAATCCCTTGGCGCTATCAACAAAATCGTTGAAGGTGTTGGTCCGCTTCGTCAGCTTGCCATCCAGATGCCATTGCTGGCCCAGATCATCGCCGCCGCGGATATGGGCAATGGCAAAGGCAAAGCCCCGATCCAAAAGCGACAGGCGCAGCGCCGAAAATCCGGGCGTCACCGCATAGCCATAGGCGCCATAGGCATAGAGATAGAGCGGCCCCTGGCCGTCTTTCTGGAAACCCTTTTTATAGACCACCGACACCGGCACCTTCACGCCATCGCGCGCGGTGATTTCCAGACGCTCGGTCGCATATTGGCTGGCGTCATAGCCGCTGGGAATTTCCTGTACTTTCAGCGTCGTCATCGGGCCGCTCGACACGTCATAATCCAGCACAGTGTCTGGCGTGACCATTGATTCATAGTTCAGCCGCAGCGTCTTGATGCGATATTCGGGATTATCGTCGAGCCCGGCGGAATAGCTGGCTTCGGGAAAGGCGATGCGCTTGGCCGGGCCGCCCGCATAGGGGTGGATTTCAATCTGATCGAGGCCATGTTCGCGCCCTTCGACGATGAAGAAATCGGCAAAGGTGGTGACAGCCGTCATGTAGAAATGCGGGTTGGGCGCAATCCGTTCCACCCAATCGCCCGGCCGGTCCAGCGTGGCGGTGACGAGGCGGAATTGCGGGCTGACATCATTGGTATGGATGAAGAGCGTGCCATCATGTTCTTCGACATCATATTCCACGCCTTTTTTGCGGGCGCGGACAAGAATGGGCTCGGCAAAAATATTGTCGGCGGGCAGCAGCCGGATCTCGCTGGTTTCATTGTCGCCCGATGACAAGAGGATCCATTTGCGGCTCTGCGTCATGCCGACGCCGGCCTGAAACCCCTGATCCGCTTCGGTATAGAGCACCTTATCCGTTGCCGGATTGGTGCCCATTTCATGGATCATGATGCGGTCAATCCGCCAATTTTCATTGGCGAGGCCATAGAGCAGATATTTTCCATCACGCGTGAAGACAAAACTGCCCAGCGTTCCGTGAATATCCTCGGCCAGATCCTGCCCGGTCGTCAGATCGCGAAAACGGATCGTAAAGCGTTCGGACCCGTTGGTGTCCATGGCATAGGCCAGAATGCGATCATCCTCGGTCAGGGCGACATCGCCCAGGCGAAAATAATCCTTGCCCGCGGCCAGCACCGTTTCATCGAGCATGATCTGCTCTGCCCCGCCGGCAACGGGTTTGCGCATCCACTGCTTATACTGGGCGCCCTTCTCATAGCGCCGCCAATAAAGATAGGCCCCGTCCTTTTGGGGAACCGAGGCATCATCCTCCTTCAAACGGCCCTTCATTTCGTTGAAAATCGTCTCAACAAGCGGACGATGCGGCGCCATCTGATGTTCAAAATACGCGTTTTCCGCGGTCAGATAGGCCAACACCTCTTTGTCGGTCACCTCCGGATATCCCGGATCGCGCAGCCAGGCATAAGGATCATCAATGCGATAGCCGTGACGTTCAAACTGATGCGGCTTGCGGGCAGCGACCGGGGGGGTGGCGGGATCGTTCGACATATACGCTTTCTTTACTGGCGATGGGGGGACGGCCCAGACGGGCAAGGACATGCCCACAAGAAGAAGGACAAGCAGGCGCGAAAGGGCAGGGACTCGCATAAGCCAGACTTTGCCATGGCTGCGCAGGATGCCAAGCCCAATTTCAATCGCGCGGGTCACGGCGCCGTGCGCTTGGCCCGTGCCTCGGCAATCGCCGCCTTCAGCGCATCATAGCCAATCGCGCCGACCAGCACCTTATCACCCACAACCCAGGCCGGCGTGCCCGACAGATCCAATTCGCGCTGCAATTGCAGATTGCGGGCAAGTTCCTTTTCAACCTCGGGGCTGTTGAGCATCCGGGCATCAATGCCCAGCCTGCGCCGTGTGGCGTCCAGCGTGGCCGCGGTCGGGCGGCCTGACGCATATAAGGGCCGGTGCATGGCGTTGAATTTCCCCGCCATGGCCGCCGCGACCGACAGGCGCGCCGCCTCCAGACTTTCGGGCCCCAAAACGGGCATGTCGCGATAAACAACTTTCAGCTTCTTATCCTCAGCCAAAAGCCGGTCGACATCGGCAATTGCCGCTTTGCAATAGCCGCATGCATAATCGAAAAACTCAACCAGAACGACATCGCCGTCTGCCGCGCCTTCCCAGGCATCCCCAATTGGGGTTTCGATGATGGCGCGGTTGGCTTCAACCGATTTGCCCAGTTCCCGCGCGCGCAGATTATCCATCGCCTCGGGCAGAATTTCCGGGTGGGACAGGATATATTCCCGCACGATCTTTTCGATTTCAGCCCGGTTGGCGGCATCAATCGGGGTTGCAAATGCCAGCACCAGCGACGCCGCACCCGCCCCCAACAGGGCCGAAGCCCCTGCGATTATCATGGTCTTGTTTCCCTTGATCACTTGCGGCGTCCCCGCGATGTTTCCAGCACCCCGCGCGAGGCCATGGCAATATCTTGCGCCCGAATCCAGTCCGGCGTCCCCCTGGGGATGCCCGACATCGCGGCTTCGGCGCTGCGCAGCGCCCGCCGCGGCTCACCAATCAGGCTATAGCGTTCGGCCGTTGCCAATTGGGCGCGCGCCAAATCCCCCTCACGTTCATACACGACGCCCAACTGATACCAGGCAAAGGGATTTTCATTATCCCGCGCCACGGCGGACTTGAGGACGCGGGTCGCCTCTGCAAAATTGGCCTTATCCTCGGTCGCGATCAGGGCATGGCCGAACAGGGCGGCAATCAGCGGCTGTGACCGCGTTTTGTCTGTGGCTTCGCGCAAGACCGGCAAGGCATCGCGCGGACGCCCGGATTCCAGCAGGATCTGCCCCTTCAGCTCCAGAAAATAGGGGTCATGGGGCACCCGCTGCAACAGGGCATCAACCTCTTCCAGTGCCTTGTCCGGATAGGCGCTGCGGTGCCAGGCATAGGCCCGCGCATAATGCCCCGGGATCGATTCATCCGACACCGGATAGGTGGTCAGCGTCTGCGCTGGATCGGCCACAAAGCCCATCAGCTTGGCCTTGACGCGTTGGAACCGCGCCTCCAGCGCCGGATCGGTTGGCTTGGCCCAGGCGGGGTCTCTTTCCACCACATCCTGCAGCGCGGAAATGCGCTCGCCCGTCAGCGGATGGGTGCGGCCATAGCTGTCTTCCTGGGCGATGGCGTATCGAAATTCGACATTCTGAAGCGTTTTGAAAAAGCTGATCAGCCCTTTGCCGCTGATCCCGGCTTTCGACAAATAACTGGCCGCCGCCGCATCGGCCGAGGATTCCTGCGTGCGTGAAAAGGCCAGAAACTTGCCCAGGGCCGCCTGCTGGCCCGCCGCCAAAATGCCGGCCCCGGCATCGCCGGCGCCCGCTGCGATAGCGGCGGCCCCCAGCAACAGCGACAGGATGGAGATCCCCGTGGCCGCTTTCGCGCCTTCGTTGATGCGGATGACATGGCCGCCGACAACATGGCCCAATTCATGGGCGACGACGCCCTGCACTTCATTGACGTTCTTGGCCGCGGTGATCAGGCCAGAATGCACATAAACAATCTGCCCGCCTGCGACGAAGGCGTTGATTTCCTTGTCATTGATCAGGACGATCTGCACATGCCGCGGCTGCAATCCCGCCGCCTGAATAATGTCAGCCGACATTTCAGCAAAAAAGGCTTCGGTTTCGGCATCGCGCAAAATGGATTGCGCGGCGGCCGGCTGCAGGCTGACCAGCAGCGCCAGCAACATGGCGGTAAATCGTGTGAAAAGGGAGGGGCGAAGCATGTTCGGGCTTATCCCCCTCCCTCTCTTAACCTGTGCTGAAAACCAGGGCGTCAGTTGGCATCCCCAAAGGTGCGCTGCCACCAGCCCCGGCGTGGCGGCTCTGCGGCCGCATCGCTGGGCGCGGCGGCTGCATCCGGTGCAGCATCGGCTGCGGGTGCGGCCTCCTTGGCTTTGGGCTTGCGACCGCGCGACTTGGGCGCGGGCGTTTCAGCGGCTGTTTCGGCGGGTGCTGGCGCCGACGGCGCCTCGACCACAGCGGCGGATGCGTCTGGTGCGGCCTTTTTGGGGCGACCCCGCTTGGGCTTGGCCGGGGCCTCTTCAGCCGCGGTGTCAGCCGGTGCGTCCGGCACAGCCTCTGCCACGGCGTCCGCCACAGCCTCCGCCTTTTTCCGGCGGGTCCGCTTGGGCGCATCGGCCACAGGCGCATCATCGGCCACAGCTTCGGTCACAGCGTCCGCCGCAACGGCGTCTGCCGCCTTTGCCTTGGCGGTCCGGCGCCGGGGCTTTTTGGCATCCGGCGCAGCGTCCGCCTCTGGGGCAGGCGCATCGGCCATGGGCGCAGCGTCTGCCGCATCGGCGGCCATGTCCTGTGCATCCATGGCGTCGCCGGTCTGGCCATTCCCAGTGTCTTCCTGCCGACGACGACCGCCACGGCGGCCCCGACGACGACGACGACGGCCGCCTTCACGGTCCTGCGCATCGCGCTCAGCCCGGTCTTCACCGGCCTCATGACCATCGCTGCCCGCGTCCTCAGACCCGGCTTCAGCGTCGTCACCTGCCTCTGCCGACACATCGCCTTCACCGCGACGGCCCCGGCGGCTGCGCCGACGCCGACGCCGGCCACGGCGCTGCTCATCATCTTCGCCACGGTCTTCGCGGACTTCGTCTTCAAATTCGTCGTCGTCCGCCGCGTCGATCAGATCATCTTCAACATCGTCTTCGACGATCGGTTCAAATTTCGGGCGGAATGCGGGCGGCGGGCCACCGGCTTCCACCGTCATGCGCGCGCCTTCCAGCTGGCCATCGGACTGCACGTCGATCGAGACGCCATAGCGGTCCTCAATCTCACCCAGTTCGCTGCGCTTGCGATTCAGCACATAAAAGGCCGCTTCTTGGCTGGCGCGCAGGATCAGCTGGCTGCCACGACCGCGGGCTGCCTCTTCCTCCAGCATGCGCAGCGCCGACAAGCCGGCCGACGATGCCGTGCGGACAAGGCCCGTGCCTTCGCAATGCGGGCATTCCCGCGTTGATGCTTCCAGCACACCGGTGCGCAGGCGCTGGCGGCTCATTTCCAAAAGACCGAACTGGCTGATCCGGCCCACCTGAATACGGGCGCGATCATTGGCCAGCGCGGCCTTCATCGCCTTTTCGACCTTCCGAACATTGCCGTTCGATTCCATGTCGATAAAGTCGATGACGACCAGTCCCGCCATATCGCGCAGGCGCAATTGACGGGCAATTTCCTGGGCCGCTTCCAAATTGGTGGACAGCGCCGTCTGTTCAATCCCATGTTCGCGCGTCGACCGGCCCGAGTTGATGTCGATCGACACCAAGGCTTCGGTGGGATTGATGACAAGATATCCGCCCGATTTCAGCTGGACCACCGGATGGTACATCGCCTCCAGCTGATCCTCTGCCCCATAACGCTGATAGAGCGGCACCGGGTCCGAATAGGATTTCACCTTTTTCACATGGCTGGGCATCAGGAGCTTCATAAAGTCCCGCGCCTTGCGATAGCCGTGTTCGCCCTCCACAATCACTTCGTCGATATCCCGATTGTAGATATCGCGAATGGCGCGCTTGATCAGGTCACTGTCCTCATTGATGAGCGCGGGCGCCTGACTTTTGAGCGTGGTATCCCGAATCTCATCCCAAAGCCGGGCGAGATAATCAAAATCGCGTTTGATTTCGGTCTTGGTCCGTTGAAGGCCGGCCGTCCGAACGATGCAGCCCATGCTGGGCGGCAGGTTCAGTTCCGACATGATCGTCTTCAACCGCTTGCGATCTGCCGCGTTTGAAATCTTGCGGCTGATGCCGCCGCCATGCGTCGTATTGGGCATCAGCACGCAATAGCGGCCAGCCAGCGACAAATAGGTGGTGAGCGCCGCGCCTTTATTGCCGCGTTCTTCCTTGACGACCTGAACAAGCAACACCTGGCGCCGGTGAATCACATCCTGGATCTTGTACCGGCGACGCAGGGCCATGCGCTTGCGCCGCAGATCTTCGGCCGCCGAATGATCATCATGACCATTGCCGCCGGTTGATTCGGGGGCCGGTGGCCCATCGCCGTCCAGATCATCTTCAAGATCGGCATCGGGGCGATCATGATCCTGCCCATCATCGTCATGATGGCCGTCCATCGGCTCATCATCGCCTTCGGCCGCCCGCAGCGCGGCTTCAGCCGCCGCATGTTCGGCCTCTTCGCGCAACAGGGCGTCGCGGTCTTCCTTGGGAATCTGATAATAATCGGGGTGAATTTCCGAAAAGGCGAGGAAGCCGTGCCGGTTCCCGCCATAATCGACAAAAGCCGCCTGCAACGAGGGTTCGACCCGCGTTACCTTGGCAAGATAGATATTCCCCTTGAGCTGACGGCGCTCCGCCGACTCGAAATCAAATTCTTCGATCCGGTTTCCCTTGACGACCGCAACCCGGGTTTCTTCCGGGTGGCGGGCGTCGATCAACATCCGCATTGTCATTATCGTATCTCCGTGCGCGACCAGCGTCGCCAGCAAGGGCAACGGGCGCGTAAATGGGTCGGCCCAGCATATGCCGATGGCCGAAAACTAAGTGTGAAAGTGCCTCTGCCGCAGCGTCATGCCCGGCAATCCGTGCCGGGAAAAAGGATCCATTCCGCGCATCGCCACAAGGGGCGAAGGGGCGCTGAACAGAACAAACATGCATCATGCGACGTCAACCTGGATCGACCGGCCTGCAAATCAAGGCGCGGTCCATGAACAGCCAAAAGGAAATTCTGGCTCGACTTCGCTGCTAGCACCGCTGGGGCCAAGCGGCAACTGCTTTGCGCCTCACCCAGATGACGCGCGCTGCAATCCAGACGGACAATCGCCTAAACTCAAGGCATAGCAAAGGCTTGCCTCAAGGTGCTGGACCCAGCCGCCAAAACCGGTCCATGACGCCCGGATGATGGCTCCAAAGCCCGCCTATGTGGCGCTTGCGATGTTGATCTGTGGGCCCGCCCTCGCCGGGGCAGCGCCGCCATGGCGCGGCCGCACGGTGCGCATCCCCCTGGATGCGGCGATGACATCAACCCCCATGCCGCAGATCGCAGGGCCGCCAGGGCGTCCGTTGATCGTCATTGATGCTGGCCATGGCGGCCATGATCCCGGCACCTTAGGGGCAAGCGCGGGAATCGCCGAAAAAGCCCTGACACTTGCGGTGGCGCAGCGCATTCGGCGTGCGCTGTTAACATCTGGCCGGGTCCGCGTGGCGCTGACGCGTGACCGCGACGTGTTTCTGGTGCTGCGGGAACGCACCGCCATTGCCCGGCATCTGAAGGCCGATCTGTTCCTGTCGATCCATGCCGATTCCGGCGACGCTATGGCGCGCGGGGCAAGCATTTATACATTGTCTGACATCGCGTCGGATCGGGAGGCGCAGGATCTGGCCCTGCGGGAAAACAAGGCCGACATTCTGAACGGCATCAACCTTGCGGGAAAAGAGGCGGGTGTCACCTCGATCCTTGTGGATCTGGCGCAGCGCGAAACCATGGCGCAATCGGTGGCCTTTGCCCAAGTTCTGCGGCGCGAAGGCGCGGGGCTGATCCCCTTTCACGCCAGCGGATTGCGTCAGGCCGATCTCGCCGTGCTAAAGGCGCCCGACATGCCCGCCGTCCTTTTGGAGGTCGGCTATCTCTCGCACAATGGGGATGCCCGGCGCATTGCCTCTGCCAGTGGCCAGCGCGATATTGCCGAGGCTGTGCGCAGGGCCGTGGACATCTACTTTGCCCGCCAGCGGGCGGATCGCGTGCCCTGACGGCGCAAAAGCAGTTCCCACCCCCGCCAAATCCGGCTAGATGCCCGGCCCATGGCCATGAAGATCCCAGCCGAAGTTTCGCAGCACCTGCTGCGCCTGCGCGCGGCGGCAGAACCCGCCATCGCCTGGTTTCGGCTGAATTATGCCCAGCCCCGCTTTCGGTTGGTGGTCCGGCTATTGGGTGCCGCACTGCTGGCCTATATGCTGGTGTGGATCATCTTTGCGCGCACCCTGCCCTCGGCAGAATCGCTCCTGACCTATCAACCGCCGCTGCCCACCTATGTGCGCGATGTGCAGGGAGAGCCAGTTCACAGCTATGCCCGTGAACGGCGGGTTGAGCTGCGGTTTGATGAATATCCGCCCAAGCTGGTGGAAGCCTTTATCTCGGCAGAGGATAAAACCTTTTTCAGCCATGGCGGGATCGATTTTCCCGGCCTGATCGGCGCCGTGTTCGATTATGTCAGCAAGATCGGGTCGGGTGAGCGGGCGCGCGGCGGATCCACGATCACGCAACAGGTCGCCAAGAACCTGCTGCTGGGCAATGAATATTCGGTCACGCGCAAGATCAAGGAGGCCTTTCTGGCCCGGCGGATCGAATCTGTCCTGACCAAAGAAGAAATTCTGGAACTTTACCTCAACCAGATCCCGCTTGGCCGGAACAGCTTTGGCGTTCAGGCGGCGGCCCGGTCCTATTTCAACAAGGATGTGTCTGATCTGACACTGCCTGAAATGGCGTTTCTGGCAATTTTGCCCAAGGCGCCGGAAACCTATGGCCGCAAACGCAATGAACAGCGCGCACTGGAACGGCGCGATTATGTGCTGCGCGCGATGCGCGACAATGATTATATCACCGACAGCCAATATGAGGCGGCGACGCGCGCGCCCCTGGGCCTGTTGCCGCGCGCCGTGACCGCGCCCAAATTGCAGATGGGCGGTTATTATCTGGAAGAAGTGCGGCGGGAACTGATTGAGAAATTTGGCGAAACATCAGAATCCGGCCCTTATTCGGTTTATGATGGCGGCCTGTGGGTCCGCACGTCGTTGAACCCCGATTATCAACGCTATGCCGAACAGGCCTTGCGCGACGGCCTTGTCCGTTATGACAGCGGCAAGGGCTGGAGCGGCCCGATCGCCAAGATTGAACCCGGCAAGGGCTGGGCCGGCCGCCTCGCTGCCCAAAATCTGGGCGCCGGTTATCCGGACTGGCGGATCGCCGTGGTCCTGGCCAAGGCCGGCGATATCGCGCGCATCGGCTTTAGCGATGGCACCACCAGCACCCTGCCATCGTCCTGGGCGGCCATGCCAAAGCGGGGCACCGCCACGGCGGCCTTTAATGCCATGAAGCCCGGCGACATCATCGCCGTCAAACGGCAAGAAGGCGCCTATGCCCTGCGCAATATTCCCGAAGTATCGGGCGGCATGGTGGTGCAAGACCCCCATAGCGGGCGGGTGCTGGCCATGCAGGGCGGGTTTGATGTGCGGCTGGCCTCTTATAACCGTGCGACCCAGGCCAAGCGGCAGCCCGGATCCTCGTTCAAGCCCTTTGTCTATGCCTCGGCGCTGGATGGCGGGATGACACCGGCTGAAATCATCGTCGATGGTCCCTTTTGCGTCTATCAATCGGCCAAGCTGGGGCGCAAATGCTTTCGCAATTTTGATGGCGGCGGATCTGGCCCGCGCACCATGCGCTGGGGCCTGGAACAATCACGCAACCTGATGACGGTGCGGGCTGCCTCGCAAACGGGCATGGACCGCATCGTCAAAATGGCCGCAACGCTGGGCATCAGCCCCGCCAACCAGCCTTATCCTGCGGTCTTGTCGATCGCGCTGGGCGCTGGCGAGACGACCGTCCTCAACCTGGTCAACGCCTATTCGGTGCTGGCCTCTAATGGCCGGGAACGCACCCCGACGCTGATTGATTTTGTGCAGGATCGCACGGGCAAGGTCCGCTGGCGGGCCGATACGCGGCGCTGCGAAGGCTGCAATGCGCCCGACTGGAATGGCCGCGCCATGCCGCGCCCACCCGCGCGGACCAAGCAACTGATTGACCCGCTGACCGCCTATCAGGTCGTCCATATGCTGGAAGGCGTGGTGCAACGCGGGACGGCGGTGCAATTGCGTGACATGAACCGCCCGCTGTTCGGCAAAACGGGGACAACAAGCGGCCCGACCAATGTCTGGTTTGTCGGTGGATCGCCCGATCTGATTGCCGGGCTCTATATGGGCTTTGATCAGCCGCGCAACATGGGCGGCTATGTACAGGGCAGCACCTATGCCGTGCCGATTTTCAAGGCCTTTGCGACCAAGGCCATGGCGAATATGCCGATTGTGCCCTTCCGCGCGCCACCCGGCATTCGCATGATCCGCATTGAACGCATGTCCGGCAAACGCGTTTATGGCGCCTGGCCAAGCAATGACGCGATGTCACCCGTGATCTGGGAAGCGTTTAAGCCGGAAAGCGAACCGCGCCGCACCATCCGCCGCGATGAACTGGACGCGCAAAAGAAAACCGAAGACAAGGCGCTGTCGGATCAGGCTGGCCGACCCAGCCAGCGCCGCGACAGCGATTTCTTGCAAAGGGAGGGCGGGATTTACTAACCCCGCCATTCCAGACAAAGACACACCAACCCTTGAGCAAATTGGAGAAGTCAAATGCGCGCTGAAGCGCAGGCCCATGTCGACCAGATCAATCAGGCTGTGGCGCTGTTGCGTCGCTTCCTCGATTGGGATCGCGCCTTGAAGCGGCTGGACGAATTAAACGCCAAGGTTGAAGATCAGGCGCTGTGGAACGACCCCAAGGCCGCGCAAGAGGTCATGCGCGAACGCCGGCGGCTGGACGACGCCATCAACGCCACCCGCGCGATTGAGCGCGAACGCGATGACACGGTGGAACTGATCGAAATGGCCGAAGCCGAAGGCGATGAGGCCCTGGCCGATGAGGCGGTGGCCAGCCTGGGCGATCTTGCCGAACGCGCCGAAAAGGATAAGGTCGCGGCCTTGCTGGCGGGTGAAGCCGATAGCAATGACACCTATATTGAAATCAATGCCGGGGCCGGCGGCACCGAAAGCCAGGATTGGGCCGAAATGCTGCAGCGCATGTACACGCGCTGGGCCGAACGGCACAAAATGAAGGTCGAACTGGTGGATTATCATGCCGGGGAACAAGCCGGCATCAAATCGGCCACGCTGATGATCAAGGGCGAAAACGCCTATGGCTATGCCAAGACCGAAAGCGGCGTCCACCGGCTGGTGCGGATCAGCCCTTATGATTCAAACGCACGCCGCCACACCAGCTTTTCAAGCGTCTGGGTCTATCCCGTGGTGGATGACGATATCGACATTGACGTGAACGAAAGCGATCTGCGGATCGACACATATCGCGCATCAGGTGCCGGTGGCCAGCATGTGAACACCACCGATTCGGCGGTGCGTATCACGCATATCCCGACCGGGATTGTCGTGGCCTGCCAAAACCAGCGCAGCCAGCACAAGAACCGCGCCGAAGCGATGAAGCAGTTAAAGGCCCGCCTGTACGAAGCCGAGCTGCAACGCCGCGAAGCCGAAGCCAGCGCCGTCAATGCCACCAAGACCGAGATTGGCTGGGGCCACCAGATCCGGTCTTACGTCCTTCAGCCTTATCAGCTGGTCAAGGATCTGCGGACGGGCGTGACCTCTACCGCGCCGGGCGACGTGCTGGACGGGGATCTGGATCGGTTCATGGCCGCCGCCCTGTCGCAACGCGTGACGGGCGAAAAGGTTGTGGTTGAGGATATCGACTGATCTTATGCCACAGATCTGGCCCTGCGCTGCGGTGATCGCCGGCCTGCTGCTGGCAGGCTGCAACGGCGGCGATGCGGGCCAGAATTTTCCGCCCGCTGACCGGCCCGTGGCCAAGATCGTGGCCGATCGCTGGTCGAATGAAGAAGCGCGCGACCGACAGAATGAGGCCGATCAGATCATGGACATGGCGGGCATCCGGCCCGGCATGACCGTGGCGGATATCGGCGCCGGCGAAGGCTATTACGCCATCCGCCTGTCTGAACGGGTGGGCGCCAAGGGGCGCGTGCTGGCGCAGGATATTCTGCCCGCCGTGCGCGACAAGCTGGCAGAGCGTGTCAATCGCGAACGGCTTGATAATGTGAGCGTCCGGCTGGGCGCGCCGGATGATCCACGGCTTCCGGCCAAGAGTTTTGATCGCGTTCTTCTGGTCCATATGTATCATGAAATCGCATCACCTTATGCGTTTTTGTGGCACCTGCATCCGGCGTTAAAGCCCGGCGGGCGAGTGATCATCGTCGATGCAGATCGCTCCACCGAACGGCACGGAACACCGCCCTTGCTCTTGCAATGTGAAATGGCGGCAGTCGGCTTTAAGCTGGTGGAATTTCAGCGCGCGGCCTTTGCCGGCGGCTATTTCATGGCTTTTGAGGCCGGGGCATCGCGGCCGCAGCCGCGCGATATCCGCCCCTGCACGCAAAGCCTGACCCGCTAAAGCAGGCCAAGATCACGAAAGCTGATCCGGTCGTCACCGGCCAGAATGATGTGATCGGCAATGTTGACGCCCAGGGGACGCAGCATGGCGCACAAGGTTTGCGTCGCCCGCTTGTCTGTCTGGCTTGGCTGCGGATTGCCGCTGGGATGGTTATGCGCCAGCACCAGCGATGCGGGATCATTATCAAGAACATCGCGCAGAATATCCCGCAGCGGCAGCAAACTTGCCCCCGCATCGCCTTCGGCCGTGACGCGCAGCGCGACCATTTCTTCCTGCGCATCCAGATAGGCAATGGCGACAACTTCGCGGGGCTGGCCGCGCAGCTGCACCTCAATTTGCGAAAGCCAGCGGTCCGGTGGTCCGGCGCCCTTGGGCAAAGGCGGTTTCATGCAGCCGTGCTGCCGCAGGCACAGCGCTGGGACCAGACTTAGCAGATCCGTTTCGGATCGGTTTTACCCGAAAATGGAGCAAAGGCGCGATTTTCAATTGCGCGCCGCCGCCGCCACGCCATAAGCATCAGACGATGCGCGCTTATCACGATCTCATGCAACGCATTCTCGACCACGGGGTTGAGCAGCAGGACCGGACCGGCACCGGCACCTTGAGCGTTTTTGGCCATCAGATGCGCTTTGATCTGGCCCAGGGCTTTCCACTGGTCACCACCAAGAAGCTGCATCTGCGCTCCATCATCTATGAGCTTTTGTGGTTCCTGAAGGGCGACACCAATGTCCGCTGGTTGCAGGACAATAAGGTGACGATCTGGGACGAATGGGCCGATGAAGCGGGTGACCTTGGCCCGGTCTATGGCAAGCAATGGCGGCGCTGGGAAACGGCCACCGGGCAAACGGTTGACCAGATTGCCGATCTGGTGACGCAGTTGAAAACCAATCCCGCCTCGCGCCGTCAGATTGTTAGCGCCTGGAACCCCGGCGAAATCGGCCAAATGGCCCTGGCCCCCTGCCATTGCCTGTTCCAGACCTGGGTCGGCAATGGCAAGCTGTCCTTGCAGCTTTATCAGCGCAGCGCCGATGTTTTTCTGGGCGTGCCGTTCAACATCGCCTCTTATGCCCTGCTAACCCATATGCTCGCCGATCAGGCCGGGCTTGAGGTGGGGGAGTTCATCTGGACCGGCGGGGATTGTCACCTTTATCTCAACCATCTGGATCAGGCGCGCACGCAACTGGCGCGCGCGCCCCGGCCGCTGCCGCGCCTCCATATCAGGCGGACGCCGGACCATATCGATGGCTATGCCTATGAAGATTTCGTGATCGAGGGCTATGATGCGCATCCCCATATTGCAGCGCCGGTGGCGGTATGAACCGTCCTGAAATCATCCTGATCGTGGCGCGGGCCGATAATGGGGTGATCGGCATTGATGGCAAGCTGCCCTGGCATCTGCCCGCTGACCTCCGCCGTTTTAAGCAGCTGACCATGGGGGCGCCGATGATCATGGGGCGCAAAACCTTTGACAGCCTGCCCGGCCTGTTGCCTGATCGCCGGCATATCGTGCTGACGCGCAATACCGATTGGGATGAAGACGGCGCCGAAACCGCCCAAAGCGTTGAAGATGCCATGCGGCTGGCCAATGCGCCGCATGTTTCGGTGATTGGCGGGGCGGAAATCTATCGCCTGTTCCTGCCCCGTGCCGACCGTATTGAATTGACGGAGGTGCATGTCGAAGCGCTGGGCGATACCCGGCTCGACCCTTTTGGCGATGACTGGCAGGAAATTGCCCGCGACGCGCATCCGGCCGAAGGCGACCGCCCGGCCTTTGATTTCGTGACGCTCAAACGGAGGGGATGATGCGTCGTATCCTTGCAGGGCTGGGGTTGCTGCTTGTCCTGGCAGCCGCCGCCTTTTTCCTATTTTCACCCAAGCTGGCCGAAGAGTCGATGAACCGGCTTGCGCCGACCAGCCAGACGATCAGCCCAGCCGCGCAGGCGCTCCACAAGACGCTGTTCATCGCCGATCTGCATGGCGATACGCTGATGTGGAAACGCAACCTGCTGGACCCGGCAGAGCGCGGCCATATTGATCTGCCCCGGCTGCAACAGGGCCATGTTGGGCTGCAAATCTTGTCGTCGGTGACGAAAACACCGCGCGGCCAGAATTACGACGCCAATTCCGCCGACACCGATAATATCACCGCATTGGCCATCGGCCAGTTGCAGCCGGTGCGCACCTGGACATCGCTGCTGGACCGGTCGCTCTGGCATGCCGAAAAGCTCCACCGTGCCGAACAGGCAGCGCAAGGCCAGATCATGATCGTGCGCAGCGGCGCGGATCTGGATCGGTTGATCGCGGCGCGGGCGCGCGGCGGCACGGCGCCCGTCGGCACGCTTTTATCGATAGAAGGGCTGCAAAATCTGGAAGGCAAGCGCGCCAATCTGGATGTGCTGTACAAGGCCGGGTTCCGCATGGCGGGCTTTGCCCATTTCTTTGACAATGAAGTCTCTGGATCGATGCATGGCGAGACAAAGGGCGGCCTGACCCCGTTGGGTCGGCAGATCCTTGCCGATATGGAGGCCCGCGGCATGGTGGTGGATATCGCCCATGCCAGCCATGCCGCCGTTGCCGATATTTTGCGGCACGCCAAACGGCCCGTGGTGTCGAGCCATGGCGGCGTGCAGGCGACATGCAAGGTCAATCGCAACCTGACCGATGCCGAAATTCAGGGGGTTGCGCGCACCGGCGGGGTGATCGGCATCGGCTATTGGGATGCCGCGATCTGCTCCACCGATCCGCGGGCCATTGCCCGCGCCATCCGCCATGTCCGCGATCTTGTCGGCATTGATCATGTGGGCCTTGGCTCTGATTTTGATGGCGCAACGACAACGCCCTTCGACACAGCAGGCGTCGCCCATGTGACGCAGGCCTTGCTGGATGAAGGGTTCAGCCCGGATGAAATCCGCAAGGTGATGGGCGGCAATGTGCTGCGTGTCCTGAAGGCGGTCTTGCCGCCACGCTGACCGATCCATATAGCGCGCCCCATGCAACGTCTTGACGGCAATCACCCGATCCCGGAGGCCTTTCGCGGCGGCATTGTCGCGCTTGGCAATTTCGATGGCGTCCATGCTGGACATCAGGCCGTTATTGGCCGGGCCGTGGCACTTGCCCGGCAAAAGGGCGTGCCAGCCCTTGTCGCAACCTTTGATCCGCATCCGGTGCGGCATTTCAAACCAGATGCGGCGCCATTTCGCCTGACAACGCTGGACCAGCGCCAGCGCTATCTGGCCGAAGCCGGGGCCGACGCCATGGTTGTCTTTTCCTTTGGCGACCGGCTGGCCAATGTCACGGCAGAGGCTTTTGTCACCGATTGGCTGGGCGGCCATCTGGGCGCCCGTGGCGTTGTGACGGGCGAAGACTTTACCTTTGGCAAGGGGCGCGGCGGCAATATTGACGTGCTGCGCACGCTGGGGGCCGGCCTGCAGATGGTGACCGACGCCGTTGGCCCGGTTTGCGATGCCGATGGCCCGATTTCCTCCAGCCGGATTCGCGCCGCACTTCAGGCCGGGGATTGCGCAACCGCCAGCCGCTTGCTCACCCGCCCCTTTGCCGTTGCAGGCGTGGTGGCGCATGGCGACAAAAATGGCCGCAAGCTGGGCTTTCCCACCGCCAATGTGGACATGGCGAGCTATTTGCGCCCGCGTTACGGCATTTACGCGGTGCGCGGCCATTTGCCCGATGGCCGTGTTCTGGACGGGGCGGCCAATTTGGGCATCCGCCCAACCTTTGATCCGCCCAAGGAATTGCTGGAGCCGCATTTCTTTGACTTTTCCGGCGATTTATACGGCCAGATGATCGAAGTTGCGTTCATTTCCTTCCTGCGGCCCGAACAAAAATTCGACAGTCTGGATGCGCTGATGGTGCAAATGGGGCAGGACTGCGACCGGGCACGCGCCATTCTTGGCGGCTGACGGGGCAGGAAATCGGCCGCAAGGCTTTATTTGCCCGCGCGCTTCCCCTAAGGCACGCCGGCTATGACTGACGCGCAGACACCCGAAGCCCGCGACTATCGCGACACTGTTTTCCTGCCCAAGACCGACTTTCCGATGAAGGCTGGCCTGCCGCAGAAGGAACCGGGCATTCTTGCGCGGTGGCAGGATATGGACCTGTACCGCCGCCTGCGTGACGCCCGCCGCGGCCGGGAAAAGTTCATCCTGCATGATGGCCCGCCTTATGCGAATGGCGACATGCACATTGGCCATGCCCTGAACCACATCCTGAAGGACATGGTTGTCCGGACGCAAAGCCTGCTGGGCAAGGACGCGCCCTATGTCCCCGGCTGGGACTGCCATGGCCTGCCGATTGAGTGGAAGGTCGAAGAGGAATATCGCAAGAAAAAGCGCAACAAGGATGAGGTGCCGGTCGAAGAATTCCGCGCCGAATGTCGCGCCTATGCCCGCCATTGGGTGGATCGCCAGCGCGATCAGTTAAAGCGTCTGGGCATTAATGGCGATTGGGACAACCCCTATCTGACCATGGATTTCGACGCCGAAGCGACGATCGTCCAAGAGCTTTTGAAATTCGCCGAAAGCGGCCAGCTCTATCGCGGCGCCAAGCCCGTGATGTGGAGCCCGGTTGAAAAAACCGCGCTGGCCGAAGCCGAAGTGGAATATGAAGACATCACCTCGACACAAATTTATGTCGGGTTTGAAATCACCGCAGCGCCGAACTGCGCGGATCTTGTTGGCGCTTATGCCGTCATCTGGACGACCACGCCCTGGACGATCCCGGTCAACCAGGCGCTCGCTTACGGGCCGGATATTGCCTATCACCTGTGCCGCAAGCGCAATGACGATGGCCGACACTATCTGATCGCAGCGGAGCGGATCGCGGCCGTGTCCGCCCATTGGGGTGACGAGCTGGTTGCCCTGAAAACCGTGACCGGTGCAGAGCTGGCGGGCGCCGTCGCGCGCCACCCGATGCATGCGCAGGGCGATTTCTTTGACCGCCCGCGCCCCCTTCTTGCTGGCGATTTTGTCACAACCGACAGCGGCACCGGCCTTGTCCATATGGCGCCGGACCATGGCGAGGATGATTTTGATCTGTGCAAGGCGCATGGGATTGATCCTGTGTTCGCGGTGGAAGGCGATGGCCGCTATCGTGCCGACTGGGCCTGGCTGGGCGGCGAAGGCAGCGTTATCAATCCCAAGTTCAACGCGCCCGATGGCCCGATCTGTTCTGCCCTGGCCCAGGCCGGTGGCCTGATGGCCGCCTCGGCAGATTATACGCACAGCTATCCGCACAGCTGGCGGTCCAAGGCGAAGGTTATCTTTCGCTGCACGCCACAATGGTTTGTGCCGATGCGCGATGATCTGGGCGCGCAGGGCCTGCGCGGCAAGGCGCTGGCCGCCATTGCCGCGACACGCTTTTACCCGGAAAAGGGCCGCAATCGCATTGGCTCTATGGTCGAAGGCCGGCCAGACTGGGTGCTGTCCCGCCAGCGCGCCTGGGGCGTGCCGATCACGCTGTTCGTGGATCGCAAGACCGGCCACTATCTCAATGACCCGGCGGTCAATGCGCGGATCGTGGCTGGCATTCGCGCCGGCGGCGTCGATGCCTGGTCCGATGCCCAGGCTCAGGCCTATCTGGGCGACCAGTATCGCGCCGAAGATTATGAACGCGTGACCGATATTCTGGATGTCTGGTTCGATTCCGGCTCCACCCATGCCTTTGTGCTGGAATCGGGTAAATGGCCCGATCTGCTGCGCCCCGCAGGCTATGATCAGCCGCACGCCGATCTCTATCTGGAAGGCAGTGACCAGCATCGCGGCTGGTTCCAGTCATCGCTGCTGGAAGCCTGCGGCACCCGCGGCCATGCGCCCTATAAGGCGGTGCTGACCCATGGCTTCACCATGGATGCCAAGGGCATGAAAATGTCCAAATCGATCGGCAACACCATCGACCCGTTAAAGGTCATGGAAAGCTATGGCGCGGATATCATCCGGCTGTGGGCGCTGTCGGTTGATTTCACCGAAGATCACCGGATCGGCGATGAAATCCTGAAGGGCGTGGCCGACCAATATCGCAAATTGCGCAACACCTTCCGCTATTTGCTCGGCGCACTGGATGGCTATGACGCCGCGCGCGAAGCGCTGGACCCAGCCGAGATGCCAGAGCTGGAACGCTATGTGCTGCACATGCTGCGCCAGCTTGATTCCACGCTGCGCACCGCAATCGATGCCTTTGATTTCAATAGCTATGTTCGCGCGCTGACCGATTTCTGCAATGATGATTTGTCGGCATTCTTCTTCGATATCCGCAAGGACTGCCTCTATTGCGATGCGCCCGACAGCGTAAAGCGGCGCGCCTATCGGACGGTGCTGGACCTCTTGTTCCACCGGCTGGTGCGCTATGCAGCGCCCGTCCTTGTCTTTACGGCCGAAGAAGTCTGGGCCACGCGCTTCCCCGATCATGACAGCATCCATCTGGCAGAGCTGGATGCCTTGCCAGCTGCATGGGACGATGCGCAGCTGGCGGCCCGCTTTGAAGCTGCCCGCGCGCTGCGGGCGCAGGTCACAGAAACGATTGAACCGATGCGGCGTGACAAGGTGATCGGCTCCAGCCTTCAGGCAAAGGTCCGCATGGGCGCAGCGCCGGACGGCTTTGACGCAGAAGCCTTGGCAGAGCTGTTCATCGTCAGTTCGGTTGCCATCGGGCAGGACGACGCGGTCCATGCTGAACGCACCGATGATCACAAATGCGGCCGCTGCTGGCGGCACCTGCCCGAGGTGCCCGCAGATGGTGCGCTGTGCCCGCGCTGTGACGAGGTGGTGAATGGCTGATCGGCGGCGCCATTGGGGGTATGGCGTGGCGGCGGCGCTGTTCGTCGCGGATCAGCTGTTAAAGGCGCTGATCATCGGCCCGATTGGGCTGCAGGCGATTGGGCAGATTTATCTGCTGCCGATTCTCAACCTGACCTGGGTGGAAAATTACGGCATCGCGCTGGGCATGTTGCAGGCCGGCCATGCGCTGGAACGCTGGGGCCTGGTGATCGCGACCAGCCTGATCGCACTGGTCGTTGCCTTTTGGCTGTGGCGCGAGGAAAATCGCACCGATTGCCTGGGGCTGGGCCTTGTTCTGGGCGGTGCGCTCGGCAATATCGTGGACCGCATACGTTTTGGCTATGTGGTTGATTTCATCGATTTCCACATTGGCGGGTTCAGACCCTTTTTGGTCTTCAATCTTGCCGACGCGGCGATTACCATTGGGGTATTGGTGCTTTTGGCCCGTGCGCTGTTTGCGCGCGAGCCCAAGGCAGAAACGGAGACGGATCATGCGTAAGGTTATGGGTGTGGTGGCGGTCGGTGCACTGCTTGCGGGCTGTGCGTCCGGTGGGCTTTCGAACCGGAAATCGCCCGATGAATTTCAGGTCACGCGCCTGGCGCCTTTGGTCGTCCCGCCCGATTTCGCGCTGGTGCCGCCGGCCGCTGGCAGCCCGCAGGCGCAGGCCGCCGACAGCTCAACACAGGCGCTGCAAGCGATGTTTGGCGGCGCCGCGCCGCGCAGCAGTGCAGAAATTTCAGCGATCAACGCCGCGGGCGGCAATCGCGCACAGCCGGGCATCCGGTCCAATGCCGGGGATCCCAAGACCGATGTGGTCGATAAAGGGGCGACAACCAATGACATTCTGGCCGCGCCCGAAGGCGATGGCCAAAATGCCCGGACGGCGACACCCAAATAAGGATTGGCGGTACCCGCCCATCAAAAAAGCCCGCTCTGCGCCATCGCCAGAGCGGGCTTTTTTATGTGTTCGATCAGAAGGAAACGCCAATCGACCCAAAGACACCAGCCTTGGCAATGTCCTTTTTGGACGGGCTGACGACAACATTCTTGCCGTAATCGGTATCGACATAGGTGAGGCCAAAGGTCACCGGGCCGGTCGTGTAGGTCGCGCCCAGCGACCAGTCGGTATAGGTGTCACCACCCGACAGGAAGCTTTTGGTAAAGGTGCGCCCCACGGCCGCGCTCAGGCTGATCGGCGTATCGGGGATCGGGCTCGACAGGCCCAGATTCATGTAGAAATTGTCTTCCTTGCCCGAACCGAGGCTCAACGCGGCTGATTTGGGCGCATAATTGGCCGTCAGCTTGGCCGTTGCCGGACCAAATGTCTGGGCGATGCTGCCATAAAGTTCCAGAAAGTCGGAATTGGTGCTGGCCACAATCTTGGCGGAACCCGGATAATAATAATAGACGCCACCCAGATCGATGGTCGTGCTGCCCATCGTCTTTTTATAACCGGCAATCAGATCAAGTTCCTGATCGCCGCCGGCGGCCACATAATCATCAACCGATGATCCCCACAGACCAACATAGACACCCGATTCGTGCGACACGGTGACGCTGCCCTGCAAGGCAAAGTCCTTGTCGGTCTGCGACAGGCCGCGATAGCGGTAATCGCTGGTCATCGTGACAGAGCCGCTGACGGTCACAGCCTTGTCCGCCTCTTGGGCAAAGGCCGGCACGGCAGAGGCAAGGGCAACAAGCCCAAGAACGGGGCGAAGATATGTGCGCATGGAATAAACCCTTTAGTTGTTAAACCCGGGTTCCGCCTGCATTGACCGCCAAGCTATTCTCTATCGGGTGGGCCCGCGGAGCTTGTGACTGGCCAATGCGGACAAACTGCCGCCGCTTGTTGCAGTGCACAACCCCAAAACGACTGATTTATAAGAGAAGCGTCCGCCTGTTGCGCATTTGCAACAATTACCGCAGGGCAGCGCAGGCGCGTTGCATCCGCTGACAGGCCTCGGTCAGGATCTCTTCCGACGTGGCATAAGAAATCCGGAATCCTGGCGACAGGCCAAAGGCTGCGCCATGGACAGCGGCGACCTGCACCTCATCCAGGAAATAGTCGATCAGGTCGGCGTCGGTCGCGATGACAGCGCCGGCAGGCGTAGTCTTGCCGATCAAGCCGCTGACATCGGGATAGACGTAAAAGGCGCCTTCGGGCGTGGGGCAGTGGATGCCGTCAATCTCATTGAGCATCCGCACCACCAGATCGCGCCGGCCGCGGAAGCGTTCATTGCGGTCCTTCAGGAAGGACTGGTCCCCATTTAGTGCGGCGGTCGCCGCCGCCTGCGCGATGGAGCAGGGGTTGGATGTCGATTGCGATTGCAGCTTGGCCATCGCCTTGATCAGCCATTGCGGACCACCGGCAAAGCCGATGCGCCAGCCGGTCATGGAATAGGCCTTGGAACAGCCATTGACGGTCAGCGTCCGATCATAAAGGTCCGGGCAGACTTGCAGGATCGTCGCAAAGGGCGTGTCCGCATACCAGACATGTTCGTACATATCGTCGGTCAGCACCATGACCTGCGGATGCCGGACCAGCACATCGGCCAGCCCCTTCAACTCATCGGCTGAATAGGCCGCGCCCGTCGGGTTGGACGGAGAATTGAGCAGCACCCAGCGCGTGCGCGGCGTGATGGCGGCTTCCAGCTGGGCCGGGGTGATCTTGTAATTCTGCGTGGCCGGGGCCGCGATGAAGACGGGCGTGCCGCCGGCAAAGGCCACGATATCGGGATAGCTGACCCAATAAGGCGCCGGGATGATCACCTCATCCCCCGTATCGATCGTCGCCACAAGCGCGTTGAACAGCGTATGCTTGCCGCCCACATTCACGCTGATCTGCGCCGGGCTGTAATCCAGCCCATTGTCGCGCTTAAACTTTGCCTGAATGGCCGCCTTCAGCTCGGCCGTGCCATCGACATTGGTATATTTGGTCTGGCCCTTGCGGATCGCCTCGATGGCGGCATCCTTGATGAAATCCGGCGTATCGAAATCGGGCTCACCCGCGGACAGGCCGATGACGTTGACGCCTTTGGCCTTCAGCTCAAGAACCCGGCTCGTCATGGCGAGCGTGGCGGATGGCTGGATGCGATCAAGAGCGGCAGACGTGGTGCGCATGGCGGGGGCGCTTTCTCTGGCAGGCGTCAAAACAAAGGGGCGATGCGCGCGCCTATAGGCAGGTGTGGCGCCATCGGCAACCGCCGCGGACGAAGATTCTGACAGGAAAAAGCCGTTGTTAGGCGAGCTGCGCAGGCATCAAACCGCGCAGGGCATTGCCGATATAAAAGCCATCGGCCAGATCCGCGCAGCGCAGATCGGCCTCTTGCGCAGATCCATCACGCAGCATCGCCGCGCGCAAAACCCCGGGCAACAGCCCGCGGGTCGCCGGCGGTGTCAGCCACAGCCCGTCCTTCTGGACAAAGATATTGGTAAAGCTGCCCTCGGTCAGCCACCCGTCCGGATCGACAAAAATGGTTTCAAAGCGCGCGCCGGCCTGTCGCGCCACATCGTAAAAGGCGCGGTCGGTTGTCTTGTGGCGCAGCCGGAAATCCGCCGGGTCAACCGGCAAGGGCGCCACGCTGACCTGCACCGGTCCTTGCGGCGGTGCTGGCAACGGCCCGATTTCAAGCGCGACCTGCCCGGTGCGGGACACGAGCAGCCGGACCCGCCGGGGCGTATCCAGCCGCAACGTCGCGGCTTGCAAAGCATTGCGCACGGCATGGCGATCAAACCGGACATCCAGCGCCGCCGCGCTTGCCGCCAGCCGGGCCAGATGCAGATCCAGCCAGGCCAGGCCCTCTTGCGGGTCAAAACGCATGGTTTCAATCAGGTCGAAACACCGTTGATCCGCAACAAAGCGCCCCTTGGCGAGGCATTCTTCCCATTCCTCGGCCACGCGGCTGTCGGCGACAATGCCGCCACCCAGACCCAAGGTGCCCGTTGCCGCCCCGGCGCTGACATGCAGCGTGCGGATCGCCACATTAAAGGCGGCATCCCCATTGGCATCGACCCGGCCGATACTGCCGGTGTAAATGCCGCGCGGGCCCGTCTCGACCGCGTCAATAATCTCCATGGCGCGGATTTTGGGCGCGCCGGTGATCGATCCGCAGGGGTAGATGGCCGCAATCAGATCGGCAACGCCCGCCTCTGGCGTCAAACGCGCGGTCACGGTTGAAATCATTTGGTGCACCGTCGGATAGCTTTCCACGGTGAAAAGCTGTGGCACCTCAACCGTGCCCGGGCACGCCACGCGGGAGAGATCATTGCGCAACAGATCAACGATCATCAGATTTTCGGCGCGCTGCTTGGGATCATGGCGCAACTGATCAACCAACGCAGCATCCTGCGCGGCATCCTGCCCGCGCGTCGCCGTGCCCTTCATCGGCTTGGTCGTGACCTTGCCGTCTTTCAGCGCAAAGAACAGCTCTGGAGACAGCGACAAAAACCAGTCCGCGCCGGTCCAGACAATGCCGCCAAAGCCCGCGCGGGCCCGCTGGCGCAGCCCGGCATAGATGGCAAGCGGCGACCCGGCGAGCGAAACATCGGACCGCAGGGTCAGATTGGCCTGGTAAATATCCCCCGCCTCAATGAGCGCCTGCACATGGTCCAGCGCCTGGGTATAGTCCGCCCGGCTCAACCGGGGGCGCGGCGTCCCCGCCCAGCCACCGTCTGCGGGCGGCAAAAGCGCCGTTAGCTCTGCCTCAGACAGGCGGTCATGGGCATCAAATCGGGCAAACCACAGCAAGGGCAGGTCCGATGGGCGCAGCCGATGGGTCAGCTTGGGCTCCAGCGCCAGACCCGCCTCATAGGTCAGGAAACCGGCCCAGTCGCCGCCCTGGCCAAGGCGATCGAGCAAAGCCGGCACCTCGGCCGGGTCCTGCGTCGACACAATCTCAACCGGATCGCGATAAAGCCGGGCCGGCGCGCCATCCGAACGGGCATCGTCAAACAGGACGAAGGGGCCAGAAGACAGCCAGGATTTTGACGGCGCAGCCATAAGGCGCGCTATTGGCAGGACCGCGGCCGAAAGGCCAGACCGGACCGCGCCGGGTTTCGTTGTTTGCCGCCGTCGCCGATTGTTCCTATATGCACGCCATGACCCAATATCAGATCGTGACCGATGACACTGTTCCCCTGCGCTCTGGCGTGATCCGCCTGCATGGCCCAGAGGCCTTTGAAGGGATGCGCAAGGCCGGCCGGCTTGCGGCAGAAATCCTGGATGCGCTGGTGCCCTTCATCCAGCCGGGCGTCACAACCCAGGCGATTGATGATCTGGTGCGCACGATGACCTTTGATGCGGGCGCGGTGCCCGCAACGCTCAATTACCGGGGCTATACGCACAGCTGCTGCACCTCCATCAACCATGTCATCTGCCACGGCATTCCGGGCCCAAAGGCCTTGAAAGAGGGCGATATCGTCAATGTTGATGTGACGCCGCTGCTTGATGGCTGGCATGGCGATACCAACCGCACCTATCTGGTCGGTGACGTGCCGATCAAGGCCCGGCGCCTTGTGGAAACCACCTATGAGGCGCTGATGCTGGGCATAGAACAGGCCAAGCCCGGGCGCTTCCTGGGCGATATTGCCCATGCCATCCAGACCCATGCCGAAAAGCAACGCTATGGCGTTGTGCGCGATTTTTGTGGCCATGGCATTGGCCGCCTGTTCCATGACGCGCCCGAAGTCATTCACGCCGGTCGCCCCGGCACAGGCGCCGAGTTGAAGCCCGGCATGTTCTTCACGATTGAACCGATGATCAATATCGGCCGGCCGGACTGCAAGGTGCTTGACGATGGCTGGACGGCCGTCACCCGCGACCGGACATTATCGGCGCAGTTCGAACATACGATCGGGATCACCGAAACCGGCTGCGAAATCTTTACCAAAAGCCTGTCCGGTCTGGATCTGCCCCATTGCCCGGCCTGATCCGACTCGGCGGCTGATTCGCGCGGCCGCGGGGCTGCGCGCAACAATATTTCAGGGCTGGGCAGAGGCTGATTAATTTTTAGGCGGATTGTGCCTTAAAAACAGGCAGCGCTGCCGAAGATTGCCCAGTTTCCACACAGCTGCACCGCCAGACACGGCGCGCGCTTGCGCCTTTTCAATTGGCACGATTATTGAACGCTGAAGCGCAACCTTAAAGGGGCTGTCTACGACCATGAAGAAGATCGAAGCGATCATCAAACCGTTTAAGCTCGATGACGTGAAGGAGGCGCTGCACGATGTGGGCGTATCCGGCATCACTGTCACCGAAGCGAAAGGCTTTGGCCGCCAAAAGGGCCATACCGAGCTGTATCGCGGCGCCGAATATGTCGTCGACTTTCTGCCCAAGGTGAAGCTGGAGGTGGTGGTGGACGATGCGCTTGCCCCGCGCGTTGTGGAAGCCATTGCCGCGGCTGCACAAACCGGTCGCATTGGCGACGGCAAGATTTTCGTGATCCCCGTGGAAAGCGCCCTGCGCATTCGCACCGGGGAAAAGGACAGCGACGCAATCTGATTTTTTCGCATGGCGGCGGATTGTCCACCGCCAAGGGCTTAGCCGATCAACCCAAGGAAGGTAGTTAGAAAATGGCCACTCCGGCAGATATTCTGAAGCAGATCAAGGACCAGGAGATCGAATGGGTCGACCTCCGCTTCACGGACCCCAAGGGCAAGTGGCAGCACCTGACCATGTGCGCGGGCGTGATGGGTGAAGATGAATTGACCGACGGTCTGATGTTCGACGGCTCGTCGATCGAAGGCTGGAAGGCGATCAACGAATCCGACATGATCCTGAAGCCGGATCTGGACGCTGTCTATGTCGATCCCTTCTCGGCAACGCCGATGATGATCATTTTCTGCGACGTGGTTGAGCCGTCCACGGGTGAGCTCTACACGCGCGACCCGCGTTCAACCGCAAAGCGCGCCGAAGCCTATCTGAAGACGACGGGCATTGGCGACACGGTCTATGTCGGCCCGGAAGCCGAATTCTTCATGTTTGACGATGTGAAGTTCGATACCGGCTACAACACCAGCTATTACAAGCTGGATGATATCGAACTGCCGACCAATACCGGCACCCATTATGAAAGCGGCAACCTGGGCCACCGTCCGCGTGCCAAGGGCGGCTATTTCCCCGTTGCACCGGTCGATTCGGCACAGGACATCCGCGGTGAAATGGTATCGACCATGCTTGAAATGGGCCTGCCCTGCGACAAGCATCACCACGAAGTTGCAGCGGCACAGCATGAGCTGGGCCTGACCTTCGGGACGCTGACCCAGACGGCTGACCGGATGCAGATCTACAAATATGTCGTGCACATGGTTGCCCAGTCTTATGGCAAGTCGGCCACCTTCATGCCCAAGCCGATCAAGGAAGATAACGGCTCTGGCATGCACACCCACCTGTCGATCTGGGAAAAGGGCAATCCGCTGTTCGCTGGCAATGGCTATGCCGGTCTTTCGGAAACCTGCCTGTATTTCATCGGCGGCATCATCAAGCACGCCAAGGCTGTGAACGCCTTCACCAACCCGACGACGAACAGCTACAAGCGCCTCGTCCCGGGCTATGAAGCGCCGGTTCTGCTCGCCTATTCGGCGCGCAACCGCTCTGCCTCTTGCCGCATTCCTTACGGCACGGGCGCCAAGGCAAAGCGCGTCGAAGTGCGCTTCCCCGATGCGATGGCCAACCCCTATCTGGCTTATGCAGCGCTGCTGATGGCGGGTCTCGACGGCATTCAGAACAAGATTCACCCGGGCGATGCCATGGACAAGAATCTCTATGATCTGCCGCCGGAAGAACTGGCCCAGGTGCCGACCGTCTGCGGTTCGCTGCGCGAAGCACTGGAAGCACTGGAAGCGGATCACGCCTTCCTGCTGAAGGGCGATGTGTTCACCAAGGATCAGATCGACGCCTATATCGAAATCAAGATGGGTGATGTGGCGCGTTGGGAAATGACGCCGTCGCCGGTTGAATTTGATATGTATTACAGCGCCTAATCTGGCCAGTTCCGCTTTGCGGACAGCAGAAGCGCCCGGGGGTTTCCCCCGGGCGTTTTTGTATGTGCTTGCTTGCGCCCCTGCCACAGACGCCTAAAAACATCCGGACGTTCAACAGGATGATTTGCATGACCCGCCTGAAGCTCCGGACCCTTTTGGGGACGCTGGCCCTTGGTTTCGCCAGCCCTGCCATCGCCCAATTATCACCCGCCGAAACGCGGATGACGCACAGCATTGATGCCGATTATGAACGCACGGTCGCTTTGCTCGCGCGGCTAGTGAACCAGAATAGCGGATCACTCAATCTGGACGGCGTCGAAGCCGTGGCCCGCATGATGCGCGCCGAGCTGGAGCCGCTGGGCTTTCAAATTGTCTGGAAGGATATGCGCGCAACCGGCCGGGCCGGGCATCTGATTGCGACGCGCACGGGCCGCAAGGATGGCAAGCGCCTGTTGCTGATCGCCCATCTTGATACCGTTTTTGAAAAGGATTCGCCTTTTCAAACATTTGTTCGTCGCACCGGGCCGGGTGTCGATGAGGCCGAAGGGCCGGGCGCCGGCGATGACAAGGGGGGCCTTGTGACCATTGTTGCGGCGCTGCGTGCCATGCAGGCCGCCGGCACGCTGTCGGGCGCCAATATCGAAATCCATATGACTGGCGATGAAGAGGATACGGGCGAACCGCAGGCGGCAGCCCGGGCCGATCTGATCGCCGCGGGCAAGCGAGCGGACGTTGCCCTGGATTTCGAAGGGCTGGTCCGCGATGCCGGACGCGACATGGGCTCCATCGCGCGCCGGTCCTCCAATAGCTGGCTGCTGACCACCCAAACCCAATCCGGTCATAGCTCTGGCATTTTCAGTCCCAATGTCGGTGACGGCGCGATTTTTGAAATGACGCGCATCTTGGCGCGCTTTCGTACAGAACTGCCCGAACCAAATCTGACCTTCAACGTGGGCCTGATCACCGGCGGGCAAGAGGCCGCACTTGATGCCGATGGCGTGCGCGCAACGGCCAAGGGAAAAACCAATATCATCCCCGGCATTGCCATTGCCCGGGGTGATTTCCGCACCCTGTCGCCAGATCAAACCGAACGCGTCCGGGCCAAAATGGCGGCCATTGTTGCGGACCACGCACCCCGCACCACCGCCACGATCCGTTTTGATCAGGGCTATCCGCCCATGGCGCCAACGCCCGGCAACAAGGCCATTTTGGATCAGCTGAACCGGGTCAATGCCGATCTTGGCCTTGCTGAAATGCCCGTGCTGGATCCGTTAAAGCGCGGCGCCGGGGACATTTCATTCGTGGCGGCAGATGTGGATGGGCTGGCGGGCCTTGGGCCCTTTAGCCGGGGCGATCATGCGCCGGGGGAGACGGTGGATCTGTTGAGCATCAAGACCCAGGCCAAGCGGGCCGCCATCCTGATGTCACGGCTGGCCCGGGAAAAGCGCGTTCGCCGTTGACGCCAGCCCAAAAAGTCCCAAATCAAAACCTTCGATAAAAGAATCGACTCGCGACGATCCTCAAGGAGAGCATTCATGGACAGCTATTTAAAGAATTACATCAACGGCCAATGGGTCGACAGCATTGGTGGCAAGCGCCATCAGGTGATCTCCCCGTCAACCGAAGAGCCGTGCACCGAGATTGTTCTGGGCACCAAGGCTGATGTCGATGCTGCTGTGGCCGCTGCCAAAGAGGCGTTTAAGACCTTTAGCCAGACGACGCGGGAAGAACGCATCGCCCTGATGGAGCGGGTGGTTGAGGAGTATAAAAAGCGGGCCGGTGATCTGGCCGTGTCGATGTCAAAGGAAATGGGCGCGCCCTTGAGCTTTGCCTCCACCGCACAGGTGGGCGCTGGCATTGGCGGCTTTATGGGCACGCTTGAGGCGCTGAAAACATTCAACTTCACCGAACAGGCCGGGGCCGCCAAGGTCGTTTATGAACCGATTGGCGTTGTCGGCCTGATCACGCCGTGGAACTGGCCGCTCAACCAGATCGCGCTGAAGGTTGCGCCTTGCCTGGCCGCAGGCAACACCATGGTGCTCAAGCCGTCAGAAGAATGCCCCGGCAACGCCGCGATCTTTGCCGAAATCATGCACGCAGCCGGCGTCCCGGCCGGCGTGTTCAATCTGGTGCAGGGCGATGGCCCGACGGTGGGCGAAGCCATTTCGTCGCACCCCGATATCGATATGGTGAGCTTCACCGGATCAACCCGCGCGGGCATTCTCGTTGCAAAGGCGGCCGCCGACACGGTGAAGCGCGTGCACCAGGAACTGGGTGGCAAATCGCCCAACCTTGTCCTGCCGGGTGCGGATCTTCAGGCGACGCTGCCCGCGACTGTGTCGGGCGTCTGGATCAATTCCGGCCAAAGCTGCATCAGCCCGGCGCGCATCCTGGTCCACAAGGATCAGGAAGCCGAGGCCATTGGCGTGATCAAGGGCATTATGGAAAGCATTCAGGTTGGCGATCCGCTGGCCGAAGGCGGCCATATCGGCCCGGTTGTGAACAAGGCCCAATATGAAAAGATCCAGGGCCTTATTCAGTCTGGCATTGATGAAGGCGCAAAGCTGGAAACGGGCGGCACCGGCCTGCCGTCCAATGTCAACCGCGGCTATTATGTGAAGCCGACGGTCTTTTCGGGCGTGACCCCCAATATGCGGATCGCCAAGGAAGAAATCTTTGGTCCGGTCGCAGCCGTCATGACCTATGCTGATCTTGATGAAGCCATCGAAATCGCAAATGACACTGAATATGGCCTGTCCGCCGCCATTTCGGGCGATCCGCACAAGGCCGCTGAAATTGCGCCCAAGCTGCGGGCCGGCAATGTCGCGATCAACAATTGGGGCCCGTCACCGGGGGCGCCTTTTGGCGGTTACAAACAGTCGGGCAATGGCCGCGAAGCGGGCGTTTTTGGCCTGCGCGACTTTATGGAAGTCAATGCGATCAGCGGTCTGCCCGCCTAAATCTGCGCTGGCCTTTTGGGCCATCGCTGGCAGAATGGGGGTCATGGTACGCCATGGCCCCTTTTCTTTGGTCCTGTCTGTTCTGATCCTGTGTGCGCTGTCGGGATGCGTGTTTCGACCGGCGGACCGCCATCGCGCACCGGCACGCCCGGCGGCGCTCCCCAATAACGCGATGATGCGCCAATGCACCGCAGAGCTGACCCGGATGGGCGCGGCCTTTCATGTGCTGCCCGATAAGCGGGAACCGGGGGGCTGTTCTGCGATCAACACCGTCTTGCTGACCGGCGCCGGCGCACGCATCACCCAATTGCGCGCCACGCAATGCCCGCTTGCGCGCAATTTTGTGGCCTGGGTCAAAGGCCCGGTGCAACAGGCCGCGCGCGACATATATGGCCAGCCGGTGATCCGCGTTGACACGCTGGGCAGCTATGCCTGCCGCCAGGTGCGCGGCATCGCCTCTGCCAGCCTGTCCGAACATGCCTTTGCCAATGCGATTGATGTGGGCGGTTTTGGTCTGGCCGATGGCCGACGCATCGCCGTTCTGACGGGCTGGAACGGGTCCCAACAGGACGCCGCCTTTTTGCGGCGCATCCGCAAGGCGGCCTGTCGGCAGTTCCAGACCGTGCTGAGCCCGGATTATAATCTAGCGCATCGCGATCATCTGCATCTCGACATGGGGCGGGGCCCCTATTGCCGCTAGGCCGGGCCAGGCCTAAAACAGCGCAAATGACCAACCGGAAAATACCCGCGCGCGTATTTGCGCATGCCGCCCAGGATGCGGAAACAGCGAAAAAGACGCTGTCCACCCCGCAGACCGATAGTCCCAGCTATAAACTGGCGTTTCAGGACGAAGACTTTTTACTGCGAGAAGACTTGCGCCCCGTGCGCTTCCAGCTGGAGCTGCTTAAGCCTGAATTGCTGCTGGATGAAGCCAAGATCGCCTCCACGCTGGTATTTTACGGATCAGCGCGCATTCCAGAACCAGGCGTGCCCTCTGCCCATCCAGACGCAGAGATCGCCAAAAATCTGGACCGCCTTTCGCATTATTACAACGAAGCACGCGAGCTGGCCCGCATTTCCAGCCGCATTCCGCGCGATGAGGATGGCTGGCGGCATTTCGTGGTCTGTTCCGGCGGGGGACCATCGATCATGGAAGCTGCCAATCGCGGCGCGGATGATGTGCATGCCGACTCGATCGGCCTCAACATCGTGCTGCCGCATGAACAGGTGCCCAACAGCTATGTCACCCCGGATCTGAGCTTTCAGTTCCACTATTTTGCGCTGCGCAAAATGCACTTTCTGCTGCGCGCACGCGGCGTTGCGATTTTCCCCGGCGGCTTTGGCACATTTGATGAAATGTTTGAGCTGCTGACCCTGATCCAGACCGGCAAGATCAAACCCATCCCGGTCATGCTGTTCGGCCGAGCCTTTTGGGAAAAGACACTGAATTTCGACGCCATGGTGCAGCATGGTGTGATTGCCGAACGCGATCTGAAGCTGTTCCGCTATGTCGAAACAGCGGATGAAGCCTGGGACTGTGTCCGCAAATTTTACGAAGCCGATATCTGTTAAAAAAAAGGCCCGGTCGCTGCCGGGCCTTTCTTTATCTGGCGGGGTTGCCGCTTAATTGGCGGCAGGCGCCGCGGCATTGGCCGCCTCTGCCGGCGCAGCAGCATTGGCGCCTTCACCTGCGGCAGCGGCTTCAGCCGGCGCGGCGGCGGGTGCAGCCGGCAGCGGCAGGTTTGAGCCTTGCGCATTCAAATAGGCGATCAAATTCGCGCGATCTTCGGGCTTGGACAGGCCCGCAAAGCTCATCTTCGTGCCATCAGCGAACTTCTTCGGGCTCTTCAGCCACTGGTTCATCGATTCAAAGTCCCAAACGCCGCCCTTGCCAGCAAGCGCTGCGGAAAAGGCATAGCCTGCCTTACCCTTACCGATTTCTTCGCCCATGGTGGCCCACAGGTTCGGGCCGATGCCATTGGCGCCGCCCTGATTGATCGTGTGGCACGACGCGCACTTCTTATAGACTTCTTCGCCCTTGGCTGCGTCTGCCGTCTGCATCAGCAGGGCAATTGGCGGTTCGGCCGCAGCGCCACCACCTTCGCCACCTTCAGCGCCGGCCACAGCAAAACCGCCACTTTCGACCGGATGGTGCTTGAAAATCTCGCCCGTCACAATCGTTGCGCCCAGCGCCACGATACCTGCTGCCAGCGTCCATCCCGCGATGGTGTTAAACTGATCACTCATGCCCGTCGAAACCCCTGATCATGTGGCCTGAATATGGAATCGCCAGCGCCTTAGCCTTGCCGGGCGCGCATCGCAAGCAGCTTGCAGCTTCGCTTTTGCATCCCTAAGCGATTCCACGCCATGAACCGCTATCCGATCCCCGCCCAGCCCATCGTGGCAGAGATGGAAGATGCCGCCCGCAAAGCCCCGGACAAGGCCGTTGCCTTTCAGGGCGCGCCGGGGGCAAATTCGCACATTGCCGTGCTTCAGGACCAGCCGGACGCCGTGCCGCTGCCCTGTTTCAGCTTTGAAGACGCAATTGATGCGGTGCAGGAAGGGCGGGCCGCCAGCGCCCTGATCCCGATTGAAAATTCGCTGCATGGGCGCGTTGCCGATATTCATTTTCTGCTGCCGGAATCGGGTTTGGTGATCACGGGTGAGTTTTTTCTGCCCATTCGCTACGCCCTGATGGGCACAGGGCCGCTGGCCGGGGTGAAACAGGCGATCAGCCATCCCCAGGCCTTGGGCCAGTGCCGCAAATGGCTGCGCACCCATGGCATTGAACCGGTTGCCTATCCCGATACCGCCGGTGCCGCCGCGCGCGTCGTTGAGCTGGATGATCCCAGCATCGCCGCCATCGCCCCGCCGGGTGCTGCGGCGATTTATGGGCTGACCATTCTGGCCGAAGCGCTGGAGGATTCAGACGATAATATGACGCGCTTTGTGCGTCTGGCCCGGTCGGGAGGGGGCGTCCCCAATGACGGGGCGGTCATCACCAGCTTTATCTTTGAGGTCAAGAATGTGCCGGCGGCGCTGTACAAGGCGCTGGGCGGCTTTGCGACCAATGGCGTCAACATGACCAAGCTGGAAAGCTATCAGCGCGGCGCAAGCTTTGCCGCCACCACCTTTTTTGCCGATATTGTTGGCCATCCCGATGATCCGGCGGTGGCCCGTGCGCTTGAGGAATTGCGTTTTTATTCCCGCTCTGTGCGCGTCTTGGGCACCTATAAACAGGCCCGGCCGCGCGGCTGAGACCGGCCTAGCCCGCCATGAGCCAGCGGCGGAACAGGTTATTGGCAATTGCAAAAGGCGGTGGCGCGCTGAAACTTTTGTGCGGGGCATCGTCAAGCGCGGCCTGAACCTCATCCCGTGTCACCCAGCGGGCGTCTTCCAATTCCTTGGTGTCGATGGTCAGCACATCATTATCCGCCTCGGCGATACAGGCGATCATCAATTGCGATCCGCCAAAGGGCCAGGGCTGGCTGGTGACATAGCGTACCGCGCCACAGCGAATGCCCGCCTCTTCAAAAATCTCGCGGCGGACAGCCTCTTCAATGCTTTCGCCCGGTTCCAGAAAACCGGCCAGCGCAGAATAATTGCCCTGCGGCCAGGCGGCTTGCCGCCCCACCAGAACGCGCCCGGCATGTTCAGCCAGCATGATGACGACCGGGTCTGTGCGCGGAAAATGTTCCTTGCCGCAACCGTCGCACACACGGCCCCAGCCGGCGCGGAAGGTGCGGGTGGCGCCGCCGCATTGGCCGCAAAACTGGTGGCCATTATGCCAGTCGATCAGGCTGCGGGCCGTGCCGTAAATCGCGGCCTCTTCGGTGGGCAGCGTTGCCAAGGCCCGCCAAACAGCCGGGGATCGCGACATCCCGCCCTTGCCCGAAACAATCGGCACGAAATGGGGCCTGTCTTCATGCAGACCCAAAAGGATCAGCTCCAGCTCCAGCGAGACCTCGGCCAGGCTTTGCCAGACAAGGCGGCCATCGGCCGATACCTGCGGGTCCAGTCCATCCAGCCCAAGCACCCGGCCGCGCCAATCATTGAGAAGGGCGGTAAACGCCTCTTTATCGGCGCGGACATGATCAACACGATCCAGCGGCGATCCAGTGAACCCCGGCGCGATCATTATGCCTTGGCCCCTTGATAGACCGATTTGGTAAAGCCCTCGACAAAGGGTTGATCCCCCATCGTCATAATCTGTGACCAGCCCGATGCCCGCACGCCGCGGCTGCGATCGACCCAGCCGATGGTTGAGGCAGCCCCGCCCCAGCCAAAGGTGCCCAGCCCTTCGCCCGTGTCGCGCGGCGCAATCGTCACCCGCCCGCCAGCGCCAAAACCCTGCCCTTTGACAAAGCTTTCCATGCGCGTGTCCGGGTGAACAAGGTTCGACATCGCCAGACGCGCGGTCGCGGTGGACATGATGCGCGCATCGCCCAGCGCCCCTTCCCCCATCAGCATCGCCAGGAACCGGTCATAGTCGCGCGGGCTGCTGACCAGCCCCGCCCCGCCAAAGGGAAAGGCCGGCTTATCAAGAAACACGCTGTCAGACCCGGGATCAATCGGGAAGGCGCCGAAAGGCGCACCGAAATAATTGGTGGTCAGCCGCTGAATCTCGCTTTGCGGGACCTGAAAATAGGTGCTCGTCATGCCCAGTGGCGCAAAGATGCGGTTCTGCAAAAAGGCATCAAAACTTTGGCCGCTGGCCAGTTCAATCACCCGACCCAGCAGATCAAGGCTGACCGAATAGCTCCAGACCGTGCCCGGATCCGCGATCAGCGGCAGGGTTGCCAGACGATCGGCAAATTCGGCAAGGCTGGGCGCTGTGGTGATGGGCGGCATGCCCGGCAGGGGCTTGCGCGATGCCGAGGCCGGGGTCAGCCCCAGCCGGAAATATGCCTCGAGCAACGGGCCCTTGGTCACGATTGTATAGCCAAGGCCCGCCGTATGCGTCAGCAGATTGCGCACGGTGATCGGCGCGCGGGCCGGGCGGCTATCCAGGTTTTTCTGTGGATCCGTCATCACCCGCGGATTGGCAAAGCCGGGCAGGAAATCTGCAATATTCTGATCGAGGCCCAGCTTGCCGTCCTCGATCAACATCATGGCGGCTATGCCCGTCACCGGCTTGGTCATCGAATAGCACCGGAACAGCGAATTTTCATCAACCGGTTGGGCGGAATCAAAGGCCAGCGTTCCGGTTCGCAAAACGGTCGGCGCGTCTGTGCCGCGGCCAATCAGGCCAACCGCGCCGGGCACATATTTGCGATCGACAAAGCTTTGCATCGCGGTGCGCACAGCATCCCAGGCATCGGGCGTTGGGGTGGCCGCCCAGGCCCGACGCGGCACAGCGGCAAATGTGGCGACCGATGCGGACGCGCCCAGAAAGACACGGCGGTTAAGTTCCAAAGTCATGCTGTTTCATCCCCTCCCGGGCAGCCTGTGCGGCCTTTTGAAAAACCGTTGGTAGTCCTGCTTCGTGCAGCTGGTCAATTGGCCACCAGTGTGCATCCGGCAAAAGCATCGCCTTTTGCGCAAGGCGCAACGTGCGCACCGCCAGTGTCAGCCGAAAATGCGTGAATATATGGGTCACATGCCCCTGGGCCTGCCAGTTTCCCGCCACGGGCGGTGGCGCATCTGGCCCTTGCCAGTCGCACGAGGGCAAGGCCCGCATGCCGCCCAGCAACCCCTTATCCGGCCGCCGGATCAACAGCACCTGCCCATCCGCCTCAATCCACCAGACCTGCCCATGCCGGTCCGGGCGGACAGGCTTGGCCGCCTTGCGCGGAAAACTCTCAGCCGCCGTCCGGCCTTGGCAATCGGCCATGATCGGGCACATGGCGCAGGCCGGCGCGCGCGGTGTGCAGATGGTGGCGCCCAGATCCATCATCGCCTGCGCAAAATCACCGGCGCGATCATCCGGCACAAGCCGGTCGCACAGATCATAGAGCACCGGCTTGGCGCGCGGCAGCGGTGTTTCAACCGCGAATAGCCGGGCGACAACGCGTTCGACATTCCCATCGACAACCACCGCCCGCTGCCCAAAGGCAATGGCGGCAATCGCCGCGGCGGTATAGGGGCCGATCCCCGGCAAGGCGCGCAGGCCCGCCTCTGTCTGCGGAAACTGGCCGCCCAATTCTGTCGCAACCACGCGGGCACAGGCCAAAAGATTGCGCGCCCGGGCATAATAGCCAAGCCCGGCCCATGCCGCCATCACGGCATCATCCGGGGCCGCAGCCAGCGCCGCCACTGTTGGCCACCGCTCTGTAAAGCGGAGGAAATAGGCCTTCACCGCAGCCACTGTTGTCTGCTGCAACATGATTTCAGACAGCCAGACGCGATAGGGGTCTGGCGGCGGGGCGCCGGGCCCGCTGCGCCACGGCAAAACCCGCGCATGCACGTCATAATGCGCCAGAATCTTGTTGGTAATTAGGGGCAGTGTCTCGACGGGCATGGCAGGCTCTGGCATGGGGGCGGGAATGGCAAAAGACAAGCAGCCTTCTCGGGGGATAGAGCGGCCGCGCGGCGGCCCGGCCAAAAGCGTCGCGGAACTTGTTCCCGGCGTGGGACAGGCTGCATTTAAACGATTTGGCTTCATCCAATCGTCCGTTGTCAGCCGTTGGCGTGAAATTGTTGGCGCGAAATATGCAGATGTGTCGGCCCCCGAATCGATCCGCTTTCCGCAGGGCAAGAAATCAGACGGCACGCTGACACTGGTCATTGAACGCGCCTTTGGCCCGATGATGCAGCATGTGCAGCCGGTGATCATTGAACGGGTCAACCGTTTCTTCGGCTATCCCGCCGTCGCCCGGATTGTGATGAAAACCGGCGACCTTGGCCGGACCAAGCCTGCCCCGCCCAAGCCAGAGCTGCGCCCTGTGCCGGCAGAGCTGGGCGATTCGCTGCGCGAAATTGCGGATCCTGAACTCCGCGCCGTTCTCACCTCGCTTGCCCAAGGCGTTGCCAGCGCGCCCGGGGGCATGCCTGTTTTGGGGAAAGTCCGTTGATGCGATATCTTGCCGCCCTTCTCCTCGCCATGCTGATGGCGGTCAGCCCGGCGACGGCGCAGACCAATTTTGCAACGATGGTGACGATCACGCCCAAAGGCGCATTCGTCCTTGGCAATCCGCGCGCCAAGGTCCGCCTCGTCGAATATCTGAGCTACACCTGCAATCATTGCGCCCATTTCACCGAAGAGGCGGCAACCCCGCTTAAGCGCGATTATGTCGCCAAAGGGCTGGTCGCTGTGGAGCTGCGCAACCTGATCCGCGACAGTTTTGATCTGACCGCCGCCTTGCTGGCGCGGTGCGGTGGGCCGTCGCGCGTCTTTCAATTGACCGAAGATATGATGGCCCGGCAACCCGTCTGGATTGCCGATGCTCAGGTCGTTGCGGTCAAACAGGAAAATCAGCTAAAATCGATGCCGCTGGCACGGCAGCTGCAAACGCTGGCCAAGGGCAGCGGCCTGTTGGCGCTGGCCCAGGCGCGCGGCGTGCAACCGGCACAGGCCAATGCCTGCCTGGCCTCTGAACAGATGCACAAATCGGTCCTGGCGATGACCAAGGATGCCGTTGAGGTGCGCAAGATCAACATGACCCCCGCCTTCCTCATCAACGATGAACCCGGGCCTCGCTCTGGGCGCTGGCAGGATGTAGAAGACGCCATTCGTACCGCGCTCAACCAGCGCTAAAGGAACCTGACGATGAAGAAATTGCTGCTTGCGACATCTGCTTTGCTTCTTGTGACGGCCTGCAATGGCGGGGCTGGTTCGGGCACCGGCGCCACCGGCGGTGGTGATCCGATTGCAGCGCCGGCAGGCACCAAATGGTCCGAAACCACGGCTGTGACGCCCGATGGCGGAATGCTGATGGGCAACCCCAACGCCCCGGTGAAGCTGATTGAATATGGCGCCCTCACCTGTTCGCACTGTGCCGAGTTTTCCGAACAGTCGAAGGTTGAGCTGAAGGCGCTGATCGACAAGGGCACGGTGTCGTATGAATTCCGCACCTTCGTCCTCAATCAGCTCGACATTCCGGCATCGCTGCTTGCCAAATGCGGTGGCCCGGCCACCTTCTTCCCGATCGCTGAACAGCTGTTCGCCACGCAGCGCGACTGGCTGGGCAAGACGCAAGGCCTGACCGAAGAGGATCAGCGGGCGCTGCAAGCCATGTCGCCGGTTGAACTGACCAAGGCACTGGCCGACAAACTGGGCCTGATTGAATTTGTGCAGCAGCGCGGCATTCCCGCCGCCAAGGCGCAGGCCTGTGTGGCCGATCCCAAGGCGATCGACGCCATGGTCCAGATCACCGAAAAAGGCGTGCGTGAATTCAAGGTGCAGGGCACGCCCACCTTTGTCATCAATGGGGTGACGCAGGAAAACACGTCGAACTGGGAGGTCCTGAAGCCCAAGCTGATGGACGCCGGGGCGTAAGGACAGCCGGTTGCGCATCCGGCGCCTCAAGCTGACGGGCTTTAAAAGCTTCGTCGATCCCAGCGAGCTCCGCATCGAGCCCGGCCTGACGGGCATTGTCGGCCCCAATGGCTGTGGCAAATCGAATCTGCTGGAGGCCATTCGCTGGGTCATGGGCGAAGGCAGCGCCAAATCGCTGCGCGGCGGGGCGATGGATGACGTCATCTTTGCCGGAACCGAAAAGCGGGCCTCGCGCGATTTTGCCGAAGTGTCGATATTGGCAGAGCGCGATGCCACGGGCGACGACCGCGAACTGGAAATCGTCCGGCGGATCGAACGCGGGGCAGGCTCTGCCTATCGCATCAACGGCAAGGATGTGCGCGCGAAGGATGTGGCGCTGGTCTTTGCCGATGCTGCAACCGGCGCGCATAGCCCGGCGCTTGTCAGTCAGGGCCGCATTGGCGCTGTGATTGCGGCAAAGCCCGTGGATCGCCGCGCCATGCTGGAAGAAGCGGCTGGCATTTCGGGCCTGCACGTCCGGCGCAAGGATGCCGAACAAAAACTGCGCGCCACCGAAAGCAACCTCAACCGGCTGAACGAAGTGCTGGCTGATATGGAGGCGCGCGCGGGTACGCTGCGGCGACAGGCCCGGGCGGCAGAGCGGTATCGCAAGCTATCGACCGAGATTCGCGTGGCCGAAGGGCGGATGATCTTTGCCCGGTGGCGCGATGCCGCGGCCGCGGCAGACAAGGCCAAGGCCGAAGCACAGGCCGCTGAAGAGGCGGTGCAAAAAGCCGCCGAAGCCCAGCGGGCCGCCGCCGCCTATCAGGCCGATGCCGTGCGCCAATTGGGCGATCTGCGCGCCGCCGCCATTGCCGCGCGGGATCGGGCGAATGAGGCCGGGCATAAGCTGGCAGCGCTGCGGACAGAACGCGCCGCCCTTGATCGGCGCATTCAGGATCTGGCGGCGCAAACCGAACGCCTGACGGCGGATCGGCAGCGCGAAGGCGAATTGGCCCATGATGCGGCCGAGGCGCTGACCCGGCTGGAGGCCGAAACCCGCGCGCTTGAGGCCCGGATCAAAAGTGCAGAGGCAGATCGACCCGCACTGACCGCGCGGCTTGCGACCGCCGAAGCGGCCAGCCGGGATGCAGAGGTGGCGCTGGCGCAGGCCTTGTCGGCCCAGGCCCGTGAACAGGCCGAAGCGCGCGTTGCAGAAGCCGCGCTGTCTGCCGCCGTCGCCCGTCTCAGCCGGGCTGAACGCGATGCCGCTGAGCTGGACCGGCAAAGCGCGGCTTTGGGCGATGATGCCCCGCTGACCGCGACGCTGGCGGCCGCCACACGGGCCAGCGCAGAGGCCGAAGCCGCATCGCGTGCCGCCGAAGCGCAGGTCACCGCCGCCGAAGCGGATCGTGATGCCGCAACCGCCGCCCGCGCGACGGCTCAGGCCGATCTGGCCAGCGCGCAGGCCGCATGCGCCGCCCGCGACAGCGAAATACGCGCGCTTGAAAAGGCGATGGCACAGGGCAGCTCTGGCAATCCTGTGCTGGATGCCATCACCGTCACGCCGGGTTATGAAATCGCCCTGGGCGCGGCCCTGGGTGAAGATCTGGATGCGGGTCTTGAAACCGAGGATGGCCGGGGCTGGGCGGGTGCGGCCATTCAACCTAACGATCCGGCGCTACCGGCAGGCATGGTGGCCTTGTCAACCAAGGTTCAGGCGCCGGCGGCGCTGGCCCGGCGCCTGGCCCAGATTGGCGTTGTGGACAGCGATCCCGGCGGTCCGCTTGCCGTGGGGCAGCGTCTGGTGACGCGTGATGGCGTGCTGCGCCGCTGGGACGGCTATGTCGCGCGCGGGGATGGCGCGGCGGCCGCCGAACGGCTGGTCCGGCGCAATCGGCTGGAGGCGTTGCACCGCGAACGGCCCGAAGCCATGGCCCAGCTGGACAGCGCCAGCGCCGCCGTGACCGCGGCTATGGAGGCCATGGAGCGCGCACGGCTGGCCGCTGAAGCCGGGCGGCGCGCCTTGGCACAGGCCGAGGCCCAGGCCCGCCAATCCGCGCGTGAGGCCGATCAGGCCCAGCAGGCGCTGGAACGGCTGGCATCGCGCAAGGCCGAAATGGCCGATCGCATCCGCCGGGTCACCAGCGAACGGGCAGAGGCAGAGGCCGAACAGGCCGCCGCTGAGGCCGCCCGCCGCGCGCTGCCCGATGGCCGGGACATGGCCGACACCGTTGTGACGTTGCAGGCCGCCGCCGAATCCGCCCGCGCGGTCGTGGCACAACTCAAGGCGGAAAGCGGCAATGCTGATCGTGCCATCGCTGATGACAAGGCACGGCTGGCCGCCGCCCGCGCCGAGGCCCAAAGCTGGACATCGCGGGCCGGCGAAGCCGCCCGACGCATTGATGAAATGACCAAGCGGGCGCGGGCCGCCGAGGCCGAGGCGCTGACGCTGACCACCGCCCCGGCAGAGCTGGATGCGAAAATTGCCGCCCTGTTGAGCGACAGTGAACGGCTGGGCGCGGCGGCGACACAAGCCATTGCCGATGAACGCACCGCCGAAGCGGGCCTGCGCGATATCGAAGCGCGGCTGGCCGAGGCCGGGGAACTTTTGGCCACGGTGCGCGAACATCGCGCCGGCGCCTTGGCCCGCGCCGAAAATCAGGAACAGCGGCGGATTGAAATGGGCCGCCTGTCGGGCGAACGGTTTGAATGTCCGCCCCCGTTGCTCCCCGAAAAGGCCGGGTTTGATGCCGATAGCGTGCACAATGCCGATCAGGAACAGACGGTGCATGACCGGCTGGTCGTTGACCGGGAGCGGCTGGGCCCTGTCAATCTGGTGGCAGAACAGGAACTGTCTGAAATTGAGGGCGAAACAGCCCGTTCCATCACCGAACGCGATGAACTGACCGAGGCGGTTCACCGTTTGCGGGGATCGATTGGCAGCCTGAACCGCGAAGGGCGCGCGCGCCTGCTGGATGCGTTTGAAAAGGTGAATGGCCATTTCCAGCGGCTGTTCACAACGCTGTTCAACGGCGGGCAGGCGCATCTGGCGTTGATCGACAGCGATGATCCGCTGGAGGCTGGACTTGAAATTTTCGCCCAGCCGCCGGGCAAAAAGCTGCAATCGCTGACGCTGTTGTCAGGCGGGGAGCAGGCGTTGACCGCCGTGGCGCTGATTTTTGGTCTTTTCCTTACAAATCCGGCCCCGATTTGCGTGCTGGATGAAGTCGATGCACCGCTGGATGATGCCAATATCGAACGGTTTTGCGGCCTTTTGGACGTCATGTCGCAGGAAACCGATACACGCTATCTAATCGTCACCCACAATGCCGTGACGATGAGCCGGATGCACCGGTTGTTCGGGGTGACGATGATCGAACGGGGCATTTCAAAGCTGGTGTCGGTTGATCTGGGCGGCGCTGAAGAGCTGCTGGCGGCGGAATGACCACGCCCCCTGTGTCCCGGATTGCCTTTTTGCTGTTCCCCGGGGTGACGCAGCTGGACCTTACCGGCCCGGCACAGGTCCTGTCGCGCCTGCCCGGCGCGCGCGTTGATCTGGTATGGGACAGCCTGTCCCCCGTTCCAACCGATGCCGGTTTTTCGATCCTGCCCACCGCGACCTTTGCCGATGTTTCAGCGGCAGACCTGCTCTGCGTGCCGGGCGGCCTTGGCATTGCCGATGTGATTGATCATGCGCCCGCGCTCAATTGGGTGCGCCAGATTGGCGCTGAAGCGCAATGGGTGACCAGTGTGTGCACCGGGGCGCTGATTTTGGGCGCGGCAGGTCTGCTGCGCGGATATCGGGCGACAACGCACTGGGCCTGGCATGATCAGCTGGCCCTGTTCGGGGCAGAGCCGGTGGCCGCGCGTACGGTTTTTGATCGCAACCGGGTGACGGGCGGCGGCGTGACCGCCGGGATTGATTTTGCGCTGGCGCTGATGGCCCAGCTGACCGATGCAAAGAGCGCGCAAACCGTGCAGCTTGCGCTGGAATATGACCCAGCACCGCCTTTTGACAGCGGCGCCCCAGCCAAGGCGGGGCCCGATATTGTGGCGGCGTATCTGGATCGCGCAAACCGCCTGGCCCCGGACCGTAAAGACCGGCTGATCGCCGCGGCGCAGCGGCTGGGTTTTTAACGCCCACCCCGCCAAGGGGCGTCAGCCAGCTGGGCCATTTTCTCCTGAAAATGGCCCAAGGCCGATCGGGTTGATCAGGAGCCGGTCCAATTGGGCGCGCGCTTTTGCGCAAAGGCCGCAGCCCCTTCCCGCGCGTCATTGGATGAAAAGACAGCGGCGGTCAGTTCATATTGCTTTTTCCACTGGTCCTGCTGCGACCAATCCTGCTGTTCGCGGATCACCTGCTTGGACGCAGCAACGGCCAGCGGACCATTGGCGCTGATGACCTCTGCCAGTTCCAGCGCGCCATCAAGCGCGACGCCATGCACGATGCGGTTGATCAACCCCATTTCATAGGCGCGGGCAGCGCTGATGAATTCCCCGGTCAACGCCAGTTCCATGGCCAGACGCTGCGGAATCTGGCGCGGCAGACGGACCAGCCCGCCCGCAGCTGCGGCCAGCCCACGCTTCACTTCGGGAATGCCGAATTTCGAATCCTTGTTCGCCACGATCAGGTCGCAGGCCAGGGCAATTTCAAACCCGCCTGCCAGCGCATAGCCATCCACGGCCGCGATCAGCGGCTTTTTCGGCGGCGCTTCGGTCAACCCGGCAAAGCCACGTCCGGGAATCTGCGGCGTTTCGCCGGCCAGAAAGCCCTTCAGGTCCATGCCTGAACAAAATGTGCCGCCAGACCCGGTGATGATGCCCACCCGCAGATCCGCCTCAGCATCGAGCCGGTCCATCGCCGCCGCGACGCCTTCGGCCAGCGCCTTATTGGCGGCATTTTTGGCTTCGGGCCGATTAAGGGTGACGATCAGAACATTGCCCCGGACTTCGGTCAGCACGGCATCAGACATGGGTGACTTCCTCTCTGTTATGGGTGCCTTTGGCACGCAGGTTGACGTTCAGGTAAAGCTGAAATGAACCAGAGCGCAACCCCGGAAATCGTCTAGCCCGCCCCCAAAGCAACGGGCAGGCCCCGCAACAGCCTTGAAAGATCGACCAAAGACAAGGTCGATAAACGGGCCGCTGATAAAGAGGGGCTTTGCGCCCGGCCTCTGTCGTTCTACAGCCACACCATGGCCGATACGCTTTCCATTGCCACCTGGAACATCAATTCCGTGCGCTTTCGCGCGCCGATCGTCGAGAGGTTCCTGACCGAACACGCGCCCGACATCCTGTGCCTGCAGGAAACCAAGGTGGTGGATGAAAGCTTTCCCCATGATCTGTTTCATCGGCTGGGCTATCGGCACATCGTGCTGCATGGCCAGCCCATGCATCATGGCGTGGCCACCATATCGCGCATCCCGATCACCGAGGATCTGCGCCATGACTGGCAGGACAATGGCGAGGCGCGGCATATTGGCGTGCGCCTGCCCAATGGCTGGCGGCTGGAAAATGTCTATATCCCCGCAGGCGGCGATGTGCCGGACCGGACGATCAATCCGAAATTCGGGCAAAAGCTTGATTTCATCGGGCGGATGACGCGCTGGTCAGAGACGCTGCGCGATCCATCCATTCTGGTCGGGGATTTCAACATCGCGCCTCTCGAAAGCGATGTCTGGAGCCATAAGCAATTGCTGGATGTCGTCAGCCACACGCCGATTGAAGTCGAAACGCTGGCCGCCTTGCAGCGCAGCCATGACTGGGTCGATCTTGGCCGCCATTTCATCCCGGCGCCCAGTCGTCTCTACACATGGTGGAGCTATCGCGCGAAGGACTGGACGGCGGGGGACCGTGGGCGGCGGCTTGATCATATGTGGGCGTCACCAGAGGTGGCGCGCATGGCGATTGCGCATCATGTGCACGAACCCTGCCGCAGCTGGGAAAAACCGTCTGACCATATTCCGCTGATCACGGAGTTTCGCATTTGACCGGCGCGCGCGAAGCGGCCTGCGCGGTGGATGCGCTGCGGCGCGGCTGGCCGGTGACGATCGGCGGCGCCATCACGGTGCTTGCGATTGAAACGGCGGATACCGAATCGTTGCGCGCCTTTGACCCCGAGGCGCAGGCCGATATCCTGATTTCGGCGGGGCGCGCGGCCACGCTGAAACTCACCAATCAGCGCAATGCCGCCGCGCCCGATGCGCCGGTGCGGGTTGCCCGGACCCGATGGCTGGGCCTGTCCGAAGCAACGGCGCTCGCCGATCCGGCGCTTGATCTGGCAACCCCGATGAAGGGGCCGTTTGAAGCCATTGCTGTGACCAGCGCAGAGGCCAGCGCGGCGGCCCTGCAACTGGCGCGGCATGCCGGGCTTTTGCCCGCCTTTTTCGTGGCATCTGGCCGCCTGCCCGATGCCATTGCCGTCACCCCAGAGGCCATCAACGCCTATGAAGGCGCTGCACGCCTGCGCATCGTCAGCCGCGCGCGCCTGCCCGTAGAAGCCGCCGAGCAGTCAGAGATCATTGCGTTTCGCACCCCAGAGGCGGGGCTGGAACATGTCGCATTGATGATCGGCAGCCCCAATGGCCAGCCGCCACTTGTCCGCCTGCACAGCGAATGCCTGACCGGCGATGTGCTCGGCAGCCTGAAATGCGATTGCGGCCCGCAATTGCAGGCTGCACTTCGGCTGATGGCAGAACAGGGCTGGGGCATTTTGCTGTATTTGCGGCAGGAAGGGCGGGGCATTGGCCTGATCAACAAGCTGCGCGCCTATGCGCTGCAAGATCAGGGTTTTGACACGGTGGATGCCAATACGCGGCTGGGCTTTGCGGTGGACGCCCGTGATTTTTCCGTGGCGGCGCAGATGCTGCGCCTCTTGGGGCAGGATCGCATCCGGCTGCTGACCAATAATCCCGACAAGGTTGCACGCTTGCAGGCCGAAGGGGTGACCGTGGTTGAACGGGTGCCGCACAAATTGCCGCCCAACCCGCATAATCAGCGCTATCTGGAGACGAAGCGCGACCGGACCGGCCACGCCCTTTGATCACTGGCTGAAGAGAATCTGGCGCACCTCGTCAAAATTGTGCGCAATGGCGTGAACGCCCTTGTCGCGTAACAGCTGATCATGCCCATCATGACAATGGCGCCCGGCGGCAAGGCCAATCACAAAAGCGCCTGAGGCCACGGCGCCCGTTGCACCTATGGGCGAATCTTCCAGAATAACGGCGCGCCGGATGTCGATCCCCAGGGCGGCGGCGGCGTGCAGATACACATCAGGCGCCGGCTTCCCACGCGTCACATGTTCCCGCCCGGAATAAATATGCGGATCAAAATTATCCTCGAGCCCCAAATGCCGCAAATGGGTGCGGATCCAGTGCGTTGTGCTGGATGAGGCAATGGCGCGCGGCAGTGTTGCGGGCAGCGTTTCCACAAAGCGGATGGCGCCATCCACCGCCTCAATCCCCTCGCGCATCACGCGATCATCCTCGGCCTGACGCGCGTCGAAAAATGCCTGCGGCACCTCGCCACCAATCCAGCGGCCAATGGCGGTGATAAAATCTGGCCCGCCAACGCCCACAAATTCGCGATGCGCCTCGGCATAGCTGGTCTGATGGCCAAGCGCGGTCAAAACCTCGGCAATATGCTGGGCATTGATATGTTCGCTTTCCAAAAGGACGCCATCAAAGTCAAAGATTAAGCCATCGCAGATCATGACCGCGCTCCAAACAGGGCGGTGCCAATGCGGACATGCGTCGCGCCGAGCATGATCGCCGCTTCAAAATCACCCGACATACCCATGCTGAGACCGGACAGACCCTGTTCGCGCGCCATTTTGGCCAAGAGTGCAAAATAGGGCGCGGCTTCGGTATCCGCAGGCGGCACGGCCATCAGGCCGACGATCTGAAGCCCGGCGGCCCGCGCCTGCGCCAGCAAGGCAGGTACATCGCTTGCGGCACAGCCGCCCTTTTGCGCTTCCTCACCAATATTCACTTGCAGATAGCAGCGCGGGTGCCGCCCTATCTTGTCCTGCGCACGGGCAAGGGCCGTGATCAGCGATGGGCGGTCCACCGAATGAATGGCATCGAACAAGGCGACGGCATCTTCGGCCTTATTGGATTGCAACTGGCCGACAAGATGCAGTTCAATATCCGGCGTTTCGGCGCGCAGCTGCGGCCATTTTGACTGCGCCTCCTGCACCCGATTTTCGCCAAATATCCGCTGTCCAGCGGCAATTAACGGGCGAATGGCATCGGCATCCTGCGTCTTGGAAATGGCAATCAGGGCCACCTGGTCAGGATCACGGCCCGCAATCTTGCAGGCCTGCGCCATGGCGGTCAGCACCGCGGCGCGCCGGGATTTTGCGTCTTCGGTCATGCGGGCGCTATAAGAGCAGCGATGTCAAAGCGCCACTGCTCCCTGCCCCCCCTTTGGTTGATGACCGATGAGCGTCTGGGGTCGGCGCTGTGCGCAACGCTGGCCGCCTTGCCCGCTGGGTCCGGCGTCATCTTTCGCCATTATGCCACGCCCAAGGCGGAACGGCGGGCGCTGTTCAACCATGTCCGGGCCATTGCGCGCAAAAAGCGTCTGGTGCTGGTGCTCGCCGGGTCCCCCGGACAGGCGCGCGCCTGGGGGGCACAGGGCAGCCATGGGCGGCATCCCGGCGCGATGACGGCGCCTGTCCATAATCTTGTTGAAATGCGGGCGGCCGAACGCCGGGGGGCGCAGCTGCTGTTCCTTTCCCCCCTGTTTGCGACCCGCAGCCATCCTGGGGGCCGCGGGCTTGGCCGCGTGCGCTTTGCCGCCTTATGCCATCAGGCCCGGCGCCCGGTCATTGCCCTGGGGGGGATGACAGACGCCCGGTTCAGGCGCCTGCCAAAGGCGGGCAACCGGTCTTATTGTCATGGATGGGCGGCGATTGATGGATTGACCGTGACGGCGGTAGGCGCCGGGCGGGATCAGAAGCGGAACGCCGTTCCCAGATAGACAGCCTGGCTGTCGCGGCGCGTATCGATGCGCGATTCAAACTTTTCACGTTCAGACTTGTACCGCACGCCTGCGGTGACCGCGAGGTTGCGGGTCAGGCTGTACGAACCGCCCAGATCCACAGCAACGCTCTGCCGCGAATCGGCAATGCGCGGCGCGACGCCCACGGGCCGTTCAGCCGCCAGCTGCACCCGCGTTGTCCAGCGCTTCACAGAATAGCTCAGGCCCACATCGGTCGCCTGACGCCGACCACCGGCCAGGCCCAGATCGGCCTCACCAATATCACCCGAAATCGCAAAACGGCGCCAACCCACCGAAACGCCCAGATTATAGGCGACGGGGGCAACGCCCAGGCTGGCTGCACTTGTCCGGTCCGCAGGTGATGCCGTGGTGCTGCGCGCACGCACGGCCACGGTGACCTTGCGGCTGCCCTTGGCCGCCGAGGCCGGCGTAAAGCGGAAGCCCGAGGACAAGGTGGTGCTGCGCGAAAAGGCGGCGGCCAGACGCGGGTCAGCAGCAGCCGGCGTAAAGCCCGGAAAATTGCGGCTGATCATCGGCGCTTTGGCGGTCGGTGCAGAACGCGACGCAGCCAGTGCCGGCGTTGCACATGCAAGGCCAAAGGCCACAGCAAGCGCTGCCACCTTATGCCCCAAATATGCCCCGCGAATCATCATAGTCTGTTCCTTGGCACAAAGCCGAAGCCGGACCCACACTTATGTTGTTGATTCACGATCTTGACGTGAAAAAGTTAAGGGCATGTTGCATGTCTTCAACAACCTCGCATGGCCGCACCTTGCGGACATTGGCAATCCGCCTATAACGCAGCGCATCTTCTCCATGATTTCGATGAGGAATTGCATGCGCCGTCCCCTTTCCGCCGTGATCGCCCTTTCGCTTCTGGCGACGCTTCCGGCCTGCGGCATGCTGGGCGGCGGCAAAGGCAAGACCCGTTCCAGCGCGGACATCGCGGCATCGCGGGTCACAACGATCGGCGTGAACGCGTATTTGTGGCGGGCCTCGCTCGACACTTTGTCGTTCATGCCGCTGATGCAGGCCGATGCGAATAGCGGCGTGATCGTGACCGATTGGTACGCCAACCCCAATAATCCGGGGGAACGGATGAAGCTGACGGTCAGCATTCTGGATCAGGATCTGCGGGCCGATGCCCTGCGCGTCGCCGCCAGCCGCCAGGTCAATCAGGATGGCACATGGGTGGATGCGCCGGTGCAGGCCGCCACCGTCCAGAAGCTTGAGGAAATCATCCTTACCAAGGCGCGCGACCTGCGTCGCGCCGCCATCGCGGGCTGACCCCCAACGCGTGACGTGACGGACCCCGGTGTAGCCATTTGCACGCGGGCCGCGGCCGCTATGGAGCAGCCCTTTTCCCTTTCAGACAGTGCAGACGTGGACATTCTATGACGACGCGGTTCAACCCCTTTAAGGCAGATGGTCACTGGCAAAAGGTCTGGGAAGAGCAGGGCATCTTCACCGCGCCCGCCGCGGATGATCCCCGCCCCAAGGCCTATGTGCTGGAGATGTTCCCTTATCCCAGCGGGCGCATCCATATGGGCCATGTCCGCAACTATACGATGGGCGATGTGCTGGCCCGTTATAAGGCGATGACCGGCCATGGCGTGTTGCATCCGATGGGCTGGGACAGCTTTGGCATGCCCGCCGAAAACGCCGCGATGGAAAAAAAGGTCCATCCCGGCGACTGGACCCGATCCAATATCGAGGCGATGAAAAAACAGCTGAAGCGGCTGGGCCTGGCGATTGACTGGAGCCGGGAATTATCCACCTGTGAACCCGATTATTATGGGCAAGAACAGGCGCTGTTCCTGGATTTTTACAAGGCTGGCCTTGTTTATCGTAAGGAATCAACCGTCAACTGGGATCCGGTCGACATGACCGTGCTGGCCAATGAACAAGTGATCGATGGCCGCGGCTGGCGGTCTGGCGCGCTGGTTGAAAAGAAAAAGCTCAACCAATGGTTCCTGAAGATCACCGATTTTGCCGATGATCTGCTCGCCGGTTTGGACACGCTGGATCAATGGCCGGAAAAGGTCCGGCTGATGCAGGAAAACTGGATCGGCAAGTCCAAGGGCCTGAAAATCAGCTTTAATCTTGTCGGGACACATGACGCGATTGATGTGTTCACGACCCGCCCCGATACGATTTACGGGGCAAGTTTTGTGGCGATTGCCGCCGACCATCCCCTCGCCCAGGCGCTGGCGGAAAACGCCCCGCGCTTGCAGGACTTTATCGCAGATTGCAAAAAAGGCGGGACGACCGCCGCAGAAATTGAAACGGCCGAAAAAAAGGGCTTTAACACCGGCCTGTCGGTGGAACACCCGCTGGATCCGGCCTGGCATCTGCCCGTTTATGTCGCGAATTTCGTGCTGATGGATTATGGCACCGGCGCGGTTTTTGGCTGCCCGGCGCATGACCAGCGCGATCTGGATTTCGCCCGCAAATATGATCTGCCCGTCCGCCGCGTTGTCGCCGATGGCGATCTGGACGACGCCAGCTTTACCGGCGACACGGCCTATACCGGGCCGGGCCGGATCGTGAATTCACATTGGCTGAACGGCATGACGGTCGATGATGCCAAGGCCGCCATGATCGCGCGCGCCGAACATGAAGGCTGGGGCGAAGGCCAGACCCAATATCGCCTGCGTGACTGGGGCATTTCCCGCCAGCGTTATTGGGGAACACCCATCCCCATCATCCATTGCGATTTCTGCGGCGTCCTGCCGGTTCCGCGCAGCGCCTTGCCGGTGACGCTGCCCGATGATGTGACGTTTGACGTGCCGGGCAATCCGCTGGACCGGCACCCCAGCTGGAAGCACGTCACCTGCCCGAATTGCAAGGAACCCGCCCGGCGCGAAACCGATACGCTGGATACCTTTGCGGATTCGAGCTGGTATTTCATCCGCTTTGCCAGCCAACCCAAGGACAAGCCGTTTGATCAGGCCGAAGCCGAGGCCTGGCTGCCGGTTGGCCAATATATTGGCGGCATTGAACATGCGATTTTGCACCTGCTTTACGCCCGGTTCTGGACCCGCGCACTGGAACGCATCGGCAAGATCAGCATAACCGAACCCTTTGCCGCGCTGTTCACCCAGGGCATGGTCACGCATGAAACCTATAAATCGCAAGACGGCCTGTGGCTGTCGCCCGAACAGGTGAAGATTGCCGGCGATGTCGTGACCACGCTGGATGGCGCGCCGGTTGTGCGCGGCCGCATCGAAAAAATGTCGAAATCCAAAAAGAACGTCGTCGATCCGGATCCGATGTTCGATCAATATGGCGCAGATGCCGTGCGCTGGTTCATGCTGTCGGACAGCCCGCCCGAACGCGATCTGGAATGGTCGGAAAGCGGAATTGAGGGCACATGGCGGTTCGTCAATCGCATCTGGCGCCTGTTCGACACGCTGGACACGGCCGAGGGCAGCGACAAGGCCCTGGATCGGCTGTTGCACAGGGCAATTGCCGGCATCGCAACCGATATCGAGGCGCTGACCTTTAACAAGGCGGTCGCCAAGGTTCATGAACTCGTCAATGCGCTTGAAAAGGCACCGGCTTCGGCGTCGCGCACCAACGCCATCCGCTGTCTGGCGCGGCTGATTGCGCCCATGTTGCCGCATCTGGCCGAGGAAGGCTGGGCCAAAATGGGTGGCGCCGGCCTGGTCGCGACCCAGGCTTGGCCCGCGCATGACCCGGCCTTGCTGGTCGATGATGAAGTGACGGTGGCCGTGCAGGTGAATGGCAAGCTGCGTGATACGCTGACTGTCGCCAAGGATATGGACAAGGCCAGTCTGGAGGCGTTGGCGCTGGCGTCGGACAAGATTATCCGCACGCTGGATGGCGCGGTCCCAAAGAAAGTGATTGTCGTCCCCGGTCGGCTGGTTAACATCGTCGCATGACCCGTGCCTCAGGCCCTGTGCGCTGTGCGCTTGCCGCGATGCTGATCCTCGCTTTGCCCGGCTGCGGCCTGCGCCCTTTGTACAGCGGCGGCACCCAGGGGGCGGCGAGCCAATTGCTGGGCGCGATTGAGGTCCCGCCTATTTCTGGCAAGGCCGGCTGGCTTGTCCGCGATGCGCTGATGCGGCGCCTGTCGGCTGCCGACAAGGCCGATGCCCGTTATCGGTTGGAAGTCGAACTGGATGATCAGATCACCGGCTTTGGCATTCGGCGCGATGCTGGCGTCTCGCGGGAACGGCGGACGCTGCGCGCGCGGTATAAGCTGATTGATCTGGCGACAAATGCGGTCATCCTTGATGCCACCGCCGGGTCTGATGCCGGAATTGATGTCGTATCATCTGAATATGCAACCGTTGCCGCGGAAAGCACGGCGCTGGAAAATCTCAGCACGATAATCGCGGACCCGATTGTGGCGCGGCTTGCCCAGCAGGCACGGACGCCTGCGGACCAGTGAAAGCGAATAAAAACGACATTGCCCGCGCGCTCGATGCAGCTGCCAACGGGAAATTTCGGTTCTTTTTATTATATGGCGCGGATGAAGCCGGATCGATTGCGCTTGGCCGGCGTGTCGAACGCGCCATGGGCGCCGATGCAGAGCGCATCGATCTGGATGGGCCAACGCTAAAGGCAGACCCGGCCCGGCTGGCGGATGAAGCGGCCAGCCTGTCGCTATTTGGCACCCAGCGCTGGATCCGCATTCAACCTGCCGGCGATGAAATTGCAGAGGCTGTGCGCGGTTTGCTGGCGGCGGATCAGGCGGGCAATCCGGTGGTCGCCATTGCCGGGGCGCTCAAGCCCTCGTCCGATCTGGTGAAGCTGGCGACCGACCATGGTCTGGCGCTGGCGCATCCCAGCTATGTCCCTGATGCGCGCGATGCCGCGCAAATTGCCGATATGCTGGCCAAGGAAGCCGGGCTGCGGCTGCCCCGCGATCTGGGGCGGGCGATTGCAACGGCCTGCAATAATGACCGGTCTGTCATGGCGCAGGAGCTTGAGAAGCTGGCGCTTTATCTGGATGCCGCGCCCGACCGCCCGGCCGAGGTGTCGCAAGAGGCCTTTGACGCGATTGGCGCGGCCAGCAATGAAGGCGAAATCAACAAGCTGGTGGATGCCGTGATGGGCGGCCATCCAGCGCGTATCGGGCCAGAGCTTGCCCGGCTGGACCAGGCCGGGATCACCGGCATTCCCTTATTGCGGGCGCTGTTCCGTCGCGTCATGCTGCTGGCATCGCTGCGCAAAGAGATTGAGGGCGGCCTATCACCCGCAGCGGCCGTCGAAGCCCGCGGCAAAGCCATTTTCTTTAAGGAAAAACCCGCCATTACCGATCAGGCCGGGCGCTGGTCGTCGGACCGGTTGGCCGCCCTTGCCGATAAACTGATCGCGGCCGAACGGAGCCTCAAACGATCTGGCACGGCCGGGGATATTCTGGCCGAGGCCGATATGGTCACCATCGCGCGCTTTGCCGCCCGGCGGCGCTGATCCCCAAAAGGCTGCGCCGGATCAACATTTCAAGCAGTCCATAAAAAAGCCCGCCCCGGTTGTGCCGGAGCGGGCGATTTTATCAGGCCAGCTGTGCCTTAGAAGCTGTGGCGAACGGTGAGGCCATAGGTCCGCGGTTCACCCAGGAACAGCCCGTATAGCTGGCTGGACGAGGCCGACATGCCCTGACGCACGCTGTTCGTCGCACCGCTGCCCTGCAACGGCACATCAAAGGCGATCTGCTGATAGTTCACGTTGAACAGGTTCTGTGCCCAGGCTTCGATGGCCCAGCGCTTGTCCGGGCCGTGCAGGCCAATGCGCGCATTGACGAGTGCATAACCGTCCTGAACCTTTTCAAAGTCGAGGTCCGAACCGGTGTTGAGATCGCTGGTATAGCGGAAATCAACATAGGCCAGACCCTTCAGGCCGCTTGTGCCGATATCGGGCGTCCAGCTGACCGCGCCAGTCGCCACATATTGCGCCGAGTTGGACAGACGCGCACCGGGCAGCTGGAAGAAGGCCGGCGACAAGGACCCCGTGGTGTTGGTCAGCGTCGTGTTGCCGATCAGGTTCTTGGCATAGCGCGTATCGGCATAGGTCAGGCCGAAATTGACCGACACATCCCGCACCGGACGCAGGGCGGCTTCCAATTCAATCCCCTTGGAGATGACACCGCCCTTTTGCTTGCCAACACAGGCGCTGTTGCCGGCAATGGCATCCACATCCGACGCATCCCCGCCCGAAAGCGCGGTGCAGCCCTGCACATTTTCAACCACGAAATTGACGCCGTTGAAGGTGTTCAGCTGGAAGTTCTGGAAGGTCTGGTAAAAGGCCGCCAGATTCACATCGATGCCGCGACCATCATATTTCAGGCCGATTTCATAGGAATCCACGGTTTCCGGCTTGAACTGCAATGCGGCCGTATTGATGACCGATGCGTCAATCGCGCGATTGCCATTGGCGGTCGAGGACCGGCCCAGACGATACAGGCTGTTGCGATCCAAGTTGAAGCCGCCTGCCTTATAGCCGCGCGAGAAGCTGGCATAGGTCAGCAGATCGTCGGTTGCCTTGAAGCTGAGAACCGCCGTGCCGGTGACCTTGTCTTCCCGCTTCACGACATCATTCTGGGTGAAGCTGCCGCCCGGAATGGACGGGATGATGCACGCCAACTGGCCCGTTGCGTACAGCGGATGATCGCTCGGCAGCGCGGACAAGGTCCGGCACAGAACGTTATTGTCGCTGAAGCTGGCATCCAGCGTCTTCTTTTCATTGGTGTAGCGCGCACCCAGCGTCAGCGTCAGGCGATCCGTGACATTGAAGCTGTTATGCGTGAACAGCGCATAGTTGCGACTTGTCTGCTTATACGCGTCGGTCGCCTGAACGCCGGTCAGCGTCAGCGGCGCAGCCGGGCTGAGCAGCGTGCCAATCGCGGCATAGCCGGGGAAAGACGGGCTGCTGAGACGCGTCAGGGCATCGGCATAGCGCACATAATCCGCGCCATAGGCCAGATTGTCATTCAGCGTCAGGACTTCATTGGCGAAATAGCCGCCGACGAGCCAGTCAAGCTTGTCATCCAACGCATTGCCCTGCAACCGCAATTCCTGCGTAAAGGTTTTGAACTGCTGATTGGCGGTGCCATCATCTTCACGATGCAGAATGTCGAGATTGTTGAAATCCGCATCCTGCCCACGCAGCCAGCGCCAATCGCGATAGGCAGTGATTGAGGTCAGCTTGGCGCCGCCCAGATCATAATTGACTTCGCCCGACAGGCCCCAGTCGCGGACATCGCCACGATAGGACTGGCCCGGCGTGATCGACACCTTGCGATCATAGGGCGTGTCGTTGATGACGCCGCCCAAGGCGCGTTGCAGCGCCGCAATCGGGCTGGCCGAACGATTGATGGTGCCCCCTGCACCCGCCGTCACCAGCGAGGCCGGATAATAAGGCGCGGCACAGCATTCTTCGCTGCGGTCCGAATAATCGGCAATCAGGCGAACCTTGAGATCGCTGGTCGGTTCAAACTGAACCTGCCCACGCAGCAAATAGCGATCCCGATTATTGACCGTGCGGCCAGAAATCACATCTTTCAGGAAGCCATCGCGCCGGGAATAAACGCCGTCCAGCCGCGCCGAGACGGTATCCGACAACGGCCCTGTGATCCCGCCGACAACGCGGACAGCATCATAATTGCCATAGGTCGCCTCCAGCGAGCCGCCGAGTTCTGACTCAGGGCTGGCCGTGATGATATGGACAAGACCGGCGGATGCATTGCGGCCGAACAACGTGCCTTGCGGACCGCGCAGCACCTCAATCCGGTCAATCGCGCCCAATTCGGTCAGGCCAACGCCGGCCCGGTTGCGATAGACGCCATCGACAAAGGTTGCGACCGAGCTTTCAAGGCCCGGATTGTCGCCAACGGTGCCGATCCCGCGAATACGCGCGCCGCCACCAGCGGCTTCTGACGAGGTGGAAGAGACCAAAAGCGAGGGCGAAAGCTGGTTGAGCTGGCGGATATCCGACGCGCCCGACCGTGCGAGCGTATCGGCCGTCACCGCCGAAACGGCGAGCGGCACATCCGACAGCTGCTGTTCACGGCGGGTGGCCGTGACAATGATCTCGCTCTCTTCAAAAACATTATCTTGAGGTGCATCCTCCTGCGCAAAAGCAGGGGTCGCAAGCGCGGCCAGGGCAGCCGACGCCATAAGAATCGTTCGTGTCATGATGACATCCTCATGGGGTTAGGGGGTTAGCGTTATGTTGTGTGCCGCCTAGCTAGGCGTGGCCGATTCCCGCTTCCAGAGGGGGACCGACCGATCCTGTGATTTCCTGCCGGATTGCGACGTTTTTGCAACATCGTGCAGTGCAGCATAAATTATTGTGCGCACAAAAAAACGGCCCGGACGACCGAGCCGTTTCCTTGTCATACCCAAAAACTGCTTATTTCGGGGCCAGCACCATCAGCATCTGGCGGCCTTCCATACGCGGATATTGTTCGACCTTCGCCTCTTCGGCCATGTCATCCTGCACGCGCTGCAACAGCCGCATGCCAAGCTGACCATGGGCAAGTTCGCGGCCGCGGAAACGCAGCGTCACCTTCACCTTGTCACCTTCGCCGATGAACTTGTGAATAGAGCGCATCTTCACGTCATAATCATGATCGTCGATATTCGGACGCATCTTGATCTCTTTGATCTCCTGCGTCTTTTGCGACTTACGCGCGGCGTTGGCCTTTTTCTGGGCCTCGTATTTGAACTTCCCGATATCCAGGAACTTGGCGACGGGCGGATCCGCATTGGGCGAAATCTCGACAAGGTCGAGGCCAACTTCAGCCGCCTGTTCAATGGCTTCGCGGGTATACATGACACCCAGATTCTCGCCATTTTCGTCAATCACGCGCACCTTGGGCGACGTGATGAATTGGTTGAAACGGGGTCCATTCATCGGCGCGGGGCCTGGGCCCATGGGGCGCCGGGGGGTCATCGGTGGGATAAGCAAGTCTCCATAGCTGGTCGCAAAACCGCGTGCGATCTATCGCGAATCGCGGCTTTCGGGAAGCAAAAACAGCCAATGGGCGATGTTATTCGGCCATAGCTGTTGCGAAAGAGTGTCACAGGCTGCGGTCGGGGCCGGTTTTACAGCGTTCGCAGCGCTTCTGCTGGACGTGCCCGCAAGACCGGAAGCGCGCCCAAAAGCCCAAGGAAAAGCGTCCCAAGGCCGCCCAGCGCCACGGTGCCAATCACGATCGGCCAATCCGGCGTCCAATCCAGATCAAAAATCCGCGTGGTCACCACCCAGCCCGCCACACTGCCCAGCGCCAGCGCCACAAGCGACAAAATGGCAGCCAGCACCGCATATTCCATCGCCTGCACGCGCAGCACCTGACCGCGCGTTGCGCCCAGCAGCTTTAGCAGCACAGCGTCATAGCTGCGGGTGCGGCGCGCCGCCGCGATCGCGCCGATCAGAACCGCGATCCCCGCCAGAACCGCAACCGATGCCGATGCGGCAATTGCCGCCGCCAATTGATTGAGCAGCCGCCCCACCTCGGAAATCACATCCTTCACACGGACCATGGTGACGGTCGGGAAATCGCTGGTGATGACACGACTGATCGCAGGCTCGGCTGCCGGCTTAACCGCAATTGTCGCCGCCAGCGTATATGGGGCCGGTTCAAGCGCGGCAGGATTGAACACCAGCACATAGTTGAACCCCAGCGTATCCCAGTTCACTTCGCGCAAAGAGGCAATTTGCGCTTCCATTTCAACGCCCAGCACCGACACGGTGATGCTGTCCCCCACCTTCAGCCCAACGGCCTTTGCAGCCCGTTCGTCCATCGAAACCAGCGGCGGGCCCTGATAAACCTTGGGCCACCAGCGCCCGGCGGTCAGGCGACTGCCTTCGGGCAGGTCTGCTGCAAAGGTCAGCCCCCGGTCACCCCGCAGGAACCAGGCGTCTTCGGGGATCTCCTTCATATCGGCCACACGCCGACCTGCGATGGACACCACGGGGCCGCGCAGCGCGGGGACCATCTGCACCTCCGCATCGGGTGCCAGGCCCGTGACCCGCGCCTGAAACCCGGCCCGATCCTCTTTGGGAATATCAAGCGCAAAGAAACTGGGCGCCCGTTTGGGAATGGTTGTTTCAATCTGGGCATTGAGGCTGGTCTGGATCACCGCCAGCGTGGCGAACAGCGTCAGGCCTAGGCCAAGCGCAACCACCAGCCGGCTGGTCTGGGCGCCGGGACGGTGCAAATTGGTCAACGCCAGACGCAGCAAGGGGGCCTGCGGTCGCGGCAGACGCGCCGCCAGGCGGACAATGCCAAGCGCAAGGCCGCTCAACAGCACCAGCAGGGCGGCAACGCTGACAACAAATCCAGCGGCAAAAATCGGCTCTGGCGCGGTCAGGATGGCCAAAGCGCAAATCATGGCCAGAAGCACGGCCATGGTCACCAGAACGGGCCGTGACGGCCGGCCATTGCCCTCAATGCCTGATCGAAAAAGACTGGCCGACGATACGGCCCGCGCGCGCGCCAAGGGCGCAATGGCAAAGAGCATGGCCACCAACAGCCCATAGAGCGCCGCCAGACCCAAAGCGGCGGGATAAATGTCGAGCCGCGGGGGCACCGGCAGCACATCGCCGGCAAATCTCACCAGCGCAAAAGGCAGCGCCGCGCCCAGCGCCAAGCCGGCCAGAATGGCAAGACCCGCCACCACAAGGATCTGCACGAAATAGAGCCGGAAAATGGTCGCGGCATCCGCGCCAATCACCTTGAGCGTCGCGATGCTGCCCCTTTTGCCATCAAGCCAGGACGACACGCCATTGCCCACGCCAATGCCGGCAATGGCCAGTGCCGTCAGCCCGACCAAAGCCAGAAACTGGCCCAGCCGCTCCACAAATCGCCGGGTGCCCGGTGCGCCATTGCTGCGGTCACGGACTTCCCAGCCCGCGTCCCGAAACTGCCCCGTGATCCGCTTTGCCGCCGCCTCGGGGGCGATATTGGCCGGCAGCCGGATGCGATAGCTTGCCGAAAACAGGCTGCCCGGCTGCACCAGGGCGGTGGCTTCAAGGCCGGCGGGATCAACCATGATTGCCGGGCCAAAGGTAAAGCCGGCCCCGGCCCGATCCGGCTCCTCAGCCAAAATACCGATCACGCGGAACTGCCCCTCGCCCACGCGCACCTGATCCCCCACGCGCAGGCCAAGCTTGTCGGCCAGGGCCGGGGCAATCGCGGCCTCCATGCCAGAGGGACGGGGGGCAAGCGCCCCCGGCGCCATGCGCAACTGGCCATAGAGCGGATAAGCGGCATCGACGCCCTTTAACTCAGCCAGCACCGCCCGGCTGTTATCCGGGACGGCCGCCATTGCGCGCATCCGAATGACTTCGGACACCTGCCCCAGCTTGGCAAAGGCATCCCGCTCTTGCGGGCTGGCGGTGCGTTGCGCCGCTTCAAACTGCACATCGCCGCCCAGCAGCAGCTGCCCACGTTCCGACAGGCCCGACAGGATCGCGCTGGACAGGCTGCCAATGCCCGCCAGCGCCGCCACGCCCAGGAACAGGCACAGCGCCATCAGCCGCAGCCCGGCGCGCGAGCCCCGCAAATCCCGAAGCGCAAGGCGCCAGACCTGGGTCACTTGGTCGCGGCAATCCAGGCGTTGACCTGGCTTTCCAGAATGTCGAGCGGCACGGGGCCATCCTTCAGGACAACGTCATGAAAGGCCCGATAGTCGAATTTGGGACCCAATTCCGCCTGGGCCCGATCACGCAGTTCGCTGATCTTCAGGCGGCCGACCATATAGGCCGTCGCCTGACCGGGATAGACGATGTAGCGTTCAATGGCCTTAACGATGCCGCCCGGCGCATCGGCCGAATTGTCCTCGACATATTTAATCGCCTGTTCGCGCGTCCATTTTTTGTGATGAAGGCCCGAATCGACGACCAGACGAATGGCGCGATGCAGTTCCAGCTGCAGCCGGCCAAAATCGCGATACGGGTCTGTGTACAGCCCCATATCCTTGGCGAGCTTTTCCGAATAAAGGCCCCAGCCCTCGCTATAGGCGGTAAAGCCGCCAAAGCGGCGGAAGGGCGGCACATTCGTCAATTCGGTCTGGATCGTCCGTTGCAAATGGTGGCCCGGCAGCCCTTCATGATAGAATAGCGCCTCAACCTCAGTCAGCGGCATATCCGCCATGTCATAAAGATTGGCATAATAGGTGCCGGGGCGCGACCCATCGGGCGAGGGGCCCTGATAAAAGGCTTTGCCGGCCGATTTTTCACGGAAGGCCTCAACCGGCTTCACCACCAAAGGGGCCTTAGGCAAGATGCCAAAATATTGCGGCAACAGCCCGGTGATCGCCACCTTTGCCTTTTCCGTTTCAGCGAGATAGAGCGCGCGTCCCTCGGCCGTATTGGGCGCGTAGAAACGCTTATCCTCGCGCATGAAGCGGAAGAAATCCTGCAAGCTGCCGGTAAAGCCGGTCTGCGTCATGATGGCACGCATTTCATTGTGGATGCGCGCCACCTGCGCCAGCCCCAGGGCATGCACCTGATCGCCATTCAGATCGGTTGTCGTATAGTTTTTCAGCAGCTGCGCATAATAGCCAGCCCCATCCTTGAACCGCCAAATGCCATCATCGCTGCCCGCCAGCTTTTCCTGGCGCGTCATTTCTGTCACCAGATCGGCATAGGCCGGTTGCACAGAGGTCAACAGCGCATCGGTGGCCCGCTTCAGCAGATCCGCCTTGTCCGCCTCTGGCAGGTTCAGCCGGTCCAGCTTAGCCTTGAAGTCGGCATAAAGCGGCGCATCGGCCCCCGTCTTGGTAAAGGGGAAACCGGCCACGACATTCTTTGCGTCATTGATCACATAGGGATAGACCCATTTGGGCGGCATGATACCCTGATCCGCGCGCGCCTTGGACTGGGCCATGGCCTGCCGCAGCGCCGGCCCCAGGCCTTGCAAGCGGCGGACATAGGCGTCGGCGTCGGACGCATTGGTCACCCGGTGGATATTGATCAGAAAGGCCGGCAGCTGGCTTTGCGCCCCATTCATCTGGTCAAAGACATAGCCATAATCGCGGTACCGATAGCTGGCGGCCGCACGTTCAACCTTTTTCTCAAACAGCTGGAAGGACAGGCGGCCCTGCGCGCTCAATCGGGCGGGGTCAAAGCGGCGGCGCATCTCGGCCAGTGCCGCCTGATCTGCGGCATAGTCTGCGGCTTCGGCCGCGTCCGAGAAATCATCCCATTTGCCATAATCAGCATCGATGATCCCGCGATAGGACTTGCTGATGGGCGAACGGGCGAGCTGGGCGGCATCATAATCTTCAAAGAATTTGGCCAGCGCCGCCTCTTGGGTCGCATCGACGGTCGCAGGCGCGGGCTGGACCGGGGCGGGCGCGGCCATCACTGGCGCAGCACTGCCCATCAGAGCGGCGATGGTAAGGGCAAGGATCGGACGGCGCATAAATTTTCCTTTTAAATTCAGATGATCAAAGCGTTTTAGCAAAGCCTGATGGGGGCAAAGGCCCGGGGTCTGTCATTGGTCGAAACGGGTCGCCCCCTCATCGAACACCCGCCCGGTCATCGACGATGCAGCCATCGCGCATTTCAACAATCCGCCCACACCGGGCCGCCAGCCCGGCATCATGGGTGATGACGAACAAGGTGGCGCCGCTTTCGGCCTGACGCGCGAACAACAGGTCCATGATCTGGGCGCCGGTGGCGGCATCCAGATTGCCCGTCGGTTCATCGGCAAAGAGCAGCTCCGGGCGCGGGGCCAAGGCTCTGGCAATCGCCACGCGCTGTTGTTCCCCGCCCGATAACTGCGCCGGATAATGGCCCGTGCGCGCGCCCAGGCCCACTTTTTCAAGCTCTGCCCGTGCCGTTGCAAAGGCATCTTCTTGTCCGGCCAGTTCCAGCGGGACGGCCACATTTTCAAGCGCAGTCATCGTCGGCAGCAGATGAAAAGCCTGCAAGATAATACCAATCCGGCCCCGGCGCGCGCGGGCCAGACCATCTTCATCCAGCGCGCCGAAATCGGCCCCACCGGTTTCAATCCGGCCGCTGGTGGCCCGTTCCAGCCCCGATAAAATGGCCATCAACGATGATTTGCCAGAGCCCGATGGCCCCAGCAGGGCGACGGTTTCGCCGGCCCGAACATCAAGATCAATGCCCTTGAGAATATCCACCTTGGCCTCCCCCGTCCCGAGGGTGAGGGTGACATTGCGGGCTTTCATCACAATATGGGCGGAAACGGCGTCGGTTTGCGTCGGCACAAGGGAGCTTTCAGATGAAGCGTTTCGCACCATATGGGTTGGCGCTGCTGCTATTCCAAGCACTGCTTTTGGTCATAGCGCCACCAGCGCAGGCCCGAGAGACATTGATCGTCGCTTTTGGCGACAGCCTGTCGGCGGGCTATGGGTTGAAGGCGCAAGAAGCGTTCCCCGCCCAATTGCAGGCAGCGCTGCGCAAAAAGGGGCGCGCCGTGCGGGTGCATAATGCCGGCGTTTCTGGCGATACCAGCGCGGCTGGGCGCGCGCGCATGGGCTGGGTTCTGGCGGGCCTGAAGGCCAAGCCCGATCTTGTGATCCTGGAACTGGGCGCCAATGATATGTTGCGCGGGCAAAAGCCGGCACAGGCGCGGGCCAATCTGGATGCCATGCTGGTGGAACTGAAACGCCGGAACATCCGCGTTCTGCTCGCCGGGATGAAGGCCTCCTATAATCTGGATCGCACCTATCGGGCCGAATTTGACGCTATTTACCCAGCACTCGCCAAAAAACATGGCGTGGCGCTCTATCCCTTTTTCATGAACGGCGTCGCCGGGAACCGGGGGCTGCTGTTGGCGGATCAAATGCACCCCAATGCCAAGGGCGTGGCGGTGATTGTGCGCAACATTCTGCCCGCGGTGGAGGCGGCGTTGCGCTAAGCCCGCGGGTCAGGCCTTTTCCAGCGTGCATTGCAGCGGATGCTGGTTCTGCCGCGCATAATCAATGACCTGATTCACCTTTGTTTCCGCGACTTCATAGGTGAAGGTGCCGCACACGCCCACGCCCTTTTGATGGACGTGCAGCATGACGCGCGTTGCCTGTTCCAGATCCATTTTGAAGAAGCGCTGCAGCGTGTGCACCACGAATTCCATGGGCGTATAATCGTCATTCAGCATCAGCACGCGATAGGGCTGCGGCTTTTTCGTCTTGTCGCGCGTTTTGGTCGCAACGCCAAGACCGGGGCCGGTGCCGGTTCCATCCTTGTCGGTGTCTGTCATGTGGATGAACATAGAAACGGAATATAGGAATCGGGGGATCAAGGGCAAGCCATATGAAAGAACAGGGCCATGGCCCGCCGGGCATGAAAAAGGCCGCCCGGGCGCCCGGACGGCCTTTCCATATATCCTCAATCGGGATTAGGCGGCGAAGCGGCTCTTCACCTGCTCTGCAGCGGCGGCATAGCGGTTCTGCACCGGCTGCGCGATTTCGCCTGCGAGCTTCATGTAAAACTCAGTCGACTTGGAAAAATCAGCGACAAAGCTGTCAAACTGACCGCGCAGGAAATCACCCTGGGCCGCCATGAAATCCGTCGGCGACTTAAGACCCGCCAATGTCTTGGCATGTGCCGATGCGGCTTCCCAATGCTTCTTGCCCATTTCGGCGCTGTGCTGGGCAACATCCTGCAGGCCCTTGGCCGCAAGCTTACCGGATTCAACCACAGCTTCCAGATTGGCCTTGTGGAATTCTGCCACGTCCTTCGAGACTTCGCCCGACTTTTCAAAAGCCGCCTTAGCCTTGGTCGTCACGTCCTTGAACATTTCAGCAGCCTTGGCGCTATATGCGGCCGTCGCGGCCTTCACGGTGTCTTCGGTCATCGTCACAGTCCCTTTCGTTGCGGCAGATGCCGCGACAAGGCCGGCCTTTCGAGGCGCAGCGGAAGAAGTTTTCCGCTTGGCCGGCGCCTTTTGCGTTGCAGCCATAACAGGGCTCCAAAATTCATGTTGCAGTGCACAATATAGAGCGCACACGTGGATTGCAAGTAAATTTTGTGCAGTGCAACATGGCTGCGGTCAGGCGCCGCCTTTTGCCTTGCGCCTCAGGACATTGGGCGCAGGAACAGAAATTCCTCGTCGCGGTGGGACCCGACCATGAAATAGGTGTCCGCAACCCAGCGAAAGCCGTTGCGGGCATAGAATCGGTGCGCGCGGACATTTTCAGCCCAGACCGATAACAAAATGGCATCCACCTGCCGCGCGGCAGCCTCAGCCAATGTCCAGTCCATCAGCGCCTGGCCAACACCGGCACCATGCTGATCGGCAAAGACATAAAGCTGCTTGAGTTCAAGGACGCGTTGATCGCCGGGATCATAATCCAGCGACACATCCAGGCCAAGCTTGGCATAGCCGACCAGCCGGCCATCCACCTCTGCCAGTTGAAACACATAGCGATCGCTGGCGATCTGCTCTGCCAGGGCGGCCGGATCATAAACGCTGGCGAGAAAGGCGTTGAGATCCTCCGGGCGATATAAATGCCCGAAGGTCTCCACAAATGTCTCCCGCCCCAAAAGGGCGAGCGCCGCCGCTTCATCGCGCCGCGGCGCCCGATAGCTGATCATGCCGGGGATCAGGCCTTGGGGTAGGTCAGCTGTTCAAAGCGGTCGAGATGCCAGTCCGCCGATCCAAACTGCCCCTCAATCATCGTTGCCCGCTTGAAATAATGGCCGATGGCCAATTCCTGCGTAATCCCGATGCCGCCATGCGTTTGAATGGCGTTCTGGCCAACAAATTTGGCAGACCGCGAGACCTTGGCCTTGGCCAGGCTGACGGCGGCCTTGCGCTCATCGGCCGGCAGGTCAAGCTTCAGCGTGCCCATCAGTGTCATCGACATGATCTGTTCAACTTCCAGGAACATATCGGCCATGCGGTGCTGCAAGACCTGGAACCGGCCAATGGGCTGGCCAAATTGCTGCCGCTGCTTGGCATAATCCAGCGTGCCATCATGCAGCCGGCGGGTGACGCCACAGGCTTCCCCACAGACCGCCATGGCCGCTTCATCAACGACACGTTCCAAAAGGTCGATACCGCCGGGCAGATGCGCGTCGGCCGGAATTGACACATTTTCAAAATAGACTTCCGACGCGCGATAGCCATCGACCGTCGGATAATCACGGCGCGTAATGCCCGGCAGGCTGGCGTCGATCAGGAAGAGGTCAACCCCAGCGCGATCACGCTGTGCGCCGCCGGTCCGCGCCGTCACGAGCAGATGCGTCGCCCAGGGTGCAGCATAGACAACGCCCTTATGCCCATTGAGGACATAACCGGCGCCGTCCTTCTTCGCCGTGGTCGTCAGATTGGCAAGGTCATAACGGCCCTGCGGCTCTGCATACGCAAAACCGATAATCGCATTGCCGCCAATAATTTCTGGAATCACGGCATCCGCCAGCGCCCCGCCAGCAGCCTTCAAGGCGCCGCCGCCAATGACCACGGTCTGAAGATAGGGCTCAATCGCGATCACCTTGCCCAGTTCTTCCATCATGATCATATTTTCAATGGCGCCGCCACCCAGGCCGCCCTGCTCTTCCGAAAACGCCGCCGACAAAATGCCCAGGTCCGTTGCCAAGGCGCGCCAGATACCAGGATCGCGCCCGGCCGGGCTGGCGATCATTTTTTTGCGCGTTTCAAAATCATAAGTGTCCGCAAGGAAGCGAGCGAGCGTATCGCGCAGCATGTCCTGCGTGTCCGTATAGTTGAAGTCCATGATAGTTCCTCTCCCCGGTCAAGCCGGGCCCGTTCAGACAAAGGCAGCGGGCGCCGCGCCAGCGCAGCCCCCGCGCCCATTCAATGGATCAGAGCCCCAACACCATCTTGGCGATGATGTTGCGCTGAATTTCATTCGACCCGCCATAGATGGTCGTCTTGCGGGTGTTGAAATACACCGGCGCTGTGCGGTGGGCAAAATCCGGGCCGATCGGGTGTTCATTGTCACCTTCCCCAAAGCCGCGGAAATAAGGCGCGCCATAATGGCCCGCCGCTTCCAGGGCGAGTTCGGTGATCCGCTGCTGAATTTCAGAGCCCTTGATCTTCAACAGGCTCGATTCGGGCCCCGGGCCCTTGCCTTGGGCTTCGCCGGCCAGCGTCCGCAATTCGGTAAACTCCAGCGCCGTCAGATCCATTTCCAGCTCAGCCACCTTGCGGCGGAAGAAGGGGTTGGCCAGCAGCGGACGATCCCCATCGCTTTCGCTCATGGCGATCGACTTGATCTTTTCCACGCCACGCTTTGACGCGGCCACACCGGCAATGCCCGTGCGTTCATGCGCCAGCAGGAACTTGGCGCAGGTCCAGCCCTTATTTTCCTCGTAAACCCGATTTTCAACCGGGACGCGGACATCCTCCAGCCAGACTTCGTTGACTTCATGCTCACCGCCCAGGGTGATGATCGGACGGACGGTCACGCCCGGCGTCTTCATGTCGATCAACAGGAAGCTGATGCCTTCCTGCTGCTTGGCATCGGGATCGGTGCGCACAAGGAAGAAGCCCCAATCGGCATATTGGGCCATCGTCGTCCAGGTCTTTTGGCCGTTGACGACATAATGATCACCATCGCGCACGGCGCGGGTGCGCAGCGACGCCAGGTCAGATCCGGACCCCGGCTCTGAATAACCCTGACACCACCAATCTTCGCCCGACAGGATGCGCGGCAGGAACTTCGCCTTCTGCTCTGGTGTGCCAAAGGTGTAGATCACCGGGCCAACCATGGTCAGGCCAAAAGGCATCAGGCGAATGCAATCGGCACGCGCGGTTTCTTCCGACCAGATATAGCGTTGCGTGGCTGTCCAGCCGGTGCCGCCATATTCAACCGGCCATGCCGGTGCGACCCAGCCCTTTTTGTGCAGGACGCGATGCCAGCTCAGAAAATCTTCCTTGGAAAGCTCATCGCCTTCGTCCTGCTTGCCCCGGAGTTCGGCAGGATAATTCTCTGCAATGAAGGTCCGGACTTCATCACGAAAGGCGATTTCTTCAGGGCTGAATTCAAGGTTCATGGGTCAGACTCCAGTTACGCTCTGTTACCATCAGGGATAGGAAGAGTTTACGTTAACGTCAATCGGTCGCCACACCCATTTTTAGGTGGGGTTCACGCCGCCTTGGCTTTGGATCGAGGGTCGCGGGCGGCGGTCAGCAGCCGTTGTTCCAGTTCCTCCAGCCGGGCTTCGCTGGCAATTTTGTCATTGGTGAGATCGGTCACATAAAAGGTGTCGACCGCGCGCTCCCCATAAGTGGCGATATGGGCGGAATGGATCGTCACCTTCGCTTCGAACAGCGCATAGGCCAGATCATAGAGCAAGGCGGGCCGATCGCGGGCATTGGCCTCAATCACCGTATAGCGGTTCGACGCCCGGTTATCGATCAGCACATTGGGGGCAATGTCAAAGGCCTCGGCGCGCGCGCGCGGGAGCGGACGGGCCGCCAGCCGCTCCACAAGTTTGGCCCGATTTTCAAGCGCTTCACGGATCGCCTGTTCGATACGCTGCAATTGGTGCGGATCATCAAAGGGACGGCCCAGGGGGTCCTGCACCAGAAAATTATCCAATGCCATGCCATCGCGCGTGGTGTGAATCCGGGCATCGATGATGCTGCCCCCGGCCAGGTGAATGCCGCCTGCAATGCGATAGAAAAGGCCGGGATGGTCGGCCGCATAGACGGTGACCAGCGTCGCCCCGCGCGACGGATAAACCGTTGCCGAAACGGACAGGCCCGATGGTCCGGCCGCGGCGATTTGCCGGGCATTGCTTTCCAGCACATCATCGGGCTCCGCCACCCAATAAGGCTCTGCCAGCCGCTTGGTATAGGCCTGAAACTGGGCCGCCGGCCAGACCAGCGCCTCTTGCAGCAAATCCTGCTTCACCCGCACGCGATCGGCCCGGCCCCGCTGCTTATGGCCAAGGCGCAGCACCTCTTCTGCCGATTCGAACAATTCGGACAGCAATTGCCGCTTCCAGCTGTTCCAGACCCCGGGTCCGACGGCGCGGATATCCACCACGGTCAACACCAGCAACAGGCGCAACCGCTCTGGCGATTGCACAATGCCCGCAAAATCCAGCACGGTTTTAAAGTCCGACAGATCGCGTTTGAACGCGGTGGCCGACATCAACAGATGCTGGCGCACCAGCCAGGCCACGGTTTCGGTTTCGGCAGCCGTCAGGCCAAGCCGCGGGCACAGCTTTTGCGCGACCTCTGCCCCCAGAACGCTGTGGTCGCCGCCCCGCCCCTTCGCAATATCATGCAGCAACACCGCCACATAGAGCACCCGGCGAGAGATGACTTGCCGCAAAATGGTTGTGGCCAATGGGTGGTCATCGCCCAGCGCGCCCTTTTCAATGCGGGACAAAAGGCCAATGGCGCGGATCGAATGTTCATCCACCGTATAATGATGGTACATATCGAACTGCATCTGCGCGACGACACGGCCGAAATCAGGCACGAAACGGCCAAAGATCGTCGCCTCGTTCATCCAGCGCAGCACCGTTTCAGGATCCCGCGCAGAGGTCAGGATGCCAAGGAACAGCGCATTGGCCCGCGGATCATTGCGGACCTTGGCGTCAATCAACCCCGCGTCACGCGCGGCGGCGCGCATGGCCTGGGGGTGGATTTCCAGACCCTGGGTGTCGGCCAGCGCAAAAAGTTCAATCAGGCGGACCGGATCTTCGGCAAAGAAATTGTCGGCCGGCAAAGCAAGCCGGCCACGATCCAGCACAAAGCCATTCAACTGCTTGGGTGACCGACGAAAACCGGCAAGGCTTGGCAGCGTAAAGCGGCGCCCGCGCGAGGCATGGGTGTCATCGAGATGCGCCAGAAACAGCGCCGTCAGATTGCCCACCGTTTTCGCGTTGAGGAAATAATGCTGCATGAAGCGTTCGACCGCCGACCGGCCCGGCCGGTCATTATACCGCATGCGCCCGGCAATTTCGCGCTGAACGTCAAAGGTCAGGCGCTCTTCGGGGCGCTTGGCAATCAGATGCAAGTGGCAGCGCACCGCCCATAAGAAGTTTTCGGCCTTTTGAAACTGGCGCAGCTCTCCCGCCGTCAACAGGCCCTTATCAACGAGTTCGGGCACGGTGGTGACGCGGTACAGATATTTGCCGATCCAAAAAAGCGTGTGCAGATCGCGCAGGCCGCCTTTGCCCTCTTTCAGATTGGGCTCAACGACATAGCGGCTGTCCCCCATGCGCTTATGGCGGGCATCGCGCTCTGCCAGCTTGTCGGTGATGAAGCTGCGCGCCGTGCCAGCCACCACTTCGGCCGCAAAACGGGCGGAGGCTTCGTCATAAATCTGCTGATCCCCCCAGACATAGCGGCTTTCCAGCAACGCCGTCCGGATGGTGAGATCCTCTTTCGCCATGCGGACCATTTCATCCAGCGACCGGCTGGAATGGCCCACTTTCAGCCCCAGATCCCACAGTGTGTAGAGCATGGATTCAATCACCTGCTCTGACCAGCCGGTCTGTTTGTACGGCGTCAAAAAGGCGATATCGATATCCGATTGCGGCGCCATTTCCCCCCGGCCATAACCACCAACCGCAAGCAGCGTCAGCCGTTCCGAGGCAATGGGATTGTTGAGCGGATAAAGCCGCTGCACCGTAAAATCATAAATGAGGCGCAGGATCTGGTCGGTCAAAAAGGCATAGCTGGCCGCCGCCTCCCGCCCCTGGCCGGGCCGCAGCGCCAGCCGCCGGGCAATTTCCGCCCGGCCCGCCTCCAGCGCCGGACGCAACAGCTGAACCGACGCCTGCCGCAGCTGCGCGGCGTCCTTGCCCTCAAGCGCCATCAACGCATCAGACAGGGTCCGCCGTTCAATGATGGCGCGTCGCTGGGTTACAAGGTCGAACATTTCGGGCATGGACTTGGGATATGGGCGTTTGCGCGCCAAGTCTCAAGGCGGATTGGCGCACCCCAGCCTTATCGCTATGGTCCATGTCAGGGGGATGACGTGACCGAAGACGAACTTCAGGACCTGGCCCGGCAGGGCATGGCTGCCCGCGACGCCGGGGATGTGGCCGGCGCCTGCGCGGCGTTTGTCGCGATTGCCGATGCCGGACGCGCCACGCCCAAGCTGTGGTCCTTGATCGCAACGCTTGCCGAACACCTGGCCGATGCCGCCACCCAGCACCGGGCGCTCGATGCGCTATTGGCAGAAAATCCGCGCGATCTGATGGCGCTGCTGATGAAAGGCGACCTGTTCCTGAAGGCGGGTGACGACCGCGCGGCCATCGGCTGGTATAACAATGCGCTGAACCATGCCGCGGGGGCAGAGGCGCTGCCCGATGATCTGGTCCGCCGCCTGGATCAGGCCGCGCTTGCCGCACAGGCCGCTGCACAGCGCTTTGAGGCCCATCTTCAGCACATGGTGACGGCGGGTGAGGCCGCGGCACCATTGCCCCCCCGATTTGACGAAGCGCTGGGCATATTGGCGGGCCGTCAGCCGGTACACCTGCAGCAGCCGACAAGCTTTTACTATCCCGGCCTGCCGCAAATTGCCTTTTACGACACGGCGGAATTTGGCTGGGTGCGCGATCTGGAAGCCGCCTATCCGCATATTCGTGCCGAAGTTGAAGCGGTGATGGCGGATGAAGCCGGTGTAGCGCCTTATGTTCAGGCGGATCCGACCCGGCCGATCTGGGGCCATGCCCTGCTCAACGATGCGCGCTGGAGCGCCTATCACTTCTTTGAAAATGGCGTGCCTATCGCCGCACATCAGGCGCGCTGCCCAGCAACAGCGACGGCGATCAATGCCGCCCCCATGCCGCACATCACGGGCCGATCACCGATGGCGCTGTTTTCAATCCTGCGGCCCCACACGCACATCCCGCCGCATCACGGCATGCTCAACACCCGGTTGATCTGCCATTTGCCGCTGATCGTGCCCGATGGCTGCCGCTTGCGCGTTGGCAATCACACCCGGCCGGTCGTCGCGGGCGAGGTGCTGATTTTTGATGACAGCATCGAGCATGAAGCCTGGAATGACAGTGATGAGGTGCGCGTGATCCTGTTGTTCGAAATCTGGCGGCCCGAATTGACCCCGGCTGAGCGGGCGGCCCTGACCCGTCTGTTTGAAGCGGTCAGCCTTTATCCATCATCAAACGCTTAAGCGCATAAAGCTGGTCAAGCGCATCGCGCGGGCTGAGACCATCGACATCCAGCGTGGCGAGCGCATCGCGCAGGGGATCCCGCACCTCTTCAACCTTGGTGGCGGCGAACAAAGGCAAATCATCCAGACCGGCCGCAAGCCCGCCCGTGGCATCGCGCCCGGCCTCTAGCTTGTCGAGCACAGCCTTGGCGCGGGCGAGCACCATGGGCGGCAATCCGGCGAGACGCGCAACCGCAATGCCATAGCTGCGATCCGCCGGCCCGGTGGCCAGTTCATGCAGCAAGACAAGATCCCCGCGATATTCGCGCGCCCGGACATGGTGCAGCGACAAGGCCGGCAGTTTTTCGGCCAGCCGTGTCAGTTCATGATAATGGGTGGCGAACAGGCAGCGGCAGCGGTTCACCTCATGCACGGCCTCCACCACCGCCCAGGCGATGGCCAGACCATCATAGGTCGATGTGCCACGGCCAACCTCATCCAGGATGATGAAACTGCGGTCTGTGGCTTGCGACAAAATGGCCGCGGTTTCGACCATTTCAACCATGAAGGTCGATTGGCCCCGCGCCAGATTGTCCGACGCGCCGACCCGGCTGAACAAACGATCGACAAGGCCCAAAGTCGCCGCCTGAGCGGGCACAAAGCTGCCCGCCTGGGCCAGCACTGCGATGAGGGCATTCTGCCGCAAAAAGGTGGATTTACCGCCCATGTTCGGCCCGGTGACGAGCCAAAGCCGTGACGCCGGGACAAGTGTGCAATCATTGGCGACAAAACGGGCGCCCTCTTTCGCCAGCGCCGCCTCAACAACCGGATGGCGTCCGCCGGTGACATCAAAGCGGGCATCCGGGGCAAAGCCGGGACGACACCAGCCACCCTCAATGGCGCGTTCTGCCAGCGCCGCTGCAACGTCAAACCGGGCCAGCGCATCGGCGGTTGTCGCAATGTCATGCGCGCGCGCCAGCGCCTGCGCGACCAGCGTTTCAAGATGCGCCGCCTCTGCCGCCAGCGCATGGGCGCCCGCCTCATTCACCTTCAGCGCCAGATCGTGCAGTTCGGGTGCGTTGAAGCGGACAACACCGGCCAGCGTCTGGCGATGGGTAAAGCCAGAGTCGGCCGCCATCAGCGGGTCAGCATTTTTGGCCGACACCTCGATATGATAGCCAAGCACATTGTTATGCTTAATCTTCAGGCCCGAAATGCCCGTCTGGTCGCGATAGCGCGCCTCGAGCAGCGCCATGGCGCGCCGCCCATCGCCGCCCATGGCGCGCAATTCATCAAGGGCCGGGTCAAATCCTTCCGCAATATAGCCGCCTTGGGCGGCATCGATCGGCGGGCTGGCGACCAGCGCGCGCGTCAAATGATCGACCAGCGCACCATGGCCATCGAGCGCGGGCAAAAGCGCAGCCATTAAGGGCGGCACATCGTCCGACCGGGCAAGCCGTTCGCGCAGCATCCGTGCCTCATTCAGGCCATCGCGCAACATCCCCAGATCGCGCGGACCGCCCCGGCCGGCGGCCAGCCGGCCCAAGGCGCGGCCAATATCGGGCAAGGCGCGCAAATTGGCCCGGATCGTGTCCCGCACAGCCCCATAAGTGCAAAACCAGGACACCAGATCCAGCCGATCCTCAATCGCGCGCAGATCCATCAACGGCGCCGATAGATCCGCCGCCAGCAAGCGTGCACCAGCGCCCGTCACCGTCCGGTCTATGCTGTCGAGCAGACTGCCCGCGCGGCTGCCCGCTTGGGTGCGCACCAGTTCCAGGCTTTCGCGCGTTGCGGCGTCGATGAGCATATGGTCGCTTGGCTGCAACCGCACGGGCGGGGCCAGAAAGGGCAGGCTGCCTTTGCCGACATGATCAAGATAAGCGAGCAAGCCCGCGCAGGCCGACAGTTCTGCCTTGGTCAAGGCGCCAAAACCGTCCAGCGTCGCCACACCAAAAAGCGCCTTGAGCCGTGCGGCGCCATCGGCTGGCGCAAAGTCCGCACGGCTGCGCAGCGTGGTCGCGAAATCAGACGCCTCTGGCGCGATGACTTCGGACGGCCCAAGCCGCGCCAGTTCTGCCCCAATCGCTTCGGCCGGGGCGTCCCCGGTTTCAAATCGGCCCGTTGAAATATCCGCCGCGGCAAAGCCAAAACGCTCCCCCATTGGGGCGATGGCGACCAGCCAATTGGCGCTGCGCGCTTCCAGCAGCGCCTCTTCGGTCAGCGTCCCGGCGGTGACCACCCGGACAATGCCGCGCGCAACCAGCGCCTTTGATCCACGGGCCTTGGCCTCGGCCGGGGTTTCTATCTGTTCGGCAATGGCGACGCGAAAACCCGCCTTGATCAGCCGGGCCAGATACGCCTCGGCTGCATGGACCGGAACGCCGCACATCGGCACGGGCTGTCCCTGATGCTCCCCCCGCGCCGTCAGCGCGATATCAAGCGCCTGTGAGGCCGCTTTGGCATCGTCAAAGAACAGCTCAAAAAAATCACCCATGCGGTAAAAGAGCAGGCAGTCCCCCGCCTCCTCCTTCAGCGCAAGATATTGCGCCATCATGGGTGTGGCGCCCCCTGCGCCGGCCTGTGTCATGGCCCGAAGCGATAGCGGTTTTGGCGTCGCGTGCAATCCCTGCTTCCCGTAACGGCGATAAGCCTCTAAGCGCGCTTGTTGGAACAACTGAAAAACAGGGATTTCGGGCCGATGAGCGACTCCAAGGTACAATTTTCTGACCGTGAGGCGCTTTATTATCATTCGACCGGTCGTCCCGGTAAAATCGAAATCGTCGCCTCAAAGCCGATGGCGACGCAGCGCGACCTGAGCCTGGCCTATTCGCCCGGCGTTGCCGTGCCGGTTCAGGCCATCGCGGATGATCCCGCGACCGCCTATGACTATACGGCCAAAGGCAATTTGGTGGCGGTGATTTCCAATGGCACGGCCATTTTGGGCATGGGCAATCTGGGGGCTCTGGCCTCTAAACCCGTGATGGAAGGCAAGGCTGTTCTGTTCAAACGCTTTGCCGATGTTGATTCGATCGACATTGAACTGGCGACCGAAGACCCCGACGCCTTTATCAATGCCGTGGCCCTGATGGAGCCCAGCTTTGGCGGCATTAATCTGGAAGATATCGCCGCGCCGGAATGCTTTATCATTGAACAGGCCCTGAAAGAGCGGATGAATATTCCGGTCATGCATGATGACCAGCATGGCACCGCAATCATCGCAGCGGCGGGCCTTATCAACGCGCTGCATCTGACCGGCAAGGATATCAAGCAGGTCCGCGTGGTCGTGAACGGCGCGGGCGCGTCGGCCATTGCCTGCACAGAATTGATCAAGGCCGTTGGCGTGCCGCATGACCATGTCATCATGTGCGATTCCAAAGGCGTGATCTATCAGGGTCGCACCGAAGGCATGAACCAGTGGAAGTCCGCCCATGCCGTCATCACAGATCGGCGCACATTGGCCGAAGCCATGGCGGGCGCGGATGTGTTTCTGGGCCTGTCCGTCAAGGGTGCAGTGACACCCGACATGGTGACCGCCATGGCCGATCATCCGATCATCTTTGCCATGGCGAACCCGGATCCGGAAATCACGCCGCCGGCTGCCAAAGCGGTGCGCCCCGATGCCATCGTTGCCACGGGCCGTTCGGATTATCCGAACCAGGTCAACAATGTGCTGGGCTTTCCCTTTATCTTTCGCGGCGCGCTCGATGTGCGGGCGACCGCGATCAATGAAGAGATGAAGATTGCTGCGGCCCGCGCGCTGGCGGAATTGGCGCGCCAGCAGGTGCCCGAAGAAGTCGCCGCCGCTTATGGCGGGGCCACGCCTAGCTTTGGGCCCGACTATATCATCCCGGCCCCATTTGACCCGCGCCTGATGGAAGTGGTGCCCGCCGCCGTCGCGCAAGCGGCAATGGAATCGGGCGTTGCGACGCGCCCGATCCT